>RRZU010066038.1_pt1 | contig 65050 bp, 56 predicted proteins | sample 2165561 | NCBI WGS metagenome assembly RRZU01 (sample SAMN10456909, study PRJNA506462) | wastewater metagenome | isolation source: wastewater sludge | place: USA: Moscow, Idaho
ACTGACCCCGACGCCCGTGAGGACGACCGGGAGTCCGACGTGCAACGGTCCGGAGTGGGCGAGCGTCATCGCAGCGGCGAGGGCTGGTGCCGTGGTCAAGGCGCGTGCCACAGCCGCGCGCTGCTTCTCGCCACCAGACAGTGCCCCGGCTAGGGCCTCGGCGTGCGACTCGAGCCCGACCTGACGTCCTTGCCTGAGGGGAGATCGGATTGCGCTTCCCTGGAAGGGGATACGTCGGTGACCCGCGACCCACGACACATCCTCACGGCCGTGGGCCTCCCGAGAGGGGGCGAATTGTCCTGCTAGAGGCGAGCCAACAGCACCTCAGCGATCACGGGCTTGATGTCCTCGGCGATCGGCAGGGCCGCCAGGCCGGCGACCCGGCGCGCCGGATCCGGGTTCTGGCTCAGGAACGCCCACAAGGCGTGCTTGTCGGGGTAGCCGACCTGCAACTGCGTGATCAGGGCGAACAGTCGGGCGTCCGCGTCCGGGACGAACCGGGTCGGTGGGGCGGTGAGCCGCACCGACACACCGAGGGAGGGCTCCACCGCGCCCAGCTCGACCCGCAACGTCCCGCTGGCGGCGTCATAGGTGGACCCGTAGGAGTCGACCTCGGCCCGCGCGATGCCGACCACCTCGAGCGTCCAGGTGCGGGGATGCGGCACCACGGATGCGTCTCCCTGTACCGGGGCGATGACGAAGGTGCCGGACGCCTGGTCCCAGGTCAGCGTCGTCCGTGCCGCGACCGGCTCGGCGGCGTCGTCGTCCTCGTACAAGGTGAAGGCGCCATCGGCGCCCGCGAACACGCGGATCGTCAGCGCGGCGGGGTTGGCGACATTGAGGTCCTCCCCGTTCACGAGAGGGACGATCGCGCCCGCCTTGGCCAACACGGGGTACTGCTCCAACGTGCGGTGCAGCGTCACGAATCGTCCACCCGAGTAGGGGGTGCCGTCGAAGAAGTCGACCCAGGTGCCCTCGGGCAGCCAGGCGGTGGTGGCGGTCCGCAGGGTGCGCCGATCCCGCGGGGTCGTGGCGGGAGCGACGAGGAGCTCGCTGCCGAACAAGAACGTGTTGAGCGAGGAGAACACCGTCTCCTCGCGCGGATCGGCGTGGTACAGCGGGCGCACCAGCGGCGTCCCGGTCCGATGCGCCACCTCGTTCATCGTGTAGAGGTACGGGACCAGGCGGTGACGCAGCCGCAACGCCTCCGTCATGACCGTGCGCGCCTCGATGCCGAACATCCACGGCTCCTTGCCCATGAACGGGCTCGCCGTCGAGTGCAGCCGGTTGATGGGGGAGAAGGTGCCCAGCTGGAACCAACGGGCCACCATCTCGTCGTCACGGGTGCCGAACATGTGGCCGCCGATGTCGTGGCTCCACCAGCCGTACCCGATGTTGGCGGCGGTGGCGGTGAAGTAAGGCTGGAAGTCCAGCGAATCCCACGAGGTGACGGTGTCGCCGGAAAAGCCCACGGGGTAGCGGTGCGATCCGGGGCCCGCGTAGCGGCTGAACGTGATCGGACGCTTGCCCTCGCGGGCCGAGTCCAAGTAATGCGCATGGTTGAGCAGCCACAGCGGATCCAGCCCCGGCAGCGCCGACGAGGTGCCCTGCTGCCAGTCCAGCCACCAGAAGTCGACCCCGGCGTCCTCCAGCGGGTGCAGCACCGTGTCGAAGTAGGCCGCCATGAACGCAGGATCGGCGACCGCGAACTCGATGACCTCCTGCGACTCGGGGTCGCGGCCCAGGCGTCGCGCCAACGCCGGGTAGGCGTCCTCGAAGGAGCGCACCCCGTCGGCGGGATGCAGATTCAAGGAGACTTTGAGGCCGCGCTCATGCAGTCCGGTCAGGAAGGCGTCCGAGGCGGGGAACAGGTCGGTGTTCCATGAGAACCCCGTCCAGCCCGAGCCGTGGCCGTCCGCCAACTCCACCCAGTGCCAGTCCATGTCGATGACGGCCACCGAGAACGGCATGCCCTCCGACGCAAACCGGTCCATCAAGGCGGTGTACTCCGAAGCCGAGTAGGGGTGATACCGGCTCCACCAGTTTCCGAACGCCCACCGGGGCAGCAAGGGCTGCGGGCCGGTGATCGCGTACAGGTCGCGGACGGCACCGGCGCCGTCATGTCCGTGGCCGAAGAAGTACAGGTCGGCGTCCCCGAGGCGAGGGGTGGGCCAACCGTCCTCGTCCAGGGCCAGCGAGGCGGCATCGTCCAGGGTCGCCCAGCCCAGGGCGCTGACCACGCCGGTGCCGAGTTCGAGCGCGCCGTCCACCTCGTCCAGCGTGCGCGCCGTGCCGCCCATGTTGCCGCGGGTGGGCCGTAGCACCGGCTCGGGATCACCGTAGTGCCACACGGTGTGGTGGCCCTGGGTGGAGTGCTGGCGCACCGTCAGGCCCGCCGACGAGAAGGGACGGCCGTCGTAGTCCAGGCGCAAGGCGTCGGTCTCCAGACGAATCCCCTCGCCGAGAGGGGTGACGGTGAACCGTGCCGGGGGCAGGTCGCGATGCCAGACCACCTGCGTGGCACGATCCTCGAACACGCCCGCGTCGGACCATTCCAGCCGCAGCAATCGGGGGGTCAGCACCGTCACACGCCAGTGCTCGCCGGTGACGCTCTGGTCCGGACGGGCGAGGGGGTGCATGACAGGACGGAAGCGCGGTGTCGGCGGCATGCGCATGACCGTATTACGCCAGATGAACAATCAGGGAACGTCGCCGCGTGTTGTGCAGGAATCGTGACCGGTGGGGTTACCTTCGCGTCAGGACGTCTCCAGCGGGCGTCCTCGAGAGGACTCCGGATGCGACTCCTTCCCCGACGGGATGCTCTCGGCTGAGAACCGCGGCCGAGTGGACGCAACGCTCGCTCGGCCCCGATTGGAAGGGACCGACGTGACCCAGCCCGCAACCAGCCTCGACCTCCACGACAGCACGGCAACCCGCGTGCGCAGCTACGTGATCGACACCTCGGTGCTGCTGTCCGATCCGAACGCGCTGCTCCACTTCGCCGAGCACGAGGTCATCGTGCCGGTGGTGGTCGTCACCGAACTGGAGGCCAAGCGGCACCACCCCGAACTCGGATTCTTCGCCCGCAAGGCGCTGCGCTTCCTCGATGACGTCCGGGCCAGCTACGGCCGACTCGACGTGCCGGTCGCGATCAACGACGCCGGTGGCCTCCTGCACGTCGAGTTGAACCACACGGATCCGGGGGTGCTGCCCGCGGGGTTCCGCCTGGGAGACAACGATTCCCGGATCCTCGCGGTGGCCGCCAACTACGCCCACGAGGGACGCGAGGTGGTGCTGGTCAGCAAGGACCTCCCCTTGCGGATCAAGGCGGCCGCGGTCGGGCTGCTCGCGGAGGAGTACCGGCACGAACTGCCCCCGCAGACCGGGTGGACGGGCATGGCCGAGGTGGAGGTCGACGCGGACGCCCTGGACGCCCTGTACGAGCAGGGTTCGCTGGAGTCGCCTCTGGACACCCATGTCCACGCCGGAGTGGTGGTCCGCTCGGGAGCGTCGTCGGCGCTGACCCGGCTGCACCCCGGCGGACGGCTGCGGCTGATCCACTCGGAGCGGGACGTGTTCGGCCTGCGCGGCCGTTCGGCGGAGCAGCGCGTCGGTCTGGATCTCCTCACCGACGCCGACGTCGGCATCGTGTCGCTGGGAGGCAAGGCGGGCACCGGGAAGTCGGCGCTCGCGCTGGCGGCGGGCCTGGAGGCCGTCATGGAGCGGCGCCAGCACGACAAGGTGATCGTGTTCCGGCCGCTGTATGCGGTGGGTGGCCAGGAACTCGGCTTCCTCCCGGGAACCGAGCACGAGAAGATGTCGCCGTGGGGGCAGGCCGTCTACGACACGCTGGGTTCGATCGTCCACAAGACGGTCATGGACGAGGTGGTGGCGCGGAACCTGATCGAGGTGCTGCCGCTGACTCACATCCGGGGGCGCTCGCTGCACCGGGCCTTCGTCATCGTCGACGAGGCCCAGTCGTTGGAGCGTAACGTGCTGCTGACCGTCCTCTCCCGGATGGGGCAGTCCAGCAAGGTGGTCCTCACCCACGACGTGGCGCAACGGGACAACCTGCGCGTGGGGCGTCACGACGGCGTCGCCGCGGTCGTGGAGAAGCTCAAGGGCAACCCGCTGTTCGGGCATGTCACCTTGACCCGTTCCGAGCGCTCCCCGATCGCCGCCTTGGTGACCGACATGCTGGAGGATGCCGCCTGGTGACCTCGCCCCAAGCCTTGCCGGCACCGACCCGCCCCGATGGTGAAGCAGTTTTTCACTTTGCTGAAACAGTGAAAATGCGCCTGACTTGCTGTCATCCCCGCGGGTGACACCGGAGGGGATCCCTCGGCCCCTCCGGGGCTCTTTCGGCCGCCCCCGGAGGCTCACGAACCTTGCTATTTTGGCTCGTGAGCCGCCTTCGTCAACCGGGGGCGACTCGATGGTCGGAACCGCTCCGCCGAGTGCGGTTCTGTCCCTTGGATCACGTCGCCGAGCGAGTTACTCGCCCCCTCGGAAGGCATCTCCGGTATGGAAGAAGAATCACATCCACACGTCCGCGGCGGGGTGGCGCCGCACCGAGGCGGGCTCCGCATCGCGAGTGCGGGGTTCCGTTTCGACCCGCCCTCGAACCACTCGGACGCGACACCTCCGAGCTATGGCGGCCTGGACTACCGGGTTCCCGGGACGCCGATGCGCGCGGTCAGCGGCATGAGGCTTCCCGTCGCCGACACGGAGCGGACCCGCAACCACCTCCTGCGCCGGGCCGGACTCGGCGTCGGCGCGGCCCAGCAGGCGGCCATCGCCGCGCAGGGCCTGGAGACGTGGCTCGCCGACCAACTGGATCCGGGGCTGTACGACCCGTCCGCGGTCGTGATCAATCGCTGGTTCCCCCTTGCGGTCGCCGACATCGACCAGACCCGCCGGTCCGTGGAGAAGTACGCCTGGGATGCTCAGACGGAGTATGCGCAGGCCACCTTGGCGCGGCAGCTCTTCAGCGTGCGGCAGGTCTACGAGGTCGTCGTCGACGTGTTCAGCAACCTGCTGCATGTCCCCACGCCTTCGGAGCGCGCCTGGGATGTGGGCGCCGACTACGGCAACCAGGTCATCCGGGCGCACGCTCTGGGGCGGTATGCCGACATGCTCCACGCCTCGGCACGGCACCCGGCGATGCTGCGTTCGCTGCACAACGACGAATCGCGTGGCGGCGTCATCAACGTCGACTACGCGCGTGCCCTCCTCGACCTGCACACGGTCCGCTCGTGCACCGAGGGGGACGTCCGCGCCGCCGCGATGATCCTGTCGGGTCGCGGCTACGACCCGTCCACCGGGAGGTTCAGCTACGGCGCGACCAACCACGCGGTCGGACGCGTCATGGTGCTCGGTTTCGAGTCGCTGAACTCGAGCTACATCGACGGCTTGGAGATGGGCGACGACTTCATCGCCCACCTCGCCCGCCTTCCCGAGACGGCGCGCAACGTGGCCACCCGGCTCGCGGTCCGCTTCATCGCCGACTCGCCCAGCGACGCCATCATCGACCACCTGGCGCGCGTCTACCTGGCCCGCGACACCGATATCCGCGAGGTCCTGCTGGAGTTGTTCCGCAGCGACGAGTTCTGGCGGGCGACGGCGTCCAAGGTGCGGCGTCCCCTGGAAGACATCGTGGGCACCGTTCGGGCGTCCTGCGTGACGACGGCAACCGCCACCCGTGAGGGGGTCGCGGATCTGTACTGGACGCTGCGCAAAATGGGGCACGCGCCGCTGGGCTGGGATCAGCCGGACGGGTATCCCGACGTCGCCTCGGCGTGGCGATCCACCGGGCATCTGGGCGCCCGGTGGAATCTCCACCGGGCCATCGTCAGCGGCTGGCGCAAGGGGCTTACGCCGTCCGCGGAGTTCTCCCGGGCCGTGGTGCCGGTCGAGGGCACGACGGTCGACGCCTGGGTCACCGAGCTCGCGTGGCTGACGTTGGGGCAAGAGCCCACCGATCAGATCCGCCAGGCGGCCTACGCTTTCCTGGGCCTCGCCGGGTACGACCTGGTGCCGCCCGCTCTCGCTGCGCTCGCGGCACGGATGGCGGCGATGATGTTCAACTCGCACGCGTACGTGGTGCGCTGACCGGCTCCTAGGCCGGGCGGCGGTCCGCTGCGGGCGTGGCCGGTCGATCCGGTTGGAACGGTCTGCGAGAATCCCGGGCATGGCACGGCAGCAGCGGAACTCGACGGCCACGCAGATGGTCGTGGCGATGGGGGTCTTGATGGTGCCCATCGCCATCATCGTCGCGTTCTTCACCTACAACCCGCCGCCCACGATTCAGCAGGTGGACTACCTCCCGGTGGCGCGGGTGGCGGCTCAGGAGTCGCCGTATCCGGTGCTCGTGCCGGACAACCTGCCCGAGGGCTGGGTGGCGACGCGGGCGAGGTGGACGTTGGAGGGGCGTCCGGGGCTGAACGGCGATCCGGCAGCCGGGAACACGTGGCAGTTGGGCATGCTCTCGCCCGAGCAGACGTATGTGGCGGTCGACCAACGAGACTCCTCGCAGGAGTTGTTCGTCCAGCAGGTGACGCGCGGCGGGGAACCCGTCGGGGAATCGACGGTCGGGGCAGTGGTGTGGCAGCGCTACGTTTCCGAGGATGGCCGGACCCGTTCGCTCGTGCACCGGGGTGAGGTGGCGACGATCGTGAGCGGTGATCTGCCCTTCGAGGCGCTGGAGGCGTTCGCCTCCACGTTGGTGCCGGTGGCGGCCTAAGGGCCGGGGCAAGGCGCCTGGACATGAAAGAAGCCACCACGACCGCGTTGTCGTGACGGCTTCATCGGAACGGTGGCTCAGATGTGGTGAGCCCGGGTCAGGTTCTCGCTGACCTGGTTCCACATGGTGATCATGTGACGAATCATGGTGTCCCTCCTCTCGTGTGTCGCTCTGACATGTCCTACTTTAGGTCATGCGGACTAATATAACGATAAACGGGATGGCAACTTTCCATGAACGCACGGCGAGGGGCCGCACCCGGCGTGGGTGCGGCCCCTCGGCTCACAACGACGTGGGCTAAGACGTCGCCTTGACGGAGATGTGCACGTGATCGAGGTGGTTCTCGGTGGCGCTGCCGCGGTCTTCCATCGTCCGCCAGCCGCGCGACGGGTAGGAGGCGTTGTACTGCTTCTGCCGGTAGATGATGTAGGTCACGTTGTACGTGCTCGCGTTCGCGGCGAAGTAGTTCGCGATCTCCCAGCCCAGATCGATGCTGGACTGGCTGGACCAGTTCGGGATCATCACGTCGACGGCGCGCCCGTTCGGATGGTCGGAGGACCAGTTGGACGACGCCCGCCAGCCGTAGATGGTGCGGATCTGCGGGTAACTCGCCACCACCCGGTTGAACACCGTCTTGGCGTTGCTGTTGAGCTGGGAGATGCCCGAGGTGGTGAGCCCGGAGGGAATGGCGACCGAGCCGCCGTCGACGAGGGAGGCCGACCCGCCTCCGGCGCTGGTGTAGGCCTTGAACACCCAGCGGACGGTGCCCTGGTAGATGACCTGCAGCCGGTCGCCGCTGGTGACCCCCGTGGTCTGCAGGGTGGCGCCCCGATACACCGTGGCGACCACCGAGCCGTTGGCCGCCGAGGTGGCCCGCACGTACAGCGAACCCACCGTCACCGTGACGGAGCCGGTCGCCTGCGGGGCGCTCGGCGCTGCGGGACCGGTGCTGCCGACCGCGGTCGTGTACCGGGTGGCGATCCATCGGTTGACGCCCTTGTAGACGATCTCCGTGTAGTCCGCCGTCGTCTTCCCGGTGGTGTCGACGACCGACTTGGCGGGCAGGACGCCGTCGGGGGCGTCCGACAGCGAGCCGCCGGTGCGCAGGTACAGGCTCGCCGTGGTCTGAACCTGACCGGTGACGGCACTGGTCGAGGTGGCGCCCTTCGTGAGGTAGTTGGTCGAGATCCAGCGGTTGGCGCCCTGCCACACCACCTCGGTCCAACCACCCGAGGTCTTCCCCGTGACGGCGACGGATGCTCCCTTGGCGGCGACGCCGACGACGGTCGAGGAGGTGCTGGGGGAGGTGCGGACGTTGACCGCCGAGGTGACGCTCGCCGAGCCGGAGGCCCCGGTGGTGGCCGCCTGCGCGGCGCCGCTCGAGGAGGATCCCCCGGTGGCCTTCAGGTAGCTCTTGTACACCCAGCCGGTCAGGCCCGACGTCGTGGTGACCTGGTACCAGCCGCCCTGCGAGGACGCCGAGGTGACGCTCTGCGCGGGGCTCAGGGTGCCGAGAACCCGGTAGGAGGTGCCGGGTCCTGAACGGACGTTCACCCAGGTGGTCGCGCTCAGCGTCTGGGTCGCCCACGCCCCGGCGGACAGCACCACGCCGCTCGCGCCCAGCACTGTCAGGGCCATGCATGTGGCCACGAGCTTGCTCTTGAGTCGTCCTGCGCGTCGCACGTTGATGGTCCTTCCCCAGGGGTCGCCACAGTGCGGCGGCCAGGCGTACCGGTCATGAGCCTTGGGGAAGGTAAGGCCCGCTTCAGTACAACCTGAGGATGAGCGTCGATTCAACTCAGATCTGAGAATCCCCCGTGGGGGCGGGCGTGAGTGGGTGTCCCCTTCGGGTGGGACCGGACGGGGGTGGGGTGCTCCATCTCCCCTTGTCAGGGTACTTTCGGCGGAGCGCTGCTGGGGCGCAAGCAGGTGGCGGACGCGAGGCGTCCCGGGGGAGGTCACCTCGAGGGTCGGTCGAGGGTTGCCGCGCTTGTCCCGGCGGGGACGGGTCCTGCGCCGCCGGTTCAGGCGCTGAGGGTCAGCCAAGACCGCTCGGCGTCGGCCACCCAAGCAGCCGTCGCACCCCACGCTCCGGCCGGAAGCCAGCCCGCCTGCCAGTCCTGGGTGGTCAGCGGCAAGGCGACGGTGAGTTCACTGAGCTGGGCGATGACCTCGGGGCTGGCCTCCAGCGGCAGGGTGGTGACGCGTCCGGTGCGAGCGTTCGCGTCGAGGGTGTCGAGCACGCCGGAGTCCAGGCTGCGCGCCACCAGGACGAGGGGGCGGCCTTGATCGCGGGCGTGCCGCAACGCGGGGACCAACGCGACGGGGTCGGCCAGGTCGGCATCGGCCAGCAGCACGAGCGGATGGTCGAGCGCGGCGAACCGGCCGTGTGGGGCGGGGACGCCCGTGTGCCCGGGCGGCGGCTGAACCGTCAGGAACGCGCTGGTGGTACGGGTGGGGACGCTCAGGGCGTCGCCGAGGCCCCCCAGCAAGGAGGCGAGGCGCTCGTCGTCGAGGAGGGTGCCCCCAGTGGCGGCGTCCACCTCGGACTGAGCGGTGTATCCCGCGTTCGCGCGGGCCGTGGCCCGCCGGTCGGCCCACCAGCCGTACCAGACGACGGTGACCCCGACCACGAGGATGACGGGGATGCCCCACACGGGAGGGATGAACATGAGGCCGCCGTCACGGACCGGGATCGGGGCGGGGAGCCTCGGGAGGTACGTCCTCGGCCGGGGTGCTGTTGCTCAGCCGGCGTCCGGCCAGCACCAGGGCGGCGCCAAAGACGCCGAATCCGACCAGCCAGGCCAGCATCACCGGGTCGAGTAGCCGGGCGGCCGGGGCGACCAGGGCCAGGGAATCGACCAGGGCGACGACGCACACGCCCGCCATCCCGATCAGCGTCCACGCCTGCCCACCCGAGGCGCGGTCGGCCCCCGGGGTCAGCGCATGTGAGCGGTAGTTCCGGACTCCGACCCAGGCGTAGATCGCGACGACGAGCATGGCGATGTAGGCGGCCAGCATCCCCGCAGGCGGCGGCAGGAGGAAGATGCCCACCCCGATCGCCACCTCGGCGATCCCGAGGATGGCCGAGACGGGAAAACTGACCCGGGGTGCGCCCAGCGTCGTGAACCCGGTCGCGCGCCCGCTGAGGAACCGCCCCACCCCGGTGGCGACGAAGTACGTCGTCACCAGCAGCGAACTGAGCAGCATCAGTGCGCCCACGAAAGCGTCCACCAGATTCTCCTCAGTTCACGGTGCGTATCGACCCCAGTCTAGGGACTCTCCCGCGACGCCACCCGGCCAGGGACGGGCCGCCCCCGGCCCTCCGCACGCCCGGTGGCCCGGGGCACTACACTCCCGAGGCGGGGCCTATAGCTCAATTGGCAGAGCAGCGGACTTTTAATCCGCGGGTTCTGGGTTCGATCCCCAGTGGGCCCACCGCCTCCTCAGCGGGGCCTGTCCTGCCTCGCGGCGTCTTGATGAGAAGGCTCCAGGGTGACGATGCCGCGGGTGCCGTCCACGAACAGCGAAGCTCCGTCGGGGAGACGCGTCGCGCTGCTGGTGCCCAGGACCGCAGGGATCCCGTACTCGCGGGCCACGATGGCTGCGTGGGACAACGGCCCGCCGGAGTCGGCGACCACCGCCGAGGCGAGCGCGAACAGCGGCGTCCAGGTGGGGTCCGTATAGGGGCAGACGAGCACGTCGCCGGGCTGGAGGCGGCTGAACTGGGCGGGGGAGTGGATCACGCGTGCGGGCCCGCGCGCCTGGCCTGCGCTGGCTGGCTGGCCGTGCAACACGCCCTCGCTGTCCTCCTGAGGCTGGCCGCGGTCCCACCAGATCGCCTCGGCCACACCGCGTCGGCTCCGCCGGCGCTCGACCAGTTCTCCGAGGGGGCGTCCGTGATCGGTCAGCGCGGCCTCCACCTCTCCGAGATAGAGCAGCCGCAGGTCGTCGGGGGCCGGCAACTGGCCGCGGGCCACGAGACGGCGCGCCGCCTCGTCGCGTCCCGCCCGTGCCACGCAGAACAACTCCTCGATGAGGTACACCGTCGCCTCCCGGCCGATGTGCAGCGCCTGGATCCGTGCCGCGGTCGCACGCCACCGCGCCCGCAGGGCGGCGGGCAGCCGGCTCGCGACCAGCGCCACGGCATCGGGAGCATCCGGGCGTGTCGAGGAGGAGCCGCGCAAGGTCGCTGCCACCAGGGTGTACAGCTCCTCGGGCTGCTCGCGCCAGGAGAGATTCGAGAACGGCAGGTAGAGCCGCGCCGTCCTCGCCCCATGGTCGGTGAGGAACGCGGCGACCGCGGGGAGGAAGTCAGCGCCCGCCGCCGACCGGGCTAGGGCCTCACCTACGCCGCCCGGGGCGGCCTGGAGGATCACCTCGGCCGCCCCCGTGGTGCGGGCGCGTTCGGCGAGCCGGGCGATCCCCGCCGCGATGACAGCGGTCGTGTAGGGAACCCCCGCGTACAGGTCCTCGGGGGCGATGCCTGCCGATCGGGACAGCCCGATCAGCCAGGCCGCCGTGGCCCGGCTCACCATCATCGGCGCGTTGTAGCGCACGAACCGGTCGGCGGTGACCGCCGACGCCTCGGCCACCGCGTCCCGAAGCAGGCCGAGGACCGCCGCGTCCTCGGCCGATGCGACCGTGTCCGCCCGGCGGGTCAGATCCTCCAGGCGGGTGCGCTGCGCGGCCGCTGCGGCCCGCCACTGGACCGGGCCCTGGCTCATGCCGCCGCGCAGCAACCGCGGGACGCGGATCAGGAGCGCGGGGCTGAGCCGTGGGCGGGCGACCTCGGCGCGGATCACCCCGTCGTCGTCCCCGCGCACCAGCGATGTGGCCGGGACCGCGCGAGCCCCCGCGGCCGTCATGAGGTCCTGCACCGCCCCCTGCACGGCGTGCACGGCGCACAGATCCAGGGGGAAGGGGGCGGGGAAGTGCTCGACCAGGTCATCCAGCAGGACGCGCTCGATCCTTCCCCGCACCGGTGCATGCCCCGGCGTCGGTGACGCGGCGACGGTGATCGGCCGGGCCTGGAGCAGGAACAGGTTGCCCTGAGAGAACGCCCACTCGATGTCTTGGGGGCGTCCGTAGTGCTCCTCGACACGCACCCCGAGCCCGGCCAGCGCGCGCAACTGCGCCGCCGAGATGCTGGGCCGGACGCGGTGCGCCGTGGGGACGACCGACGTGCACGTCCCACCGCCGGGGGCGGCGTCGACTCGGGTGTGCTTCGATCCGATCTGGGACGAGACGGGGACGCCGTCGCGGGTGAGCGAGAACGTGTCCGGGGTGACCAAGGCGGCCACCACGCTCTCCCCGAGCCCGTAGGACGCGCTCGCCATCATCGTGTCGGCCCGTCCGGACACCGGCTCCCGGGTGAACAGCACCCCGGCAGTGTCGGCGGGGATCAGCGCCTGGACCACCACGGCCAGGGCCACATCGGTCTCCGGGACGCCGTGGCGGCGCCGGTAGTCCACGGCGCGTTCGTTCCACAGGGACGCCCAGCAACCGCGGACGGCGTCCAGGACGGCCTCGATCCCGGTGACGCCAAGAAAGGTGTCCTGCTGCCCGGCGAAGCTCGCCTCCGCCAGATCTTCCGCGGTGGCCGAGGAACGCACCGCGACGAGCGACTCGCCGAGTCGCGCGTAGGCGGTGCGGACGGCGTCCTCGACGCTGCCCGGCAGCGGAGCCCCGAGGATCAGGTCGCGCAGGTCTTCGGCCGTGGCGGCGGCACGGTGCAGCGACCGGACGGCCGTCCGATACGCGCTGGTGGTCAGGCAGAAACCCGGTGGCACCGGGAGGCCCGCCTGGGTGCAGGAGGCCAGGTTTGCGCCCTTGCCTCCGACCGTGGCGGGGTCGCGGGCGGCGGTGTCGGCGAACCAGGCGATCAGCGGGCCATCCTCTACGTCCATAGAGGATGACGGTACTCTATGTGCGCAGCGATGCGATGCGGGAGGAAGAGAGGGTGGGGATGACCGATCGACGGGCGCAGATCGCGGAGGCCGGGATCGCGATCCTCGCCTCGCGAGGGGTGCGGGCCCTGACTCATCTGGCGATCGCCCGCGAACTCGGGCTGCCCGACGGATCCACCTCGTACTACGCCCGCACCCGCCGCGATCTCATCGCCGTCATCGTGGACCGCCTGGCGACGCGCACGGGCAGTGACCTGACTTCCCAGGCGCTCCCCGAGGCGCTCACGCCGGCGGCCGTGGCGTCCGTCATCGTTGCCGGCCTCGACGCCACCATGCGGAGGGCCGACGAGCATCGCGCCCGACTCATCCTGCTGCTCGAGTGCCGTAGCGACCCGGAACTCCAGGCGTCGCTGGCCACGCGCCCGGAGGTGAGGGGTGCGTTCGTCGACGCGATCGCGGCACTGCTGGTCGGCCTCGATGTCGACCGCCCGCAGGAGAACGCGCAGGACGCGGCCGCGCTCCTGGACGGGCTGCTCATGCAGCGGGTGATCCGTGCCTCGCCAGTGCACGAAGAAGCCATCCTGACCGCTTACCTCACGGGCTTGACGGACGGCCGGGGAGAGCCTCTAGGAGGGTAATGCTCGGAACTGGGTCGGCGTCATGCCATGGGTGGCGCGGAAGGCCTTCACGAAGTAGTTGGCGTCCGGGTAGCCGACGTAGGCGGCGATGTCGCGGACGGGCTGATCGGTGGTGGTCAGCAGGTGGGCCGCCCGATGAGTGCGTTCGAGGGTGGCGTACTGGGCGATCGTGTGTCCAGTCTCCGCCTTGAAGCGGCGTGCCAGGTGGGAGGGCGACACCCCCAGTCGGGCGGCCAGCTCGGGCGGGGAGACGTGGTCGCTGAGGTGGAGTTCGATCTCGTCGACGACGCGGCGCACCAGGCGCGAGTGCGGGCGCTGCCGGTGGCGGGCGACCGCGCGGCAGAAGTCGGCGGCCATCGCCGCGACCGCGCGCTGGGTGTGGGCGCGGTCCGGGTTGTGGCCGCTGCTGTGGAGCCGCTGCGCGTAGGTCTGGGAGATGGCGTCCACCGATACGGGCGGGAGCCCGCCCTCCAGCGCGGCCACCCGGGTGAGGATCCGCATGATCGTGGCGCCCAGGTAGGGCGTGTTCAGGTAGCCGGGATGCTGCGGGATCGCCGCCATGCGCCCCAGTGCCGCGGAGGCGTCTCGGAAGTCGCCCCGGGTCACCGCAGCCATGTAGTCGCGCTCCACCGCGTAGCGATCCTCGATGGCCGCCAGGGACGCCGAATGTGGCACCGCGGCGGGCCGGAGGGTCCGCGGGGTCGCGGCGGCGTCGATCCGGCGAAACTCGACGGCGACGCCGGAGCCGCGGACCGCGTGCAGCAGCGCCTGCGCGCCGCGCATGACGTACTCGGAGTCCACCAGGGCGAACCGTGCCCGGTACATCCGGTACGGCTGCAGTTGTGAGCCCGGGACGCCGAGGCGGCCCAGCAGCGACTCCGCCTCGTCGGCGTGCAGGGAGGCGCCCGTGTAGGGGCCGATCGCTGCGACGGCCGGGCCCAGCCGGAACAGCGTGAGCGTCACGCCCAGTGGATCGCGCAGTTCATACACGACGCCCGGCTCGGCGTCCTCCATCAGCTGCCTCAAGGCGGCGGGGGTGAGCGACGGTTGCAGGGCCGCGTCGAAGGCGGACGCGCCTGCCAGGTCGGCGGCCCGCGCGGCGGGATCCTCCGCGACCGCCACCGGGCAGCCGAGCACGGCCGCCAGCAACGCCACCCCGTCGTCGGGCGTCCTCGAGGCGCCCGATCCCTCTGAGTCGGTCATCCTGGCCCCCTCACACGTGTGCGCGTTTAGTCCTACTTCAGCACGATCTCTTCTATCAGTGCTGGGCGATGGCTGGCTACCGTCGAGCCAGCGCAGCGCTATGGGAGCGCCTTCCAAGGAGAGTCATGAACGAGCACGCCGGATCCATCCGTACCGCCCGCCCCTTCCACGAGGGCTGGGTCTTCGTCCCCGACGCGGTTCCGGCCGATGCGCCGTGGGACGCCCTCGCCGAGGCGGGCGAGCCGATCGCCCTGCCCCACACCTGGAACGCGGTCGATGGCCAAGACGGCGGCAACGACTACCGTCGCGGCACCAGCACCTACGCCGTCCGGTTGCCGGCCCCCGACGCGGACGGGGACGTCTGGCTGGAGTTCCGCGGCGTCAACTCCAGCGCGCAGATCCATCTCAACGGAACCCTGCTGGCGACCCATGAAGGCGGCTACTCGACGTTCCGCGTCCCCCTCGCCGAGGCGCTGCGCGACGACAACGTGCTCGTCGTGCACGTCGACAACGGCCCCAACGAGACGGTCTACCCGCAGCGGGCCGACTTCACCTTCTACGGCGGCATCTACCGGGATGTGCTCCTCCTCACGGTGCCCGCCGCCCACGTCCGCCTCGACGACCACGGCGGCCCCGGGTTCACCGCGACCCCCCTCCTGGACGGCGAGCAGGCCACGGTGGCGCTACACGCGGAGGTGACCGGCGGGGACGCGGTCCGGTTCGTCATCGACGGCGAGGGAGAGGTGCTGGTGCCGGTCCGCGAGGGAACCGCGGACGCCGAACTGACCATCGCGCAGGTGCGTCGCTGGCACGGACGCCGTGACCCGCACCTCTACACCGCGACTGCCGAGCTCCTCCAGGACGGCAAGCCCGTCGACGCGGTGAGCATCCGGTTCGGCTGCCGGGAGTTCGCCGTCGATCCCGATCGCGGCTTCCTGCTGAACGGGGAGGAGTATCCGCTGCGCGGGGTATCCCGGCACCAGGACTGGGAAGGGGTCGGCAACGTCCTCACCCCGGCGATGATGGAGCGCGACATCGCGCTCATGGAAGAACTGGGCGCCACCACCGTCCGGCTCGCCCACTACCAGCACGACCAGGCCTTCTACGACCTGTGCGACGAGGCGGGCATCGTCGTGTGGGCCGAGATCCCGCAGATCACGAACTTCCTGCCCGCGGGCACCGTGAACGCGACCGCGCAGCTCACCGAGCTGATCGTGCAGAACCGGCATCACGCGTCGATCATGAGCTGGGGACTGTCCAACGAGATCACTATCGGCGGCAACAGCGAAGCGCTCCTGGACGCGCATCGCGCGCTGAATGATCTGGCTCACCGCCTCGACCCCACCCGGCTCACCGCGATGGCGCACGCGTTCGTCCTGGACGCAGGCGATCCGCTGGTGGCCGTGCCGGACGTCAACAGCTTCAATCTGTACTACGGCTGGTACCTGGGCGACCTGGAGGACAACGACCGCTGGTTCGCCGACTTCCGGGCCGCTCACCCGGGCGTCGCGATCGGCCTGTCCGAATACGGGGCCGATGCCAACCCCCGATACCAAGGGGCGAATCCCACCCGGGGTGACTACAGCGAGCAGTACCAGGCCCGCTACCACGAGCACCTCATCGACCTGATCGAGGCCAGCCCCTACCTGTGGGCCACCCACGTGTGGAACCTCGCCGACTTCGCCGCGGACGGGCGCGAGGAGGGAGGGCTGCCGGGACGCAACCAGAAGGGGCTGGTGACCTTCGACCGCAGTCTGAAGAAGGACGCCTTCTACGCCTACAAGGCCGCCTGGTCCCCCGAGCCGTTCGTCCACGTGTGCGGACGCCGCTACGTCGATCGAGCCGAGGCCGTCACCGAGGTGACCGTGTACTCCAACCAGGAGGAGGTCGAGTTGTGGTGCGATGACGTCCTGGTCGAGTCCCTCCGCGGGGTGCGCGTGTTCCGGTTCAGCGTCCCGCTGACCGGCGAACACCGGCTCACGGCCCGCAGCGGCGCGCTGACGGACACCATCGACGTGCGCCGCGCGTCCGCCCCCAACCCGGACTACGCCATGCCGAACGCGCAGCTCGTCAACTGGTTCGACGCCGACGTGCCGAGCCCTGAGGGCTTCTATTCGATCCACGACAGTCTCGCCGACATCAAGCGCACGGCGGCCGGAGGTGCGCTCATCGAGCGGCTCATGGATCAGGCGAAGGCGTCCGTGGGTGACGTCGCCCGTGATGTGCAGATGCCGCCCGCGATGCAGGCCATGATCGATCGGATGACGGTGGCGGCGCTGCTGCGGCACTCCGGGGACGGAATCCCGGCCGAGCAGGTGATCGCCCTGAACGAGGCGCTCAACGAGATCCCCAAGCAGGCTTGACGCGCGTCCCGCCCCGCCCCGTCGCCGACCGTGGCGGGGCCGGGTGTCCCGGCGTGATGCGGGCTGACCCGCTAGAGGAACTGCCGGGCCGACTCGGGGACCGGACGGGGGCGTCCGGCGTCGTCGATGGCCACGTAGTGGAAGACCGCCTCGGCGGCGAACACCCGGTCGGCTTCGTAGTTGTGGACCAGGTCGCGGGCCCACACCTGCAGGGCGATCTCCATGGAGGTGCGACCGATCTTCACCAGTTGGGCGTAGATGCAGATGGTCTGCCCGACGGCGATGGGCCGGTGGAAGACCACATCGTTGACCGCGACGGTGGCCGAGCGGCCCTCAGACGCCTCGCCGGCCATCAGGCCTGAGGCGATGTCCATCTGGGACAGCACCCAGCCACCGAACACGTCCCCCCAGGGGTTGGTGTCGCGCGGCATGGCGAGGGTGCGCAGCACCATCATCCCGGTGGGGGAAATCGGCTGTTGCGTGCCTGGCGCCATGGTTCCTCTTTCGCTGTCGTGGTCCGCGGGACCGGCTCGATCCTAGGCCCGCCCTCCGGCATCGGCCACGATGCATTGCCCGGGGCTCCAGCGCGCGGGGTCGACCTCACCTAGGTTGACCTGTGTGGAGCAACCCGAGGAACCCCCGGATTCCCAGCCCGGCAAGCCCGCTTCCCGTCGCATGAAGCTGCGCTATGCGGGAGTCTGCACGCGGTGCAGCGCGACGCTGGAGGCGGGCGAGGCGGCCGACTACCACCGCGCCAGCCGCACCGTCACGTGCCGGCGGCCGCGCCGCGTCGCGCCGTGGAGGTGCCGCCTGGCCTCGACCATGTCGACGGCGAGGCCGGGGCCTCGGCGGCCGCCGAGTTCCAGCGGCGCCACGATGCCCGACGGGAGCGGATGATGGCGGCGCACCCGAAGGCGGGGCGGCTGCTCCTGGCCGTGTTCGACGATCCGCAGTCGACCACCGCCTGGTCGGCCGGCGCGGTGGGGGAGCAGCGGCTGGGGCAGTCGCTGGCCAAGGCGGCCGGTCCCGCGTTGCGGGTATTGCATGACCGGCGCATTTCGGGGACCCGGGCCAACATCGACCACCTGGTGGTGTGCCCGACCGGGGTCTTTGTGGTGGACTCCAAGCGATACCGGAATGCTCGGCCCGCCTTCAAGGTCGAGGGTGGGTTGTTCGCCAAGAAGCGGCGGGTCCTCACCGTCGGCGGGCGGGATCGCAGCTCTCTCGTGGCCGGCCTGCACAAGCAACTCGACCTGGTCCGCGCAGCGCTGGCCGACGAGGTGGACGTCCCTGTCGGCGGCCACCTGTGTTTCCTGGACGCAGACTGGCCGCTGTTCGCGGATCCCTTCAGCGTCGAGGGCGTCGGCGTCGTGTGGCCCAGGAAACTGGTCTCGATGCTGGGTAAGCCCGGCCCCCTCGACGCGGAGCGCATCGAGGATCTCCAATGGCAGTTGCACGAGGCCTTCCCGCGTCAGCAGTGAGCCTGTGGGGGTTGCCCCTCCCGATTTACTGAGTACGCTCAATAATGAGTGTGGTCAACGGGAGGTGTGATGACGCCGCGGCGCCGGGAACGCAACATGGACGCCAAGCGCGCCCGCATCCTCGTGGCGGCCCGCGACCTGTTCGCCGAGTTCGGCTTCGCGCAGGTCACCACCAAGGCCGCCTCCGAGCGCGCCGACATCGCCGCAGGCACGCTGTTTCGCTATGCCGCCACCAAGGCGGACCTGCTCCTGATGGTCTACAACGAACGATTCCGGGACGCCCTCGTCGCCGGACGCAGCGCGGCGGCAGGCATCGAGGACCCGTCCGAGGCGCTGCTCGCCCTCGTGATGCCGGTGCTCGATCGCAGCGGCGACCATCCCGAGAACGCCATGCACTACCAGCGTGAACTCATGTTCGGGCATGGTCCCTCGCTGCACCGGGCCGCCGGCCTCGGGCTGGTCCAGGAGTTGGAAGACGTCGTTGCCGCATGCCTGATTGCGGCGGTGCCGACGCCGGATGGCCGCGTCCGCGACCAGGCGGCCCAGGCGTCCCGGCTGGTGTTCGCGGCCCTTCACCTGGCCCTCGCCCAGCCCAGCACCGGCCGCCCCGACGACCGCACCGCAGCCCAGGCCCTCCGCGGCCACCTCGATCTCGTCGTCCGGGGCTTCCTGGACGCCGCCCGCGACGCCGACACTCCCGCCGACACCGCGCATCCGCAGTCGTGACGAACACAAGGAGAACCACCATGAGCCCCCGCGCATACATGATCGGAGCCGGAATCGGCTCCCTGGCGGCAGCCGTCTACCTGATCCGTGACGGTGGCTGGGACGGATCCCGCATCACCATCATGGGGTTGGACACCCATGGCGCCAACGATGGCGCGCAGGCCGCCGACTACACCTCCGAATACGGGCACGGGCCGCTCGGCAACAGCGCCGGCTACCTGAACCGCGGCGGCCGGATGCTGAACGAGGAGACCTACGAGAACGTCTGGGATCTGCTGCGTGGCATCCCGTCCCTGACCACCCCCGGCACGAGCGTCACCCAGGAGATCCTCGACTTCGACCACGCCCACCCCACCAAGGACATCGGACGCCTGCTGGATGCGCGCGGCCCTCGCACCCGGGGCGACGCCGACGACTACAAGCACATGCAGTTCGACACCACCGACCGCATCCTGTTGACCAAGCTGATGACCCTGCCGGAATCCCGGGAGGCCGAACTCAACGGGGTCTCCATCGAGGAGTGGTTCGCCGAGAGCCCCCACTTCTTCACCACCAACTTCTGGTACATGTGGGAGACCACGTTCGCGTTCCTGCGCAACAACTCCGCCATGGAACTGCGCCGCTACATGAACCGGATGATCCTCGAGTTCAGCCGGATCAACACCCTCGAAGGCGTCACGCGGACCCCGTACAACCAGTACGAGAGCATCATCCTCCCGCTGCGGGCGTGGCTCTCCGAGCACGGCGTCAGCTTCGTGACCGACCGCATGGTGACGGCGTTCGTGTTCGACGAGTCCGACCCGATGCGCGACACGATCCGCGTCACCGGGCTGGAGTACCTCGACGTGGCCCGCGACGGGGCCCCCGGCCGCATCGACGTGGCCGAGGGCGACCTGGTGTTCTGCACCAACGGGTCCATCACCGACTCCACCTCCCTGGGCGATCTGGACACCGCCATCGTCGAGGACGAGCGCTACGCCCCCTCGGCCGCGTTGTGGCGTCAGGCGACCGAGCACTTCTACGGGCTGGGCAACCCCGACGCCTTCTTCGGGGACCGCACTCAGAGCGAATGGACCAGCTTCACCGTCACCACGAACAACCACCTGCTGGTCAACGAGATCGCCGCGATCACCCGGCAGGCCCCCGGCAACGCCCTCAACACGTTCATCGAATCGAACGCGCTCATCTCGCTGGTCGTCCACCACCAGCCACACTTCGCCGCGCAGAAGCCGAACGAGACCGTGTTCTGGGGCTACTCGCTGTACCCGCGGCAGAAGGGGGACATCGTGAACAAGCCGTTCATCGAGATGACCGGGCGCGAGATGCTCACCGAGACCCTGGGCCAGCTCGCCAAGGTCGACACCCGCGCCGTCACCATCGACACCAAGACGGACGCCATCTGGGCGTCCGTCGTCAACGTCATCCCCGCCCACATGCCCTACGCCAGCGCCCTGTTCGCCCGGCGCTCGAAGGGAGATCGCCCCGACGTCGTGCCCGCGAACTCGGTCAACCTCGCGTTCATCAGCCAGTTCGTCGAGATGCCGTTCGACATGGTGTTCACCGAGCAGTATTCGGTGCGGGCCGCCCAGATCGCGGTCTACCGCTTCCTCGGGATCGACGAAGCCCGGCTCACCCCGCTGCACCACTACGAGCGGGATCCGCGCGTCCTGGCGAAGGCCGCGCTCACGATGTTCCGCTAGGGGACGGTCAGCGTGGGGCCGGTCCGGTGGAGTCGCGGACCTGCAGCACCGCGGGCAGCCGGACCTCGGTGGGAACCTGCGCGGGATCGGCCAGCAGCGCGAACAGCCGGCCGGCGGCCGCACGCGCCAGGTCGTCCAGCGACAGGCTCACCGTCGTCAGCCGCGGCGGGATGATGCGGGTCAAGGGGGTGTCGTCCCAGCCTGCCACCGAGACATCCCCGGGGACGTCCACCCCGAGTCCGCGTAGGCCCCCCACGAGGCCCAGGGCCGTCTGATCGTTGAAGGCCAGCACCGCGCTCAGCCCCCGGGACACCACCTCGGACGCCGCGGCGGCCCCGACCTCCGCGCTCAGTCCCTCGGTGTCCAGGCGCACCAGCGCGATGTCGGGGTGGGCGTCCCCGTACGCCCGGACGCCGGCGCACCGCATGGCTTCTGAGGGAGACTCGGTGGGTCCGCCCTGGTAGCCGATCGTCGTGTGGCCGAGTGCGACGAGATGATCCAAGGCCGCATCCAGGGCGGGCCCCTCCTCGGCGAGGACGCAGTCGAGTCCGGGAAGCGAGCGTCCCACCACGACGATGGGCCGAAACCCGGCCACCGCGTCCCGCAACATCGCTTCCGGGGCGCGAGGAGCGAGGAACAGCACGCCGTCCGCCTGGCTCGCCAGGGTGTCGAACGCGGCCAGCTCGCCCTCCCCGGTGCCGCCGGAGTCGGCCACGAGCAGTTGCTCGCCGCGGGCCGTCGCCGCCTGCAGGACGCGTTTGGCGACGCCTGCGCCGTACCCTCCGGCCAGGTCCGGCACCACGATCCCGATTGAGAAGTGCCGCCCGGCCTGCAGGGAACGCCCGGCCGCGTTGGGCCGGTACCCCATCGCCCGAGCCGCGTCGCGCACCCGCGCCCGGGTCGCAGCAGACACCAGATCGCTGCCGGCCAGTGCCCGGGAGACCGTCGACTGGGAGAGTCCGAGCCGGGCGGCGACCTCGGCGGCCGTGACGGACATCGCCCTCCTAGAGCACGGGGATATGAAAGCCCCCGTCGACATGGATCACTTGGCCCGTAGTGTAAGCCAGCGCGTCCGAGCAGAGCATCGCGACCGCGTCGGCGACGTCGCCCGGTTGCCCCCAGCGGGCGATCGGGAATGCCCCCGCAGCGATCAAGGCGTCGTACTTCTCCTGGGCGACCGCGGTCATCGGGGTCTGGATCACGCCCGGACGCACCTCGTTGACCCGGATCAGATCCCCGGCCAGGCGCGCGGCGTACACCTGGGTGAGCATCGACACCCCCGCCTTGGACACGCAGTACTCGACCCGATCCGGTGAAGCCATCCACGAGTTCAGCGAGCCCAGGTTGACGATGTCGCCGCGGCGTCCGGCCACCGGCACCTGGGCCGTCATTGCCCGCGCGACCGCCTGGGTGAGGAACATGGTGCCGGTCAGGTTCACGCCCAGCACCCGCTCCCAGCTGTCCGGGGTGACCTCCAGCAGATCGCCGCGGCGCGCCACCGAGACCCCCGCGTTGTTGACCAGCACGTCGATGCGGCCGCACCGGCTGAGCGTGCCGGTCACCAGCGAGTCCCGAAAGGACGCCGCGGTCAGGTCGCCTGTCGCCGCCCACTCCAGGCCGTCCGGGGCCTCCGGGAAGGACAGATCCGCCCCCACGACCCGGTAGCCGTCCGCCAGCAGCCGGGCGGCGATGCCCGCCCCGATACCGCGCCCCGCCCCGGTCACCAGGGCTGCTCGCGCGCCCATCACAGCCCCCGGTAGTGGGCCGGGCGCTTCTCGAGGAAGGCGGTCAGCCCCTCGCGTGCGTCCTGGGTGGTCATCAGGTAGGCCAGCGCCAGTTCGTCGCGCTGGGCGACCTCACGGGCGCTGGCCCGATGGGAATCCGCGATCATCAGCTTGGTGGCGCGCATCACGACGGGGGAGTACCCGGCCAGCCGCTGGGCCAATGCCGCGGCCCGCTCCCGGAGCCCCGTCACCTCCGGCAGCACCTCCGCCACGAGCCCGGCCGCCTGCGCCTGCTCCGCGTCGATCATCGTCCCGGTCAACATCAGGTACTTGGCGCGAGACTGGCCGATCAGCCGCTGTAGCCGTTGCGTCCCGCCCCAGCCGCACGGCATGCCGATGGTGATCTCCGGCTGCCCGAACCGGGCGTTCGCGCTCGCCAACCGGATGTCGCAGGCCATCGCGATCTCCAGGCCTCCGCCCAGGCAGTAGCCGTTGACGGCGGCGATGGTGGCGAACGGGAGTTCCTCGATCAGGGTGAACAGCCGGTGACCGACCTCGATGTGGCGGCGGGCCTCCTCGGGGGAGTAGCCCAGCAGGTCGTTGATGTCGGCCCCGGCGATGAACGACTTCTCCCCGCCCCCGGTGAGCACGAGGGCGCGCACGGCCGGATCGGCGCCTAGGCCCGCCACCACCTCCACCAGCCGGGTGAGGAGCGGCACGTCCAGGGCGTTGCGCTGGGCGGGACGGTCGACGGTCAGCGTCGCGACGCCGTCGGTGAGGGTCAGGGTGTAGCCGGTGGTCATGGTCAGTTCCTTCCCAGGTTCATGGGGGCGTCGCGGTAGATGCGTGCGTCCATCAGCGTCAGTTCGTCGGCGAGGGCGGGGGTGAAGTCCATCAGGTCCAGCACCTGGGTCTGCAGGTCGATGCCGGGGGCGATCTCGACGAGGGTGAGTCCCGCGTCTTCAAGATGGAACACCGCACGCTCGGTCACATACCAGACGTCTTGGCCGAGGGCTCGTGCCTGGTCCCCGGAGAACGTCACGTGCTCGACCTGGGGCGGGAACTTGCGGGCGCGTCCCTCGGTGAGGATCCGCAGTTCGCCGTCGCGGATCTCGGTGGTCAGCCCGCCTGCGGTGAACGTGCCGCAGAACACGATCGTCTTGGCCGACTGCGAGATGTCGATGAACCCTCCGCAACCCGCGATCGTCGGGCCGAACTTGCTGACGTTCACGTTGCCGTGCGCGTCCGCCTGGGCCAGGCCCAGGCAGGTGAGGTCCAGCCCGCGGCCCGAATAGAAGTCGAACTGGGCGGGGGCGTCGAGGAACACGTCCGCGTTGTAGGCCGTCCCGAAGATGTCACCGCCCGCGGGCATGCCGCCGGAGAGTCCCTGTTCGATGGTCATGGTGACCCCGGCGAGCGTTCCTTCCTCGGCGGCGACGGACGCCACCCCGTCGGGCATGCCGAAGCCCAGATTGATGATGCTGCCGGGCTCCAGGAGCATCGCGGCGCGGCGGGCCACGACTTTGCGGTGCCCCAGCGGCAGGGGTGTGACCTCGCCGACGGGCCGCCGCAGCGACCCGGCCAGGGCGGGATCGAAGGGGCCTTGGGTGGTCTGCCATTGCCCGGGCTCCACGACGACGGCATCGACCAGGTACCCGGGCACCTGCACGGCCTGCGGGTGGAGGGCGCCGTGCTCGGCGCGGTACTTCACCTGGGCGATCACGGTGCCGCCGCTGTTGTGGGCGGCCTGGGCGAGGGCGAGTGCCTCCAGGAAGCAGGGCTCCTCCTCGAAGCTGATGTTGCCCCGCTCGTCGGCGGATGTGCCGCGGATGATGCCGACATTGATCGGGCTGGCCGGGTAGTGCAGCCACTGCTCGCCGTTGAGTTCGATCAGCGAGACCAGATCGTCGGTGGTGGCGTCGTTGAGCTTGCCCCCGGACAGCCGGGGGTCCACGTAGGTGCCCAGGCCCGTCCTCGTGATCAGGCCGGGACGACGCGCCGCGATCTCGCGGTACTGGCTGACGATCACCCCTTGGGGCAGGTTGTAGGCCTCGATGGCCCCCGCATTGGCGAGCGCCTGCATGCGGGGGGACCAGCCCCAGTGCCCGCCGACGACGCGCTTGACCAGCCCGGCGTGCGCGAACCGGCTGAGGCCGCCGGCGTCCCGGTCGCCGATTCCGGCGCTGTGGTACACGGTCAGTGCGCGCGGGTGGTCGGTGGTGAGGAAGGCGTCCTCGATGGCTCGGTGGACGGTCGCCGGCTCGAGGACGCCGCCGCCGTTGCCCAGCAGGGCGACCGTGTCGCCGTCACGGATCAGGGAGACCGCATCGGCGGCGGTCATGAAGGTCGTCATGGCGTGCTCCTTCGCATGCTGCATACGTATGCAGGAATAGTGACGCATACGTATGCACCGGTTCCTCGGGTTGCCGGTGGTTGGCGCCGCCGTGAAATGTTTCAGGTTCGCTGGCGCCCCGAGAGCGGGTCCGGTTGACTGGGACGCGTCACCCGGGCCAGCGGAGGTCCGGGACGCCGGCCGCGCCGACCGAGGCGAGGAAGTGAGAGCGACCCATGCGCGTATGGAACGACGACCTGCAGGGCCTTGCCTTCGGTGGGGACTACAACCCCGAGCAGTGGCCCCGCGAAGTCTGGGACGAGGACATCGAGCTGATGCGGGAGGCCGGGGTCAACCTGGTCAGCGTCGGCATCTTCTCCTGGGCGACGATCGAGCCCCGCGAGGGCGAGTTCCACTGGGAGTGGCTCGACGAGATCATCGACAAGCTGCACGCGGGCGGCATCGGCGTGTGCCTGGCCACCGCCACCGCGTCCCCGCCGCCCTGGCTGACGAGGAAGCACCCGGAGATCCTTCCCCAGCGCGAGGACGGCACCGTCCTGTACCAAGGCGGACGCCAGTCCTACGCGATCAGCTCCCGGATCTATCGTCGCTACGCGACCGCGATGGCCTCCCGGATGGCCCAGCGCTACGCCTCCCACCCCGCCGTGCGGCTGTGGCACATCGACAACGAGATCGGGTGCCACGTCCCGCAGGACTACTCCGACAGCGCCATCCCCGCCTTCCGGACCTGGCTCGCGGACCGCTACGGCGACATCGACGCCCTCAACGATGCGTGGGGGACGGCGTTCTGGTCGCAGCGCTACGGCAGCTTCGATCACGTCCTGCCGCCCCGATCGGCGCCCACCTATGCCAACCCGACCCAGCAGTTGGACTTCATGCGGTTCAACTCCGATGCCGGATTGAGCTACTACGCCGACCTGACGGCGGCCGTGCGCGCGGTGAATCCCAGCATCCCGGCCACGACCAACTTCATGTGCACCACCGGAAACAAGGGCGTGGACTACTTCGCGTGGGGGCCGCACATGTCGGTCGTCAGCAACGATCACTACACCCGCGCTCACGACCCGGAGCGGCACATCGAGCTCGCGTTCGCGGCTGACCTGACCCGCGGCACCGCCCACGGTGCCCCCTGGCTGCTCATGGAGCACTCCAGTTCTGCGGTGAACTGGCAGCACGTCAACCGGGCCAAGGACCCCGGGGAGATGCTGCGCAACTCGCTCGCGCACGTAGCGCGGGGCGCGGACGGGACCCTGTTCTTCCAGTGGCGGGCGAGCCGGGCCGGTGCGGAGAAGTTCCACTCGGCCCTCGTCCCGCACGCCGGCACCGACTCGCAGGTGTGGAACAACACGGTCGAGCTCGGCCGCTGCCTGCGCGCCCTCGCCCCGGTCAAGGGGTCCCGGGTGGTGTCGTCCGCGGCGCTGGTGTTCGACTACGCCGCCTGGTGGGGTCTCGAACTCGACAGCCACCCCAACAACACCTTGTCCTACCCGGATCTGGTTCTCGAGTGGTACAAGGCGCTGTGGTACGAGGGGATCGGCGTCGACATCGTCACCCCCGGCTCGGATCTCAGCGGGTACGACCTGGTGATCGCCCCCAACCTGTACGTCACCGATCCGGACGCGGCCGCGAACCTGGCGGGCGTCGCCGAGGGCGGCGGGGTGTTCGCGACGACCTGGTTCTCGGGCATCGTCGATGCCAACGATCACATCATCCTGGGCGGGTACCCGGGCGCCTTCCGCGAGGTACTCGGCATCCGCGTCGAGGAGTTCAATCCTCTGCAGCCGGGCGAGACGCACGGGGTCAAGCTGGACGCAGAGGACGCAGAGGACGCAGAGGACGCAGAGGACCCTGAAGACGCCGAAGACGCCGAGGCGGGGGACGCGGGAGCGCTGGCCGACGGTGACGCGCAGGCGTCCCCGGACGAGCCGCGGACCAGCGACGCGACCGCTTCCACCTGGACGGAGCGGCTCGACGTGCGCGGTGCGCAGGCGCGCGGGGTGCTCACCGACGGCGTGCTGACGGGCTATCCGGCCGTCACGGAGAACACGCTGGATTCGGGTGGGCACGCCTGGTACGTGGCCACCGACCTTCCGCTGACGAACAAGCGCGCCCTGGTGCGCACGTGGGCGCGACAGGCGGGCGTGGCGCCGGTGGTGCGGGCCCCCGAAGGCGTGGAAGCGGTCGTCCGTCACGGTGATGGCGAGGACTTCCTGTTCTTGCTGAACCACACCGAGGCCCCGGCCACGGTCGAGGCCTCGGGAACGGATCTGCTGAGCGGCCACGCGGGGGAGTCGCACACCCTCCCGCCGGGAGCGGTCGCCGTCCTCGCCACCCGCACCGCCACCCCCGAGCCGGAGACCGCCGAGGACTGAGCCTGAGACCGCCGAGGACTGAGCCTCACGTCGCCGAGGACTTACCTCGTGGGGATCGGATCGCACATGCGGGGCTGCGCAGCGCGGTGCTGTCCGCGGCGTGACCCCGGATCACTGAGCCGGGACGGGCTCCTGGGCCAACGCGGCAGGGTTGGCCGTGGCTTTGCGCGTGCTGCGCGACTGCAGCCAGGTGGCCACCTTGGTCAGCAGGTAGTTCAGCACCACGTAGATCACCGAGATCGCCAGGAACGTCTGGATCATGTAGCCGTAGTACGCGGTCACGGTGCGGCCCTGCTGCATCAACTCGGGGTAACTGACGACGTAGCCGAGCGTGGAGTCCTTCAGCAGCGAGACCAGGCCGGTCAGCAGTGCGGGCAGCACGATGCGGAACGCCTGGGGAAGGATCACCAGGCGCATCATCGTGGAGTGCGTCATGCCGAGCGATTCGGCCGCTTCCCACTGGCCCTTGTCGATGGCCTTGATGCCTGCCCGGAACACCTCGGCGGTCGTCGCGCTGCTCACCAGGATCATCGGGATGACGAGCATCCAGAACACCGGCAACGCCAGCGCCGGACTCAACCGCGGCAGCGCCAGCAGGAAGGCGTACACCACCAGCAGCATCGGGATGGCCCGAAAGAACTCGATCCAGCCTGCGCACAGCGTCGAGATCCAGCGCCGTGAGGACATCCGTCCCAACGCCAGCGCCAGACCGAGCGGGTAGGCGACCAGCGCGGCCACGCCGGTGGCGATGAATGTGTTGCGGACGCCTTCGCCGAGGAACGCCACGATGCCCGGGTTGAGGAGGAAGGTCCACCGGTCTGCCGCGAGCTGGCCGTGGGAGTCGAACTGGACCAGCGCCGCCCACACTGCCAAGGCGACGATGACGGCCACGACGACCGACCAGACCACGATCATGACTTTGCCGCGGGGCCCCGGCTCGTCGAACAGGACGCGGGTGGCGTTCTCGCTCATCGCGACACCGCCCCTCGCCCGGAGATCCGCGACTGCCCCAGGCGACGCTCCAGGGCGCTCCCGGCGCCGCCGACGCCCAGCCCCAGCACCAGGTAGACGGCACCCGAGAGCAGGAACAAGAACACCGCCTCGGCGTAGCGGATGTTGAGCTGCTGGGTCACGTTGGTGATGTCGGAGACACCCACGGCCGCGACCAGCGAGGATCCGATCAGGACGCCGATGAACACGTTGGCCAGCGGCTGAACCATGGTGCGGAACGCCTGGGGCAGGATCACCAGGCGCAGTTGCTGGGTGAAGGACATCCCCAGCGCCCGGGACGCCTCGGATTGGCCGATCGCGATGGTGTTGATGCCGGAGCGGACCGTCTCACAGACGAACGCCGAACCCGACAGGATCAGCGACACGGCGCCGCACCAGAACAGCGGCAACAAGACACCGATGTCGGGTAGCCCGAACGTGACCAGCACCAGCAGGCTGAGCAGGGGGATGTTGCGGAAGAACTCCACGTAGGCGGTGCCGACGGCGCGCAAGGGAACGATGGGGCTCACCCGGAAGATGGCCGCGACCGTGCCTACGATCAACGACCCCAGGAACCCGACGATCGTCAGCCCCACGGTCGTCGCCACGCCGCTGAGCAGGAACGCCCAGTTGTCGGTCAGGATCTCGACCATCTCACCTCCCCCGCTCGGGGCGTCCCCTCACCCCGCGTCACGCAGGGAAGGGGGACGCCGATGTCGACTAGCTGCCTTCGACGGACCCCAGCGCAGGCGGGGTGGGTTCGGTCTCCAGGAACCGGCCGACGGTGCCCTTCCACAGGTTGAGCCACACGCCGGAGTCGTAGATGGTCTGCAGGAACGCGTTGACGAACGCCTTGGCGTCCGCCTCGTCCTTGTTGAGGCCGATGCCGTAGGGGTCGGTGGTGAACGGGTTCCCGACGACCTTGACCTGGGAGTTGCGCACGGCGTTGCTGAGCAGGATCGACTGGTCCAGCACGTAGGCGTCGGCGCGGCCCTGCACGAGCGCGGCGATGCAGGAGTCGTTGTCGGCCAGCAGCAGCTTCTCCGCGTTCTGCACGTTCGCGTCGATGGCGGTGATGCCGGTCGAGTTGGTCTGGGTGACGATCGTCTTGCCGTTGAGGTCCGCCACCGAGTGAATGGTGGTGTTGTCGGACTTGACCTGGATCGAGGCGCCCGAGGAGTAGTACGGGCCGGCGAAGTTGATCTTCTCGGCGCGCGCGGGGGTGATCGAGTAGGTCGCGATGACGGCGTCGACGGTCTTGTTCTGCAGCACCGTCTCGCGGGTGTCGGAGGTCACCTGAGTGAGCTGTGACAGCTTGGAGACGTCCTGGCCGCCGGTGATGTAACGCGACAGCAGGTCGCCCAGGCCGGCGTCGAAGCCGGTGACCCGGCCGCTGGTCGGGTCCTTCAGCGAGAAGATGGCGCTGGTTTCGGCGCCGCCGCGGCGCAGGTAGCCCTGCGCCTTGATGGCCTGGGCCCACGGGCTGGCGGCGATGAGCGAGCCGGCGGCTACCGGGCCGGCGAGGACGAGGGCGTCGTACACCTCAGGGGAGAGGCCCGGGCTGGTGCTCGGCTGGCCGGACGCGCCCGAGGTGGACACGGAGGGAAGGCTGCTCGTGCCGGTGCAGGCACTCAGGACGGCCAGGGCCCCCAGGCCGAGGGTGGAAGTCAGTAGCGTCCTGCGATGGAACTGGGTGGTCATGGTTCTCCTCAATGTCAATGGTCAAGGATCTTGGACAGGAAGTCCTTGGCCCTGTCGGTGCGCGGGTTGTTGAAGAACTCGCTCGGTGTCCCCTGCTCGACGATCCGGCCGGCGTCCATGAAACAGACCCGGTCACAGGCGTGACGCGCGAAGCCCATCTCATGGGTGACGACCAGCATCGTCATCCCGGATTCGGCGAGTTCCGTCATCACGTCGAGAACCTCTTTGATCATCTCGGGGTCGAGAGCAGAGGTCGGTTCGTCGAAGAGGAGTACCTGGGGTTGCATGGCCAGGGCGCGCGCGATCGCGACGCGCTGCTGCTGGCCGCCGGACAGCTCGGCCGGATAGCTGTCGGCCTTCTCGGAGAGGCCGACGCGGGCGAGCAGGTCGCGGGCTTGGGCGGTTGCCTGGTCCTTGGGGATCTTGCGGACGTGAATCGGGCTCAGCGCGATGTTCTCGAGCGCCGTGTAGTGCGGGAACAGGTTGAACGACTGGAACACCATGCCGACCTCGGCGCGCATCTGGGCCAACGCCTTCCCCTCTTGGGGTAGCGGTCGGCCGTCGATGGAGATGGTGCCCTCGGTGGCCTTCTCGATGCGGTTGATGCAGCGGCACAGGGTGGACTTTCCGGAACCCGAGGCGCCCAGCAGCGCGACCTTCTCGCCCTTGGCGATGTCGAGGTCGACGTGGTCGAGCGCCCTGAAGTCCCCGAAGTACTTCGTGACGCCGCGCAGTTGGACCAGCGGCGGGGTGGTGTCCGACTCCAGCATGCGCGTCAGGGTACGTGACTCTGCCCCTCAATAGGGGACGCGTCCACCATCTGCTCCTTGGCCATGGCTCCCCGGGTACCCGCGCGACGCGTCTCCGGGTAGCGTGGCGGGCGAGCCAGGAAGGGGCGCACCGATGCGCGTGTTCACCGAACAGATCACTCCCACCGCGACGATCACGGGGTATGTCCACGACGACAACCCGGCCACCATCGGGGAGGCAACGCGGGCGGGAGTCCTCATCTTCCCTGGTGGCGGCTACCGGTTCTGTTCGCCCCGGGAGGCCGAGCCGGTCGCCGTCGCCTACCTCGCGGAAGGGTTCAACGCCTTCGTGCTGCGCTACGCGGTGGCGGAGCACCCATGGGAGACGTCCCACGCGGACGGCCTGACCGCCCTCGATTGGCTCCGCGAGCACGCCACCGAGACGGGCATCGATCCCGCCCGGGTCGCGATCGTCGGGTTCGCCGCGGGCGGTCACCTGGCGGCCAGCGTCGGGGTAACCGCCGCACGGCGTCCCGACGCGCTGGTGCTGGGCTACCCCGTCACCCGTCCGGACCTGGGGGTGCTCATGTCGAAGACCATCCTCGACGTCGTCGCCGCCGTGGATTCCGACACCCCGCCCAGCTTCGTGTTCACCACCCAGGGCGACGAGCAGGTGTCCAGCACCGAGAGCCTCGAATACTGCCTGGCACTGGCTCGCCGGGGGATCCCGTACGAAACCCACGTGTACCTCAAGGGCCCCCACGGCATGAGCCTGGCCACACCGCTGACCGCTGCCGGCCGAGCCGACCTGACCGACGAGGACGTGGCGTCCTGGCTGCCCGCCAGCGCCGCCTTCCTCCGGGCGATCCTGGGGGACATCCCGACCGCGGGGGCGCCTGCCGGGTTCACCCGGCGACCGAGCCCTGACAGTGCCGACGACCCGGCCTAACACAGCCCGGGCCAGGGCCGGAGCGTCCCCGCGTCGCTGAACGGGGAGGGCGGGATCGCCTGGGCGCGCTACCCTCAGCCCGCCAGGCCCCGATCGCGGGCCGCGCACCGACGAGGCGAGGAGTAGGCGTGAGGATCCCGGACCACATCCGGAGGCACCTGGTCACCCTCCTGCCGGGGCGCGACGACGTGAGAGCCCTACCGCGGACCTGGCGCCGCGACGTGCTGGCGGGCCTCACCGTCGGCGTCGTCGCCTTGCCGTTGGCCCTCGCGTTCGGCGTCTCCTCCGGCATGGGGGCCGCCGCCGGTCTCGTCACCGCCATCGTCGCCGGGGTGGTGGCTGCCGTCTTCGGCGGCTCCAACGTCCAGGTGTCCGGTCCCACCGGCGCCATGGCGGTCATCCTGGCCCCCATCGTCGCCGCCCACGGGCCGCACGCCGTCGTCGTCATCTCGATCCTCGCCGGACTGATCCTGGTCGCGGCGGGCGTCCTGCGACTGGGGCGGGTCGCCGTCTACATTCCGTGGCCGGTCATCGAGGGGTTCACCGCGGGCATCGCCATCATCATCGCGCTGCAGCAGGTCCCCTTCGCGCTCGATGTGCGGACGCCGGCCGGGCACTCGCCGCTCGTCGCGGCCGGGGAGGCCATCTCCGCCGCTCGCCCGCCCGAGGCGCTCATCGCCCTCGGGATGACGGTCGCCGTCGTCGTCATCATCGAACTGCTCCGGGCCTGGCGGGCCACCTTCCCCGGCGCCCTGCTCGCCGTCATCGCCGCCACCCTCGTCGCCGAGGCATCCGGGCTCGGCATCGCCCGCATCGGCGAGTTGCCCGCCTCCCTCCCCGCCCCGTCGATCCCGCTGGTCGACCCCGCCGTTCTCCCCACTCTGCTCAGCCCCGCGCTCGCCGTCGCCGTCCTGGCTGCCATCGAGTCGCTGCTGTCGGCCCGGGTCGCGGCAGGCATGGCCCCGACCGGCCGGGTGCTGCCCGACCGCGAGGTGTTCGGCCAGGGGCTGGCGTCCATCGCCTCGGGCATCTTCGGTGGCATGCCCGCAACCGGGGCCATCGCCCGGACGGCCGTCGCGGTGCGCGCGGGCGCCCGGACCCGGCTGGCCGCCATCGTGCACGCGCTGCTCCTGCTCGGCGTGGTCGCGTTCGGCTCGGGGCTGGCCGGACGCATCCCCATGGCCGCCCTGGCGGGCGTCCTGGTGGCCACGACCCTCCACATGGTCGACCTGGCCCAGGTGCGGGAACTGCTCCGCATCTCCCGCGGCACCGCCATCACCTTCGCCGTCACCATCGTGTGCACCGTCGCCCTCGACCTGATCACCGCCGTCGAGGTCGGCGTCGTGCTCGCCGCCTTCTTCGCGCTGCGGGCGCTCGCCGCCACCACGTCGGTGACCCGGGAGCCCCTGCCCGGGCCGGCCCAGGCCGGTGACGACCACATCGCGGTGCTGCGTCTGGAGGGCTCGCTGTTCTTCGGGGCCGCCGACAAGGTGATGGAGGACATCGCCGGATCCGAGGCATGGGTGGTGGTCCTACGCTTCTCCAAGCTGGAGATGCTCGATCCCACCGGTGCCCATCGGCTCAGCGAGCTCATCGATCTGCTGGAGGCGCGCGGCGCCACCGTCATCATCAAGGGGTTGCGAGGCCGTCATGGCCGCGTCGCCGAACGGGCTGGCGTCCTGCAGGCGTTGCGCGATCCCGAGCACGTGTTCACCGACCTGCCCGCAGCCGTCGCGCACGCCCGCAGCCACGTCGCCCGGCAACTGGCCGGGGAACCGGTGCCGCCCCGCCCCTGAGCCCTGCCCGCGGTGAACCCCGGGACGGCTGCTCCCGGCTGCCCCGCCGGGGGCAGCGGCGCGGTCACGCCTCGGCGATGACCGCCAGCACGGCCTGCCCGTAGGATTCCTTCTTCTTCGCGCCGATGCCGCTGATCGCATCCAGCGCGGACAGGCTGGCCGGTCGCGCCGCCGCCAGGGCCCGCAGCGTCGCGTCCGCGAACACCACGTACGCCGGGACCCCCTGCTCGCGGGCCACCTGCGTCCGCCACGCCCGCAACGCCTCGAACAAGGACGCGTCGCCCGCGGGGAGATCCACGGGAGCGGACGGCTTCCGCGTCCGTGCGCTGGTGCCGCGGGCGACGTCGCGGCGCAGCGGAACGGGGGTCTCCCCACGCAGGACGCCAGCGCTGGCCTCGGTGACCGCCAGCGTCCCGTAGTCGCCGACGGCCTGCAGCAGATCGCGAGCCAGCAACTGTCGCACCACCGAACGCCAGTCCTGATCCGACAAGTCGGCGCCGATGCCGTAGGTGCTCAGTTGGTCGTGGTGCTGTGTGCGGATCCGATCGGTGTCGGCGCCCCGCAGAATGTCGATCAGGTGTCCCGCCCCGAAGGTCTGGTTGCGCTCCCGGTGCAGCCGGACGATGGTCGAGAGCAGCTTCTGAGCGGGCACCAGCCCGTCCCACGTGTGGGGCGGCTCCAGGCAGGTGTCGCAGTTGCCGCACGGCCCCGACTCCTGGCCGAAGTAAGCCAGCAGGTTCTGCCTGCGGCAGGTGACCGTCTCACACAGGGCCAGCATGGCGTCCAAGTGCTGCTGCTGGCGCTGCTTGTGCGCCCGGTCACCCTCCCCGGAGTCGATGAGGCGGCGCTGCTGCACCACATCGCCGAGGCCGTAGGCCATCCAGGCCACCGCAGGCTCCCCGTCGCGCCCGGCGCGTCCGGTCTCCTGGTAGTAGCCCTCCACCGACTTGGGCAGGTCGATGTGGGCGACGAAGCGCACGTCGGGCTTGTCGATGCCCATGCCGAACGCGATGGTGGCGACCATGACGACGCCGTCCTCACGCAGGAAGCGCGCCTGATGAGCGTTCCGCACGTCGGCCGGGAGCCCCGCGTGATAGGGCAGGGCGTCGATGCCGCGGCCGCGCAGGAACGTGGCCGTCTGCTCGACCTGCTTGCGGCTGAGCGCGTACACGATGCCCGCTGACCCTTCCGGCTGGGCCTGGATGAACTCGACGAGCTGACGACGCGGATCGGCCTTGGCGACGATCCGGTAGGTGATGTTGGGCCGGTCGAAGCTGGCGACGAAGTGACGCGCGTTCTCCAAGTGGAGCCGCTGGGTGATCTCCTGGTGCGTCTCCTTCGTGGCCGTCGCCGTGAGTGCTACCCGCGGGACGCCGGGGAACGTCGCGCCCAGATCGCCCAGGGACAGGTAGTCGGGACGGAAGTCGTGGCCCCACTGCGCGACGCAGTGCGCCTCGTCGATGGCGATCACCGACAGCGCCCCGCGCGCCAGCAGGGCACGGGTGCCCTGACCCGAGAGCCGCTCCGGCGCCACGTAGAGCAGGTCGATCTCGCCGGACAGGTAGGCCCGCTCGACGTCGGCCCGTTCGCGGGCGCCCTGGGTGGAGTTCAGGTAGGCGGCGCGAACGCCGTTGGCGCGCAGCGCGTCCACTTGGTCGTGCATGAGCGCGATCAGCGGGGAGACCACCAGGCCGGTGCCCTCCCGGACGAGGGCGGGCACCTGGTAGCAGACGCTCTTGCCACCACCGGTGGGCATCAAGACGATCGCGTCCCCACCCCCGATGACCTGCTCGACCACCGCGGCCTGGTCGCCGCGGAAGGCGTCGAATCCGTACACCGCCTTGAGCGCGCCCAGCGCGGTCGGGAACTGCGCGGCCCGGGCCGCGGGGGACCGGCCCTCGCCGTCGGCCCGGGAGGATGCCTGCGCGTGCTGCGTCGTCCCTGGGGGAGGCGCCGAGGACTCGCCGGTCGGCGTCCACGAGGGCTGTGAGGCGTCCGCGTACGGGTCGAAGGGCAGTTCATCCCACGGGTCGTAGGGAGGTTCCTCGAGCGGATCGTACGGGGGGGCCTCAAGCGGCGGCGCGTCCTGGGACGGCCGGGCGCGGGAGGCGTCGGAGCGGGGCACGAGCGCGAGTCTAACCCGGGGATCCGACGCCTCCCGCGGCGTCCTTAGGCGGCGTCGGGGCGCAGCAGCACCTTGGTGGCGCGGCGCTCATCCATCGCCCGGTAGCCGTCAGCGGCCTGCTCCAGGGGCAGCGTGAGGTCGAACACGACGCCCGGATCGATCTCCCGGTCCCAGATGAGCTGGATCAGCTCGGGCAGGAACCGGCGTACCGGGGCGGGGCCGCCCATCAGGTGGACCTCGGCGGGGAACAGGACGTTGCCGGGGATCGCGACGCCGTGGCTGACGCCGACGAAGCCGACGTGTCCGCCCGGGCGGGTGCTGCGGATGGCCTGCAGCATCGACTCCTGAGTGCCGACCGCTTCGATGGTGCTGTGCGCCCCCAGGCCGTCGGTCAACTCCTTGATCTTCGCGACGCCCTCCTCGCCGCGCTCGGCGACGATGTCGGTGGCCCCGAACCGGCGGGCCAGCGCCTGTCGGTCGGCGTGCCGCGACATCGCGATGATCCGTTCGGCACCCAGCTGCTTGGCGGCCAGCACGCCCAGCAGGCCGACGGCGCCGTCCCCGACGACGGCCACGGTCTTCCCCGGCCCGGCTTCGGCGGCCACGGCGGCGAACCAGCCGGTGCCCAGCACGTCGGAGGCGGCCAGGAGGGACGGGATGAGGTCCTCGTCGGGGTAGCCGGGGGTGGCGACGAGCGTCCCGTCGGCGAGCGGGACGCGGACGCGCTCGGCTTGGGTCCCGATGGTGCCCATCAGCACGGCGTGGACGCAGCGCGACTGGTAGCCGTCGAGGCAGATGGGGCAGGTGTTGTCGGAGGCGAAGAACGAGCCGATGACGAAGTCGCCGACCGAGATCTCGGTGACGGCGTCGCCGATCTCCTCCACCACGCCCACGTATTCGTGGCCCATGGGCTGGTCGTGGACGGTGTCCTCTCCGCGGTAGGGCCACAGGTCGGACCCGCAGATGCAGGCCGCGACGGTGCGGATGATCGCGTCGGTGGGCTCTTCGATGACGGGGTCGGGTCGGTCCTCGACTCGCACGTCACGGGGTGCGTGCATGATGACGCCGCGCATGGCAACTCCTCAGAATGGACGACTCGTCCATTGTGGCCCGGATCCCCGCCGAGGACTGAGGTTCCACCCGTCGAGGACTGAGGTTCCACCCGTCGAGGACTTCGGGGCCGATGCACGAGTGCGTGAAGGCCCCAGGGTCAGTCCTCGGAGGGTTGGGGCTCAGTCCTCGGCGGCCGCAAGCCCAGTCCTCGGCGGACGCAGGCTCAGTCCTCGGCGGGGGATTATGGGTAGGGTTGGCTTGCGTTATTCGTCTGTCGAGGAGGTTTCATGTCCGACCCCGCCGCACCGCAGTCAGGACCCTCGGGCCTGCCCCGGGCCGGACGTCGCACAGAGGATGTGGCGGGCCACTGGGTGCTCGCACGGCTGGGCAAGCGCGTCCTCCGTCCTGGCGGACGCCGGCTGAGCCACCAGCTGCTCCTGGACGTCGACCCCGAAGCCCGCGACGTCGTCGAGTTCGCTCCGGGCATCGGGCGTACCGCCGCCGAGATCGTCGCGCTGGCGCCGCTGAGCTACATCGGCGTCGAGGAGGACCCGGACGCGGCGGCTCTGACGGAGGCGGTCGTCGGCGAAGCTGGACGCGTGGTTCGGGCGGACGCCGCCGCGACGGGTCTGCCGGACGCGAGCGTCGACGTCGTGATCGGGGAGGCCATGCTGACCATGCAGGGGGCAGCGGGCAAGGCGGCGATCCTCGGGGAGGCGCGTCGGATCTTGCGCCGGGAGGGCCGCTACGCGATCCACGAGTTGGCGCTGGAACCCGACGCGCTGGATGAGGCCGACAAGACCACCATCCGTCGCGCGTTGGCCCGGTCGATCAAGGTCAACGCCCGCCCGCTCACCGGGGAGGAGTGGCGGACGCTGCTGGAGGAGAACGGGTTCGCGATCGAGTCCGTTCGCTACGCACCCATGGCGCTCCTGCAGCCCCGCAGGCTGGTCTCCGACGAGGGACTGGGGCGGGCGCTGAGGTTCATCGTGAATGTGCTGCGGGACGCCGACGGTCGCCGGCGCGTCCTGGACATGCGGGCCACGTTCCGCCGGTATCGCAAGAATCTTGCGGCGATCGCCATCGTCGCGGTCAGAAAGGAAGGGTGACGCCATGGACGTCGAAGGACGCGCAGGAGACGAGCAGGACCCTGGTGCCGGACCGCGCAGCGGGGACGGCTGGCGGATGGTGGAGGGACTCGGTGCGCCGGACTCCCGCGACCCTCACAGTGCAACCGGCAAGCCGGAGGTCCGGGTGCTGACACGCGGGGACGGGGTGACGGTGGTGTCCTTGACCTTCCGAGCGGGGGATGTGATGGCCGATCACCGTGCCGCTGCGCCCATCCTGGTGGTCGCTGAGCGCGGGACGATCGATTTCGGCGTGGGCGGGCAGACGATCGCGCTCGCTCCGGGGCAGGCGATCAACGTCGCGGCGCGGGTCCCGCACCGGCTGGAGGCCCGCCAGGACGCGGCAGCCACCCTGCTCGTCCTCACCGGGGCGCCCGCCCCGGAACCCCCGGCTCCCGAACCGGTTGCCTTCGTGGGACGTCTGCCCTGGGTGATCCCCGAGCGCGGATGAAAGTGACGGCCTTCCCTGCCGCGACCACTACGGGGCACAGACTCGTCGGCTAGGGTGTCGCGCGATGGGGGCAAAACGTACCGGGCGGAGCGTTGCCTGCCTCGTCGGGGTGTTGATCGGCGCGGCAGGGTGTTCTGCGCTGCCCGCACCCGCGGGGGTCACCCTTCCGTCCCCGGTGACGAGCGCCGAGGCCCCCGGGTCGTCCGCACTGAGTTCCGCCGTGTCCGAGCGGTGGGCGACGGGAGTCGGACTCGATGGCGTGCAGGTCTCGGCCGGGGTGGAGCCCGACTGGATCGACCTCGCCTCCCAGGGCGGCGGTTTCGCCTACATCAACGTCTCGGAGGGCAACCGCCGGCTCAACGTCACCTTCGCCGATCAGGCGACGGCGGCGCGCGCGGTGGGGTTGTTCGTCGGCGGCCTGCATGTCGCTCGACCCGAGCAGTCCTCGGGCACGGCGCAGGGACGCCTGTTCGCGTCGGCGGGTGGCGGCTGGAAGCCTGACGGCCGGACCCTGCCGGGCATCGTCGAGTTGGGGAAGGCGGAGCCGGACGTCTGCTCCGGCCTCGACGCGGCGGCGATGTCCACCTGGATCGGCGAGTTCTCCGCCGAGTACCGCCGGCTGAGCGGCCGGGTTCCCGTCATCGCTGCCAGCGCGCAGTGGTGGGGAACCTGCGTCGGGCTCGACGAACGGCTCTCCGACCTCGATCTGGCGCTGCGCGACGATGTCGTGTCCGTCTCGGATGCGGACTCCGCGGGGGCCACGCCGTCGACGGACGGCGCCGTTGCCGAGGGCGCCTCCGTGGCTGAGGCCAGCCCGGCCGAGGTGGCCGCCGCGGCCGTCCCCGAGGTCCCGGTCGGCTGGGACAGGCCGACGCTGTGGCTGCGGGAGGAGAGCGACGTGTGTCTGGTCACGTTCTTCGGGACCCCGGACGAACTGGACCGCTGGGCTGCCAGCGCGCAGCGCTAGCCGAGCGCTGCGGTAGACTCCGCCACGAACACACACGTGCTCCGGGGTCGGTGAAAGTCCGAACCGGCGGTGATAGTCCGCGACCCGGCCGCTTCGGCGTCCGGTTGACCCGGTGGAACTCCGGGACCGACGGTTAAAGTCCGGATGGGAGGCAGCACGCGCTCGTGGCGTGCCCGCCGGGCCCGTCACCCGTTGCTTGCGTCCCGTGACCCCGCTCGTTGAGGGAGGGGAAGGGATGCGCCGCACCCGTCATCGTCGGCTGACCCCGGCCGCGCGCGCCATCGCACCGTGGCTGTTCCTGGTCTGCCTGCTGGCCGGGTGGTCGTTGACCGTCGCCCTCGCTCAGCCCCCGGCCTACTTCCTCCCCTCGCCGTCGGCGGTGGCGGCGAAGCTGGCGGCCACCCTGGTCAATCCCTCCTTCTGGCCGGCCTTCGGGGTGACGTTCGCGGAGGCCCTCGGCGGATGCCTGCTCGGCTTCGCGGTCGCCTTGCCGCTCGCCGTCCTCATCCATCGCGTCGGATTCCTCCGCGCGGCGATCACCCCGTTCCTGGGGGCCACGCAGGCGATCCCGGCGATCGCGGTGGCGCCCGTCTTGGCGATCTGGGTGGGGTACGGCATCGGGCCGATCATCTTGCTGTGCGCACTCATGGTGTTCTTCCCGATCCTGGTCGCGTCGGTGCTCGGGCTGCGGATGGTCGATCCGCTCGTGGTCGACGCCGCCCGGATGGACGGGGCCGGCTCGGTCGCCCTGCTCACCGCAATCGAGCTGCCGTTGGCGCTGCCGTCCATCCTGGCGGGCCTCCGCAACGGGTTCGCCCTGTCGGTGACGGGCGCTGTGGTGGGGGAGATGGTCATGGGCGGGCGTGGCCTGGGCCAGCTCCTCACCCTGCAGCGTGACTCGGTCGACACGGCCGGCATGTTCGCCACCATCCTCGTGCTGTGCGCCATGGCGTCGGCCCTGTACGGGGTCATCTCCTTCATCGAACGGCGCTCCGCCACGGTCGCCGATCTCACGGGGGAGACCCCGTGACCCCATTCCCTCTCACATCAAGGAAGGTCACGTCATGCGTCGAATCCTCGCGCTGATCCTGACGATCGGACTCGCGCTCGGGCTGTCGCTCAGCGGGTGCGCCCGGGTGCAGCAGAACACCGCCGACGGCTCCGAACAGGTCACGCTCGGCATGAGCTACATCCCCGACGTCCAGTTCGCTCCGTTCTACGTCGCCGAGAGCGAGGGGCTGTTCACGGCGGCCGGGGTGAACGCCCAGTTGCGCCATCACGGCTCCAACGAGGGGCTGTTCACGGCTCTGCTCTCAGGAGAGGAGGACTACGTCTTGGCGGGCGGGGACGAGGTCGTGCAGGCCCGATCCGAGGGCATGGACGTCGTGGCGATCGGCCAGTACTACCGGTCCTATCCGGTGACGATCATCGTCCCGGAGAGCTCCGACATCCACACCGCCGCCGACCTGGCCGGGCGGAGCATCGGCGTCCCGGGGCGTTTCGGGGAGAGCTGGTTCGGGCTGCTGGCTGCGCTCGCGCAAGCGGGGCTCACGCAGGACGACGTGTCCATCGTCGAGGTCGGCTACACCCAGCAGGCGGCGCTGACGACGGGGCGCGTCGAGGCGATCATCGGGTTCTCCAACAACGATCAGGTCCAGTTCGCCACGGCGGGCATCCCGACCCGGACCGTTCCCCTCAGCGCCGCAGGAGAGGTGCCGCTGCAGAGCATCGTCATGGCGACGACCGCGGCCCGGTTGTCCACACATCAAGACGAGGCGAAGCGGGTGGTCTCGGGCATGACGGAGGGCATCCGACGGACGGTCGCCGCACCCGCGTCGGCGATCGCGGCCGCCAAGACGTACATCCCCACCCTGTCCGATCAGGGGGGTGAAGCGGCAGCTTCTGCCACGTTGAACGCCACCATTCCCCTGTGGACCTATGCGGACGGTACGGTGAGCGCAGAAATGGACGAAGCGGCGTGGGTGACCATGTGCTCATTCATGTTCGGCCAGGGGATCATCACCTCGACCGTCGAGGCCTCGGACGCGATGAGCAACGCCGCAACGACACCGTAGGCGAGCGCGAGGGAAAGGGGTTGGGTGGTCGACGAAGTGAGCGTCCCGGACTGGGACGACTACTTTCTGGGCATCGCCAGCGCCGTGTCTCGGCGCGCCCAGTGCACGCGGCGACGTGTGGGAGCGGTCCTCGTCCTCGAACGACGCATCATCGCCACGGGGTACAACGGAGCCGCCTCCGGGCAGCCGAGTTGCCTGGAGGGCGCCTGTCCCCGCGGCGCGCTGGGGTACGACCAGATCCCCGGGCTGGGCGACTACGACCGGCCGGGGACGCCGGGTTTCTGCATCGCCATCCATGCCGAGGTGAATGCGCTGCTGTTCTCGACCCGTGACACGTCGGGAGCCAGCGCCTATATCACTGATCAGCCGTGTCCGGGGTGCCGGAAAGCGCTCGCCGCCGCGGGGATCGTCCGCGCCGTGTGGCCCGAGGGAATGCTCGACGCGGACGGCCTGCTCGACTGGACCGTGAGCTGAGGCCTCGATGACCAGGCTCGCATCCGATCCGACCCCCGCCAAACAACCGGTTCCCGCACGTCCTCGCCGGGGCTCCGGTTTGGCGCAGGCGGGCTTCCTGGGGTGGACCGACCGGGTCGGCGCGCTCATCACCATGGCGACCAGCCTGGGGGCGCTGGCGTTCGCGGCGGGCCAGCTCAGCCACCTCAACGTGATGTGGCTGTCGATCATCGGCGGGGCGCTGGCCGGGACGAGCGCCCTCATGCCTATCTATGCCTGGGGGCAGCGGGGCGTCAAGGTGCCAGCGATGCTGTTCGCGCTGGCGGTCACCGGGGGCCTGATCACCTGGCCGTTCGCCTGGCAGGGCGGTCCGGCCACCGAGGCGCCCTGGTTCTGGCCGTGCATCGGAGCCGCGGCGGTGGTGCTGTGTATCGGCTGGAACACCGTGGTGGCCATCGTGGCGAGCACGCTGATGTCGGTGGCGTTCATCGTGGTGCGGATCTCGCCGAGCGGCGGCGCGGTGGCCGCGTTCGTGGCGGTCCAAGACGCCCTCCTGGTGGGGGTGCAGCCGCTGTTGATCGTGTTGCTGTTCGCGCACATGAGGCGGCAGGCCGCCCTCGTGGACGCGCGGGTGAACGAGGCGCGGCGGCTGGAGTCGGAGGCGGCGATCCAGACCACCTTGGAGGCGCAGCGCAGCCAGCTCGACGCCGTCATCCACGACCACGTCATGACGACGCTGGTCGGTGCCGCACGCAGCGCAGGCTCGCACGATCCCCACGTCACGGAGCTGGCCAACCACGCGATCGCCCGGCTGCAAGCCCACGTCGTGGGCGACGACGGCGCTGTCTCGTTCGCCCCCATCCACGTCGAGCAGCTCATCGGGGAGGCCGCCTTGGCCACCAGCCCCCTGGTGCGTGTGTCCGGGACGGTGGAGCAGGGGGCCGGCCCGATCCCGGCGGAGGCCGTCAGGGCGCTGGCTCAGGCGACCCGGGAGGCCGTCCTGAACGGCGACAAGCATGCGCGCGCGAACGTGATCGGTGTCACCACCAGCATCGCCGCCGTGGACGGACGCGTCAGCGCCCGGGTCGAGATCGCCGACGATGGGGTCGGCTTCGACACCGCCATGGTGCCTGAACGCAGGCTGGGGATCCGGCTGTCGCTGCGTGAGCGGATGCGCACCTCGGGCGGGGACGCCACCATCTCCAGCGAGCCGGGGGCGGGGACGACCGTGGTGCTCACGTGGGCCTCGGACGAGGTGGACGAGGGGGACGCCTCCGGCAACGCGCTGCCGCCCATCTTCGCCGCGATCACGTTCGGGCCGATGGGGTGGGTGCTCGGTATCAGCGTCTTGGTGAGCGCCATCGGCGGCATGCTGGCTTCCTTCCCGGCGGCCCCCGCAGCCACCTCCGCAGCGGTGGGATGCCTGTTGGCTTCCGCATGGGTGGCGCTGGTGCGGTTCGGGCATCCGTTCACTCGGGTGCGCACCGTCGCCGTGGTGGGCTTGGGTCTGGGGGCGACGGCGTTCGGGCTCCTGGCGTCGTCGGCGCCGTGGTCGATCCATCAGGCGTGGCTGGCGGGCGGGGTGTCCGTCGTGGCCGTTCTGCTGCTGGTCGGCGTCCAGCGGTTCGCTGCATGGCTGCTGGCGGTGACCGGCGCGCTGCTGCTGGTCGTCTCGGCCGTGGTGGCCGAGGTGACGATCTGGCCCGAGTTGGTCATCGCCGCGGAGCCGATCGCGTGGTTGATCGTCGCGGAGATGCTGCTGGCGTGGATGACGCATGTGCAAGGTGACCTGGACGCGGCTCGCAGACAAAGCGAGAGCGCGGCCGCGGCGACCGCCGAGGCGTTCGCCGCTTTGGTGTTGCGCGAGGTGTGGCTTGCGGATATGCGCGAGGAGTTCGGCGGAATGCTGGAGAAACTGCGTGATCCCAGCTATCCGATCACCCAAGTGGACCGGGAGGAATGCCTGGCACTGGAAGGGCGGTTGCGCGATGGCATCAAATCCAGCAACCTGTCGGCTCCGGCATTGTCGGCGGCCGTCATGGCGGCCCGTATGCGGGGTATCGACGTCACCCTCATCGACAACCGAGGCTCCTCGCTCGGCGAGGAGGTGCGTCGCTCCGCTGTCCGGCATCTGGTGGATCTGGTCACCAACGCCACGTCAGGCCGTATTGTGGCGCGTACGGCGCCAGAGGGATATGACGAAGCCGTAACTATCGTGCAGGCGGACGCAAACGGCTCTACGCTGACAAAAGTCCTCAATGACGGAACGATTGTGGTGAGCCAGACATGAATTATGCCCCCGAGATTGTGGTGGCGATCATCGACGACCATGAGGCCATCCGCGTCGGCATGGCCGCTGCGCTGCGGGCCAGCGGTCGGTTCGCGGGCGTGCGCGAGGGGGCAGCGACCGTCGCCGAGTTCCTGGCAGTCGGCTCATCCTCGACCGAGCCGCACATCGCCGATGTGGTGCTCCTGGATCTCAATCTGGGTGACGATTCCGATCCGAAGGAGAACGCCGAGGCGCTGCGCGCTGAGGGCTACCGGGTGCTGGTGTACTCGATCGCCGACAATGTGCGCCTGCTGCGTCGAGCCCTGACGGGCGGCGCGGACGGGGTGTGCCGGAAAGCCGACCCCATCGCCGACACCGTGGAGGCCATCGTGGCCGTGGCGCATGGCCGCCAGGTCATCAGCCAGGAGATCCTGGCCGCCATCGAGGGCGACGCCGGATACGTCGCGGCCGCGCTGGGGCCGCGTGAGCGTGAGGTGCTGAGCCTGTACGCGGCTGGCCTGGAGATCCCCCAGATCGGACGCACTCTCTACATCACCGAGAACTCCGTCAAGGAGTACCTCAAGCGGATCCGCGCCAAGTACACCCAGGTCGACCGCCCGGCCGCCTCCAAGCTGGAGTTGTTCCGGCGTGCCGTCGAAGACGGCATCGTCCCGCCGGTCGAACCGCGGGTGTGAGGCCGGCTGCCCCTCGCCCGGTGGCCTTACAGGCGGCGCAGGAAGTCGGGGTCGTCGTCGGGAGCAAGGGGACGCCCCGGCTCGCCACCGCCGTGGCCGCGGGCCCGAGGACGCCCCGCCAGCAGCCATCCTGCGGCACCCACGCCGGGCAGCAGGAGGATCGCGACGATCCACAGCCAGCGCGGCATCAGCCGCACCCGATCCCTGTCGGCCTGAATCGCCTCGATGAGTGCGTACAGGATGAGGGCGATCAGGGCGATCACGAGGATGACGCGGGGCATGGGACCAATCTACTCAGGGTGCGTGGAAAGATGGGTGGGCCGCACCCGGTGACGTGAGCCAGGTCCGGCGAGTGAGGGGAGCGCTGGTGGCGAGTACGTCCGAATGGGTTGAGGGGGCGCGGCTGCGTACCCTTCCCGCGGCGATCGCGCCCGTCCTGGCAGGGACCGCGGTCGCGGTCGCCCTCCACGGCGGGCAATGGCTCCCCGCGAGCCTGGCCCTCGTGGTCGCCCTCGCCCTGCAGGTGGGGGTGAACTTCGCCAACGACTATTCCGACGGCGTCCGGGGCACCGACGACGACCGGGTCGGGCCGATGCGGCTCGTGGGATCCAAGACCGCGACACCGGCGGCGGTCAAGCGCGCGGCCTTCGCCGCGTTTGGTGTGGCCGCGGTCGCCGGTCTGATCCTGGTGCTGCTGACCGGCCAGTGGTGGCTTCTCGTGGTCGGTGTCGCCTGCATTCTGGCGGCCTGGTACTACACGGGGGGACGCCGCCCCTACGGCTATGCGGGTCTGGGTGAGGTGTTCGTGTTCGTGTTCTTCGGGCTCGTGGCGACGGTGGGCACCACCTATGTCCAGACGCTGACGGCGCCGCCGCCCGCGTGGGCGGCGGGCGTGTTCGCGGGGGCGCTCGCGTCGGCCGTCCTGGTGACCAACAACCTGCGCGACCGGCGCGGAGATGCGGCGTCCGGCAAGCGGACGCTGGCGGTCCGGCTGGGCGATCGGGGCACCCGGCTGCTGTACGCCGGGCTGATCGTGCTTGGGGCCCTCGGGATCGTGGCCGCAGCCGCGACCACGACGTGGTGGCTGCTCCTGGGGCTGCTCGGCCTGGGCGTGCTGATCCGTCCCGTCATCGCGGTGCTGGGGGGCGCCGACGGTCGGGCCTTGATCCCGGCCCTGAAGACCACCGGGATCGCGGAACTGACGGCGGCGGCCCTGCTGCTCGTCGGGGCGGTGATCGCCGCATGAAGCAGACGTTGCTGATCGGTCCGATGGTGTGGCTGACCGCCGCGCTGTGCGCGGTGTGGGTCGGCGTCGGCGTGGCCAGCTTCCTGATGCTGAGCGCCCCGTCGGGGTTCATCTTCGCCGGGGTGTGCCTGGCCGGTACCACGGCCACGGCCTGGCTGGCGGTGAGCATGGTGGTGCGTCACGGACCCTTCGGGGTGCACCTGCCCGGCCACGGTGAGGTCCTGTGGGGTGATATCGCGTCGATCGAACTGCAGCCCGGGGTCATCAGCGTCCCCGCGGTGAGCGTGCGGCACGGGCGCGCGCTCAGCGAGGTCGAGTTGGGCGGGCTGGCCTGGTTCGGGCGCCGCACGTCGCAGCGGCTCGCGCAGCGTCTCGCCGACGCAGGCGACCTGGGGGAGGTCGTCGAGCGGGGCAAGTCGGCCGCGCCCGGACGACGCGCCGCCGACTGAGGTCAGCCGTCCTCAATCCTGGGTGCGCAGCCAGCGCCGCAGATGCCAGGTGGCGCGTACGTCGTCCTCGTTGTATTCCAGCACCCGGACGCGGGCCCGTTCACGCGCGAGCGCATCGCCGGCATGCACCGCGTCGGCGAACCACGACTGGGAGTTGAGACCGCCCGGATCCTCATCGCGCCAGGCGAAGTCGGCGACCGCGGAGGCCACCACCTTCAAACCGAGCCCGTTCGCGCCGAAGAAGTTCTCCCGCACCACGCTGAACAGATCCACGAAGTGCTCGGCCGCCCAGGCCGCCGCCCACACCCCGACCCCGCCGAGGTGGCCGGCGAGCCGCCCCAGCCGGACGACCTCGTAGTCGGAGTAGTGATACACGGCCGCGTCGCGCCCGGCAACGAGGTCGGCCAGCCAGGCCATCGCCTCGCCGGCCAGCGCCTGCTCGCCCGCCGCGTCGAGATCCTCGAACGCCGCGAACTGGCGGGCGTAGGAGACTCCGGAGGCCCGGTCGTCCACCCAGAACCCCCACAGGTAGACGCGGTCCTCCGCGGACGTCTCGATGTCGACGTCGATCTCCAGTTCGTGTGGCGGGAGCGGCAGCGGCCCAGAGGTCTCCCGCTCCAGTTCGACGCCGGACGCGAGGAGGCGGGCGCGGTGGTGGGCGCGCAGGATCCGGCTCTCGGCGTCCTCCCGGTGACTCACCCGCGGCAGGTAGGCGGGCAGCAGGGTGCCGAGGTCGGCTCCGGCGAGCGCCGTCACCGTGCCGAGCCCCAGGGCACGCAGCGTGGTGACCTCGTGGGAGTCGAGAGGGGACTTGGTGATCCGCACCGTGAGGTCGTCGGGATCGAGGAGGGCGGTGCAGCGTGGACGCCACACGCACCCGCGGCACTCCGAGGTCAGGATCGGGGTGAGCGGAGGGGGATCGCCGGGGGCGGCGCCGAGGGCATCGGACGCCAGGGACACGCGCATCGCGAACTCGGCGTCGTAGCGCCGCAACGTGCTGATCGGTGCAGCCTGCGCCGGGATCGGCGTGGTGTCGGGGTTCGGCGGCACGCGCGGCGCACTGAGATCCAGCCAGGCGATGAGTGGCTGGGGTGCCTGGGCGTCCCACCCGATCTGATCCAACCCCACGACGCCTGCGAAGGGTCGCTCGGCGGCATAGCCGGAGGCCTCCAGCAGCCGCCAGTAGTGGGCCGCCTGGAGGGCGGCGGGCAGCCGGTGCCGCCAGCGATAGCCGCGCCCGGGGACGGCGAGCAGCCGGCGCGGCGCGTCGAGCGTGGTCGCGCTGAGCGGTGGGGACTCCGGTCCGACCGTCTCCAGGACGCGGTGAAACTTGATCTGCACCGGGTGATAGCCGGGGCCGTCGCCGGCCTCGCGGATCAGCGCGGAGGGGCGTCCGGCCCGGTGGCCCGCGTCGTCGCGCGGCAGCACCGGGGCGAGGATGATCGGCGCGCCCGCGCGCATCGCAGCGATGGTGGCGTGCTCGGCGGTCGCCGAGTCGGGCGCGGCAAGGTCGCGCAGGTCCACCGTCTCGTCGTCGGAGGCCAGCAGCCGGGCGAACACAGCCGCCTCGATGGCGTCCGCGTCGTGGAAGAACGGCGGATCGGGGAGCCGGTCCACCGGAGGTTCGAGGCCGGGGGTGAACCGGTAGACCGTCTTCAGCGGGCAGCTGCGGGCGGCGTAGGCGTCCAGGACGAAGCCCACCCCGACCTCCTAGGCGACCGCCCGGTGAAGCGCCACGATGCCACCGGACAGGTTCTTCCACTCCACGTCGTTCCAGCCCGCGGCGCTCAGCAGGCCGGCCAGCTTTTCCTGGTCCGGCCAGGCGAGGATCGACTCGGCCAGGTAGTCGTAGGCGCGCGGGTTCGACGAGAACGGACGCGCCAGCGCCGGCAGGGTCGCCATGATCCACTCCCGGTAGACCGCGCGGAACGGGGCCCAGGTGGGGGTGGAGAACTCGGCGATCACGATCTTGCCCCCCGGGGCGGTCACCCGGCGCATCTCGCTCAGTGCGGCGGCGGTGTCCTCCACGTTGCGCAGGCCGTAGCTGATGGTGACGGCGTCGAAGGTGTCGTCGGCGAAGGGCAGTTGCAGCGCGTCGGCGTTGACGAAGGGGAGGTCGGGCTGGCGCTTGCGGCCTTCGGCGAGCATGTTGAACGAGAGATCGGCGGGGATGACGAGCGCGCCGGAATCGGCCAGGCGACGCGAGGACGTCCCCGTTCCTGCCGCCAGATCGAGGATCCGCTGCCCCGGGCCTGGCGCGATGCTGCGTTCCAGTTCGCGACGCCAGGCACGTTGCAGCCCACCCGTCATGAGGTCATTCATCAGGTCGTAGCGGCCCGCCACCCCGTCGAACATCTCGGCGACATCGGCGCGCCGTTTGGCGAGCGTGGCTCGGGCATCGAACTTCTGCACCTGATGATCCTGCCAGACTTGGACCATGGCGTCCCGCGCACCCGTGCTCACAGCTACCTCGATTTCCAAGTCCTTTGGGCCTGTTCCCATCGTCTCGGACTTCTCCCTCAGCGTCCGTCCGGGGGAGGCGGTGGCCTTGACGGGGCGCAATGGCGCTGGCAAGTCCACGATCCTGCGCATGCTCATCGGGGCGGTGCGCCCCGACGAGGGGCGGGTCGAGTTCGAGGGGCAGCGGCTCAGCGAAACCAGCGCCGACGTGCGGCGGGGGATGGCGTCGGTGATCGACGATCTGGACTTCTTCCCCGACTTGTCGGTCGTGGAGCACTTGGATCTGCTGGCTCGCGCCCACGGCGTCGCCGATCCCGAGCCGCTCGTGGACGCGGTGCTGGCGGAGGTCGAACTGGTGCCGCAGTCGGGGCAACTCCCGGGAACGCTGAGTTCTGGCCAGCGCCGACGGCTGGCCCTGGCAACGGCCTTCGTGCGTCCGCGCCGGCTGCTGGTGTTGGACGAGCCGGAGCAGCGCCTCGACGTCGAGGGCGTCGCCTGGCTCGCCGCCCGGCTACAGGCGGAGCGCAAGGAGGGCCTGGCGGTGGTGTTCGCGTCGCACGATCCCTACCTGGTCCGGGAGGTCGCCACCCGCGAGGTGCATCTCAGCGGCGGGTCGGGGGGCTCGGGCTCCGACGTCGAGGAGACGGTCGCCTGATGGCCAAGAGCAGCAGGCGGCGCGCGCGCCGCATCGAGCAGGCTCCGGACATCGTCCCTGAGCTGGGGCGCCGCCCCGAACCCGTCGCCGACCCGTACGCCGAGTACGCGCAGCGGGCCTGGGATTTCGCCCCCGCCCCGGTCGAGGGCGGCCAGGCGAGCGAGGCCGCGCTCCAAGGGCTGGTGCGGGAATGGCGGCGCGGCAGAGCCACCCGGACGCTGTGGCAGGTCCTTTCGGACGCCTACATCGCGATCCTCAGCGTCGTCATGATCGGTGCGATGGCCACCAACGTCGTCATCGGCAGCCAGGCCAAGGCGGCGGCCTGCGACACCGCCGCCTGCCTCAACGGCAGGATGCTGGTCCCCTGGGGGATGTACTTCGCGCTGGCCGCGCTGGCGGTGTCGGTAGCGCGCCTGGTGGGGCCGGTGCTGGCCTCCTCCGCCGAGGGCTTCTGGCTTCTCATGGCGCCTGTGCGACGTTCGCCCTTCCTGCGGATGCGGCTCTGGTCGGCGCTCGGGCTGGCGTTCGCGGCCGCCGCCATCGCCATGGCGGCCATCGTCGGCGTGGCGGGGGAGCCGCCCGCGGTGATCGTGGCCTGGACGGTGGCGGCCGCGCTCAGCGTCGCGGGCTTGGTGGCGTGGGCTGCGGTCGAGCAGTCCTACGAGCGCACCGTCGTCTTGCGGGTCGTGCAGGGACTGCTCGCCGCCTGTGCGGCGGGGGTGTTCCTGCTGATGGTGGCCGTGGCGGGTGGCTGGGTGGCGCTCTCGCCGCCCGACGCGCTCGGCCTGGCCCCGTACGCGTTCGCGACGGCGGGCGCGGTCCTGCTCGTGCTCGCGGCCGTGCTGGCCCGGCGTCGGCTGGAGGAGTTCCGCAGCGCCCGGCTGACCAGCGGGGGGTCGCTGGTGGCTGGTCTGCAGGGAGCGATGTTCGGTCTGGACCTGGGCCTGATGCGCGACATCATCGTCGACCGGCGCGCCATCGCCCGCGGGCACGTGCGGCCCGCACGGGGCCACTGGTCGGGGGTGTGGGCGCTGGTGTGGCGCGACGCACAGCGTTTGATCCGGTTCCCGCAACCGCTCCTGGGCGTCGCCGCGGCCGCCTTGACCCCGTACGCCTGCGAGGCCGTCGGCTTGGGTCTCCTGGCGCCCTGGCTCTCGGCCATCGCGCTGATGCTGGCCCTGATCCCGACGCTGGGGGCGCTGCGCGTCCTGTCGCGGACGAAGGGCCTGGCGCGGACGCTGCCGTTCTCGACGGGCTCGATCCGCACGGCGCTGTTCGTGATCCCGGGTGTGCTCGCCTTCGTCTGGGCCCTCCTGGTCGCGCCCGCGTTCGCGGGGATCGTCGGCGGGGTGGGCCGCGACGTGCTGCAGGCGTCCACGGTTGCGGTCGCCTGTGGTGCAGCGGGGCTGCTGGGTGCGGTGCGCTGGCAGACGGCCAAGCCGGTGGACTTCGGGGTGCCGATGATGGCGACGGCGGCGGGCGCGATGCCTCCCACGCTGGCCTTGAACCTGCTGCGCGGGTTCGACGTCGCGACCCTGATCGTCGTGCCGGTGCTGCTGAACCAGGACCCCATCTGGTCGCTCGGCCTGGCCCTGGTGGTGGCCCTGTTCCTGCGCTCGGGACTGAACACCGACGAACTGACCGAACAGGCCAAGGAGCAGCGCGAGCAACTGGACACGGAACGCTCCAAACGACCCAATTAGGCAAGCCTGATCTAGCCTAATTATGCGGTTCTGGCTTGGGATTTTGCTGTGTGCCGCGTCAAATGGCGCAACTGGTTTGAACTGCCTAAACTGACGCGAGGCACACCCGTCGTGGGAGTGGACAGAAGGTGGGGATTCGATGACCGAGGAGCGCACGGCGCCGACGGTGGTCGAGTCGGATGTGATCGTCGTGGGGGCCGGTCCCGGAGGCTCGGCAACCGCCAAGTGGCTGGCTGATCGCGGCCTGAACGTCAGCCTGCTGGAGAAGTCGGCCTTCCCACGTGACAAGGTGTGCGGCGACGGGCTGACCCCGCGCGCCACCAAGCAGCTCATCCGGCTCGGCGTCGACGTCTCGACCGACGCCGGCTGGGTGCACAACATCGGACTGCGTACCTATGCCGGGCGCACGGAGCCGTTCGAGTTCCTGTGGCCCGAGCTGGCCTCCTTCCCCAACTACGGCCTCACGCGCAAACGGGGCGATTTCGACGAGATGCTCGCCCGGCTCGCGGTGAAGGCGGGCGCCACCTTGTACGAGGAGACCAACGCGTCCGAGCCGATCCTCGACGCGGCCTCCGATCGCATCGTCGGCGTTCGGGCGAAGGACGGCCGCGAGTTCCGGGCCCCCATCGTGGTGGCTGCGGACGGCAATTCCAGCCGGATCGCGCTGGCGATGGGCCTGGAGAAGAACAAGTTGCGTCCCATGGGTGTCGCGGCGCGCGCCTACTTCCGCTCTCCCAGCGCCGACAGCGACTTCATCGAGTCCTGTCTGGAGTTGTGGGACGGGGAGCCGGGGGCGTCCAACCTCCTGCCCGGCTACGCGTGGATGTTCCCGCTCGGCGACGGTCTGATCAATGTGGGCCTCGGCACCGTCAACAGCACGGCCACCAGCCAGAAGATGAACGTTCGCAAGCAGCTCCAGACGTGGCTGCACGGCTCCACCCCGCGGCAGTGGGGCCTCAGCCCCGAGAATCAGGTGGGCGAGATCGGCTCGGCCGCCCTGCCGATGAGTTTCAATCGCAAACCGGCCTACACCCGTGGTCTTGTGCTCGTGGGGGACTCCGCGGGCATGGTCAGCCCCTTCAACGGTGAAGGCATCCCTTACGCCATGGAGGCCGCAGAGATGGCCGCCGACGCCATCGCCGACGCTCACGGGCGCGGGTTCGGTTCACGGGCCGCGGAGAAGGCGCTGACCGGCTACCGCTCGCGGCTGGAGGCCGAGTGGGGTGGCTATTACCGGCTCGGGCAGGTCTTCGTGGCCTTGATCGAGCGACCCGAGGTCATGCGTCTGTGTACGCGATACGGTTTGCCCAGGCCCACCTTGATGAAATTCACGATGAAGCTTCTCGCTCACCTGTACGACACCACTGATGGTGACTGGATGGACAAGACCATCACGGCGATGACGAAGGTGGTGCCGTCCGCATGACGCGTCACCAGAAGGGAAGGGTGCGATGAGCCCCTACATTCCGATCCTCGGGGTGCTGTTCTTTTCGGCAGCCTTGCTGGGGGTGATGGTGCTGGCTTCGCTCTTCGTCGGGCCCAAGCGCTACAACAAGAGCAAATACATGCCGTACGAGTGCGGCATCGACCCCACCCCTCGGGCTGCGGGCGGCGGCCGGTTCCCGGTCAAGTACTACATCACCGCCATGATGTTCCTCGTCTTCGACATCGAGATCGCCTTCCTCTACCCCTGGGTGGTCGCCTTCGATCAACTGAGCTTGTTCGCCATCTTCGCCATGATCACCTTCCTCCTGCTGCTGTGCATCGCGTACTTCTACGAGTACAAGCGCGGCGGCATGGAGTGGGACTGACCGGGTAGAAAGGACTCACCGATGGGTATCGAGGACGCACTGCCCGAAGAGGGCATCCTCACCACGACCGTGGAAGCCGTCGCGGGCTGGATGCGACGCACGTCGTTTTGGCCGGCAACGTTCGGCATCGCGTGCTGCGCGATCGAGATGATGAGCTTCGGCACGCCGCGCTTCGACGCCGGACGCTGGGGCCAGGAGGTCTTCCGCGCCTCGCCGCGTCAGGCAGACCTGATGATCATCTCGGGCCGCGTCAGCCAGAAGTTCGCCCCCGTCATGCGGCAGGTCTACGACCAGATGCCGAACCCCAAGTGGGTCATGGCGATGGGTGTCTGCGCCAGCGCCGGCGGCATGTTCAACAACTACGCGATCGTCCAGGGCGGCGACCACATCGTCCCGGTGGACGTCTACGTGCCCGGCTGCCCGCCGCGTCCCGACATGCTGATCGACGGCATGTTCAAGCTGCGCGAGATCGTCTTGAAGGACCCGATGGGCGCCCACCGCGCCAAGGTCCTGGAAGACCTCGAAGAGTTGGCCCTGATCGCCACGCCGACCCTGGAGCAGAAGGGGCTCATGCGATGAGCGACAAGCTGCCCGGCGAGGAGAAGACCATCTCCGACCCCGTCGAGGGTGCCGACTCGGCCCCCGAGGCGGGCCTGGAGCGCGAGGACGCCCAACCCGGCCCGCAGCCCCCGGTCACCCGGCGCGGCATGTGGTCCGATGGCTCGCCCGACACCTCCGGCTACGGCGAGATCGTCCGCGAGTACCTGCCCAAGCGTTACAGCGCCCGCCCGCTGGATGAGGCTGACGAGCGCGTCGTGGCACGCCTGGAGTCGCTGGTGACGGATCCGTTCAGCCATGTGCTGGTGGATCGTGGCGAGCTGACGCTCTTCGTCCCGCGCGAGAAGCTGATCGAGGTCGTCACCGCCCTGCGCGACGACGCCCATCTGCGCTACGAGGGCTGCATGAGCGTGTCGGGGGTCAACTATCCGACCGACGACGGTGCCGAACTGCACTCCGTTTACCACCTGCAGTCCTTCACCCACAATCGTCGCCTCCGCGTCGAGGTGACCTGCCCGGACGCCGACCCGCACATCCCCAGCGTCTGCGCTGTCTACCCCGCCGCCGACTGGCACGAGCGGGAGGCCTGGGACATGTTCGGCATCATCTACGACGACCACCCGTCTTTGACCCGGATCCTGATGCCGGACGACTGGGTCGGCCACCCCCAGCGAAAGGATTACCCGCTGGGCGGCATTCCCGTGGAGTACAAGGGTGCGGTCGTGCCGCCCCCGGATCAGCGGAGGACCTACCGATGAGCGCTACCACCCACGACTACTACGCATCCCCCGGCCAGGAGCCGGCGGACGCGGTCTACACCGCCATGGGCGGGGACTGGGCGGAGATCGCCCAGGAGCAGGCCGAACGCAGCGACGACACCATGGTCATCAACATGGGCCCGCAGCACCCCTCCACCCACGGCGTTCTGCGCCTGGAACTGGAGTGCGACGGCGAGACGGTCACCAAGATCCGTCCGGCCATCGGCTTCCTGCACACCGGCATCGAGAAGACCATGGAGTACCGCACCTGGGTGCAGGGCGGCACGTTCGTAACCCGCATGGACTACGTGGCCCCCCTCTTTAACGAGGCCGCCTACTGCCTCGCGGTGGAGCGCCTGCTCGGCGTCGAGGATCAGATCCCCGAGCGCGCCAACGAATTGCGCGTGTTGACCATGGAGTTGTGTCGGATCGCCTCCCACCTGGTCGCCGTCGGCACCGGCGGCATGGAGATCGGCGCCCTGACGGTCATGACGATCGGCTTCCGCGAGCGCGAGGTGATCCTCGACTTCTTCGAGGCGCTCACCGGGCTTCGCATGAACCACAACTACATCCGGCCCGGCGGTGTCGCGAACGACCTGCCCGAGAACGGGCTGGCCCAGTTGCGCGACGTGATCGCCTGGCTGGAGGACCACCTCCCCGAGTACGCCACGTTCTGCAATGAGAACCCGATCTTCAAGGGTCGCATGATGGGCATCGGCCATCAGGACCTGTCGGCCTGCATGGCGCTCGGCGTCACCGGCCCCGTGCTGCGTTCCACCGGCTACGCCTGGGACCTGCGCAAGCAGCAGCCCTATTGCGGGTACGAGACCTACGACTTCGACGTGTGCGCCTGGCCGGTGCCCGCCGACGGCGAACCGGAGCAGTGGCCCAGCAGCGACGGGTACGCCCGGTTCCGCGTCCGGCTCGACGAGATGTGGGAGTCCCTGAAGATCGTCAAGCAGTGCGCTGACCGGCTCGAGGCGTCCGTCGGGCAGCCCGTCATGGTCGCCGACAAGAAGATCGCCCGGCCCGCCCAGCTTGCCGTCGGACCCGATGGGCAGGGCAACAGCCACGAGCACATCAAGGAGATCATGGGGACCTCGATGGAGGCCCTGATCCACCACTTCAAGCTGGTCACTGAGGGGTTCAAGGTTCCTGCGGGACAGGCTTACGTCCCGATCGAGTCCCCCAAGGGCGAACTCGGCTGCCACGTCGTCTCCGACGGTGGCACCCGCCCCTTCCGCGTTCACATGCGGGACCCAGGGTTCAACCACCTGCAGTCCATCCCGATCCAGTGCGAGGGCGGCATGATCTCGGACGTCGTCGTTGCGGTCGGCTCGCTCGACCCCGTCATGGGAGGTGTTGACCGGTGAGCGGTCACGAGTTCCAGTCGTTCTTCCCCGAGTCCGGTTCGATCGACTACACCGACACCGCCTCGTCGATCACCGACGAGACGATCGCGGAGATGCGCCAGATCGCGGCACGCTACCCCGAGCCGCGTTCGGCGCTGCTGCCGATGCTGCACCTGGTGCAGTCGGTCGATGGCCGGATCTCACCCCGGGGCATCGAGGCCTGCGCCGAGGTGCTGGGCATCTCGACCGCGCAGGTGGCGGGCGTGGCCACGTTCTACACGATGTACGTCCGTAAGCCGGGCGGCAAGCACCACGTGGGGGTGTGCACCACCGCGCTGTGCGCGGTGATGGGCGGCGACATCCTGCTCGATGAGGTCAGCGAGAAGCTCGGCGTCGGCGAGGGGGAGACCACCGCCGACGGCATGTTCACCCTCGAGCGCATCGAATGCAACGCCGCCTGCGACTACGCCCCCGTGATGATGGTCGACTGGGAGTTCATGGACAACATGGACCCGGTCAAGGCCGCCACGATGATCGACGAGTTGGCCGCCGGGCGCCCGGTGCAGTCCACGCGCGGCCCTGTCCTGTCGGGGTGGCGCAACACCGAGCGCATGCTCGCGGGCTTCCCCGACGGACGCGCCGACGAAGGTCCCAGCGCCGGGCCGGCGTCCCTGTTGGGCCTGCAGATCGCCGAGGAGCGGGGTTGGCGCGCGCCGACCTCCGGCGAGATCGCCGCTGAGGTGAAGGAGGAGAACCAGTGACCGACATGCTGACCCCCGTCCTGAGCAAGAACTGGACCCAGGAGCGCTCCTGGAAGATCGCCAACTACGAGCGCACCGGCGGCTACCAGGGCCTGAAGAAGGCGCTGAAGTCCTCCCCGGCCGACATCATCTCCGTGGTGAAGGACTCGGGACTGCGCGGCCGCGGCGGCGCGGGCTTCCCCACCGGCATGAAGTGGAGCTTCGTGCCGAAGGACAACCCGAACCCCAAGTACCTCGTGGTGAACGCCGATGAGTCGGAGCCGGGCACCTGCAAGGACATGCCCCTGCTGATGGCCTCGCCGCACACGCTGGTCGAGGGCGTCATCATCTCCTCCTACGCCATCGGCTGCGCCTACGCCTTCATCTACGTGCGCGGCGAGGTCGCCCACGTGATCCGCCGGCTGCAACAAGCGGTGCGCGAGGCCTACTCGGCCGGCTACGCCGGGAAGAACATCCTGGGCTCGGGCTACGACCTCGAGATCGTGGTGCACGCCGGTGCGGGCGCCTACATCTGCGGCGAGGAGACGGCGTTGCTCGACTCCCTGGAAGGACGCCGCGGGCAGCCCCGGTTGCGTCCTCCGTTCCCCGCGGTGGCAGGCCTGTACGCCTCGCCGACGGTGGTCAACAACGTCGAGACCATCTCCTCGGTTCCCTCGATCGTCCGCGACGGTGCCTCCTGGTTCTCCTCGATGGGCTCGGAGAAGTCCAAGGGCTACACGCTGTACTCGCTGTCGGGCCACGTCGCCCGCCCCGGACAGTTCGAGGCTCCCATGGGCATCACGCTGCGTCAGCTCCTGGAGCTCTCAGGCGGGATCCGGGCCGGTCACGAGCTCAAGTTCTGGACGCCCGGCGGGTCGTCGACCCCGATCCTGACTCCCGCCGACATCGACCTGCCGCTGGATTACGAGGGCATGGCAGGCGCCGGCTCGATGCTGGGCACCAAGGCGCTGCAGATGTTCGACGACACCACCTCGGTGGTCCGCACCACGCTGCGCTGGGTCGAGTTCTACAAGCACGAGTCCTGCGGCAAGTGCACCCCGTGCCGCGAGGGCACCTGGTGGCTGGTCCAGATGCTGCGCGACTTCGAGGCCGGGAAGGCGTCCGAGGGCGACATCGAGAAGATGCTGGACCTGTGCGACAACATCGGCGGCAAGTCGTTCTGCGCGCTGGCCGACGGCGCCGTCGCCTGTGTCACCAGTGCGGTGAAGCACTTCCGTTCCGAGTTCGAGCAGGGTTACCACACGCCGGCCTGGGAGCTGTTCCCCTATGGCCGCAGCGCCCTGTTCGCCGATCAGTCCGAAGGAGCGCACGCATGAGCGTCGAGGCCAAAGCCGGCGAAGTCGTCGCCAGCGACCTGATCAGCGTCTTCATCGACGACACCGAGGTCAAGGTCCCCAAGGGCACCCTGGTGATCCGGGCCGCCGAGATGATCGGGGTCGACATCCCCCGGTTCTGCGATCACCCGCTGCTCGACCCCGTCGGGGCCTGCCGCGAGTGCATGGTCGAGGTGCCCGACATGGGCAACGGGCGCGGGATGCCGAAGCCGCAGGCGTCCTGCACGCTGGAGTGCGCTCCGGGCATGCAGGTCAAGACCCAGGTCAGCTCCGAGAAGGCCGACAAGGCCCAGCGCGGCATCCTGGAACTGCTGCTGATCAACCACCCGCTGGACTGCCCGATCTGCGACAAGGGCGGCGAATGCCCCCTGCAGAACCAGGCGATGTCGCACGGCCGCGGCACCTCCCGCTACGAAGGCGTCAAGCGCACGTTCCCCAAGCCGGTCTCGGTGTCGGCGCAGATCCTGCTCGACCGTGAGCGCTGCGTCCTGTGCGCCCGCTGCACCCGCTTCTCCGAGCAGATCTCCGGCGACCCCTTCATCGCGCTCGTGGAGCGCGGCGCGCTGCAGCAGGTGGGCTTCTACGAGGAGCACCCCTACGACAGCTACTTCTCCGGCAACGTGATCCAGATCTGCCCGGTGGGCGCGCTGACCAGCGCCGACTATCGGTTCCAGGCCCGTCCCTTCGACCTGGTCTCCACGACCACCACCTGTGAGGGGTGTGCGTCGGGCTGTGAACTGCGGGCCGACCACCGGCACTTCCAGGTGAAGCGTCGCCTGGCGGGCAACAAGCCCGAAGTGAACGAGGAGTGGAACTGCGACCGGGGCCGCTTCGGCTTCTACTACGGCCGCCAGGCGGACCGGATCACCACTCCGCTGGTGCGCGAGAACGGCGAGCTTCGGGTCGCCTCCTGGCCCGAGGCCATCGACGCCGCCGTGACGGGCCTGAAGGCTGCCGGGTCGAGCGTGGGCGTCCTCACCGGCGGGCGGCTCACCGTGGAGAACGCCTACGCGTACTCCAAGTTCGCCCGCACCGTCCTGGGTACCAACAACATCGACTTCCGCTCGCGGCAGGCCAGCGACGAGGAAGCCCAGTTCCTGGGCAGCTCGGTTGCTGGCAAGCGGCTGGGTGAGGGCGTCACCTTCACCGACCTGCAGAACGCGACCAAGGTCATCTGCGTGGCGTTCGAACCGGAGGAAGAGAGCGCGATCGTCTTCCTGCGACTCCGCAAGGGAGTCCGCAAGAACAAGCTCAGCGTCGTCAGCGTGGCGCCCTACCTGTCCAACGGGTTCGCCAAGTTGAACGCGGAGCTCATCGCCGCAGTCCCCGGAACCGAGGCCGCTCTCATCCCGGGCCTGGACGCCGACGCCGGCACCGTGATCGTGGTGGGGGAGCGGGCTGCCGGCCTTCCGGGGGCGTTCAGCGCACTCACCGAGCTGGCCGACCGTACCGGCGCCCGGCTCGCGTGGATCCCGCGTCGAGCCGGTGACCGCGGCGCGGTCGAGGCGGGCTGCCTTCCCGGGTTGCTGCCCGGCGGACGCCCGGTGACCGACGCCGCCGCCCGCGTCGACCTGGCCGCTGCCTGGGGCGCGGAGGTACCCAGCGCGCCGGGCCTCAACGGAACCCAGATTCTCCAGGCCGCCGCCGCGGGAACGCTGCAGGCGCTGGTCGTGGCGGGGCTCCAGCCCACCGACTTCGCCGATGCCCAGGCCACGCGCGACGGCATCGAGCAGGCCGGGTTCGTGGTCAGCCTCGAGTCGCGTCAGTCGGAAGTCACCCAGCGCGCCGACGTCGTGTTCCCGGTCGACCTGATCGAGGAGCAGGCGGGCACGTTCTGGAACTGGGAGCACCGCCCCGGACGCGTCAACCGCGTCATCAAGCGGGTCCCCTCCCCGATGACCGATGTGCGGGCGCTCGCCATGCTGGCCGACGCGCTCGGCTCGGACCTGGGCTTCCGGATCCCCGGCGGCGCCCGGGCGGAGTTCGACGAGTTGGGTGCCTGGGAAGGCGCCCGCGCCCCGCAGCCGACGGAACCCGCCGCCGCCCAGCCGGCGGCCACCGGCTCGTCGCTGGTGCTCGCCTCGTGGCGGCTGCTGCTGGGCGGGTCGGCCGCCACCGACGGCGCCGCGGCCCTGCTGGAGACGGCCAAGCCCGACGTGGCCCGTCTCAGCCCGGCGACGGCCGCCTCCTTCGGCCTGGCGGCGGGCGATCCCGTCACGCTGAACGCGCGCGGGGGAGCGGTGACGCTGCCGCTGGTGGTCGAGCAGTCCATGGTCGACGGGGTCGTGTGGATCCCCGGAAACCGGAACGGGGCCGGGCTCGGCGAGCTCGACGTCGTCGCCGGTGAAACCGTCGAGGTCAACGGAGGTGCGGCATGACGCCTGCAGACATTTCGATCTTCATGAACGACCCCTGGTGGATCGTCCTGATCAAGGTCGTCGGCGTGGTCGTCCTGCTGCTGACCTGGACGATCTTCAACGTCTGGTACGAGCGCCGGCTGGTCGCCAAGATGCAGCACCGCCTCGGCCCGATCATGAACCCGATCTGGCTCGGTGGCCTTGGTCAGGCCCTGGGCGACGGCCTCAAGCTCATGTTCAAGGAGGACTTCGCCCCGGGGATGGTCGACCGGGTGCTGTTCACCATCGCCCCCATCCTTGCCGGCGTGTGCGCCTTCGGCGCCTGGTCGGTGATGCCGCTGGGCGGCGAGGTCAACATGTTCGGCGTCACGACGCGCCTGCAGGTGACCGACATGCCCGTCTCCGCGCTCCTGCTGCTGGCCATGAGCTCGGTCGCGGTCTACGGCTTCGTCCTGGCCGGCTGGTCCTCCAACTCCCCGTACTCCCTGCTGGGCTCCCTGCGCTCCTCGGCGCAGATGATCAGCTACGAGATCTCGATGGGCCTGAGCTACGTCGCGGTGTTCCTGTACGCGGGCACCATGTCCACCTCGGAGATCGTCGAGGCTCAGGGCCTGCCGCTGTTCGGCGACAATCCGCTGAACCTGCAGCAGTGGTACTGGGCGCTGCTCTTCCCGTCTTTCATCGTGTACGTGATCTCAATGGTCGGTGAGACGAACCGCGCCCCCTTCGACCTGCCCGAGTGCGAGTCCGAGCTGGTCTCCGGTCACCTCACCGAGTACACCGGCTTCCGCTACGCGATCTTCTTCCTCGCCGAATACATCAACATGGCCACGGTGTCCGCGGTCGCAACGACGTTGTTCCTCGGCGGCTACAAGGCGATCTGGCCCCTGAGCATGTTCATCCCCGACACCGGGTACTGGGGCTTCTTGTGGTTCTTCATCAAGGTGCAGTTCCTGATCTCGATCTTCGTGTGGCTGCGCGGCACCCTGCCCCGCCTCCGCTACGACCAGTTCATGGCGCTGGGCTGGAAGTGGCTCATCCCGATCTCGCTGGCGTGGATCATGGTGATCGCCATCATGCGCGGCCTGATGAACCACGGCCTGCTGCAGGGGCCGCTGCTCTACATCCTGATCGGCGTGGTCGCCTGCGGACTGATCGCGGTCGTGTTCCTCGGCGGCGAACGCCCCGAGCCCGTGCCACCGAAACCCGAGGGCCCGTTCGACGCCTTCGCCGGGGGCTACCCGGTGCCCCCGATGCCCGGGCAGACGCTGCCTGAGTTCGCCGGGGTGGTGGCGGGCAGTTCCACCGCAGTCACCGACGAGCAGGGCGTCCTGACGTCCGACGACGAGAGGAAGGGCGACCAGTAATGGGCATCTTCGATGCGTGGGCCGGCTTCGGCGTCACCTTCAGAACCATCTTCCGCAAGACCTTCACGCAGGGCTACCCGATGCCCGGCCAGGAGAAGGTCACCGCTCCGCGCTTCCACGGACGTCACCAGCTCAACCGCTGGCCGGACGGCTTGGAGAAGTGCGTGGGCTGCGAGCTGTGCGCGTGGGCGTGCCCGGCGGACGCGATCTACGTCGAAGGTGCGAACAACACCGACGAGGAGCGCTACTCGCCCGGGGAGCGCTACGGCCGCGTCTACCAGATCAACTATCTGCGCTGCATCCTGTGCGGCCTCTGCATCGAGGCGTGCCCGACCCGGGCGCTCACGATGACCAACGATTTCAAGCTCGCGGACACCAGCCGCGAACTGATGATCTACACCAAGGACCGCCTGCTGGCGCCGCTCCTGCCGGGCATGGAGGAGCCGCCGCACCCGCCGCGGCTGGGCAACGACGAGAAGGACTACTTCCTCGGCCTGCCGCCCACCGGCGTGCCGGACACCCGCACCGGTCCTGTCGACACCGAGGAGGTCGCCTCGTGAGCCCCATGCTCATTCCGCTCGTGACCGGGGCGGAGGTGACGTTCTGGATCGGAGCCCCGCTGGCGGTGCTCGGCGCGCTGGGCCTCGTGTTCAGCCGACGTGCGGTGTATGCCGCCTTGTCGATGGCCGTGTCGATGATCAGCCTCGCCGTGCTGTACGCCTCCCTCGACGCACCGTTCCTCGCGATGACACAGATCATCGTGTACACCGGCGCGGTCATGATGATGTTCCTGTTCGTCATGATGATGGTCGGCGTCGACACCCCCGACTCGGCTGTTGAAACGCTCAAGGCGCAGCGGCCGCTCGCGATCCTGGCCGGCATCGGCCTGGCCGCCCTGCTGATCTTCGCCATCGTCGGTTCGATCACCCAGCCTGCCGTCACCGTGGTCGAGGCCAACGCCCAGTTCGGCGGTAACGCCCAGGGCTTGGCGAACCTGATGTTCGGCCGCTACATCTTCGTCTTCGAGCTCGCCAGCGCGCTGCTGATCACCGCAGCCGTCGGTGCCATGATCCTGGCCCACCGTCAGCGCGTGACGCCGAAGCGCGACCAGCGCGAGCTCGCCGAGGAGCGCATGGCCGACTACGCGACCAAGGGCGAGCACCCCGGCCCGCTGCCGAACTCGGGCGTCTACGCCACCACGAACTCCATCGCGGCACCCGCACTGCTGCCCGACGGATCGATCGCACCGAAGTCGATCAGCCAGACGCTGCTGCTGCGCGGCGCGGTGATCGATCCCATTCCGCTGGCCAAGGTGACCGACCAGACGTTCGCCGCCATCGAGGCCGCCGTGGAAGAAGAGGACGAGTGATGAACCCCGAGAACTACCTCTTCCTCGCCGCGCTGCTGTTCTCGATCGGGTCGATCGGCGTCCTGGTACGCCGCAACGCTCTGGTCGCGTTCATGTGCGTCGAGTTGATGCTGAACGCCTGCAACCTGGCCCTGGTCGCCGGGTCGCAGATCACCGGCGGACTCAACGGCCAGGTGGCGTCCTTCTTCGTGATGGTCGTCGCCGCAGCCGAGGTCGTCGTCGGCCTGGCGATCATCGTTTCGATCTACAAGACGCGCCGCTCGACCTCGGTCGACGACGCCAACCTGCTGAAGCTCTGAGGTGGGCGACGTGATGCTTCTGGAAACCCTCGCCGCACCGGTCGCCGCGACCGGCATGTTCACGCTCGCGTGGACGATGATCGCGGTGCCGGCCGTCATGGCGGGTCTGCTCCTGCTCGGGGGCAAGCTGACCGATCGCTGGGGCCACCTCGCCGGGACTGCGGCCGTGCTGTGGTCCTTCGCGATCGCCGCCTGCCTGTTCGGCGAGCAGCTCATCCGCCCGGCGTCGGAGCGTGCCGTCTCGGCCCACCTGTACACCTGGTTCGGGGTGGGGGAGTGGACCTTCGAGGTCGGCCTGTTGGTCGATCAGCTCTCGATCCTGTTCGCGCTGCTGATCACGGGCGTCGGTTCGCTGATCCACATCTACTCGATCGGCTACATGGCTCACGACGATCGTCGTCGCCGCTTCTTCGCCTACCTGAACCTGTTCATCGCAGCGATGCTGATCCTGGTGCTGGCCGACAACTACATCGTGTTGTTCGTCGGGTGGGAGGGCGTGGGTCTGGCCTCCTACCTGCTGATCAGCTTCTGGCAGCACAAGCCGTCGGCGGCCGCAGCCGGGGTCAAGGCGTTCGTGATGAACCGCGTCGGCGACTTGGGTCTGCTGATGGCGATCAGCACCATGCTCGCCATGTTCGGGTCCTCCTCCTTCACCGACGTGAACGCCGGAGCCCACGAACTGTCACCGCTGTGGGCGACCCTGATCGGTTTCTTCCTGCTGCTCGGCGCCTGCGGCAAGTCGGCCCAGGTGCCGCTGCAGGCGTGGCTGCTGGACGCCATGGAGGGCCCCACCCCGGTGTCGGCCCTGATCCACGCGGCGACGATGGTGACGGCCGGCGTGTACCTCGTGGTGCGCAGCCACGCGATCTTCGAGGCAGCCCCGATCGCGCAGACGGCGGTCGTCGTCGTCGGCACGGTGACGCTGCTTGCGGGCGCCTGGATCGGCACGAGCCAAGACGACATCAAGAAGGTGCTCGCGGGCTCGACCATGAGCCAGATCGGATACATGATGCTGGCCGCCGGCATCGGCCCGGCCGGGTACGCCTTCGCGATCTTCCACCTCATCACGCACGGCTTCTTCAAGGCCAACATGTTCCTGGGGGCCGGGTCGGTCATGCACGGCATGAACGACGACGTGAACATGCGTCACTTCGGCGGGCTGGCGACTGCGATGCGCGTCACCTTCCTGACGTTCTCCATGGGCTACCTGGCGATCATCGGGTTCCCGTTCTTCGCCGGCTACTTCTCCAAGGACCACATCATCGAGGCGGCGTTCGCCAACAACGTGTTCATCGGGATCTGCGCCCTGCTGGGCGCCGGGGTGACGGCGTTCTACATGACGCGGCTGATGCTGATGACCTTCCTCGGCGAGAAGCGCTGGCGTGAGGGCGTCCACCCGCACGAGTCGCCCAAGACGATGACGGTTCCGCTGATCATCTTGGCGGTGTTCTCGGTGGGCGCGGGCCTGCTGATGAACTGGTGGATCCAGACCTGGCTCGAGCCGGCCGTCGGGAACCACGCTCACGAGGTCAGCTTGATCCCGACGCCGGTCGGATGGGCGACGCTGCTCGTCGTCGCCGCAGGTGTGGCGGCGTCCTGGCTGGTGTTCGGGCGCGGGAGCATCCCGGATGTCGCCCCGGCCACCAAGAACCCGATGACCATCGCCGGTCGCAACGTCTTGTTCGGGGACCAGGTGAACGGATTCCTGTTCACGCAGCCCACCGTCGTCACCGCCAAGGCGATCGACACGGCGGACGTCACGCTCATCGACCGCACGTTCGACGGCGCGGGCCATGCCTTCCAAGGGCTGTCGACGCAGCTGCGACGCTTGCAAACCGGCTACACCCGCAACTACGCCCTCACCATGCTGCTCGGCGTGCTGGTCGTGGGTGCCGTTCTGATCCTCAGTCAGCTGGGCTGAGGGAGGAGTTGACATGACATTCCCTTGGCTCACCTTCCT
>RRZU010021995.1_pt1 | contig 64588 bp, 59 predicted proteins | sample 2165561 | NCBI WGS metagenome assembly RRZU01 (sample SAMN10456909, study PRJNA506462) | wastewater metagenome | isolation source: wastewater sludge | place: USA: Moscow, Idaho
CTGCCCGCCCTCCGGCCAACAGAGCCGGGTCCGTTGCAGCTCACGGCCGGGTCGTGGGGGACGCCGGGATCGTCGTATCGGATCTGCCTACCCGTGGATTCGAGTGAGCTGACTGGTTCGGTCGAGGTGAGCGGGACAGGGACCGCCCGCGTCGCTGCGACTTTGGCGAGCGATCCGTCGGGTTCCGTCACTGCGGGTCTCAATCACATCTACGAACCAGCCCTGCTGACGAGCGTGTCCACCCTGCGTTACCTGGCTTGGGAGGTCCGTCTCGACCTCACGGCCAGTCGGGTGTTGACGGCAGATTTGCAGTTGCGGTGGGCGCGTGCCCATGTGGAGATCACGCGGCGGGGTTCGCAACTGGTGTTCGACGGGGCGGTGATTGGGAGAGGGATATGGCGCCCGCTGATTCCGCTGTTGGTGCGGTTTTGGGTGCGCCAGGAGTCGATCGATCCGGACGGCGACGAACTGTGGGCGGATGTGTGCGAGGCGATCTCGGCGGCCGTGCAGGGGGCTCCGTCGACCGTGTCGGGGGTCGACGAGCCGACCGAGCGGGGGGTCGATGAGCCGACCGAGCGGGGGGTCGATGAGCCGACCGAGTCGGGGGTCGACGATCCGACCGAGTCCGAGGACCCCTGGTGGACGCAGGTCACTGACGACGATCTCGATCTGCGCTATCTGCGAAGCCCCATCTCACTGTTCATGCACCTCGGGCGTCGCCTCTCCTGACGGCCGTGGCCCCTGCCCTTCGGGGGTCGGGCACCGGGGCCGGTGGCGCGAACCCCTACGATGACCACGAGGAGGCATGATGCGAGTCGGGGTGTTTGGGAACAAGGGCCGAATGGGTGCCGAGGTCTGCCGCGCAGTCGAGGCGGCGTCTGACCTTGAACTCGTCGGGGGAGTCGATGCGGGCGATGACCGCGCGACCCTGTCGTCGGCCGACGTGATTGTGGACTTCACACATCCCGGCGTCGTGCTGGACAACATTGTCTGGGGTATCGACGCGGGGATTCACATGGTCGTCGGGACCACCGGACTCACGTCGGACGACCTGGCTCGGGTCGAGAGCCTGCTGGCGGGCGCACCAGGGGTGGGCGTGGTCGTGGCTGCGAACTTCTCCGTCGGTGCGGTGCTCATGATGCACTTCGCTGAGCAGGCGGCCCGCTTCTACGAGTCGGTTGAGATCGTCGAACTGCATCACCCCAACAAGGCGGATGCGCCCTCGGGCACGGCTCAGACCACCGCGCACAAGGTGGCGGCCGCCCGAGCAGCGGCGGACCTTCCGCCCGTGCCAGACGCCACGGTCACCGGGTTACCGGGAGCCAGGGGAGCGGTCGTCGACGGCATTCACGTGCATGGGGTGCGCCTGCGTGGCCTCGTCGCGCACCAAGAAGTCCTCCTCGGCGCCGAAGGCGAAACGCTGACGCTGCGGCACGACTCGTTCGATCGAGTGTCGTTCATGCCCGGTGTGCTCGCGGCCGTTCGTGCCGTGCCGGGACAGCCGGGCCTGACCATGGGGATCGAAGGCCTGCTCGGCATCTAGTGCGTGGCTGTGCGAGCGAGGACGTACAACCGGTCGTGCGGGTCCGTCGTCCCTCTCGGGCCGCGGATGTACCACTCCACATCCACCAGGCCCGACGCTGCGACCGCGTCAAGCACTTGTGCCCTGTCGAACAGGACCGCCGGTGGATCGGTGCGGTCGTCATCGGTCGGGGTCTGTCGCAACAGCCCGGTGCCGAGGTAGACCGCGAACGCGAGCGCGCCTCCGGGAACGATCGTGTCAGACAGCGCGCGCAGGGTCCCTTCGAGCTCGGACGGCGCGAGGTGCGAAAACGCGTACCAACCCGTCACGGCGGACCAACCCGCCGCCCTGCGCGGGCGCAGAAGGTGCGTGAAGTTTCCCACCTCGAAGTCGATGCTCGGATGGGTCAGGCGCGCCGCAGCTATGGCGCCGGGAGAAAGGTCGGAGCCGACGACCTGGACACCGGCTTCGGCGAGGTAGGCCGTGACGCGACCGCGGCCGCACCCGATGTCCGCCACAGGGCCCGGCCCAGCGAGACCCGCCACGCGATCCAGTAACCACCGATCCAACGGCAGATCGGCAAGATCGGGCGGGACGTCCGCACTGGCGTCATAGGCGGCTGCGACGGCGGCGTCTCGGGCCGAGGCTCCCCGCTCCAACACGGACTCTCGGTCCTCGTGGGTTGGCGGCGCGTCGTCGCTACCGGTCGTCGGACCCAGAAGATGTGTCCAGCGGGTTCCTTGCTGGCCGCGTTGTGGTCCGACCTCGGCAACGATCGGCACTCGACGCTCCGCCAAGGCGCGCAGCGTCGTCTCGACCGCGTTGAGATCGGCGAACCGGTACAGGCGTTCGCTGCGGGTACGCAACTCCCCGAGGGACTGTGTCCCTCGCAGAAGGAGAACGGTGACTAGCGCCCGGGAAGGGTCGTCGAGATCGATGGCGTCCGTGAGGCGCTGGTGGTACTTGAGGACGCGCGATCCTGTCCCCGCCCACACGACGCGGGCCAGGCCGCGTTGCTTGAGCTGGTCGACGGCCGCGACGAGCGTGGCATCGTCGTAATCGGTGATCGGGTCCCGACTGGCCGTCTGGTTGCAGGCCTTCCGGAGAGCGTTGAGACTCAGCGGATAGCTCCCGGGAACGCTGACCTGCTTTTCCAACAGGCTGCCGACCACGCGCTGTTCGATGGGGTCCAGCGACACGGGCATCGTGGGGTCAGTCATCGGTGCCTCTCATCGGGGTGTGGACAGCGTCCACAGTTTCTTAGGTCTCGACCTGAGGCTAGTTTGCCGGAGGCGGGGTTTGCCCGGGCAGGTGCAGTCGAGACGCTCGTTCGGCGATGGCTGTCCGCTCCGGTCGATTGAACCGCACAAACGCCCGTCGCAGGATCGGTAGTACCTCGGCGAAGTCGTCTTGGGACAGGTCGGTCATCCAGTCGTCCACGATCGACAAGACCTCGTTGTCGTGAATCAGGAGTTGGGCCGACGCCGACAAGAACCCTTCCGCGAAGGCGGCCCTGTCGGCTACGAGTGCCTCGGAAGTGAGAGCCTCGGTCAGCGCGATGCGTGCCTGCGTCGCGGTGAGTTCACCGTCGTCGAACAGTGTCCGGGTGAGCCGCCCCGCCACAAACGCGGGGGTACCACCGCGCTCCAGCGTCTCACGCAGTGCCGAACGCCATCGCCTCACGTCCTGCGCCGGCAGGAGTTCGACCACATCCGTGAGCGCGTCGATGTCTGCGGCCAACCTTCGGGCGGAGTCCGCTGACGCGGCTGCCAAGACATCGGGAAGCGCGGCGAAGACCGTCTGCGAGACCGCCTCCGAAATGGTTCGCAAGGCGGCCCGTTCTGGGCTAAATAGCTCCTCGTGTCGCTGGGCGCGCACCAAGGCAGGCAGTGCCGCCAGCAGAGTCGCAACGTCCACATCCTCGGACGTGCGCCGATCGAGTTCGGTGAGGAGGAGGGTCACGGCATCGTCCAAGTCGGCGAGCATGGCGAGTTCGATCCGCGCGGTCACGTCTGCGGTGTCCGTGAGACCGGCGGTGAGCTTGGCCGCGGCCGCCTCCGCGACGGTGCTTCCCCAGGCCGACGCCACGACGATCGCCACCGAATAGTCCGGTGACCATTCCAGCACCCACGCCTCCTTGTGGGCCCCGAGGCCGGGGACGTCGCTGCGCACCCCCCAGTCGATGCCGATGGCCGTCAGCATGTGCAGCAAACGCGAACGCTGCCGATCGAAGACCTGACGCAGATCGAGAACCAGGTTCCTGGGTGTAGCAGCCATGGGCAGGCGCAGGCAGTTGGCACGTGCGCGCAGGTCAGCGTCCAGGGCCACCAGCGGCGCCTCGGGCGGTACGTGCCCCAACTCCTCGCCGACAACCAACTCTCGTGTGACAACAGCCAATGTGGACGGCCGTCCGTCGCACATGACGGCCAACGCGGCTTCTTGAGCCTCTTCCAGGCCAGGCCTTGGACGGTCGTGGATCTCTGCCAGGGCGGTGGCCAACTGGGTGGCCTCTGCCACCTGGGTGGGGGAGATCGGGAGGTCGTGGTGTCGCAGAACCGCCGCGACCTCGGCAAACCAGCTCTCGATGACGGCCTCGTCCGTCGCAAACAGGTGCCGGTACCACCCGGGTGCGCTGATTCCCGCGCCGTAGCCCGACGCGTGCGCCAGCCGCGAATGCGTCCAGGGCACCCACTCCGCGGCCACCGCGACCCGCGGGAGCCCGGCGATGAGCGCGCTGTCGGCTTCAGCGGACGGCCACCGTCCCGCGAACGCCGGTGCATGCCAGGCGCCACACACCACGGCGACCGTGTCATGCTCGCTCAGGGCGGCGCGTGTCTGGAGGCGCATGTGAGCCTCCCTTCGGGCGTCGGTGAGGCTGTCTTCGTCATCGAGAGAGGACATGCCGCGCCGCAGCTCGACCACAGCGGCCATAAGGCTGTCGAAGAGGTCCCGGCTGGTTTGGGACTCGATGGCTTCCTCCCACCACCGCTCGGGATCGGAGTAGCCCGAGGCGCGAGCCAGGAGCGCCATGGGGTCGTCCCGCACGGTTCGCGCGGGCTCTGGTGATTGCTCGCGGGCGGGTTCGCCGCCCGTGCGTGGGGCGTCTGCCGACAAGTCCGCGAGGGTGACGGCGGCCGGGAGATCGATGAACCGCACCGGGCGACCGTGCTCGACGGCCCAGGTGAGTGCCTGCCATTCGGGAGAGAACACCGCGAAGGGCCAAAAGATGGCTGTGGACGGATTCACCACGTCGTAAGCGAGGACCGCCACGGGAGGGACGAGCCCGCGACCGACCCAGGCCACGAGGTCATCGGCCTCGGGCGGTCCCTCAATCAACACAATGTCGGGGTCTTCGGCGGTGAGCGCCTCTCTCACGGCGCGCGCGGATCCACTGCCGTGGTGTCGGATGCCCAAGACGCGCAACCGATTCTCGCCGCCACTGATCATGCTCTGTCTGTCCCCGTGTTTCTGGGGGTGCGCGTGAACACGCGACGAGATCCCCAGGGCACAACCATGGACGAAGGGTATCCACAAGCCAAGACGCCCAAAGACCGCCGAAAGTTGGTCGCTCGACCGGCTTTGGTGGCGTCGAATCGGCGCTTTCGTTATCACCCGCTCTCCTAGGCGCAGAAATGGTTCGGACCCGGTTCTCGCGACGCGTTGGAGCTCCACAAACTGCTGTGGTTGTTTCCCGACCGAATAGTTCCAAAACCCCGCAATATGTGCATATGCTCGCAGCAGCGCCAAATGATCGCCCAGAACCGCGCTGGTGCTGAACGGGTAAGGCCCGTCCCTACACACCGATGTCACGGCGCGAGCGTCGCCGTCTGGGCCGATTCCGGATTCGTGGCAAAGGACCACGCGTCTCGGGGTGTGCTTTCAACGAGGAAAGGTGGAACTCATGGCGACTCTCGTGGCGGGCATCGACAGCTCTACGCAGAGCTGCAAGGTGATCATTCGTGAGTTGGAGACGGGGAGGGTCGTTCGCGAGGGGCGAGCGCCGCATCCGCCGGGAACGATCGTCGATCCGGTCGCGTGGTGGGAGGCCATGCTGGCCGCTATCCAGGTGGCCGGCGGGTTCGAGGACGTCTCGGCGGTCTCGATCGGCGCGCAGCAGCACGGAATGGTGTGCATTGCCGCGGACGGAACGGTCGTGCGTGACGCCTTGCTGTGGAACGACACGAGTTCCCATCCGCAGGTGGATTCGCTGAACAAGGAACTAGGGGCTGACGAGTGGGTCCGGCGGACCGGTCTGCCGTTGTCGGTGTCCTTCACCGTCACGAAGGTGCGCTGGTTGCGAGACAACGAGCCAGACTCGGTGGCCAAGACGGCAGCTGTGGTGCTGCCCCATGACTATCTGACCTGGCGGCTGCGTGGTTTCGGCCCGGGGAACGCGAATCTCGATGAGCTCACAACCGACAGGTCCGACGCCTCGGGAACGGCGTACTGGTCTGGCGACAGCAACGACTACGTGCCCGAGTTGTTCGATCTCGCGTTGGGTAAGAGCGCGATTCTCCCCAAGGTGCTCGGCCCCACCGACTCGGCGGGCGTCACGGGCTCCGGTATCCCCGGTGTTCCGGCCGGCCTCCCCGTGGGTGTGGGCGGTGGCGACAACGCCGAGGCGGCACTGGCGCTGGGGCTCAAGGTCGGTGACGCCGTGATCTCGCTGGGAACCTCCGGGACCGTGTATGCGCGGACGCCAGCGCCCGTTCATGACTATTCGGGCATCGTGTCGAGCTACGCCGATTGCACGGGTGACCAGCTTCCCTTGTCCGCGACGCTGAATGCAGCACGTGATCTCGATGCGGCAGCTCGGCTGCTGGGGCGTGACCACGCCGAACTCGCCTTCCTTGCGACGCAAGCGAAGCCGGGCGCCGAGGGCGTCACGATGCTGCCGTACTTCGAGGGTGAACGCACGCCGAACCTTCCGGACGCGCGAGCGTCGCTGCACGGGATGTCGTTGGCGAACTTCACGCCCATGAACGTCGCTCGAGCAGCCGTCGAGGGAATGCTGGCGAGCCAGGTCGTCATGCTGGAGGCCACCAAGAAGCTCGGCGTACCGGTGGAGCGGGTCTTCCTCATCGGGGGTGCCGCGAAGAATCCCGCCGTGCGTCAGGTCCTGCCGCAGATCATTTCTGAGCCGGTCTTCGTGCCGGAGCCGGGGGAGTACGTGGCGCAGGGTGCCGCCATGCAGGCCGTGGCTGCGATGACGGGGGAGTTCCCCGTCTGGAGGCAGACTGGCGACGAACTTCCAGCGGCTGAGCTGCAGCCCGTCATCATGGACCAGCACGAGCACTACAAGGCTGCCCTCGGGTACCCGCAGTGACCTGAAATGTGGCCCCGACCCTCATGAGCGGTCGGGGCCACATGCTGTTTGTTACTGGGACTTGGGGCTAGCCGCCCCGGCGCCCACCCACATGTACGGGGCGAGGCCCTCGTCGGCCGCCTCCAGCATGTGATCATTCAGGGCCCGCCAGCGAGGGTAGAGCTCGTTGTACGCCGCGACGGCATCGGTGTTCGGCGACAACTCCTTGGCGGTCCGGACGGTGGCCCTGACGCCCGTGGGGAGGTCCGGGTACACGCCAGCGCCGACGAACGCGCACAGTGCAGCGCCCAGGCAGGTGCCCTCGGAGACATCGGGAATGCGGACCTCGACATTCAAGACGTCGGCCACCATCTGGCACCACAGGTCGCTCCGCGACGGGCCGCCGACGAAGGCAACGTTGGTGATCGGCTCGCCCCACACATCTTCGAGGAGTTCCTTGTGACCGCGAGCGACATAGGTGCCCTCCTCCATCACGGCACGGAACACGGCGCCCAACCCTGTGCCGTCGATATCGAACGGGCTCATGCCGACCAGGGACGGGACGGGGTGCTTCCAGCTGCGCGTGTTCATCACGTTGGACGCGAAGTAGTGCACACCGTTGGACCCCGGAGGGACCCGTGCGGCGAGATCGGTCAGCAGCCCGTACCCGTCGTCCAGCCCGATGCTGGGGTTGGCGGTGCGCATCAGGCCGTCGCGCACCCAGCGTGTGGACAGGCCGTGCGCGAAGCCGCAGCCCTCGATCATCCACTGGCCGGGCTCGGCGTGGCACAAGGTGCGCAGGCGCATCTTCGGGTCGAGCATCGGGGTGTCGACGATCCCGGACGTGAGCCAGTAGGTGCCGCCGACGACACCGACCTGCTTGTTCTCGACGATCCCGGCGCCGAGAAGGCCGAGCTGGGTGTCGGCACCGCCCGTGACGACCGGCGTCCCTTCGCGCAGACCGGTCTCAGCGGCCGCGGTTGCCGTGACGCGTCCGATGACTGTGCCCGATTCGGCAACCCGTGGGAGCAGGGCGCCGATTCCGAGGGTGTCGGCGATCTTCTTCGACCAGGTCCGATCCTTCAGGCTGAACAGGGCCGAGGACGAGCCGAGGGAGGGGTCGCTGACGAACTCACCGGACAGGCGGTAGAGCACCCAATCGGCGAGCATGGTCATGTGGGAGGCGCGCTTCCACAGGTCAGGCTCGTTGTTGGCTATCCACCGGAGTCGCGCAGAGGCCGCCAGCGATGTCCAGTCGCCGCCTTCGGCGTAGAACTCCTCGCCGTGCCCCTCCTCCAGCAGCTCTGCGGCCTCCTTCTGCGCGCGGGAATCAACATTGGGGATCGCCCAGATTTCCGCACCGTTGTCGTCGTAGACGACGAAGCCCTCACGCATGCTCGTGCACGTCACGGCGACGACGTCTTCTGGGTGGATGGTCGATTCGCCCCCAGTCAAGGCTCCCTTGATGACGTTGGCAATGGACTTCCATCCCTTTTCGGTGTTGAAGTCCAGGCCCCCTGGGTAGGTGGATGTTTCGTAGGTCCATTCCTCTTGGGACAGGCTGAGGATCCGGCCGCCCTCGTCCCACGTCAACGCGCGGCAACTGCCCGACCCTGCGTCGACCGTCAAGACAACGGCCCGATTGGCACTCGTCATTCGGCGCTCCTATCGAATCATCGATCCCTCCGTTGGAACCGATACCGAATCATATGCACACGCTGTGTTATTGTGAACACGTGAGGCGAAGACGCCCACGACGCCCGTACAGTCACGGAGGCGACGTTGCAGATTCAGATGGCAGACGGCTTGCAGTTCTCCCGGGTGGCCTGGGGATTTTGGCGGTGGACCGACTGGGGATTGTCGATCGATGAACTGGCTCGATTGATACCCGCGGTCTTGGAGCGTGGAATCACGACCATCGATCACGCCGACGGATACGCGGAGGGCACCGCGGAAGAGGCATTCGGAGACGCGCTTGCGCAAAACCCAGCGCTGCGCGAAAAGATGCAGATCATCACCAAATGCACACTCGTGTACCCCTGGATGGGGCATCGCGTGAAGTACTACGACACGAGCGAGCAGTACATCGTCGAGCAGGTGGAAGCGTCCTTGCGCAAGCTGCGCACCGACTACATCGATCTTCTCTTGCTCCACAGGCCCGACCCGCTGATGGACCCCGAATCCACGGCACGCGCCTTCGACCGGCTGCACGCCGCCGGAAAGGTTCGCCAGTTCGGCGTCTCGAACTACAAGCCGCTCGACTACGACATGTTGGCGAGCTTCAGCAACCAAAAGCTGATCACGAACCAGTTCGAGGTATCGGTCCTGCAGCACGAGAACTTCGACGATCGAACAGTTCAGCACGCCATGATGAATCGGATTCACCCGATCGTGTGGTCGCCACTGGCCGGTGGCAGGATCTTCTCGGGGACCAGCGAGGCGGACGTGCGCGTCCGTCAGGAACTCGAACGAGTCCGTGAAGAGATCGGCGCAGAACGCATCGATGATGTCGCGTTTGCGTGGATCTTCCGTCACCCGGTCGGCTTCATCCCGATCACGGGATCGTGCGAACTCGAGTACATCGAACGTCCGTTGCAGGCCCTGAAATACCAGCTCACCAAGGAGCAATGGTTCGCGATCTGGTCGGCGCAGACCGGCCGCCGCGTCCCCTGACCGAAAGAACCGTCGAGGAGATCCTGATGAAACTGACCCCCGAAATCTTCCTGAAGAACAACGACCACTCGCTCCTGAAGCCGAACCTGACCATGACCGATCTCACTAGCGGGTTGGAGTACGCCGCCGAGGTCGGGTGCGGCGCGGTGTGCATCTCGCCGCACCGGCTCGATCTCGCCCGCCAAGTGTTGGCGGGGACCGACGTCGTCATCGCCACCGTGATCGGGTTCCCGACCGGGTGCCACGCCACCGAGGCCAAGGTTGCCGAAACCAAGATCGCCTACGACCAGGGAGCAACCGAACTGGACATGGTCATGGACATCGGTGCTCTGCTGTCGGGCGAAGAGGCCAAGGTGCATGACGACATCGCCGCCGTCGTCGAGGCGACTCCCGGGGCCATCAAGGTCATCGTCGAGGTGGCCTACCTCACCAACGATCAGATCGTGCGCGCCACCGAGATCGGCTCGGATGCCGGCGCGGCCTTCATCAAGACGTCCTCGGGTTTCACATCCCCCGGTGCCACGCCCGAGAACATTGCGCTCATGAAGGCCCACGTCGGCCACGGTGTGAAGGTCAAGGCATCCGGTGGGTTGTCCACACTGGCAGACGTGCAGGCCGTGTACGACGCGGGTGCAGATCGTTGGGGTATTAGCCGGACAAAGGCGATTCTCGCGGAGTTCTGAAGGCATGCGTCACTTGTTCTCGGGGTGCACGCAAGGCGCCCCGAGAACGGTGGCGGCGAGGCGGTAGGTTGTCGTGTCGGAGGAGAATCCCGGATTGTGGCTCTCCCCGGACGAGAAGGAGCCTCGATGTACATCACCCTTGCCCGCGTGAGTCACATGTACTACGAGCAGGGGATGACGCAGCAACAGATCGCCGACGAGTTGAACTTGTCGCGCATGCGAGTGTCTCGCATGCTGCAGCAGGCACGGACCGAAGGCATCGTGAACATCGCCATTACGTACGACGGCTTCTTCCCGCACCTTGAGCGCAAGCTGCATTCGCTGTACCCGGAGACCTCCTTCGTCGTCACCGATTCCCTCGACGGAAGCCCCGAGGCGATCAAGCGGTCCCTGGGCTCAGCCACGGCCGACTACCTCGCAAAGTTCCTTTCCGAGGGCGATTCCGTGGCGGTCGGATGGGGGACGACCCTGCGAGAGGTCGCGCGATGCCTGGATGCTCCCATGCCGTCGATGAGCTTCATTCCTCTCATCGGGGGGCAGGTGCATGCAGGCCTCGACGTGCACGCCAACTCCATCGTCGAAGCCATGGCTCAAAGAACCGGCGGCTCGTCGTCGCTGATCTTTGCCCCGGCGGTCGCCGAGAGTCGCGAGGCAAAGGAACTGCTGGTCAGGTCGGCCGCAGTGAGTGCCGTACTCGAGAAGGCGGCGGCCGCCGACGCGTGCCTGTTTAGCGTCGGAGCGCCGTTCTCGCCAAGCACCACGATCGAGGTCGTCGGGTACTACACGGCGGCTGACGTCGAGACCCTGCGGGCGTCCGGAGCCGCCTGCGACCTCATCTCGATCGCCTACCTCGACTCACGAGGAAGCAACGTATGCCGGACCCTGAGCGACCGCACAGTGTCGATCAGCGAACAGCAGCTTCGGAACATCCCTAAGAAAATCTGCGTCGCCGGTGCCAAGGACAAGCACGAGGCGATCAAGATCGCGCTTTCACAGAGGATCGTTGACGTGATGATCCTCGACGACGCGACGGCGCGATACTTGGCCGACGAGTCCTGACGCCCAACAGGTTCCGTGCCGACGCCACTGCAGCAGGAGGCACAGTGAACTTCACATTCACCACCGCACAAAAGGTGGTCTTCGGGCCTGGAACAGCCACTCAACTACCGACCTTGGTGCAGGCCTACGGATCGAAGGCCTTCGTCGTCGTCGACACGCACATCGATCCGGCGGGTCCCCTGGTGTCGAGCATCGGGGCCGAACGCGAGACATGGACCAGCCAGGGCGAGCCGACCGTCGAGGGCATCGACCGGGCGGTGAAGGCCGCCGCCGCGTTCGGTCCTGACGTCATCGTGGGCATCGGCGGGGGCTCGATCGTCGACACCGCCAAGGCCGTCGGGATCTTGATCTCGAACGGGGGCAGCCCGTTGGACTATCTCGAGGTGATCGGCGCCGGCCAACCGCTCACCCAGGGATCAATGCCGGTCATTGCCGTTCCGACAACGGCAGGAACCGGCGCTGAGGTTACAGCCAATACGCCGATCTTCTCGCCGGAGCACCGCGTGAAGGCCAGCCTGCGCAGCCCAGCCATGATCCCCGCCGTCGCACTTGTCGACCCGGAGCTGACGCTCGGTTGCCCGCCCGCGGTCACAGCGTCGGCGGGGCTGGACGCCCTCACCCAATGTCTCGAACCGCTCACCTCGCGCCAGGCGAACGTCTTCACGGACGTCTTGGCTCGTGAGGGACTTCGCCGCGCTGCGTTGGGGCTGCGGCAGGCCTACGCCGACGGTAGCGACGTCGAGGCGAGGACCCACATGAGCCTGTGTTCGCTCCTGGGTGGAATGTCACTGGCAAACGCGAAACTCGGGGCCGTACATGGGTTGGCGGCACCACTGGGCGGCATGACCGGGGGAGCGCACGGGGAGGTGTGCGCGGCGGTGCTGGCCGCCACCACCAGGGTGAACATCGAGGCGCTCACTGAGCGTGAACCCGACAACCCGGCCCTCGGGCGGTACGCCGAAGCAGCCCGCATCCTCACCGGCAATCCCGAAGGGTCTCTCGACGACGCAATAGCGTGGATCACTGAGACGGTGTCCGCGTTGAACGTTCGGACGCTGTCGCAACTGGGCCTCGGTCACGATCAGATCGCCGAGGCTGTGACGCAAGGCATGGCCGCCAGCAGCATGAAGGGAAATCCCATCGTGCTCACCCGATCCGAGGTCACCAGGATCGTCGAACAGTCGATGTAGGCGCACCGCACGGCCGCGTCCCCCGGCCGAGTCCAATCAGTCAAACATTGGTCCCCAGGTGCACCACACGCGAAAACGGAACAAACCGGACGCTCTCAAGCGTGCCACTGCGACTATGCTCAACTGCCATGGAGCAGGACGCCGACGCTCCGGTCGGGATGGCGCAGATTGCCGCATCGGCCGGTGTTGCAGTGTCAACGGTGTCCCGCGCACTCAGCGGGGCACCGGGCGTTTCCGCGCGCAAACGCGCCGAGATCTTGGAGATCGCGCGGCGCACCGGGTACCTGATGGGCGAGTCCAACACCGCAACGGAGCGCCGTCCCCGCGCCCGGGGACGAATCGCTGCGGTCATCCCCGAAGCTGACCGCTGGGTGTTCGGGTCGATCCTGGCCGGCATCCAAGATGTCTTGAACTCCGCGTACACGCATCTCACCGTCTACCAGGGATCGTCCGCGGCTCACCGGGCGCAGATCGTGGGCTCGGCGGGGTTGTACCGCGATGCCGACGTCGCCATCCTCGTGCCGCTGCCCCACGGCCTGGAGGCCAGCGACCTGGTGCGCTTGCGCCACCGTCTGGTGGTGGCTGGCTCCGTGGTGCCGGGCGTCCCCAGTGCGGGCATCGACGACATCGCGGCCGGGCAGAAGGCGACGAACTACCTTCTGAATACCGGGTACCGCTCGCTCGCCTTCGCGGCCTACCAGGACCACGACGGGACCCGCGGGCAGGCGAGTCGAAAACGGGGTGACGGATTCACCAGCACGATGGAGCGAGCAGGGCTCGACCCGAGTTGGTTCGTCGTCGTGCAGTACGGGCAAGATGCCGGGCAAACCGCCGCTCAGCAGTTCTTAGAGGGCGAGCGTCTGCCGGAGGCCATCGTGTGCGCGACCGACGAGATGGCGGCGGGCATGATGGCGGTCTTCCAACGGGCTGGGGTGCGCATTCCCGACGATGTGGCGATCATCGGTGTCGACAACCATCCCGTCGCTGAGCTCATGGGCCTCACGACGATCGCGCAGCCAGCGCGGGAGCAGGGGCAACAGGCCGCCCGTATGGCGCTGACCCTCCTGGACGGTGGTCCGGTTCCCGATCCGATGGTCCTGAGTACCCGGCTGATCGTTCGCGAAACGACCCGCCGGTCCTAGTCCGGGCGCCGGTAACCAAACGGGAGCGACCGGCGCGATTGCGCGCGGCGTTCCGTTGTCGAGACGCAACCGGTTTGGGCTTTGCGCAACAACGCAACGGCAACGCAAGTGTTCGGCGGAGGCCATGGGCGAGCGGGGGGTCGACGGCCTAGCTTATGCGTGTGACCCGCACTGACGCAGCGCCCGCGTTCCACACCATGACGGTGTACCAGATCTATCCAAAGTCCTTTTCCGACACGACGGGTACCGGCGTAGGCGACCTGAGAGGGGTAATCGACAAGGTCCCCTACATCGCCTCGCTGGGGGTGGACCTCGTGTGGTTCAACCCCTTCTTCCCGTCACCGCAGCGTGACAACGGCTACGACATCTCGGACTACTACAGCATCGACCCGACGATGGGGACGATGGACGATTTCACCGAACTCGTCGCCGCCCTGGACGCCCACGGTGTGGGCGTGATGTTGGACATGGTCTTGAACCACACGTCGACCGAGCACGCCTGGTTCCAGCGTGCCTTGGCCGGAGACCAGAAGTACCGCGACTACTACCTCTTGCGCCCCGCCGGGCCGAACGGCGAACTCCCCAACACGTGGGTCTCCAAGTTCGGTGGGCCCGCGTGGAGTCAGTTCGGCGACACTGATCAGTACTACCTGCACCTGTTCGACCGCACCCAGGCCGACCTCGACTGGTCGAACCCTCGCGTGCGGCAGGAGGTGGCCGACGTCGTCGAGTTCTGGCGCCTGAAGGGCGTGCGGGGATTCCGTTTCGACGTGATCAACCTCATCGACAAGCCCGCCGATATGGCGTCGGGACCCGAGGGGAGCGACGGCCGCGAGATGTACACCGACGGCCCGTCGGTCGCCGCGTACCTGCGTGAGCTCGCTGGCCGCTCGTTCGGGCGTGACCCCCGCATCGTCACGGTGGGTGAGATGTCGTCGACGTCCCTGGAACGGTGCATCGAGTACTCCAACGAGACGGACGGTCCGTTGTCGATGGTGTTCAACTTCCACCATCTCAAGGTGGACTACGCCAACGGGAACAAGTGGACGCTGCAGCCCTTCGACTTTGGCGAACTGAAGCGTCTCCTCACCGAATGGGCGACCGGGATGGCCGCCGGTGGCGGGTGGAACGCTCTGTTCTGGAACAACCACGACCAACCGAGAGCACTTGACCGGTTCGGCGACGCCGAGAACTACCGGGTCGAGTCCGCCACCATGCTCGCGACGGTGATCCACCTGCTGCGTGGCACGCCCTACGTGTACATGGGCGAAGAGATCGGGATGACCGACCCTCGCTACACGTCCATCGACGACTATGTCGACGTTGAGGCCATCAACGCCTACCACGCGCTCGTCGCCGAGGGGCACACCGAGGCCGAGGCATTCGCCATCGTCCATTCCAAGGCTCGCGACAACGCTCGCACGCCAATGCAGTGGACCTCCGGCCCCAATGCGGGCTTCACGTCGGCCACACCGTGGCTTCGTCCGACGAACGCAGACGAAATCAACGTCGAGGCGGAGGAGCAAAACGGACGGATCCTGCCCTATTACCGCGAGTTGGCCCGCCTGCGTAAGACGCACCCGGTCATTGCCGACGGCGAAGTCGGCGCTTACGCACCCGACCACCCCGGCGTGTTCGCGTACACGCGTCGCCTGGGGTCGACACAACTGCTCGTCCTCAACAACTTCTACGGCGAACCGACCACGGTCGACATACCCGAGGAGTTCGTTGCAGGTCGGCCCTTTGTCCATAACTATTCCGATGCACCAAAGCTGGAGCCTTGCCTGAGTCTTCGTCCATACGAGGCGCTCGCGATTATCACTGAGGAGAACCGTGACACCACCCACTGATTCGCAGCTAACCCTGGCGTCCCCCCTGTCAGGAACGATCGTTCCGCTGGCCGACGTACCAGATCCCATGTTCGCGTCGAAGAAGCTCGGCGACGGCTTTGCCGTGGAGCCCAGTGCCGATGCGATCGTGGCTCCGGTCTCCGGGACCGTTCTCATGGTTGCCTAGACCCTGCACGCGTTTGGCATCACCACGCCCGAAGGCGTGCAGGTGCTGGTGCACCTCGGCATCGACACCGTGGGCCTCAAGGGGGAGCCGTTCAACCTGACGATCGCCAAGGGCGACACGGTCACGGTGGGCCAAGCGGTCGGCACCATGGACCGCGCAGCCGTCACGGCCGCAGGCATGAAGACCGTCACCATGGTCGTCCTCACCAAGGCGCCAGCGGGGATCGAACTGTCCGTCGGCACCGGATCTGTTACTGCCGGGGCGCAAGCCGCCACGGTGACCCTTCCCGCGCAGGCCGAGGCTGCTGCCGCTGCACCCGCCGAGAAGCCTGCAAAGGCGGCCTCGGGTGCGACCGGCTGGGACGCGATCGCGGAGCAGATCATCGACGGCGTCGGTGGTCCCGACAACATCCGCAGCGTCATTCACTGCATCACTCGCGTCCGGTTCTACCTCAAGGATGATTCGAAGGCGAACGACGCCGAAGTCTCCAACATCGACAAGGTCGTGGACGTCATCAAGGCCGGCGGCCAGTACCAGGTCGTGATCGGCGCCGAGGTCGGAGACGCGTTCGAGGCCATCAACCGGAAGCTCGGTCGCTCTGAGGGCGAGACCGCGGAGGTCGAAGAGGTCGAGCGCCCGTCGACGTTGTGGGGCTGGATCAAGTGGGGCTTCTCCTCCCTGATCGGCGTCATCACCGGGTCCATGATCCCCGTCATCGGTCTGTTGGCCGCCTCGGGCATCCTCAAGGGCATCTTGGCGCTGCTCACGCAGTTCAATGTCGTTCAGCCCGCCACCGATACCTACCTGTTCATCGACGCCATGTCGTCGTCGATGTTCTACTTCCTGCCGATCATCATCGGCTTCACGGCGGCTCGTCGGCTGGGTTCGGACCCGATCGTCGTGGCCATCATCGGTGGGGTTCTGGTCTTCCCGTCGGTCGTCTCGATGTCCAATCCGGACAGCCCCGACTACCACGTGTACGCGCAGATCGGCGCAACGATCTTCAACGCCGAGTTCTTCGGAATCCCGGTCTCGCTGCCGCAGGGCAATGCCTACGCCTACTCGATCTTCCCCGTTATCGTCGCCGCCTGGCTGGCCGCCCGGATCGAGCCCTTCCTCAAGAAGTACATCCCCGCCGTGGTTCGCATGATCTTTGCCCCGCTGCTTGAGGTCTTCATCGTGTCGACCCTCGTCCTGGTTGTTTTCGGACCCGTCATCATGTTCCTGTCCGGCGGGATCGCCAACGGCATCAACGCGCTGCTTGCCCTGAACTACCCGATTGCCGGTCTGATCATCGGTGGCTTCTACCAGTGCCTGGTCATCTTCGGTCTGCACTGGGCCGTCATCCCGCTGATTGCCGCCCAGATCGCCTCCGACGGGTCGTCCCCGCTGAACGCGATCGTGTCCGCCACGATGATTGCCCAAGGTGGCGGCGCATTGGCCATCTGGATCAAGACCAAGAGCCCGAAGATCAAGGCCCTTGCTGGTCCTGCGACGATCTCCGCGTTCTGCGGCATCACCGAGCCCGCCATGTACGGTCTGAACCTCAAATACGGCCGGGTCTTCATCACGGCATCCTTGGGTGGCGCTGTCGGTGGTCTGCTGACGGGCCTGTTCAACGTCAACATGTACGGCTTCACCGGGGCCTTCGTCGGATTCCCGTCCTTCGTGAATCCTGCCGGAATCGACGGCAGCTTCCTCGGCTTCTGGATCGCGTCCTTCGCCGCCCTGGCCGTGTCGTTCGCCGCCACGTACTTCTACGGCTTCAATGACAGCGACCTGGAAGGCGAGCGGACCGTCAAGAAGGTCCGGCTCGGACGCCGCGATCCGGTCGGCGCCTAGTCTGAGGCGGGCCGTGGCCCCGCACTAACCGGTGGCGAGACCCCCCAAGTTCTCGCGACAAGGGTCGGTCCGCGTTCGACCCGCCGGACCGCCACGGCCTCCTCCTTCGCGTTGTCCCCGACAGTCCGTGTCTGTCGGGGACAACGGCGTGTCTAGGCCCGGGACGAGCGTCGCGCCACCGATGCCTGGGGCACGGCCGAGTGTTCAGGGACGACGACCGGACATGGCGACCAATCGCTGGATCGGTGTCGCGTCTGGGCCGACCTCAACTGCATCCGCGAACGGGTCTTTGAACCCTGGCGCCTCTGGGGGCATCGCGTCCCGAATGGCTTGAAAGCCCTCCGCACGGCCGACGTCCGGCATCTCTTTTCGATAGGCGGCGATTGTCGCGTCAGCCAGCGCGGAGCTGATCTCGAAAGTGATCCCTCCGCTGGAGGCGAGATCCCACGCGTGCACGAGCACCTCGGCGGCGTACATCCCGGCGGCGTCGGCGACGATCAGGCGGCCCCACGGAACGACGACTGTGTCGTCGGCAGACAGGGCGTCCCAGGCGATGGCAATCGGTTCGACTCGGTCGCGCACAGCCGCAACATAGTCTGCCGCCGAGATTTCGCTGGGAACCAAGCCGACGTCGATGCCCTGCCCAATCGCGAGGATGCGAGCGCTGACCGCATTCAGATGGGCGAGGAGGGTGCCTCGGTTCATGTCCTCGCAGGGGGTTTCTACGGCAGGGTCGAGGCGGCTGGCCTGAGCGATGACGGGCTCGGCGAGCGTCAAGGACTCAACAAGCAGCGCGGCGTGATTCGTATTGGTGTGCATGTGACTAATCACAGCGCTTAAAGTGTCCATCTAGTGACCACTTTTCTGCGAATATCTCTGACATGCGCGCCGACCGACTCATCTCAGTCCTCATGCTGTTGCAACGGCACGGTCAGGTGACGGTTTCGCAGATCGCCGAGGAGCTTGAGATTTCTCCGCGCACGGCTCGGCGTGATCTCGAAGCGCTCGATCTAGCGGGGGTGCCGGTGTATGCCACCCGCGGACGTGGAGGCGGCTGGCGGCTGGTCGGGGGAGCGAGAACGGATCTGACTGGACTGACCGGCCCTGAAGTCCGCGCGCTGTTCATCGCTGCGGGATCGGCGCCCGGCCAGTCGCCCGAAGTCAGCGCCGCTTTGGCAAAACTCCAGCACGCCGTACCGGCCCCGTTCCGTGCTGAGGCCGCCCAGGCTGCAGAGGCGGTCTGTGTCGATCGAACGGCGTGGGGCCTGCCGGCGACGCAGGAACCCCCGCCGCTCCTCGCGCGCGTGCAGGACGCTGTGGCCCGTGGGCGACGGGTCGAACTGGCGTATACGTCTGCCTCTGGGGACGAGTCTGACCGGATCGTAGATCCGCTGGGCCTGGTCGAACGTCAAGGCACCTGGTACCTGGTGGCACAGACAGCAGCAGGGCGGCGTACTTTCCGAGTCGATCGGGTCCGGTCCGTGCGCGTTCTCGACGAGGCAGTCGAGCGGCCCGAGGGTTTCAACCTCGCCGACGCATGGGAAGAGATATCGGCAGAGATTCAAGACCGTCGTCACCCGGCGAGGCTGTCTGCCCGGGTGCGGCCCTGGGCTCTGTCGGTCCTGCTGCGCCCTGGCCAGTTCCGAGTGGCGTCCATCGGCCCGGCCGACCGAGAAGGTTGGGTCCAGGTCGAGTTGTCGGGGTATTCGATGGCCTCGCTCACGGGTCTGATTGCCGGATTCGCCGATTCTATGCAGGTAACGGAACCGCCTGAGGCGCGCGCCATGCTGGCGGACATTGGACGCAGCCTGACTCGGGCCTACGCGGAGTCGACGACCGTCGTGCAGCCTTGAACGCCATGCAGCCCCGCATCGGCTCGGACGGCGGCCCATTGCGGCGAATGTCGGCTCAATTCCACCCGAGGCGCGCGCCCGTCAGTACGGCCAGGGCGCGAGCGACCTCAATGGTCTGCGTGATGGGAACGCGCTCACCCACCGCGTGTGCCCAACGGATGTGACCGGGGCCGTAGTGCAGGGTCGGAATGCCGCCGATGCGGTTGTAGAGCCGCAAGTCGCTGCCGTAGGGCGCGGCGTGTACGTGAGGGACGGGGGCGCCCACCGCGGCAGCGGCGGCGCGGGTCTGCGCGATCAGCGGATGGTCGGGACTGATCTGTCCGGGTGCGAACTGTCCGCCCGGCCAGCTCACCTCCACCGGATGTGAGCGCAACCACGGGTCACCCGCACAGGCGTCGTTCACGGCCTGTTCGAACAGCGCTTGCACCTGCGGTGACTCCAGACCCAACGGCACCCCGAGGCGGCCCTCCGCCACCAATAGGTCCGGGACGGTACTCGACCAATCCCCGGCACGGACCCGGCCGATCGATAGGGGGAAAGGGAGCCGATTCCCCGCAAAGAGGGGATCGGGGTCGGTGTTCAACCGAGTCTCCAGGCGACGCAAGGCGGCGTGAACTACCTCGAACGCCTCGACGGCCGAGTGGCCCTCGTAGCGCGAACTGCCGTGGGCCGCCTTTCCTGGGACGCGGATGGCGAAGGTGAGCGCCCCGGCATTGGCGACGATCAGGTTCCCGTCCGTCGGTTCGGGGATCACCGCTGCCTCGCCCGTGTGCCCGCGCCGCAGTGTCGCCAGTGCTCCTAGACCGCCGTCTTCCTCGCTGACGACGAAGTGAACCCCCAGCGGCTTGCTGAGCCGGACACCCGAGCGTTGGATGGCGCGAGCCACAGCCATGATCGCCGCGACACCCGCCTTCATGTCAGCGGCCCCGCGTCCCATCACTGAGCCGTCGCGAACCACACCGGAGAAGGGATCTATCGAGCCCCAGGCATCGCGCTCGCCGACCGGAACCACATCGACGTGCCCCTGCAGCACGAGGCCCGGCACACCCGGACCCGTCGTCGCCGCCAGACCGAACGCCTCTGTCCGGTCGGTCTCCTCGCCTGGATAGTCGGGGTCGGTCCTCACCTCGTCCAGGTCTATCTGCCAATGGTCGACATCCATGCCTGCCTGCGCGAGGTCGAACGCCAACTGTTGCTGCAGCTCGGACTCTGCGGCGGACCCCGTCACGCTGGGCACCTGGATGATGCGGGTGAGATGGCGCACCAGTTCGGGCTCGTCAAGCGCGGCAAGGATCTTGTCCGACGCCGCAGTTCGGTTCGCGTCCACCCGGCGAATGTAGCGCCGAGAGGGGTGCGGCGGGTCGGTTCCCGGGGCAGCGGGTAGCATGCCGCAGATGATCACTCCAGGTGCTACCGACCGTGTTCGCCTGGCCTTGGTGGCCGAAGCGAATCAGATCGCCGCATGCCAACGCAGGGCATGGGGTGCCGATCTTGACCCACGCATCGCCGAACTCGTGTTGGCAACGTCCCTCACAGACTCGACGCATGCTTGGGCGGCTGCCATCCAGCGACCGCCTCTCGCGCAATTCCGGGTACTGGTGGCGCTCGATCCGGCGGGGAAGGTGCGCGGGTTTGCAGCGATTGGGCCGAGCCCCGACCCAGACACCTCTGACCAGACTGACGCCCTCGTCGCCGAGTTTGTGATTGATCCCGATTCCCGGGGCGTCGGGCACGGCTCGCGGCTGCTCCACGCGACGGTGGAGACCCTGCAGGCCGACGGATTCACACGAGCGACCTGCTGGCTGCCGTCCACGGCTGACGGTCTTCGCAAATTCCTGGAATCGAGCGGCTGGGCCGCCGACGGCGCCCACCGAGAAATCGGGACTGACAATGGCGAGTCGATTCGCGAAGTGAGACTGCACACCGCCATCGACAGGTGACGCGCGCAGCCACGAGACCTCGTGATTACCGCCTCGGGCGATAGGGTTTGCCCGTGATCGAATCCCCACGCAATGCTCCGCCCCCGCTCCGACCCGGCACGTTTCGCTACACGCCATTGGGCGGCCACGGGGACATCGGCCGCAACATGTCAAGCGTCGAGTACGACGGTCGCCTGCTGCTGATCGACTGCGGCGTCCTGTTCCCGGAGGACGATCATCCCGGCGTCGATCTCATCCTGCCGGGACTCGACGCGATCGCTGATCGCCTAGACGACGTCGAGGCCCTCGTGCTGACGCACGGGCACGAGGATCACATCGGGGCCGTGCCGTATCTCCTGCGGCAACGCCCTGACATCCCCGTCATCGGGTCGCAACTGACATTGGCGCTCGTCCGCGAAAAGATCCGTGAGCACCGCATCAAGGGCACCGACATGCGCGTCGTGGCCGAAGGGTCATCGACCTCATTCGGCTCGTTCGACCTCGGTTTCCTCGCCGTCAATCACTCGATTCCCGATGCCTTGGCGGTCGTCGTCCGCACACCGGCCGGTGTGATTTTGCACACCGGCGACTTCAAGATGGATCAGACTCCGCTCGATGGACGGATCACTGATCTGAACGGGTTTGCCCACCTGGCGGAAAACGGCGGTGTTGACCTGTTCTGTGTCGACTCCACCAACGCCGAGGTGTCCGGGTTCACACCCTCCGAACGCGACATCGAGCCGGCCATGGAGCGGGTCTTCGCGCAGGCCGAGGCCAAACTCATCGTGGCGTGTTTCGCCTCTCACGTGCACCGGGTGCAGCAAGTCATGGACCTTGCCGTCAAGCACGGTCGCAAGGTCGTCTACGTCGGCAGGTCCATGGTGCGCAACATGTCCGTGGCCCGAGATCTCGGCTACCTGCGCGTGCCCGAGGGCACCTTGATCGAGATGCGAAACATCGACGACTATCCCGATGACAAGGTCGTCATCATTTCGACAGGGTCACAAGGGGAGCCCTTGTCGGCATTGTCGCGCATCTCCAGCCACGAGCACCCCGTCATCGCCGTCAAGCCGGGGGACACCGTCTTGCTGGCGAGCTCGTTGATCCCCGGCAACGAGAACTCCGTCTACCGCGTCATCAACGGTCTCGCACGTCTAGGCGTCAAGGTCGTGCACAAAGGGAACGCGCTGGTTCACGTGTCCGGACACGCCAGCGCCACAGAACTGCTGTACGCCTACAACATCCTCAAGCCGCGAAACGTCCTGCCGGTCCACGGGGAGGCGCGCCATCTCATCGCCAATGCGGAGTTGGCAACGCGGACGGGAGTTCCGGCCGATCGTGCTTTGGCCGTCGAGGACGGGACCGTCATCGACGTCAAGGACGGCGTCGCCCGTGTGGTCGGCAAGGTCGATTGCGACTACATCTTCGTGGATGGGGCGTCCGTCGGCGACATCTCCGAGTCGGCCCTGACCGACCGGAGGATCCTCGGCGAAGAGGGCTTCATCTCCGTCATCGCGGTCGTCAGCGTGCGGTCACGGCGGGTGATCAGCGGACCAGAAATCTTCGCGCGCGGGTTCTCGTCCGATGATTCGGCCTTCGACGAGATCCGAGCCGAACTGCACAAAGTCCTCACCGACGCCTTGGCCGACGAGGCGGAGGACACGCACCGCATGCAGCAGCTGTTGCGCCGCACGATCGGCCGGTGGGTCAACAAGACCTATCGGCGACGCCCGATGATCGTGCCCGTCGTCATCGCGAGCTGACGCGGTTTGGCCTGGGTGCTTCCCAGCATGTATTCTTCCCAGGTTGCTGTACGGACCTTCGTGGGTTCGTGCGTACAGATTCGTGTCGCTCACGCGAGAAACAAGGAGTGCTCCAGTGGCTGCCGTATGTGACGTTTGCGCCAAGGGACCTGGCTTCGGGCACAACGTGCCTTGGTCGAAGAAGAAGACCAAGCGTCGCTGGAACCCGAACATTCAGCGTGTGCGTGCTGTCATCGGCGGCACGCCAATGCGGGTCAACGTGTGCACCTCCTGCCTGAAGGCGGGCAAGGTCTCTCGCTGACCAACCCTGTGGCTTGTGGCCCGCTCCGCGAGGGGCGGGCCTTTGCACGCCTCGAACCGCCTGTCGGGGGAGTGCGGAGCTAGGCGTGGTCGTACCAGTCGTCGTCCGCGACGGCATTCGTCCAGGTCACGGCGTCGGCAAAACCCGGCGTGAGGCATGTCGGGTCCGACTCCACGGCCTTGTCGGCCAGGTCACGAGCGGTCTGGATCAACTCGGCGTCATCGATGACGCTCAGCAGCCGCAGCCCCGAACGCGTTCCGGATTGATCGCTGCCCAACACATTGCCCTCCCGCCGCTGTTCGAGGTCGACCTTGGCAAGTTCGAAGCCGTCGGTGGTGGCTGCGACCGCCTCCAGTCGTTGCCAAGCCGTTGACGTCGGATCGGCGCGTGTGAACAGCAGACAGACACCAGGGTGCTCTCCGCGTCCGATGCGGCCGCGCAACTGGTGCAACTGGGAGATCCCGAAGCGATCGGCGTCCGTCACGATCATCATCGACGCGTTAGGAACGTCGACGCCGACCTCGATCACCGTCGTGGCGATGAGGACCTGAAGGTCTCCCCGGGCGAAGGCGGCCATGGCGGCGGACTGGTCGGCGGCTGGTTGGCGGCCGTGCACGAGGCCGACGCTGAGCCCGGCGAGAGGCCCCGTCGACAAACGCTCCGCCAACTCGACGACCCCCAGCGCCTGCGGGTCGTCGCTGGCGGTGTCGATGCGCGGCGCCACGATGAACGCCTGCCTACCCTTGTCGACCTCCTCCCGCAGGCGCTGCCAAGCCCGGTCCACCCAGGCGGGGCGACGTTCCTGGTCGACCAATGTCGTGGAGACACCGGCCCGCCCGACTGGCACCTCGCTCAGCGTGGAGACCTCGTGGTCGCCGAAGACGGTCATGGCGACTGAGCGGGGGATCGGGGTGGCGGTCAGGACGAGGTGGTGGGGGGCGTTCTCGGCCTTGGTCGTGAGTGCCGCGCGCTGCGCCACACCAAAGCGATGCTGCTCGTCAATCACGACCAGTCCCAGGTCGGCGAACTGCACATGATCCGCCAGCACGGCATGGGTCCCGATGACGATGCCAGCCTCGCCCGATGCCGCCCTCAGCAACGCCTGCCGCCGCACGGCGGCGCTTTGTGATCCCGTGATGAGGACCACATCGGTCGCGAACTCGGGCGCGCCGAGGACCGCGCCTTGGCCAAGGTCGCCCAGCAGGCCGGTGATCGTCAGGTAGTGCTGGGTCGCGAGGATCTCGGTGGGCGCCAGCAGGACCGCCTGACCCCCGGCGTCAATGGTCGCCAGCATGGCCAGGAGGGCGACCACCGTCTTGCCGGAACCCACCTCGCCCTGCAACAAGCGCCGCATCGGGGTGGCCCTGGTGAGATCAGCCAGGATGTCGTCGCAGACTTCGGTCTGCCCGGCCGTCAGGGTGTAGGGCAGCCGTTCCACGAACGCATCACGCAGACCGCCGTTAACCCGGGGGCGCGCGGTGGCGCGGGCAGCATCGTTCGACGCACGGCGGTACGACAGGGTCAGCTGGGTGGCAAAGGCCTCGTCGAAGCGCAGACGATGCAAACCCGAGTCCACCTCTGTCATGGATTTCGGCTGGTGAAGGCGTCGGTACGCCTCGACCAGATCGACCACACCGGCCTGTTGTCGAAGCCATCCCGGCCACGGATCGTCGACCTGTTCGAGCGTGGCCAGAGCCAAACGCACCGATTCTGCGATCTGCCAGGTGGGCAGCTTCGACGTCGCCGGGTACATGCCGACGAGGCCCGACTGGGACACCGAGGCAAGCAGCCGCTTCTCGTCGGAGCTCCCCACGATGCCGCCGCGCGAGTCGAGCATCACGAACTGGGGATGCGCCAACTGCAGTTGGTCGTGGAAGCTGCCGATCTTGCCGACGAAGATGCCGCGCTCGCCCTTCAGTAACTCCGCCTGCCAATAGTTCACCAGGTGTGCGCGCCCGAAGAAGGTCAGGTTGAGCGTGCCGCGTCCATCAGTCACCACGGCCTCAAGCCGCGGTTGGCGAGACCCCATGCGAACCGCCGTGTCTTGGACGCGTGCCATCACGGCCGCGTACTCGCCGACCTCCAGCGTCGACAAGTCCGTCAACTCCGTGCCACTGAGATAGCGGCGGGGGAGGTGGGTCAACAGGTCGCCGACCGTCGTGACTCGCAGCGCGGCGAAGGCTTTGGCGGTCTTCGCGCCGATGACCTCGGCCAAACCGGTGGCCCGAGCCCGGTATGCGGCCGTCTTCCAATCGTCCGTCACGAAGTCGAGCCTAACCGGCCCGACCCACGCAACCGGGCTTGCGGTTCGCCGCTAGGTCACGGTTCTGCGTAGTTGCGTTCGGGTTCGGGCCCGAAGGAAAAGCTCCGGCCGCTGATCTCCGTCGGCGTGATCCGCACATAGTGCAACTTGACGGTCGGAACCCACGGAAACAGCGGCAACGCTTCGGCGCGGGACAGGTCGTCGTCTCCGGTCACCTGCTCGGCCGTGCCCTTGACGACAACGCTCCAGCCTTTGTCATGTCCCCACGCGTCGACCTCGAAGGCGACGGTGGGGTTGATGGTCAGCGCGAAGAACTTTGCGCCCTCCGCCGTGCGGAACACGATCGAGTGGCCGTCCACGACGAAGTTGATTGGTGAGATATCGGGAGTCCGTTCGACGCTGGTCGCCAGCCGGCCGACGGACTGGCTCGCGATCAGTTCCCAGCAGCGCTCCGGGGGTATGGCCGAAACCGGCCCTGCATCTGCGTTCGCCATACTCCATTCTGGACGACGGGCGTCGTCGGCGAGCGGACTGTGAAGGACACAGGCGATGTACGCTTCCGCCGTGACCAGGATCATCGCTGGACGTGCGCGCGGTCGCCGCCTGACGACCCCACGTCACGCGCGGACCCGCCCAACGAGTGATCGGGTGCGCGAGGCAGTCTTCTCGGCGATCGCGACCTTCTTCGGGCGCGCGGGTGAGCCGGCCGAAAGCGCCTTGGAAGGGTTGTCATTCCTCGACCTGTACGCCGGTACCGGCGCTGTGGGGCTCGAGGCCGCCTCGCGCGGTGCCGCACCCGTGGTTCTCGTGGAGAAGGACCGGCAGGTCGCCGCCACAGCGAAAGAGAACTGCCGCGTCGTGGGCTCCGGCGGGCATGTGCTGACCGAATCGGTGGCGACGACGCTGTCGCGAGCGCCCGTCCAACCGTTTCGGATCGTCTGGCTCGACCCTCCCTACGAACTGCCGAGCGAGACGGTGGGTGACTTGGTCGCCCTGGCTAGCGAAAACGGGTGGTTGGCGCCCGACCCGCTCGTCATCGTTGAACGTTCGACGCGGTCGGCACCCTTGGTCTGGCCCGCGACCCTGCCGACGCGTTGGGAGCGTCGCTACGGTGAGACGACCGTCTACTACGCAGCACTGGAGGACTGAATGCCCGTCGTGTGCCCCGGGTCGTTCGACCCCATCACCCTCGGACACGTGGATGTCATCGAGCGCACGGCCGCCTGCTTTGATGAGGTGATCGTCGGGGTTGCTCAGAACTCGGCCAAGAATCACTTGTTCACGCCACAAGAACGCGTCGAGTTGGCGAAGGCCGCGCTTGCTCACCTCCCGGGCGTGAAGGTCGAGGCGCTGACGGGCCTGCTGGTCGATTTCTGCGTCGCCCACGGCGCGCGAATTCTCGTCAAGGGAGTGCGCGGTGCGGGGGACTTCGAATATGAGACCGACATGGCGCAATGGAACCGAAGTCTCAAGGACATCGAGACTCTGTTGTTGCCCACGGCCCCGGAGTGGTCATACTTGTCTTCCACGAAGGTGCGTGAGGTAGCCACGCTCGGGGGAGATGTGCGCGAGTACGTTCCCGCGGTGGTTGCCGAACGGATCGTGGCAAAGCTGGCTCTGGTCGCCAGCCCGGGAAAGGAGCCTTCCGATGGTTGAGTCGACCGTCGACGCACTGCGGCAATTGCGCCAAACGGTGGCGTCGGCCAAGGGCGTACCCATGTCAGCGTCCTGCATGGTCAACCGGGCCGAGGTGCTCGGCCTCATCGATTGGGCCCTCGCGCAGTTGGACACCGACCTGGCGGACGCGCGATGGGTCGTCAAGCAATCCCAGGGCACCGTTGCCGAGGCGGAGGCCCAGGCCCAACGCATCGTCCAGCAGGCCCGGGCCGAGGCGGACCGCCTTGTCCAGGACCATGAACTCGTTCTCAACGCCCGCGCCCAGGCCGTCCGCATTCACGATGGGGCTCGGGAGGAGGCTGCCGCCTTCTCCCGCGAGGTCGACTCGTTCATCGACAGTCGCCTGGCGGAATTCGAGGCGGACCTGCAGCGGACGGGCAGCGCAGTGTTGACGTTGCGCCGCAAGCTGGCCAGTCGCGCCGAGCTGGACGCGGCGGCTCCCGAACCGCTGCCGCCCGTCGGGCGATAGGTCGTCTTTGGTCAACGAGGCGCAACACGGTATGGTTGTGCGTCGGTCATGAGTTGTCTCCCCACACGAGGGATCCGTCGATGTCGCACAAGGGCTTGTCGGCCAACTCCGGTCTGGTGTTCGAGGTGCATGACCTCGGGCGGCGGGTCGCTGGGTTGGCGGAAGTGCAGCGCAAGGCGGTCGCTGGTGAAGGGATCGGCAACGAAATGATCGGAGTACCCGTTGGCTCGCCCATTGACCTGGATCTGAGATTCGAGTCGGTGGTCGAGGGCGTCCTTGTCACAGGGACGGCTGGGCTCACCTTGCGGGGACAGTGCGCGCGGTGCCTGAAGGAGATCGAGCTCGACGAGCAGATCGACGTGATGGAACTGTTCGTCTATCCCGACAAAGAGCTCGACGACGAGGAAGCTAGCCGCGTCGTGGACGAGACGGTCGATCTCGAACCGGTGCTGCGGGATTCCGTGGTACTCGACCTGCCGTTCACTCCCTTGTGTCGGGAGGATTGCCTCGGGTTGTGCATCGAATGTGGTGCCGACCTGAATGCCGATCCCGATCACACGCACGGGGACGCGGTGGACCCTCGCTGGGCCGGACTCGGCGATTTGCTGGAAGACTGAAGGCCGTCAGGCCACCGGAAGAGGAGAACACAGTGGCAGTCCCGAAGCGGAAGATGTCGCGGAGCAACACCCGGGCGCGCCGTTCGCAGTGGAAGGCCAGCGCCGCCACCTTGGTGACGTGCGTGAACCCCCAGTGCCGCTCCAAGCACCTGCCTCACACCGCATGCCCCTCGTGTGGGCAGTACGGCCCCAAGGGCGCCCAGCGTCAGATCCTGCAGGCGTGAGCGGTGGCGGCATGAGCCGCCTCGATGAGGTTTTCACAACGTTGGGCGTCAGCATCGACGCCCAACTGTTGCAGTTGGCGTTCGTTCATCGGTCCTACGCATACGAGAACGGGCGCATCCCCAACAACGAGCGGCTTGAGTTTCTCGGTGACGCTGTCCTCGGTCTGATCGTTACGACCCGTTTGTACGATCACTTTCCCGACCTGCCAGAGGGACGGCTCGCAAAGCTTCGAGCGGCCGTCGTCAACGCGCGCACCCTCGCGGACGTCGCGCGCGACCTCGATTTGGGCACGTCGATCCGACTGGGCAAGGGCGAGATCGCCACCGGCGGGGCGGACAAGGATTCGATCCTCAGCGACACCGTCGAAGCTCTCATCGCCGCTGTGTACCTTTCGACGGATTACCCGACGACCGAACGCTTCGTACGGGCCCTTTTCGACCCTCTGATCGCGCAGGCGGCTCGCGCCGGGGCGGGGTTGGACTGGAAGACGAGCCTGCAAGAGGCGTGTTCGACCCAGGGACTCGGGCTGCCGACGTACGAACTCGAGGTCTTCGGACCCGACCATGACCGTCGCTTCACAGCGTGGGCGATCGTCGACTCCAAGAGATTCGGCCCGGGGCACGGCCCCAGCAAGAAGCGCGCCGAACAAGAGGCCGCACGCATCGCATTCGTTGAGGTCTTCGGCGACGCGGCCGATGCCTGAACTCCCCGAGGTCGAGACCATTCGGCGGGGCCTGGCCGCGCACATCGCCGGACGGTCTGTGGCCTCGGTCCACGTGCACCATCCTCGGCCGGTCCGCGGGCAGGTCGGCGGACCCGTTGCCTTCGAGGCGGAGGTGACGGGACGAACCTTCGACATTCCGGCGCGGCGCGGAAAGTTCCTCTGGCTGCCCTTCACCGACGGCGACGCATTGTTGGTGCAGTTGCGGATGAGTGGCCAGTTTCGCCTTGAGGACCCCTCCACCGAGCCGCACCGCCACACGCGCATCACCTTTCGCCTCGATGACGGACGCGACCTGCGCTACATCGACCAGCGGATGCTTGGCGGCGTGGACGTGAGCGTCGGCGGGGCGGTGTTGCCACCCGAAATCGCCCACATCGCCCGTGATCCTTTCGACCCCCTGTACGACATCCATGCCGTCGCCCACGACGCGCACCGTCGATCAAGCCCGATCAAGTCCGTGCTACTCAACCAGCGCATCGTGTCGGGAATCGGCAACATCTATGCCGACGAGTCGTTGTGGCGGGCCCGAATGCACTACGCCCGACCCGCAGCCAGCCTGGAACCCCGCGACATCGCCGCCCTGCTCGACACCGCCGCAGAGGTGATGGGCGAGGCGCTGGAGCGCGGCGGGACGACGTTCGACGGCCTGTACGTCAACGTCAACGGCGATTCGGGGTACTTCGCCCGCGATCTCGACGTGTACGGACGAGAGGGCGAGCCCTGCGACCGCTGCGGCGCTCTGATCGTGCGCGAGCCCTTCATGAACCGGTCTTCGTACTTCTGCCCCCGCTGCCAGCGTCGGCCGCGGCGATGAGGTGCGCCCACTTCGATTCGCCGGCGGAGTGACTGGTGTTACGCCGCAAACGCGCCCGGCGTGATGCCCAGCACCCGGCGGAAGTGCCGGGTGAGGTGCGCCTGGTCGTGGAAGCCCGATAGCACGGCGGCTTCGGCCGGCCTGTGTCCGTCTACGAGCAGGCGGCGGGCGAGGTCGACCCGGCGGGCCACCTGGTACCGGTGCGGGGCGATGCCGTAGGCCCGCGAGAACGCCCGCACGAGATGGCTCGGGTGCGCGCCCAGCTCCTCGGCGGCCGATGCGATGGTGAAAGACTCCGCCAGGCGGTCGTCCAGCAGTTCGCGTAGCTTCCGGGCCAGGGGCGCGTCCCGCGGGGCGAGGTTCGTCGAGTTTCGGCGCTTCGAGGAGGAGATCGCGGACGAGGCCGAAGACGGCGCTCTACCGGCGGCTCCTCTCTGAACTCTGATCGGATCAGCGACGCGTGAACGTGCCCTGAGGGGGACGCATGAGTTCGCTGCCGCGCGCTCCTTCCCTTATGACGATTTCACTCGCCATATCAGGGCTATCCGGCTAGAGTAGTCGTCATAAGAAGAGGAGAAGCAACGTGGCCGGATACAAGATCGACCGACAGCTCACCGAGTTTGGCGCGCATCTCAGGGGCTGGCGCATGGTGCTGAGCCTGACGGCGCAGCAGGTGTCCGAGCGCGCCGGGATCACCCGGGACACCCTGCGCAAGATCGAGGCCGGCGACCCGAGCGCGGGTTTCGGCAACGTCGCGCAGGTGCTGCGCGCCCTCGGCGTGCTCGACCAAGTCGTCGAGGCCGTGGACCCGCTCAACAGCGACGTAGGCCGCCTGCGCGCCGGGAACCTCGCGAAGAAGCGCGCGCGATGACCACGGTCGAGGTCCTCATCGACGAGGCGGATGATGCGCGCCCGGTGGGCCAGGCGCACTTCACCAGGCAGCGCGGCCAAATCTCCACCACATTCCTCTACGACCTGGACTACCTGGCAAGCGACGGGACGAGCATCGACCCGGCTCTGCCGCTGGTCTCGGGCGCGCAGCACCAGAACGGGCTGGTGCGCGCCTTCGCCGACAGTGCTCCCGATCGATGGGGCCGCAACCTCGTCGAGAAGGCGGAGCGCGCACGTGCCCGCGACGAGGGCCGCGCGCCGCGCCGGCTGGACGACCTCGACTTCCTCCTGGGCGTCAGCGACGACACCCGTCAGGGCGCGCTGCGCTACCGATTGCCGGGCAGTGAGAAGTTCCTCGGGAAACCCGCGACCGTACCCCAGCTCGTCTCCCTGCCGGAGCTACTGCGCGCCTCGGATGAGCTGTCCTCCGACGAGGACCCGAGCCGGGCCGTCAAGCAGTTGCTGGACACAGGCACGACGGGGCTGGGCGGCGCGCGGCCGAAGGCCTCCGTGCGGCTCGAGGACGGCTCCCTGGCGATCGCTAAGTTCCCGCACTCCAGCGACCGGTGGGACGTCATGGCCTGGGAGGCGACGGCACTCGACCTGATGGAGGCCGCGGGGATCAAGACACCACAGCGCTGTCTCGCCCGCGTGGGCGAGCGCAGCGTGCTGATCCTGCGCCGGTTCGACCGGACGGGCGAGGGGCACCGGATCGGCTACATCAGCGCGATGACAGCGTTGAGCGCCGCCGATGGCGAGCACCGCGACTACGCCGAGATCGCCGAGGCGATGCGAGACCTGTCGCTCTCGCCTCGGGCGGACCACCACGAGCTCTTCAACCGCGTCGTCGCGAGCGTCACGCTCGGCAACACCGACGACCATCTGCGCAACCACGGCTTCCTCGCCGACCGTGGATCATGGACGCTGAGCCCCGTGTTCGACGTCAACCCGAACCCCGATCCGTGGCGGGCCCGCTCGACCTCGATCATGGGGGCCGACGCGCCGCCCGACGAGGCCGAGGCACTGCTCGCCCTCGCGGAGGAGTGCAGCCTCTCGCTCGCCCAGGCCCGCGAGCGGATCATTCGCGTGGCCGGAGCGGTCGCCGGGTGGCGCGACGCCGCGCGGAGGAACGGCGTCCGCGAGCAGGAGATCACGATGATGGCCGACTCGATCGTGCCGCGCTTGGACGCGGTGATCGCCACCGCGAAGAAGGCGTGAACACAGCCTCGACAAGGTGAACCGCAATGTCGAAGTACGTGGGAAGACCGGGTACTTCGCACGCGATCTCGATGCGTATGGACGCGAGGGCCAACCGTGTTCCCGGTGCTCGACGGCGATCGTCCGACACCGTTTTGGCGGCCGGTCGGCCTACCTGTGCCCTGGCTGCCAGGGGCGTGGGAATGCTGGACGGTCGGTGGGCTAGGATAAGGCGCTTGTGAGCACACTGCAGTCCTTGTGGGCAAGGTACGGGAACGCGATCCGGCAGTTCATCTCCTTCGGGGTGATCGGCGGAGCGGGCGTTTTCGTGAACCAGACCGTTCTGGTGGCCTGCAACGTCTTCGGCCGGGACCTCTTCGGAGTCTCCTACAAGGACCCGGTCTTCAACCTCTTCGGGTCCCAGTTCCACGTGCGCTACTACCACCTGTACGCGATCTTGGCGTTCCTGGTGGCCAACATGTTCAACTTCATCCTCAATAGGTATTGGACCTTCCGCGGCCACCAGCGGGCGCCGTTCTTCAAGGAGTACCTGCCGTTCCTCCTGATCGGGTCGGTCGCCGCCGTTGTCGGCCTGTTCCTGCTCACCTGGCTCACGAAGTCGGACTGGCCGCTCCCGCACTCGGTGTTCAACGACTCGCAGGGTCTGTGGAACCGTCTGTACTGGGCAAATCTCATTCAGATCGTTCTCGTGACGCCCGTCAACTTCGTCATGAACAAGCTGTGGACCTTCCAAGCGGTCCGCAAGCGCCACGCCGCAAGCCTTGAGCGTAAGGCCGCCACGACGGCCGAGGGGTGAAGATAGTCCTGTCCGCAAACGGATAGGAGGCCCTGCGTGTACCTGAAGAGCTTGACCCTTCGCGGGTTCAAGTCCTTCGCGTCATCGACGACGCTCGCCTTCGAACCCGGCATCACCTGTGTCGTGGGACCCAACGGTTCGGGCAAGTCGAATGTCGTCGACGCCCTCAGTTGGGTCATGGGTGAGCAGGGCGCCAAGTCGCTGCGCGGCGGGCGGATGGAAGACGTCATTTTCGCTGGGACGTCGTCGCGGGCACCCTTGGGTCGGGCCGAAGTCGTCCTCACGATCGACAACAGCGACGGGGCGCTGCCCATCGAATACTCCGAGGTGACCATTTCGCGAACTATGTTTCGCAATGGAGGCTCGGAGTACGCGATCAACGGTCTCACCTCGCGCCTGCTGGACGTGCAGGAACTCCTCAGTGACTCTGGCATCGGACGAAGGATGCACGTCATCGTCGGACAGGGCCAGTTGGACGCCATCTTGCAGGCGACACCGGAGGTCCGACGAGGCTTCATCGAGGAGGCTGCGGGAGTCCTGAAGCACCGCGTACGCAAGGAGAAGGCCCTCCGCAAGCTCGACGCGACCGACGGCAATGTCGTACGACTCACCGACCTGCTGACCGAGCTGCGGCGACAGCTCAAACCCCTCGGACGGCAGGCAGAAGTCGCGCGTAAGGCCGCGGTCATCCAGGCCGACGTGCGCGATTCCCAGGCACGCTTGTTGGCCGACGATCTTTCACGCGCTCAGGCGGCGCTCGCCCAAGAGCAGGACAAGGGGGCCGCAGACGTGGCCGCCCGCCGCGCTGTCGAAGACGAACTCGCGCGGGTCCGGCAGGCTGAAGTCGAGGCCGAGGCTGCCACGCGTGAGCACGCACCGGCCGCCCAACAGGCCCAAAGGGTCTGGTACGAACTGGCAGGCCTTCGCGAGCGGTTCCAGGCCACGGCGTCCATCGCGACCGACCGAGCCCGATTGGCCGAACGCGAGGCGGCGGAGGGACCCACCGGTCGTGACCCGGCAGCCCTCGAACGCGAGGCAGACCTGAGCGCGGAGGCCGAGGCGCGGCTGCGAGAGGAAGCCGAGGCTGTGCAGGCGCGGGTCGTGGACGCGCAGGCGCGCCGTGTCGACGCCGAAACGGCCCTGGCTACGGCGGAACGCGAGCACACCTTGCGGCAGCGCGCCATCGCCGACCGGCGCGAAGGCCTCGCCCGTTTGACCGGTGAGGTGAAGGTCTTGGCGTCACGCGCGGAGTCGGCCACCGAGGAGATCGGTCGCCTCGCCGCCGCAGAGACCGAGGCCCGCGCACGCGCCGAGGAGGCAGCGGCCGGGTATACGGCCCTGGAATCGACCATTGCCGGGCTCACCGCCGGGGAGTCCGGTCTTGATTCCGAGCACGAGGCGGCGGCGGCCGCCGAGGCGGACCTGGCGCGCAAGGTGGCGGACCTGCAGGAATCGGAGCAGCGGGCGTTGCGGGACAAGACGAGCCTGTCAGCGCGGCTGGATGGCCTGCGCACGGCGCTGGAGCAGCGCGACGCAACTGCCAGCCTCCACGAGGCGTCACTGCCCGGTGTCGGGGGACCCATCGCCGACAGAATCACGGTCGAGCCCGGGTACGAGACGGCCGTCGCCGTCGCGTTGGCCGGTGCGGATCAGGCGCTCACCGTCGACGGGTTGGCGGTGGCCGAGTCGGTGCTTGCAACCTTGCGGTCCGACGACCTGGGCCGCGCGTCCCTGGTCGTGGCCGGTGCACCCCATCCCGATCGGACGAGATGGCCTCAGTTGCCTCCCGAGGCGCGCTATGCGGCCGATGTGGTGACGGCGCCCGAGGACATGCGAGGTGCCCTCGTGTGGTTGCTGTATCGCGTCGCCATCGTGGGTTCGCTCAGCGAGGCTCGCGCCTTGGTGGCCTCAGAGGCGTCGCTGACAGCCGTGACACGCGGCGGCGACATCGTCTCGGCGGGGTACGCCACGGGCGGGGGAGCGGCGAGACCCTCAGCCATCGAACTGCATGCGCAGATCGGACAGGCGGAGTCCGCCTTGTCCACGGCCCAACAGAACCTCGAACGGACCCGGTTTGCGTTGAACGAGGCGAAGGCCCGCAGGGACGAGGCCGTCGAGCGGGTCGAGGCGGCGTTGGCGCGTCTCAATGAGTCCGACGCACAGATGGAGGCCGTCGCCGAACAGCTGGGGAAGCTCAGTCAGGACGCCGCCGCCGCGCAGGCGCAGGCCGAGCGGGTGGCGGCCTCCCGCCTGGAGGCAGAGGAGGCGCGGACACGCTTCGAGGACGCCCTTGCCGAATCGACCCGCCGCCTGGAGTTGGCGTCCAGCACCGAGATCGAAACCGAGCCGGATCCCGCCGAGCGCGACCAACTGGCCGAGGCCGTGCGCGTCGCTCGAGGCGCTGAGATGGAGGCCGGACTCGAACTGCGCACCGCGCAGGAGCGCCTTCGGTCGGTGGCTGGACGGGCGGACAGCCTGCGGTCGTCGGCCAAGGCCGAGCGGGCCTCGCGGGAGCGCCACGCGGTCCGACAGCGCAAGCTCCACGACGAGGCGCAAACCGCCCATGCCGTGGAGATCGGTGCTCGGTGGGCCGTCGGTGTCACCGAGGGTTGGCTGGCTCAGGCGCAGGCGGCTCGGGAGGCCGCCGAGGCTGCCCGCGCCGCTGCCGATGCGTCCTTGGCGGAGCTGCGAGACACGTCTCGCCGTCTGGCTGGAGACTTCGAGCAGATGGTCGCGTCCCACTACCAGGCCGAACTCGTCGTCGCTCAGCATCAGCAGCGGATCGATTCACTGATCGAGAAGGCCCTCACGGAACTGGGTCTGGAAACCGACGCCCTGTTGGCCGAGTTCGGACCGGATCAACCTGTCCCGGGAACAGATGGGAACGGTGAATCGATCTTCGTCCCGTTCGTTCGCGAGGAGCAGGAGACGCGGCATGCGGCCGCCCGCAAGCAACTCGCCACGTTGGGCAAGATCAACCCGTTGGCGCTGGAGGAGTTCGAAGCGCTCCAGGAGCGGCACGGGTTCCTCGCCGAGCAACTGGACGACGTCAAGCGCACCCAGGCGGATCTGCGCGGCATCATCGCTGAGGTCGACGCCCGCGTGCAACAGGTCTTTGCGCAGGCTTACGCCGACGTCGAAGTGGCCTTCGAGAAGGCCATCTCGCGGCTGTTTCCTGGCGGTGAGGGACGGCTCGTGCTGACGGACCCCGACGATTGGCTCACCACCGGTGTCGATGTCGAGGCCCGTCCGGCGGGCAAGAAACTGAAACGACTGTCGCTGCTGTCCGGCGGAGAACGCTCCCTGGTCGCCGTCGCCTTTCTCGTCGCCTTGTTCACCGCGCGTCCGAGTCCCTTCTACATTCTCGACGAGGTCGAGGCTGCCCTGGACGACACGAACCTCGGGCGCCTGCTGGAGATCTACGAGGAACTGCGCGCCGACAGCCAGCTGATCGTCATCACGCATCAAAAGCGCACCATGGAGGTCGCCGACGCCCTCTTCGGCGTGACCATGCGTTCCGACGGGGTGTCGACCGTGATCAGTGAACGGCTCCGCGACGGATGAGTGGTGTCGCCCCGAGTCGAGCTAGGCTGTCGACGGACGACTGGGAGGGACTGCACACATGACGGTGTTCATTGCGATGGTTCTCATCGTTGCTGTTGCTCTGGGTGTGATCGCCGTCGTGGTGATGGGAACGCAGGGGGCCGGCAAGGACAGGGCACCGCACATCGCCAACGCGTTCGCCGAAACCGCTCGTCACCTCAACGGCGACGCCGAACCGCCCGAGGGGCTGGTCACGCTGCTGTCGCCGCGGTCCAAGGAGACCGACCCTCGCGAGGCACCCAGGGCGTAAACTCGCCTCGTGGACATCGTTTTTTGGCTCATCGCCGGCGGGATCTTCGCCGCCATCGTGGCCGCGTCGATCACCATCATCGTGGGCAAGCAGCCTGAGCCCGCCCAAGTCCCCGTTGACGACCCCGGTCAGGGCTGAACACTCCCCGCTTTACCCCTTGGCGCGTGGATCGCGCGGCGATGAGGAGCCGGACGCGCCCCTAGACTGTGCGCCGTGGACGCCATCATCATGTGGATCGTCGTCGGCGGAATCCTGCTGGCGATCATCGCCGCGACGATCACGATCATCGTCGGCAAGAACAAGCAGCTACCCAGTGAGCAGCCCACCGAACTAGCGGGTGCTGGCGCCGAGCCAGCTGAGGGCGAGCTCGTCGACACCGGGTCCGGCGAGGATCCGGCAGGGGTCATCGACGCCGAGGTCATCGAGGGGCCCGCAACGGGTCTGGAAGTCCCCGAGGCGCCGACGAGCAGGATGGCGCGGTTGCGTCGCAGGCTGGCGACCAGCAACAACGCACTGGCTCGCGGCCTGGCCACACTGCTGTCTCGCGATCGCATCGATGAAGACACGTGGGACGACTTCGAGGCCACCCTCATCACGTCCGATCTCGGCGTGACGACGACCACCGAACTCGTGGAACGGTTGCGCGGCCGCTTGGCCGTCGATGGCATCTCGGACCCGGCGCACGCCCGTGCTGTGTTGCGTGAGGAACTCCTCGACCTGGTCCACCCCGACATGGACCGCTCGTTGCACGTCGACGGCTCCGACGGCATGCCGGGCGTCGTGATGGTCGTCGGGGTCAACGGGACGGGCAAGACCACGACGATCGGCAAGCTGGCACGCGTGTTGGTCGCCGAGGACAAGTCCGTCGTGTTGGGTGCGGCAGACACGTTCCGCGCCGCCGCTGCCGACCAGTTGGAGACGTGGGGGAGCCGGGTGGGCGTTCCGACCGTGCGAGGCGCCGAGGGTGCCGACCCTGCCAGCGTGGCGTTTGAGGCAGTGTCCCAGGCCAAGGCCGACCACGCCGACGTCGCCGTCATCGACACCGCCGGCCGGTTGCACACCAAGACGGGCCTGATGGATGAGTTGGGCAAGATCAAGCGCGTCATCGAGAAGCAGGCCCCTGTCACCGAGGTGCTGCTCGTCATCGACGCGACCACGGGGCAGAACGGGCTCACACAGGCGCGTGTCTTCTCCGAAGTCGTTGAGGTCACGGGCATCGTGTTGAGCAAGCTCGACGGATCTGCGAAGGGCGGCATCGTGATCGCCGTCCAAAACGAGCTGGGAGTACCGGTCAAGCTCGTCGGCCTCGGTGAAGGCGTGGACGATCTGGCTCCCTTTGAGGCCGACTCCTTCGTCGACGCCCTGTTGGCCGTCGACTAGCCCACGATCGGGCACAGCCGGGCATCCGTGTGCCCGGTAGGCTGGACGCCGAGCGCGCACCATCGCGCGTTGACCCGCAAAGGACTGCATCTGTGTTCGACACCCTGCATGACCGGCTGAACAGTGTCCTGCGCTCTCTGCGCGGCAAGGGACGCCTGACGGATTCCGACATCGACGCGACCGCACGCGAGATTCGCATCGCCTTGTTGGAGGCCGACGTCAATCTCTCGGTCGTCAAGGAGTTCATCGCCTCGCTGAAGGAGCGCGCCCGGGGCGAGGAGGTCCACCAGGCCCTCAACCCCGCCCAGCAGATCGTCAAGATCGTCAACGACGAACTCGTCACGATCCTCGGCGGACAGACGCGACAGATGCGCTTCGCGAAGAACCCTCCGACCGTGGTGATGCTCGCAGGTCTGCAGGGTGCCGGTAAGACGACGCTGGCGGGCAAGCTCGCTCTGTGGCTCAAGGAGCAAGGCCATTCGCCGCTTCTGGTCGCGTCGGACCTCCAGCGTCCCAACGCTGTCACCCAGTTGCAGGTCGTCGGCGAGAAGGCCGGCGTACACGTCTTCGCGCCCGAGCCGGGCAATGGGGTCGGAGACCCCATCGACGTTGCGCGCCGCGGTGTCGCTGAGGCGCGCCAGAAGCTGTACGACGTGGTCATCGTCGATACGGCAGGCCGCCTCGGTGTCGATGAGGCCCTCATGGATCAGGCCGCCCGCATCAAGCAGGCGACGACCCCCGACGAGGTCCTCTTCGTGGTCGACGCGATGGTCGGTCAGGACGCCGTCTCGACAGCGCAGGCGTTCGCTGACGGTGTCGGTTTTGACGCGGTCGTGCTGACCAAGCTCGACGGCGATGCTCGTGGCGGCGCGGCGTTGTCGATCGCCCGCGTCACAGGCAAGCCGATCATGTTCGCGTCCAACGGCGAAGGACTCAAGGACTTCGACCTCTTCCACCCCGACCGGATGGCAAGTCGCATCCTCGGGATGGGCGACATGCTCACTCTCATCGAGCAAGCCGAGAAGACGTTCGACGCCGAGCAATCCGCCAAGGCCGCAGACAAACTGCTGCGCGGGCGCGGGGAGTTCGGGCTGGGCGACTTCCTGCAGCAGATGCAAGCCGTGCGGCGGATGGGTCCCCTCTCGAAGGTCTTCGGGATGCTGCCGGGCGTGAGCGGGCTCGATCAGGTCAAGAACATCGACGAGCGGGAGATCGATCGGATCGAGGCGATCATCTATTCGATGACTCCGGCCGAACGGGAAGATCCCAAGATTCTGGACGGCTCGCGGCGTCGTCGCATCGCCGCAGGCTCGGGGACGCAGGTCAGTGACGTCAACAACCTGGTGAACCGCTTCTTCGAGGCACGCAAGATGATGCAATCGTTGGCGGGCGGGGTCCCCGGCATGGGAGGCATGCCTGGTGCACCGCGACCTGCGGCAAACCAGCGCAAGGCGAAGCCGAAGAAGAAGGGCAAGCGGGTTTCGGGCAATCCCGCCCGACGTGATGCACCTGCCGCGACGACCGGCGACGTCACGCGCGGGGTGGACATTCCCGCGTCCATCGAGAACTTCGAACTCCCGCCCGACGTCGCCAAGCTGTTCGATCAGGCCAAGAAGCAAGGGTTCTGAGTGCCGCGTGGCGACAAGCGCACGTTTCGGGCCGCCGAGGAATCACCCCAGCGCCTGTACCGGTTGCTGACTGCCACGATCGCCCCGCGGATGATCGGTTTCGTCGGGACTCGATCCGGCGAGGGTGTCGACAACCTCGCGCCGTACAGCGCGTTCACGATCGTGTCCAGCGCGCCTCCCTTGATCGGCTTCACCTCGTTCGGCGTCAAGGACACCGTGCGCAACATCCAACAGACCGGTGAGTTCACCATCACACTGGCCACCCCCGGACACATTGCGCAACTGAATCAGACCGCAAGCAACTTCCCGGCGTCGGTGTCGGAATACGAGGCCTGCGGCATCGTGCCAGAGGCGAGCACCTTTGTCGCTCCACCAAGGCCGGCCGTCGGGCGATGCACGGTGGAATGCCGCCTGCATGACATCGCCGTTTTTGGTGACGGCACTTTTGTCGTGGGAGAAGTCGTCGGCTGGGTAGTGGATGCCGACGCCGTCAACGAGGAACACCCGGAGGGCCCCCATCCCATGCCTGAGGTCCTTCGACCCGTGTCGAAGCTGGGGGTCGATGAATGGGCGACGCTCGGGGGAGTGTTTCGACTTCCGAGACCGAACTATCACCGACCGCCGGAGTCGTGACCGGTCTGCGGTTACTGCGTGGCCGTGGCCAGACCGTCGATGACTTCTGCCAAAGGCAATAGGGCGAGTTCGGAGCCTGAGACGAGGATCTTCGAGCCGCGAATGCCGGATCCGACGATCACCTCGCGGGCGTCGGTGACGGCGGAATCGATCCACACCGGCCAGCCGCTGGGCACGCCGATCGGTGTGATGCCGCCGTACTCCATGGCCGTGTTCGCCACGGCGGCTTCGCGAGGGCTGAACGACACCTTGCGCACGTCGAGGCGTTTGCGCACGACGGTGTTGACGTTGACCTTGGTGGTGGCCAGTGCCACGCATGCCGCGTGCCGTTCTTCTCCGGCTCGGCGCCCCGTGACGATGACGCAGTTGGCCGACGTGCTGAGCGGAAGCCCGTAGGTTTCACACAAGGTTGCTGTGTCCGCGCATGCAGGATCGATCTCGAACACGCGTGCCGAGGGCAGCGCAGCGATGACGGCCGCAACGGGAGGGGCAAGCAGGTCCGGCCGCTCACCGGCTGGGAATGTCGTCAGATGCGCATGAGAGGTCACGGGCCCATCGTGGCATGCCCACGGTTGCGCCTCCGTTGTGTCCTTGACGATGCGGCACGGTGCCAAGAACCGGCCAAGTTCCTCTCAGGTGCATCTCAGTTGCGCTAGGGTCGGCAGCGGGTCGAAACACCTCCCCCCGGACTCCAGTTGCCCACTTCCCCCAATTCGTTCGAGGAGTTGCCCCCATGGAGGCGTCCCACCCCCGCAGCGTGCGTTGGCGGCGCGCGCTCGCGCTCACGCTCGCGCTCCCCGTGGTCATGACCATTGTCGGGGCCACGCTCAGAGCCGATTCGGCAGACGCCAAGACCGGGTCCGCCGTCCCGCTCACCAAGACGGTCAACGTGGACGCCGACACGTACGTGTCCACAAGGGAGCCGAACCGTGGCCACGGCGGGCGTCCGTATGTGTACGCGACGACCGATGAGACCTACGGGTATCTCGCATTCAACACCCGAGGCCTGGTGCCCGCAGGGTTCACGGTGTCGAGCGTTTCGTTGCGGATGTACGTGACGGAGAACAACTTGTCTTCGGGCACTCCGGTCGTGAGTCGGTCCAGCTACACGTGGAATGAGAAGTTGACGACGCTGGGTGGCAAGGTCAAGAGCACCCACGACAGCCTCAGTGCGGCCGTCACGGCGAAGGCCCAGTCTTGGGTCACGATCCCGCTGCAAACTCGGGCGTTGGAGAAGAACGGGTACTCGGCATTCGAGGTCTCCTACAGCCAGTGGTACTCCAACTTCCGGTTCGCCTCGCGCGAGGGTGGCAGGCCAGCCCAGTTGGTCGTGAAGGTGGTCCCGACACGCTCGGGGTCGAAGTTCCGCAACTATGTGGCGCGCAGCACGTTGCCGAAGTCGACCGTGACACCCTCTACTGCGTCGAGCACTCCGTCTGCGGTGAAGTCGTCCACGCCCTCCGCCACAACCCCAACTCCTTCCAGCACGACGCCAACCACCGCCACGACGACGCCGACGCCGACGCCGCAAAGCTCCTCGTCCAACCCCTCTGCGCCAACGGCCGCCAGCGGTGGGGGGTTCAGCGACTTGGCCTTCAACGAGGAGTTCGAAAGCCTCGGGGGCGTCGACCTGACGGGGAAGGGGACCGCCACCAAGAACTTCTACACGGATCGGCCCTTCTCCTACGGGCAGGTGCCCGCTTCGACAATGTCGGTGAACAACGGAGTCTTGACGTTCTCGCAGGAGAAGGAGACCGCCAACCTTGGCATCTCGAGCATCTCCGCCGCGACAGGCAAGGGGCAGACGTTCCGCTACGGATACTTCGAAGCACGCATGAAGTTCGACGAACGCAATGCGACGAAGTCCGCCGGGTGGCCGTCGTTCTGGATGCTCCCGAAGGCGAAGATCTACGGATCAACCATCACGGATTACCCCGAGTTGGACATCTTTGAGGCGTACCACGAGCCATATGCGGCATCGACGCATTCGTTCGTCGGGAGCGTGCACGACTGGCATATCGGCAGCAAACCCACTGTTCACCGCAGCAACGCGGGCAACAGCATCTGCCCGTTGAAGCAGTCGGTTGACCTCAACGAGTTCCACACGTATGGCGTGCTGTGGACGCAAGGCAAGGTGGTTTGGTACTTCGACGGCCAACCCGTCTTGACCCAGGAATACGGAGCCAATCAGAGTCCCAGCCCCAATCACGGTGGACTGCCGCAGGGGACGTTCAGCATGCTTGACCAGCAGGACCAAGGCATGGCATTGATCCTGGGCACCGGTGTCAACTACCCCATGCAGGTCGATTGGGTCCGGGCGTGGTCGTGAGATCCGGGCGCTCGTCGGCGAACACGAGTCCCGTGGCGCCACCTGACGACGCCCGCTCGAGTTCGCTCGGGGGGCAGAAATCTGACACAATGCCAGGGCGTCTTGTCCGTGGGTGCCCTCTCACGCCCGTGGCTGAGATCCACCCGAGGGTGCGTACGATTCCCCACAATCGATCGCTGCCTCATCCGCACCGCCGGGTTCGGTCCCGGTGACATCCAACAGGAGTACCCACACAAGTGGCTGTCAAGATTCGTCTCAAGCGGCTCGGTAAGATCCGCAGCCCGCATTACCGCATCGTCGTCATGGACTCCCGGACGAAGCGCGATGGACGCGCGATCGAGGAGATCGGGCTCTACCATCCCAAGAACGATCCGTCGGTCATCCAGGTCGACTCAGAGCGCGCACAGTACTGGCTGTCGGTGGGTGCCAAGCCGACGGAGGCTGTGGTTGCACTTCTCACCCGGTCGGGCGACTGGCAGAAGTTCACGGGTTCGACGGAGCCGTCCGGAATCGATCCTCAGCCCGCCCGGGCAGACAAGGCCGCCCTGTTCAACGCGGCCCTCGCTGACATGAACGACGACCCAACCGTCGCCGCCTTCTCCGCGAAGAAGAAGGACGACGTCGAGGCTGCACCGGCAGAGGCTGCCGCTGAAGCCGACGCCGCCGAAGGGGACGAGCAGGCGTGACCGTCCTCGCCGAGGCGTTGGAGCACCTCGTCAAGGGCATCGTTCGAAACCCAGACGACGTGCGAGTGACCGACGTTGATCGTCGGCACCAGCGCGTGCTCGAAGTTCGGGTCCATCCCGACGACATCGGCAAGGTCATCGGCCGTCAAGGTCGCACAGCGTCAGCTCTTCGCACGATCGTGACGGCACTGAACGAACGAGGCCCCGTGCGCGTCGACTTCGTCGATGTCGACCGGCGTCCTCGCGGTCGCCGCTGAATCCATCGATGGCGCCTCGAACCCCTGTGGTTCGAGGCGTCGTCGTCGTGAAGGAGGACCGTGGACATCGAGGTCAACATCGGCAGGATCGGGCGTGGCCATGGCCTGAGCGGTGAAGTCACCGTGCACGTGATCAGTTCCGAACCCGATCAGCGGTTCGCGCGCGGTGCGCGGGTCGTCACCGAGGCAGGCGACGCACTCACCGTTGAGAGGGTTCGCCGCCAAGGCACTGGTCTGGTGGTGAAGTTCGCAGAGCTGTCCGATCGGGCGGCCGCAGACGCGCTGCGAGGCGTTCGGCTTCTGGCGCGTGTGGCGGAGGACTCATCTCCCGCCGATCCCGAGGAGTTCTACGACCGCCAACTCATCGGCCTGCGAGTGGAGACTCCGAACGGCGATGTCGTCGGAACGATCGAGTCCGTCGAACATCCGCCCGCCCAAGACTTGCTCGTCCTCCGCGTCGGTGATCGTCTCCGCTACGTTCCCTTCGTGTCCGAACTCGTCCCGAGCGTCGACCTCAAGCAGGGCGTCTGCATCGTCGCGGAGATCCCCGGACTGCTGGACGACGATGCGACGGAGGCGCGATGAGGCTCGATGTCGTCTCCATCTTCCCGGACTACTTCTCGCCACTGACGTTGTCCCTGGTCGGTAAGGCGGCGGCTGCCGGAATCGTCGACATCCACGTTCACGACCTGCGGGAATGGACGTTCGATCGGCACCGTACGGTGGACGACACGCCGTACGGCGGTGGGGCCGGGATGGTCATGAAGCCCGAACCCTGGGGGCTTGCCCTCGACGCGCTGGCCGACCCGGCTGCTCGCCTCGTCGTCCCCACCCCCAGTGGCGTCCCTTTCACCCAAGACGCCGCCGATCGCCTCTCGAGCGAGGACCATCTCATCTTTGCCTGCGGTAGGTACGAAGGCATCGATGCTCGCGTCGTCGACCACGCGCGCACGGTCATGCCCGTGGACGAGGTCAGCCTGGGCGACTACGTGCTTAACGGGGGCGAAGTGGCCACCCTCGCAATCATCGAGGCGATCGTGCGTCTGCTGCCGGGTGTGTTGGGAAACCCCGCCTCCCTGGTCGAGGAGTCACACTCGTCCGAGTGGAACTTGCTGGAATACCCGAACTACACGAAACCCCCGTCGTGGCGCGGACTCGACGTCCCCGATGTCCTCCTGTCAGGCAATCACGCTGCGATTGCGGCCTGGCGCCGAGACGAGGCCGAAAAGCGCACACGACGAATTCGAGGGGACAATCACCCGCAATGAGGCGTGGGGGACGTAACATTGCCTGGCGGACGCAACCCCTCAGGCGCCCGATGAAGGCTGTGATCGCGGACACGAGGGCGTGGGGGCGAGATCACAGCTTGACCGGATGATTCGCTTTGCCATGGGAGTGAGGTTCAACGTGTCGCGTTTGCGTTACAGGGTGATGGTGCTGGCTGCGATGGTGGCCCCCTTGCCGATTCTCGTGGCCGCTGACCCCACGGTGGTGCGAGCCGACACGCCCACGCCGTCCCCCACGGCGACTGCTCAGCAGACGACCGGTAGTCCGACGGAGACCGCGTCGTCCGCACCGACGCAGACCGCCTCGTCCTCACCCACGCAGACCGCCTCGTCCTCACCCACGGACGCCACGCCGTCCACACCCTCTGACAACTCCTCGTCGACCCCAGCTGACAAGTCCCCATTCGCTGAGGTGGACGCGGGGCTTGTCGGGGGCCACAGCGTCTCTGCACTATCCGGAACGGGCATCGAAACAGCAATCCCGTCCGTGTCCGGCGCGACGTCCCTCAACTTGGCCGTCAGGATCGTACGCAATCGCGTCCTGCGCGCGGCCGCCTCTCAAGGAGGCGAGGTCAACATCGGTTGGCAGGCCATCGCCACATCTCCCGACGCCCTGGGGATCTTGATCGAGACGTCGCGGGTGCCGCAAGGCGGAACCGCCGACAAGGTGCCCGTCACGCTGTGGTACTCGCAACGCACAGGGACCGTCGGCACAGGAGCCGTCCTGATCGAACCGTCGCAGTGGGACGACTTCGCGCGCCTGGTGGTCGATGAGGTCGGGCGCCACGGCGGAGACAGTGGGCTGGCAAAGACCGCGTTGGCGACGTCGGGACAGCCGCAAGGCAGCGGCCCCGCGATCGGCTTCAACGAGGACGGCGATGTCGTTGTGGGATTCGCCTCGGGCGTGGTCGGCACGACCGAGCCGCTCGTCTTCTCGATCGGCGGAGACGGGGACGCGTCGTACTTGTCTTCCTTTGGGCGCCTGGCCCGCGACGCGACGCGGCACCCCACTGCCTACGTGAATGGTGCGCAGTCCGCGTCGGCGGCGTCCTTCGCCACGGCAGCGAGCGAGTCGCGACCCGACGCCGACGTCGTGGGGGACTGTGCGGCTCGCAAGTGCGTCGCCCTCACGTTCGATGACGGACCGGGAACCAGGACGCGAGAAGCGGCGCAGGGGCTGGCGAAAGCCGGTCTCGGTGGCACCTTCTTCATGCTGGGTGACTCGATCCAGAACGACCCCGACGCCGTGAAGGCGGTGGCCCTGCTGGGCCAGGAGGTGTCCTCGCACACGTGGCGTCACGTGGACCTCACAAAGTCCGCGACGCGAACGGCGCAATACAACGTTGGCCACAATGCCAGTGCGATCCGCGGCCTCACCGGAGATTGGCCGGTCATGATGCGTCCCCCGTACGGGGAGCACGACGCCCGGATCAACGGGATCGTGGGCGGACAGGGTGAAGTCGTCGTGCAGTGGTCCGTGGATACGCGCGACTGGGCACACAAGTCCGTGGCTCGCACCGTGTCAACGGCCTCCCAAGCCAAGTCCGGCGACATCGTGTTGATGCATGACATTCATGATTCGACGGTCACCGCGATCCCGCAGATCGTGGCTAACCTGACGAAGGCCGGGTACCAGATCGTCCCGGTGTCCGAACTGTCCTCACCCAACGACTGGCAGGTCGGAAAGGCCTACTGCGCGGCACCGTGGCGTAACGCGACGTGCTGGTGAAATGAGGGGTGTCGACGGCTACCCGTCGGCACCGCCCGTGTCCTTTGCGCTCACCTCCGGCCTATCGCTGGGAGTTTGCTCCCGCGCCCAGCCGGGAATCGTGTGAAGCCGTAAGGTGTCGGATGTGGCGACTACAACTCTAACTACACATCAGAGAGCGATGCGGTCATCCGTAGCCATAAAGGCGCTGATGGCTATCACCGGTCTCATCCTTGTGACCTTCCTGTTGGTGCACATGTACGGCAACTTGAAGATGTTCATGGGCGCCGATGCCTTTGATCACTACGCCGAATGGCTGAAGACCGATGTCTTGTACCCCCTGGTTCCCAAGGGTTGGTTCATCTGGATCTTCCGGGCCTTCATGCTGCTGGCGATCGTGCTGCACATGGGGTCGGCGATTCACCTGTGGCGCAAGGCGGCCGCTGCGCGGGGTAGCAAGTACGAGCATGTGACGCGCAAGGTGCAGACCTACTCCGCGCGCACGATGCGCTGGGGCGGCATCATCTTGGTGCTCTTCCTCGTCTTCCACCTGCTGCAGTTCACGGTGCGGGCCGTTCGGACCGACTTCCCGCTGGACGCGCGTCCCTACGACATGTTCATCGCGAGCTTTGAACTGTGGTGGGTGTGGGTGGCGTACGCGATCTGGATCGCCGTCGTGTGCATGCACGTCCGGCACGGATTCTGGAGCGCGTTCACCACGCTTGGCGCAAACCTCAGCAAGAAGGCCGAGCGGGTGCTCAACGGCCTCGCGTACTTCGTGGCCATCTTGCTGTACGTGGGCTTCATGCTCCCGCCGACGTTCGTGTTCCTGCAATTGGCACCCTTCGGAGGCTGAAGACAATGAATGACGCAGTGGGATATTTCGTCGAGGGCGAGAACATCGCCGACTCGAAGGCTCCCGAGGGCCCCATTGACAAGAAGTGGCAGGAGCGCCAGTTCACCGCGAAGCTCGTCAACCCGGCCAACCGCCGCAAGCTGACCGTCATCATGGTCGGTACTGGCCTGGCCGGTGGAGCGGGCGCGGCGAGCCTGGGCGAGGCTGGCTACAACGTCTTGAACTTCTGCTACCAAGACAGCCCGCGGCGCGCGCACTCGATCGCGGCCCAGGGTGGCATCAACGCGGCGAAGAACTACCGCAACGACAACGACTCGACCTTCCGGCTGTTCTACGACACCGTCAAGGGCGGCGACTACCGGGCACGGGAAACCAACGTGTATCGGCTCGCCGAGGTCAGCGCGAAGATCATCGACCAGTGCGTGGCGCAGGGTGTCCCCTTCGCCCGCGATTACGGTGGTCTGCTCGACAACCGGTCGTTCGGTGGCGTCCAGGTCCAGCGCACCTTCTACGCTCGCGGCCAGACCGGTCAGCAGTTGCTGATCGGCGCCTACCAGGCCCTGGAACGTCAGGTTCAGGCTGGCACGGTGAAGATGTACTCGCGTCACGAGATGATGGAACTCATCGTCGTCGACGGCCGGGCACGCGGAATCGTGACGCGCGACATGGTCACGGGCAAGGTCGAGTCGTTCTACGCCGACGCGGTCGTGCTGGCGACGGGCGGATACGGCAACGTGTTCTTCCTGTCCACCAACGCCATGGGATGCAACGTCACGGCGACGTGGCGTGCGCACCGCAAGGGGGCCTACTTCGGCAACCCGTGCTTCACGCAGATCCACCCGACCTGCATCCCTGTGCATGGGGACACGCAGAGCAAGCTCACCTTGATGAGCGAGTCGCTGCGCAACGACGGTCGCATCTGGGTCCCGAAGAAGGCCGAGGATTGCGCGAAGGATCCCCGCCAAATCGCTGAGGCCGACCGCGACTACTACCTGGAGCGGATCTACCCAGCATTCGGCAACCTGGTTCCGCGTGACATCGCGTCTCGGCAGGCCAAGAACATGTGCGACGAGGGTCGCGGTGTCGGGCCGGCTGTCAACGAGATCGGGCGCGACGGCAAGGAGCGTCAGGTTCGCCGCGGGGTGTACCTGGACTTCGCCGACGCGATCGGGCGTCTGGGCAAGGATGGCGTGGCTGCTCGCTACGGCAACCTGTTCGACATGTACGCCCAGATCACGGGTGAAGATCCATACGAGACCCCGATGCGGATCTACCCCGCCGTGCACTACACGATGGGCGGGCTGTGGGTCGACTACGACCTCGAATCGACGATTCCGGGCCTGTACGTCACTGGTGAAGCCAACTTCTCCGATCATGGTGCGAACCGTCTCGGTGCGCCGGCTCTCATGCAAGGACTCGCCGACGGCTACTTCGTGCTCCCCAACACCATCAACGACTACCTGTCTGCGGGACCGTTCGAGAAGGTTGACGACTCGAACCCCGAAGCCAAGGCCGCGTTGCAGTTGGTGAACGACAGGATTGCCAAGCTGCTGTCGATCAAGGGAACTCGCACGGTCGACTCCTACCACAAGGAACTCGGCCAGATCATGTGGGAGTACTGCGGCATGGAGCGCAGTGCCGCTGGGCTCAAGACGGCGATCGACAGGATCCGTGCCCTGCGCGAGGACTACTGGAAGAACGTCCTGGTGTCCGGCGTGAACGAGGACTTCAACCAGGCTCTCGAGCGGGCTGGCCGTGTTGCCGACTTCATGGAGCTGGGCGAGCTGATGTGCATCGACGCTCTGCATCGTCGCGAATCCTGTGGTGGGCACTTCCGTTCCGAGTCCCAAACCGAAGACGGCGAGGCTTTGCGTCATGACGACGAGTTCTTGTACGTCGCGGCATGGGAGTTCGGGGGCGACGGGCAGAAACCGGTGCTTCACAAGGAAGAGCTGAAGTACGAGTACATCGAGTTGAAGCAACGGAGTTACAAGTGAACATCACACTTCGCATCTGGCGTCAAGCAAACGCCAAGGCCCAGGGACGGATGGTCACCTACCAGGTTGCCGACGTCTCGCCCGACATGTCGTTCCTCGAGATGTTGGACATGCTCAACGAGGATCTCACCGCCAAGGGTGAAGAGCCTGTCGCGTTCGACCACGACTGCCGCGAGGGTATCTGCGGCATGTGCGGTGTCGTCATCAACGGTGTGGCCCACGGCCCGTCGGAAACGACGACCTGCCAGTTGCACATGCGCATGTTCAACGATGGGGCCGTCATCGACGTCGAACCGTGGCGCGCCGAGCCGTTCCCGGTGATCAAGGACCTTGTCGTCGACCGGCAGGCGTTCGACCGGATCATCCAGGCTGGTGGGTTCATCTCGAGCAACACGGGCTCGGCCCCGGAGGCCCACGCCAACGCAGTCGCGAAGAAGGACGCCGACCGTGCGTTCGACGCCGCGACCTGCATCGGCTGTGGGGCGTGTGTAGCCGCCTGCCCGAATGGATCGGCGATGCTGTTCACGTCGGCCAAGATCGTTCACCTCGCGCTGCTGCCGCAGGGCCAGCCGGAGCGTTACCTCCGTGTCAAGGGCATGATCGCCCAACACGACTCTGAGGGCTTCGGCAACTGCACAAACATCGGCGAGTGCGCGGCGGTCTGCCCCAAGCAGATCCCGCTGGACGTCATCAGCCAGATGAACCGCAACCTGTTCTCGTCGCTGTTCAAGCGAGACGGTAAGACGAAGGTCTAGTCCTTCGACGTAGCGTCGTCACAACCGCCGGTGGGTGCCTCGTGCATCCACCGGCGGTCGCCGTTTCCCAGCACTGCGTCTCGTCGCCTGCCATGTTGTGTCCAGTCGATTCGGGGCCGTCCGCACCGTGACGGCGGTCGGGATCTGGCTTCGTGGGCCCATAGGATCAGTCCATGCCCAAGGTCTTGATGTCCCTTCCCCAAGGCGAGCGTGTCGGTATCGCCTTCTCGGGTGGTCTGGATACGTCCGTAGCCGTCGCGTGGATGCGAGAGAACAAAGCCATCCCGTGCACCTACACCGCTGTGATCGGTCAGTACGACGAACCTGACGTGGCCTCTGTGCCCGGTCGAGCGCTGCAGTACGGGGCCGAGATCGCACGCATCGTCGACTGCACGGAACCGCTGGTGGAGGAGGGCTTCGCCGCCTTGATGTGTGGCGCTTTCCACATCCGCTCGGCCGGACGCACCTACTTCAACACCACACCGCTGGGGCGCGCAGTCACCGGTACGTACCTCGTACGGGCGATGCGCTCGGACGAGGTGCACGTCTGGGGCGATGGATCGACCTACAAGGGCAACGACATCGAGCGCTTCTACCGGTACGGATTGCTCGCCAACCCGCGACTTCGCATCTACAAGCCGTGGTTGGACCCGGCCTTCGTCAACGAACTGGGCGGGCGCGCCGAGATGTCGGCGTGGCTGTCCGAGCGTGACCTGCCCTATCGCGACTCCGCAGAGAAGGCTTACAGCACCGACGCGAACATTTGGGGTGCCACCCACGAGGCCAAGGAGCTGGAGTCTCTCGCCACAGGCGTCGAGATCGTCGAGCCCATCATGGGTGTTGCTGCCTGGCGTCCCGAGGTCGTCATCGAGACCGAAGACGTCTCGGTGCGGTTCGAGCAGGGACGGCCGGTCGCGATCAACGATGAGACGTTCGACTCACCTGTCGCGCTCGTGCGCCGGGCGAACGAGATCGGCGGCCGTCACGGGCTCGGTACGACCGACCAGATCGAGAACCGGATCATCGAGGCGAAGTCCCGAGGCATCTACGAAGCTCCCGGAATGGCGCTTTTGCACGTCGCCTATGAGCGGCTCGTATCCGCGATCCACAACGAGGACACGGTGGCCGCGTACCACAACGAAGGCCGCAAGCTGGGGCGCCTGCTGTACGAGGGGCGTTGGCTGGATCCGCAATCGCTCATGATTCGCGAATCCCTGCAGCGGTGGGTCGGTTCTGCCGTCAGCGGTGAAGTCTCCATTCGGCTGCGCCGCGGCGAGGACTACTCGATCCTGTCGACCTCGGGTCCATCGTTGAGCTACCAGCCCGAGCGCCTGTCCATGGAACGCGTTGGTGATGCCGCATTTGGTCCGGAGGACCGCGTCGGGCAGCTCACGATGCGCAACCTGGACATCGCCGATTCGCGCACACGCCTTGAGCAGTACTCGGCGATCGGCGTGATTGTCGGCGAGGTGAGCGAACTCGTCGGACAAGTCGAGGCGGGCAACGCCGCTGCGATCGAGGAGCGGACAGCCAGCGCGTCGAACGAGGCCGCCATTGACGGCGCGCAGGAACGGTCGAGCTTCGACTTCGGCGCCGACTGACCTCGAATCCCGGGTTCCGGTCGTCGGGGAGGCCTACTTTTCGGGTGGCGCAACCTCGTTCGGGATTGCGCCACCGAATCGGCGATCGCGGTGGGCGTAGAGCTCGATGGCGTGCCACAGGTCGCGGCGGTCGAAATCTGGCCACAACCGATCCAAGAAGACGAGTTCGGCGTATGCCGACTGCCACACCAGGAAGTTCGAGGTTCGCTGTTCGCCCGACGACCGGACGAACAGGTCCACATCGGGGATGTCCGGTTCGTCGAGGAATGACCGGAACCGATCCTCGGTCAGTCGCGACGGGTCCAGTTCCCCACGTTGAGCCGCGGCGGCGATGGCCTTGGCGGCGTCCACGATCTCTGCTCGCCCCCCGTAGTTCACGCAGAACTGCAAGGTCAGCACGCTGTTGGTGTCGCTAATTCGTTCTGCCGTCTCCAGTTCGGAGATGACCGACTTCCACAAGCGAGGGCGTCGGCCCGCCCAGCGCACCCGCACGCCGAGGTCATTGAGCTGATCGCGTCGCCTGTGAATGACATCGCGATTGAACCCCATCAGCCACGACACCTCGCTGGGGGAGCGGCGCCAGTTCTCCGTCGAAAAGGCATATGCCGACAGATACTTCACGCCGATCTCAATGGCACCCTCGATCACATCGAACAGCGACTCTTCGCCTGCCTCGTGGCCTTTGGTCCGAGGGAGATTGCGCTGCTTTGCCCAGCGTCCGTTGCCGTCCATCACGATGGCGACGTGTTGGGGCACGAGATCACGCGGGATGGCTGGCGGACGGGCGCCGCTCGGGTGCGGTGTCGGTGGTCGGCTCACGCGCCGAGCCTATTGCCTCGGCCAAGTCGACGCGCGGCGCTGGTCAGGTATTCGGCGGTGGGGCATGGGAGGCGACCGTGAGCGGCTACGGCTCGCGCGTGCGAGGACCGCTGGCCAAGAACGTGAACGCCGTGATCGCTCCGAGTACGCCGGTCAGCATGACCCAGATCATGGGTTGAGCAGTCTCGGTACCGCCCGAGCTGGCGAGCGGCGCGGATGTCGCCAGCGCCACCGCCTGCGCGACTCCCAACACGGCCGAGGCCGACCCCGCCATGCTGGGGACCTGACTGGCCGCCAGCGCGGAGGAATTGCCGAAGATGAGCGCCTGAACGGCCATGAGCACGAGAAAGCCCGCGCAGGTCAACAGCAGCGGGGTCCCGAGGGCCAAGACTCCGACGCTGAGCACGCCGACCGCCACGGCAGACATACCCAGACCGACGCCGATCAGCCGACGCGGTGAGGTTCGCCCGACGATGCGTGCATTCACGAGCGACAAAACAACCTGCATCAGCGCAGTACTGGCGAAGAACAAGGCAAAGGGCATGGGGTCCATGCCCTTCTGGCCCTGGAGGACGTACGACGAGTTGGCGACGTAGGCCATCATCGTGAACCCGGAAAACGCCGAGGTCAGTGCGTAGCCGATGAAGACCCGATTGGACAGCACCGCGCGCATACCCACTAGAAAGGGTCGCAAGCCGCCACCGCGTCGTTGGTCGAGGGGAAGCGATTCGGGCGCGAAGAACCACGCCGTGACCACCATCAAGACGGCGAAGCTGGTCAGGGCCCAAAACACCGTTCGCCAGTCACCACCCAGCGTCAGCACCGCCCCGCCGACGACCGGTGCGACCATGGGCGCGAGGCCCGTCAGCGCCATCATGACGGACATCAACCGGGCCAGGGCGTCGCCTCGAGCCACGTCGACCAAGACCGCGCGGGCAACGGCGGCCGCCATCCCACCACCCAGCCCCTGCAGGACCCGGAAGGCGATCAGTACCCCGATGGTGGGCGCGAGCGCTGCGCCCGCAGCCCCGACTGCGCATACGAGCCCCCCGACGATGAGTGGCCTCCGCCGTCCCGTCTGGTCAGAGATCGGGCCACCCAGCAGTTGTCCGGTGGCCATGCCGACAAAGAAGGCGGTGAGCGTGAGCCCGACCAGCGTGGCAGTGGTGTGCAGTTCGGACGTCACGTGGGGGAAGGCGGGGGTGTACATGTCAGTCGCAAACGGGGGTACGGCCGTCTGCAGGGCAAGGGCGACGATCATCGTGGCCGGTAGGCGCGTCCCAGGCGCTCCTGTCCGCGGGTTCATGGCGGTCCTTCGTGGATGGCTCGGATGAACGAATCATCACGGCTACGGGCGTGCCTCGGAAGACACTAGGAAATGGGGCGGGCCAACGGTGATCCACGGGGGACAATAGGCGGGTGCCGACCTACCGTGACGAGGCTATCGTCTTGCGAACCCACAAGTTGGGTGAAGCGGACCGCATCGTCACGCTGCTCACCCGCAGACATGGGAAGGTTCGCGCGGTGGCACGCGGAGTCCGCAGGGTTTCCTCGAAGTTCGGTGGTCGGCTTGAGCCGTGCTCGCATGTCGATCTCGAAATCGCGGTCGGACGGAACCTGGACACGATCACGCAGGCGGAAACGCTGCACTCCTTCTCGGACCCTCTCCGGGCTGACTACCAGATGTACACGACTGCCCACGTCATGGCCGAAACGGCCGACCGTGTCGTTGGGGAGGAACGCCAACCGGCGCTCAAGCAGCATCTGCTGCTGGTCGGCGCTCTTCGGAGCCTGACGACTCAAACCACCGATGGGCCGCGGCCGGCCGGCATGATCATGGACGCGTATCTGCTGCGCGCAGTCGCACTGGCCGGCTACGGCGCCAGCCTGGATCACCGTGTGGGCTGCGGCGAAGCGGGGCCGCACGAGGCGTTCTCGTCGGCCGCGGGAGGCGTGGTGTGTCGACGTTGCCGACCGCCGGGAGCCACGATGCTCCGCCCCGGAACGGTTGGTTACCTACAGGCTCTGCGCGACGGACAGTGGGTTGAGACGCGGTCAGTGCCGGAACCCGTTTGCCGAGAGGCGAGCAATCTTGTGGCGACGTTCGTCGGTTGGCAACTGGACCACGGACTGCGATCGTTGGCCCACGTCGAGCGATAACGCCCGGGCGGGTTTGCGCTCAGGGCGAAGAAAACGCCCACTTGTTCGGCCACGCGCGAATTCCTAGACGAAGCCTGTGCTGGACCTTGACAATGGGTATTGAATACCCCTGTATCCCCTCGCCGGGTAGCGGCCCCGGCTCAAAGGACAGCCGAATGCCCACTATCCCCGGGATGAGCGAAGACGAGGAAACTGTCTACAGAATCCTCATAGACAATGGTCCTCTGTCGATCGCCGAAATGCAGTTCCTGGCCGACCATGTGCCGGTGGACGGCATGTTGGTCGAAGGCATGGTTGCGCATGGATTGGCAGTCCAGATAGCCCCAGACCGATTTCAAGCCGGTTCCCCCTCTGTGGTGCTGGATCGCGCCGTCAGCCAGGCCGAAGATGCGCTCCTCGGTGCGAAGCGGGAGGTGGAGTCTCTGCGCGAACGGTACCGACTCCGCCACGGCAGCTTTTCGATGGCGAGGACCTTCGAGGTCCTGGAGGGGGCCGAAGCCGTCTATGCGCGTGCGACGCAACTCATGGATACGGCGAACAAGTCGATCTGGTCGCTAGCTCGCAACATCGACGTCGAAGAATTGCCGCCGGGCGGCTACACCCAGATTGCCGAGGCAGTTCGCTCGCGCGGCGTTGACGTCCGCACCATCATCGAACAACGCGTCGCCGAGCGTCCAGACATCTTCGATTTCCTCCCTGTCGCTCTACCCGGGGGACAGGTACGCGTGGCGCCGACGGTCCCTACCCGCATGATGCTCATCGACGATGATCGGGTTTTCGTTCCGCTGGTGGCCAACGAGGTATCACGCGAACGCGGATTGGTCATGACCCGGGGCCCGATTCAGCCGTTGCTCCTGACGATGTACGAGTCCATGTGGAGGCAAGCAACACCCTTGGCGGTAGAGAAGGGGCGCGACCACCCGATTTTTCGCGATTTGGAGGAAAGCGACGCCCGGATACTGTCCCTGCTGCTGGCGGGTGTCACGGACCAAGCGATCGGGCGCCAGATGGGAATGTCCCTGCGCACCGTGCAACGGCGAATCCATTCGCTGATGGAGGGGGTCGGTGCGGCGACCCGGATGCAGTTGGGCTACGAGGCGGGCCGCCGCGAGTGGGTGACACAAACTGACCGGGGGAAGGGCCAACGCTGACACTCGCTGACCCGCCAGTTGCAGTGTCCCCGCAAACGACGGGGGTGCGGTCGGGCGGAGCGGGGGGGTAGGCCCGACCAACATCTCACGTCGTGTTTCACACAGTCGCAGGAGATGCCTAGCTCGGAGCTACGGCTTCCCTCGTCGCCTGCGGGAGATCCACCGCCACAACTTTGACATTCCCCAGCGGGCAGGGTCCACATATCTGGGTGACATACCGCGCCATGGCACAGCACCGCCATTTCCTGCCCGAGGTGGGGCTTCCGGGCCCCGCCTAAACGTCCTGCCGGCCGTGAGCGGCGAGTTCGGGGGCGAGACGACTGACTATCATGTCGTCGGACGAGAGGACGCCATGCAGTTCACGAAGCCTGGTTTTCGCCCAGTGATCCTGGGCGGCGACATCACCGCGTACAGCCTTGTGCGGACATTCCATGAGGCGTATGGGGTACAGCCGCTGGTGGTCAACATGACGAAATCCGGACCGATCGCGATGAGTCGGCTGGTTGAGCACCGCTACGTGGACAACCTGGACGACGAAAAGGTGCTGCTCGACACGCTGGTCGCCATCGGCAAGGAGAACGCCGCATCGGGAACTCCTTTGTTGATTCTCGGCTGTGGTGACTGGTACGTACGCATTCTCATTGAGAACAAGGCGCTGCTAGGCGAGTACTACCTCATCCCATACATCGATCAGGACCTGCTTGATCGCATCGTTCTCAAGGACAACTTCTACGGGATCCTGGCCGATCTGGGCATCGATCACCCCGCCACGTTCGTGTATGACGTCGTCGCGGACACTCCGCTGGACTTCGACTTCGAGTACCCGGTCGTGGCAAAGCCTGCGAACAGTGCGATGTATCACTATGCGCAGTTCCCCGGCAAGAAGAAGGCCTTCATCGTCGAGTCCCGAGCCGAACTTGAGCAGATCCTGCGCAACCTTCGCAGCTCGAACTACACCCACAAGTTCCTGATTCAAGAGTTCATCCCCGGAGCCGACACGGGAATGCGCGTGCTCACCTGCTATTCCGACCGCGATGCCAAGGTGCGTTTCGCGAGCGTCGGCCACGTCTTGCTCGAGGAGCACGTTCCGTCGGCGATCGGCAACCCGTGTGTCATCATCAACGAACCCAACGATGGCATCGTGGAGGCAGCAACGACCTTCCTCGAGCACGTCGGGTACACGGGATTCTCGAACTTCGATCTGAAGTACGACCCCCGCGACGGGACCTACAAGTTCTTCGAGATCAACGTCCGGCTGGGACGCAGCAACTTCTACAACACGGCCGCCGGGTACAACGTTGCCGAGTGGATGGTGCGCGATCTCGTTCGCGGGGAGGCCATGACCGGGACGGAGATGGCGACCAACGAGCACCTGTTCACGTTCGTTCCCCCCTACGTCATCAAGCACTTCGTGGCCGATGACGCGCAGCGGGAGCGTGCGCTGGGTCTGATCGCGGCCCGGCGGTGGTCCGACCCCCAGGTGTATGCGCCCGACCTGACGCTGAAGCGGCGGGCGTACAACTTTGCGTACCACATCAATCAGATCCGCAAGTTCACGAAGTACCTCGGGCGACAGCGGTGAATGCGGACGCCATCGGCGTCGTGGGCGGGCTCGGTCCGCTGGCGACCGTGTACTTCTTGGAGCGAGTCGTCGCCCTCACCGACGTGGACACCGACCAGGAGCACGTGAACCTCGTCGTGATGCAGCACGCCAGCACCCCCGACCGGACCGCGTTCGTGACGGGTCGCAGCGACGAGAGCCCCCTGCCCACCATGCTCGCCAATGCGCTCACGCTCGAACGCTTGGGCGTGACAGCGATCGTGATGCCCTGCAACACCGCCCACTACTTCCATGCCGAGTTGTCGAGGGCGGTGTCGATTCCCTTTCCGTCCATCGTCGACGTGTCGGTGGATCGCGCGCGTACCCGACGTCCGAGCCTGACCCGTCTGGGGTTGCTCGCGACCGATGGCACGGTCGCCAGCGGGATGTACGCGGAGGCGTGCCAGGAGGCCGGCATCGCGTGTGTGGTCCCTGACGCCGACGTCCAGGCCGAAGTCATGGACGTCATCTACTGCGGCGTGAAGGCTGGCGCGCACGTGGACCGAGAGCGCTATGACGCGTTGCTCGACCACCTCCGGGGCAAGGGCGCCGAGGCGATTGTTCTAGGATGTACTGAGCTGTCAGTTCTTGGTCACGATTTCGGGCTCGACCCGGACGTGGTGGACTCGCTGGACGCTCTGGCGTTCAAGACCATCGAACTGAGTGGCAAGCCTGTCACAGATGGCGTCTAATTCGGAAGGTTCCCCATGTGCGGTTGGGTCGGCTACGTCCACAATGAATCTGATCTCGATCAGCAACGAGACCAGATCAAGGCAATGGCGGATACCATCGTCCACCGCGGTCCCGATGACGAGAGCTACTACGTCGACGAAGGCGTAGCCCTGGGGTTCCGCCGCCTGTCGATCATCGACCTCGCCGGCGGGCGCCAGCCGATGACCAACGAGGACGGCACCCTCGTACTGGTCTTCAACGGAGAGATCTACAACTATCAAGAGCTCCGCGATGACCTGATCGCCAAGGGGCACACGTTCTCCACGGCCAGCGACTCCGAGGTCATCGTCCACGGCTACGAGCAGTACGGGCCTACGATCTGCCGCCGCCTTCGCGGCATGTTCGCCTTCCTGATCTGGGACACGAAGAACAAGTCATTGTTCGGTGCGCGCGACATCTTTGGCATCAAGCCGCTGTATTACTACCACGAGGATGACACCTTTATTGCGGGCTCGGAAATCAAGTCTTTCCTGCCGCATCCGGGATTCGTGAAGGCGGTCAACACGGCGCGCCTTCCTGAATACCTCAGCTTCGAGTACATTCCTGACCGCGAGACGATGTTCTCCAATGTGAACAAGTTGCTGGCTGGTGAGTACTTCACCTACGCCGATGGTTCATTGACCGTAACCCGGTACTTCGATTACGAGTTCGATCCCGACGACGAGCCGAGCATGGAGGACTGGGTCGATCGCATTGCCGAGACGTTCTCGGAGTCCGTGCGGACGCACAAGATTTCCGACGTCGAGGTGGGGTGCTTCCTTTCCAGCGGTGTCGACTCCAGCTACGCGACCAACGAGTTGGCCAAAATCCAGGCCGTCAAGTCCTTCTCGGTCGGATACGAGGAGGAGAAGTACTCCGAGCTTTCTTATGCGCAGGACTTCAGCAAGGTCATTGGCGTCGAGAACGAAAGCAACAAGATCTCGGCCGACGACTTCTTTGGCGCCGCGGGGACGATTCAGTACCACATGGATGAGCCGTTGCCGAACCCGTCGGCCGTCCCCCTCTACTACCTGGCGAAGAACGCTGCCAAGTACGTGAAGGTGGTCTTGTCCGGCGGGGGGGCGGGCGAGATCTTCGGCGGGTACAACGGGTACACGGAGCCGCTGAACTACGCGCCCTATGAGCGAGTGATGCCCGAGGGGGCCAGGACAGTCATCGCCCAAGGAGTCTCCAAGCTGCCCTCGTTCCGGGGTAAACGATTCCTGACGCGCTCGGCCATACCGATCGAGGAGCGCTTCTTCCGTCACGAGTACAACTTCACCGTTGCGGAGCGGCAGGAGGTCCTCGCCGAGGACATCCCGTCCTACCCGCCGTCGCACTACACGAAGCCCTATTTCGACCGGGTCGAGGAATTCGACGACGTCACGAAAATGCAATACGTCGACTTCTACACGTGGATGCTGCACGACATCTTGCTGAAGGCGGACAAGATGTCCATGGCCTCGTCTCTGGAGCTTCGTGTTCCGTTCCTCGACCGCGAGGTTCTGAAGGTCGCTTTGCGGATCCCCACGAAATACCGGGTCCAACGAGAATCCACTAAGGCGGCGCTGCGCAAGGCCGCCCTGCGCGAGATCCCGGCACAAACAGCGAACAAACCAAAGCTCGGTTTCCCGGTGCCTCTGAACGACTGGTTGCGGCAAGAACCGTATGCGACTCAGGTCCGCGAAGCCTTCACGTCCGACATTGCTGCCCAGTTCTTCAACCGCGCTGTGATTCTTGACCTACTTGATTCGCATGTGGCTGGCAGCGCTCAGAACATGAAGAAGATCTGGTCGGTGTACTGCTTCTTGCTGTGGTACGACGAGTACTTTGTGAAGCGCTGATCGGCTTCACGCCTGCGGCGGTGAATGGTCGCGACAGCGTCCGAATAATTCGAGTTCGTGCTCGACGTCCTCGAACCCGTTTTGGGACCCGATTTCGCTGGCCCACTGCTCGAATCCTGGCGCCTCGATCTCGACCGTCTTGCCGCAGTCACGGCAGATGAGATGGTGGTGGTGGCGAGGCGAGCAGTGGCGGTAGGCGACTTGTCCGTCGGCCGTGCGGATGGCATCGACGCGTTGTGCGTCGACCAGTCCCTGGAGCGTGCGATACACGGTTGCAATCCCGACCTTGTCGCCCCGCGCCACCAGGTCTGCGTGCAGCTCTTGCGCGGTCTTGAACTCGGCCGATCCGGCGAGCAAGGACTCGAGTGCGGCCCGCTGTCGTGTTCGCCGTGAGGGCGTGGCGGGCGAGAGTTCTTCGTTGGTCATCGGCTCAGTGTTCGTCGTAGTGATCGTCGTGTGCGGCATGGCGATGTCCGTCATGCACATAGTCGAGGTGGTCCTCGTGCTGGATTGGGGTGTGACCGCAGTTCTCCGAATGGACGTGGGGGTGCGGCAGCGGCGTCGGTTCGTGCGGTAACTGTTCAACCTCTTCGACAGTACGGACCGCCGCCCGACGGCGAGCGGTGAGGCTGGCGACCGGCCACGAGAAGATGAACAAGGCGATGGCGGCAAGGACGATCGTCGCCCCTGGGGCTGCGTTCAAGTAGTAGGAGGCGACGACGCCGCCAACGGCTGCGACCACCCCGAGGATCAGGGCGACGATGGTCGCCACCTTGTAGCTTCGCGTCGTGTTGTTGGCCGTGGCAACGGGAATCACCATGAGGGCTGAGACCAGCAGGAGTCCGACGGTCCGCATGGACAAGGCGACTGTCACGGCCGCCAGGACGACCATCAGGAGGCTGTAGGCGCGGACGGGCATCCCCAACGTGCGGGCGTACTGTTCGTCGGACGACAGGGCGAAGATCTGCGGGGACAGACCAAGGGCGATGACCAGCACCACGATGCTGAGCCCCACGATCAACCACAAGTCGGCCGGGGAGACGGTCAGCAGTGACCCGAACAAGTATTGGGACAGGCCGCCAGCGCCTTGACCGGCCAGCCCGGAGAACAAGACGCCGGTGGCGAGTCCCCCGTAGAACAAGATGGCGATTCCCACGTCACCGGTGGTCTTGCCTCGCTGACGAAGCAGTTCGACGATCACCGCACCACCGACGGACGCGAGCAGGGCAAAGGGGAGGGGCGCTGCACCGGTGGCGAGGGCGATGCCCACGCCGGCAATGGCGACGTGCCCCAGACCGTCGCCCAGCAGTGACAGGCGCCTCTGCACGATGAAAACGCCGATCGCGGGGGCGGTGAGCCCCATCGCAAAGGCAGCGAACAGGGCGCGTTGCATGAACGCGAGCGTGAAGACGTCGAACATCAGGCCTCCTCCCCGATTCCCGCGATGAGCGGCGGGGGTGGTCCGGGTTGGGTGGTCTCGTGCGTGCCCAGCCCGGAAGAGACTCCAGCGGCAAACCGCTCGTCGGGTACGACGCGTCCGTTGCGCAGGTGCACGGTCGCGTCGATGTCGTCGGCCAGGTCGCCGAGCTCGTGCAGAACGACGACGATGGTCGTTCCGGACTCGTTGAGTTGCCGCAGAACGGCGGCGAGATGCGCCTGCGTGTGAAGGTCGACCCCCGCGAAGGGCTCGTCGAGCATCAGCATCTCTGGCTCGCCAGCCAGTGCTCGGGCGATGAGCACGCGCTGCTGCTGTCCGCCCGACAGTTCCACGAAGGCGTCCGCTCGGCGCTCGGACAACCCGACGGTGTCCAGGGCCTCGCGGACCAACCGGCGGTCGTGTGCCGACGGCGGCACGAACGGGCGTCGGCGCGAGAGTCTGCCGGTCGAGACCACCTCTGACACGGTGGCCTGTCGCATCGACAGCGAGCCGTGTTGTGGCACGTAGCCGATGCGGTGCCACTGCTTGAATCGGGTGAGCGGGATTCCGAACAGCTCGATGTCGCCGCCCTGGTACGGGATCAGCCCGAGCATGGTCTTCAGCAGGGTCGTCTTTCCGGCCCCATTGCCGCCCAGGAGGGCGGTGATCGTCCCCTCAGGGATCTCGACCGACACATCCCGCAGGACTGGCAGGCCGCCGAGGCCGACCACGACGTGGGACACGGTCACCGCTTGTGGCGCGGGCGTTGTCATGAGCAGCGATTCGCTTTCTTCAAGGCCGTGAGATTGGCGTCCATGATTTGGATGTAGTTGCTCCCCTTCGACTCCGACGTGATCCCGGCGACGGGGTCCAAAACGGCCGTCTCGATCCCGAGATCGCTGGCCACCGAGTTGGCCACGTCGGGGGAGGTCAGTGTTTCGAAGAAGATCGTGGTGATCTTGTACTTGGCGACGATCTTTTGGACTTCTTCGATGCGCGCGGTGGTGGGCTCGACGTTCGGGTCGAAACCGGAGATTCCGATCTGCTCGAGGTCGTAGGCGTTGGCGAGGTACCCGAAGGCCGTGTGTGCCGTGATGAACTGCCGCACCTCGCAGGAGCGAAGACCGGAGTCGAAGCGGGTATTCAGGCTGGCCAACCGCGCGTTGAGTTCATTCGCGCGGCGGGTGAACGTCTCGGCCTTGGCGGGGTCGACCTCGCCAAGGGCTGCGGCAATCGCCGTCGCGAAGGCCTGCATGTTGGCCGGGTCCAGCCAGGTGTGCGGGTCGGTGGCGTGGTTCTCACCCTCGCCGTGAGATTCCTCGTGCTCCCCGTGGCTGTCGCCACTCAGCAGATCGACCGTCGTCGCGAGATCGAGGGCCTTGCGGGGAGGATTGATTTCAATCCCTTCGTCAACGGCCGCTTGGAATCCCTTCTGGTAGACCACGAGGTCCGCCTTCGACAAAGACGCGATCTGTTGGGCCGTCAGCTCGAGATCGTGGGGCTCCACGCCTGCCTGCGTGAGGCTTGTCACCTCGACCAGATCGCCCCCGACCTGCTCGGCGACGTATTGGAACGGATAGAAGGCGGCGATCACCTGCACCTTGCCCGAATCATGCGGGGCGGTCCCGCAGCCGGCGAGCCCGAAGGCAGCGAGCACGGTTGTGAGGAGGGCGACCAGCCCCTTGAATGTCATGAGAACCATTATCATTTACTCGGGCCTGGGAGGCAAGGTGGTTCCGTCGTAAGCTGGCCACTCATTTGACGGGCGTGGCGAGGGGACAGCATGGAGGCGCAGGGCGAGGCGCCAGTATTGGGTCCACTGCGCCTGGGCAACCTGACCATCGCATCACCAGTCGTGCTGGCTCCGATGGCCGGTGTGACCAATCTGGCCTATCGGCAACTGTGCAGAGAGCACGGGGCGGGCCTGTATGTGTGCGAGATGATCACCTCGCGCGGCATCACCGAACGTATCCCCAAGACGTTCGACATGGTGAAGTTCGCGCCGGACGAGGAGATACGGTCGGTGCAGCTGTACGGCGTCGACGCATCCGTCATGGGGGAGGCTGTGCGGATCCTGGGCGGCGAGTTCGGCGTACAGCACGTCGACTTGAACTTCGGATGTCCCGTGCCGAAGGTGACGCGCAAGGGTGGCGGGGGAGCGTTGCCGTGGAAGCGTGACAGGTTGGCGGCCATCGTCGCCGAGGCCGTCAACGCCGCGGCCGACTATGCGATCCCGGTGACCATCAAGACGAGAATCGGGATCGATGATGACCACGTGACGTATCTCGACACCGGGCGGATCGCCGAGGATGTCGGATGTTCCGGCATCACCCTTCACGGTCGGACGGTCGCGCAGGCCTATTCCGGAACAGCTCGCTGGGACGCTATCGCTGCCCTTGTCAGCCATGTCAGCATCCCCGTGCTGGGTAATGGTGACATCTGGGAGGCAGCCGACGCGATCTCCATGGTCGAGCAGACGGGCTGCGCCGGGGTTGTCATCGGACGGGGCTGCCTGGGACGCCCTTGGCTGTTCGCCGACCTCGCCAATGCCTTCGCTGGGAGGCCCGACACGTCGCTTCCCACACTGGGTGAGGTCGCCGCCATCGTACGTCGCCACGGGGAGCTCCTGGCTGGCCTCTTCGGCGAGGAGCGAGGCCTCGTCGATTTGCGTAAGCACATGGCCTGGTACTTCAAGGGTTTCCGTGTCGGTGGCGAGATCAGGCGCGGACTCGCCATGGTTTCGTCGTTTGTCGAGCTCGACAGGCTGCTGGGCGAGCTGGACCATGCCGAGCCTTTCCCGCGACACGAGTTGGGGGCACCTCGAGGCCGGCAGGGGTCACCGCGTGGTCGCGTCGTGCTGCCCCACCGGTGGCTGGAGTCCCGCGAGCTGGACGCCTGCGATGATCTCCGTGAGGCCGAACTCGATGTCTCCGGGGGCTGACGACGGGAGAGTGC
>RRZU010345408.1_pt1:5000-64490 | contig 64490 bp, 54 predicted proteins | sample 2165561 | NCBI WGS metagenome assembly RRZU01 (sample SAMN10456909, study PRJNA506462) | wastewater metagenome | isolation source: wastewater sludge | place: USA: Moscow, Idaho
ATTTAAAAAGAGAGTCCACATTAAATTGTGGGCTCTTTTTTTTATATTATTTAAAAAATTCACATCTTAAGATTCTAAAATTACAAATTAAATTCAAAATAAATATGGATTGAAATTCAGTCAAAAAAAAATCTTTTTATGAAGATGTAACTAATTAAAAAAATTATCTAATTTAAGTGCATCGTATGAAAATCAGGCGTTTTTTTAAAAAATTGATTTAAAGTCAGGCGTTTTTCGACCTCTATTTAGAGGTCTTAATTTTATATATATGAAATTATTAAATAAAATATCAAAAAATTTTTGGCATAGTTCTTGCATTACCACTCAATTAAGAGAGATTTATTTCTAAATCTTTCCAGAAATCGGTTCACATTTAACAATATGATTGGGTGATTATGACTAACTTAGATTTAAATATAAAAAATAAAAATAGTTTATTGAGACAGGAATTAAGTTTTGGAATGTGTAAAAAGAAAAAAACAAAATTGAATCGAAAAAGCGAATATTTTTCTAAATTGCAAATTCCTTTAGAAATGGCATTAAAAGAAGTTGCTCAATCGGCATATGCCTCAAAAAGATGGATTAAGCTTTGTCTTAGCTATGTTGAATTTGTATCACCTTCTGAATCATCAAGAGAGCCAGCGCGTTTAATGAGACTTCTTTCAGAATATCCAGCAGGTTTAACAAGAGAGGAAATGTTAAGTTATTTTTATGAAAATTATTTAACTTCATCTATAAATAGGAAAGAAAGCTTAAGGATATGCCTTGAAAAAATAGTGCAAAGAGCTCGAATTACTTTCATAAAATACGATTTAACAATTCATTATTGTAAAAATTCGAAAAGATATTTTATTATGCCTTTATTTTCAACAGAGGATTTAAATAAAAATTCAAAATCTTAAATATTGTTGAAGCTATATTCTTCATTTATATTCGCAAGGTGAAAATCTTTACGTTTCAAGAATCAATGGGGGAAATTATGTTTGTTCCAGATCTACTAAGTTCAAAAAAAATTCTAGTTACGGGTGGTGGAACCGGGCTTGGTAAAAGCATGTCTGAGCGTTTTTTATCTTTAGGGGCGTATGTTGTAATCTGTGGCAGAAGAGAAGAAATTTTAAAGGAAACGTGCCAAGAGTTCAATTCCAAATATAAAGATAAAGCTTCCTATCAAGTTTGTGATGTAAGAGATCCGCAGGCTGTGGAAAAAATGATTGATGATATTTGGTCAACCGGACCAATTGATATTCTATTAAATAATGCAGCAGGAAATTTTATATCACGTACCGAAGATTTATCTCATAGAGCTGTAGATATTGTCTTAGACATTGTTCTTCATGGAACAACATATGTCACTCTTGCTTGTGGCAAGCGTTGGTTACAAAATAAGTTAAAAGCAAATGTATTAAGTATAGTAACAACATATTCTTGGACAGGTTCTGCATATGTCGTTCCTTCTGCAATGGCAAAAGCTGGAGTGTTAGCGATGACGAGAAGTTTAGCAGTTGAATGGGGTGATCGGGGAATTAGAATGAATGCGATTGCCCCAGGTCCATTTCCTACAAAAGGGGCATGGGATCGTCTTGTACCTAATGCAGATCTAGGAAAAATATTAGAAAGTAAAAATCCTACTGGAAGACATGGGGAACATATTGAATTAGCAAATTTGGCGTCGTTTTTAGTTTCAGATTACGCTGGATTTATAAATGGAGAAGTTGTTACGATTGATGGTGGTGAATGGTTACAAGGTGCGGGTGAATTTAATTTTTTAAAAGCGATGAAAAATGAAGATTGGGAATCTTTAAGAAGAAAAAAATGAATTATTTATCAAATAAAATTTAGAAAATTTTAAAAGAAAAAATTATATTTTATATTAAAATACAAATTAAATAAATAAACAAGATAAATGAGTATGTTTCTTGCCTTTAATTATTAGCTGTGATATCAGTGGTATATTGTATCTATAATTGACGTTATTCAACTCAAAGTTTATTAAAATGACAAAAAAAAATAATCAAGAACGATATCGAATAAAAGGTCGTGAAGCATTTAAGTTTACTCTTTATGAAGGAGATCAATTCATTGTAACTGATCCTGAAGGTGGACAGTGTTGTGATTTATTAGCATTTGATTTTCTATTGGACGATGCTCTTAATTTATTAGGATTAAATGGTAATAAAAAAAGATCTAAAATAACTGAGTCTATTAAATCTACCATTTGTGAAAATGAAAAAATAAATTCATTTATTGCGCAAAATAAAATTATATTAGATAAATATTTTTCAATAAAATTACTAGAAAATGATTTTTATTTTGGAACACCAGGAAGAAACGAAAATTTTATTTCAAAAAATTCTACTTATTGTATATTGGTATCATGTGGAAACCCAATGGAAATAAGTGATCAAAATCCTTCTACTGAATTAATCGTTGAGATAAAACGAAATAAATTAAATATTAATAATATCGAATATTATTTACCCGAAGCTTTGTTTGAGCCAAAATTTGAGACTTTTATTAAACCAGGAACAGCAATTTCATATGAAGTTTTATCTGGTGATTATATACAAGTAATAGATGTTTTTGGTAAACAGTGTTCCGATTTTTTGGCATTTGATCGCAATGCAATAAATAATAGAATTGAACTTGGAATAGATTTAACTGCAACAAGGACTTTAATGGGATTAGCACACCCAATGCCAGGTCTTTTTTCAAAATTTTTTGATAAAGAATTTCAACCTATGCTTGAAGTGATTCAGGATACAGTTGGACATCATGATTCATTTGCATTGGCATGTTCTTCTAAATATTATGAAGATCAAGGCTATCCAGGACATAATAATTGTTCTGATAACTTTAATTCTGTATTGGAAAAGTATTTTATTAAATCTCGACCAGGTTGGCCTGCAATTAATTTCTTTTATAATACAAAATATGATAAGAATTCGGTGCAATTTTTGGATGAGCCCTGGTCTAGACCTGGGGATTATGTTCTTTTAAGGGCTCTTAAAGATCTTGTATGTGCTTCTTCTTCATGTCCTGACGATATTGATCCAGCTAATGGTTGGAACCCGACTGAAATTTGCGTCAGGGTTTATTCACCTAAAAAAACTATATCGAAAGGAATTGCATATCGTATGACACCAGATTCTGTTCCTCAATTCACTCAGGAAACAGCATTTCATCCTAAAACATCTTTGCTGACAAGATCTTTTATGGAATATCGAAATTTTTGGTTGCCGACATGTTTTACCGGATTGGGTTCAATCGAAGAATATTATGCTTGTCGCGAAAATGCAGTGATTATGGATTTATCTGCATTAAGAAAGTTTGAGATTATAGGACCCGATGCAGAAACTCTTTTACAAAAAACGTTAACTCGAAATATTAGAAAAATGTCAGTTGGTCAAGTTGTATACACCGCAATGTGTCACGAATCAGGTGGAATGTTAGATGATGGTACTTTATTTCGTTTGAGTTTAAATGGATTTAGATGGATATGTGGTAGTGATTATTCCGGTCTTTGGCTAAGGGAACAAGCTCAAAAAATGGATCTAAATGTTTATATTAAAACATCAACTCCAGAAATACATAATATAGCTATTCAAGGACCTAAAAGTAGAGAAATTTTAAAAAATATTATTTGGACAAAAATAGATCAATCAACCGTTGAAGAATTAAAATGGTTTCGATTTACAATTGGAAGAATTGGTGATGCAAATGGTGTTCCTTTAATTGTATCAAGAACCGGTTATTCTGGAGAATTAGGATACGAAATTTGGTGTCATCCTCAACATGCTTTAAAAATATGGGATTCCATTTGGGAAAGCGGAAATCCAAAAGGAATGGTTCCATTAGGATTTTCAGCCTTAGATATGTTGCGTATTGAGTCTGGATTGATTTTTGCGGGTTATGAATTTGATGATCAAATTGATCCCTTTGAAGCAGGAATTGGATTTACGGTTAATTTAGAAAAAGAAGATGATTTTATAGGAAAAGAAGCATTACAAAGAAGAAAACAATTTCCGCAAAAAGTTTTAGTTGGCCTCGAATTAGAAGGTAATGAAATTGCGGTTCATGGTGACTGTGTGCATGCAGGGCGTAATCAAATTGGAATTATAACAAGTGCAACTCGTTCGCCTATTTTAAGAAAAAATATTGCTTTATGTAGAATTGCTAAAGAATTTAGTGATGAGGGGAGAATTATAGAAGTGGGAAAACTGGATGGGTATCAAAAAAGAATTCCAGCTAAAATTGTAAAATTTCCATTTTATGATCCTGAAAAAAAACGTCCAAGATCTTAAATTTAAAAATACAAATAAATATAATTTTTAATAATTTGGATATAAAATTATGGAACGAGGATATTCTATAAAAAGTAAACCGATTTATTCTTCTTTAATATGGAATGATAAAGCCTCATTTCATTTGATAATTGCTCAAGGTATAGGAGCAATGTCTATTCTTAAGATGTTTCAAATAAAATCGCCTAAAGAACCTACAATTATACTTTATTCAACGAATTATAAAAACGAAAAAAATTATGTAAACTTAATTCAAAAAATTTCATGTGAAAAAATTTATATATTTGAAAATGATGATAATATTTATAAAAAATTATATGATATACTACATGAAATGTTTATGGGTTTAAGTCTTTATGTTGTAGGATCTGAAAATTTTATTTGGACTATTTCAAAAATTGCAGATAAATTTGCTTATGATGATTCAAATATTATAAAAGAATTAGCAAATACTTTGGCTCGATCAGTTTACTGTGTGCATTGTAAAGTTATTACAAATGATATTAAAGAAAATATTATAAAATGCTATGGATGTGGAAGGATGTTATTTATACGAGAGCATTTTTCTCGTCGATTTGGTGCATATATGGGAGTAATGGCTAATGCAGAATCCCCTTATGATTTACCAGAAATAGAGGAAATATATCCATGAAAAATATTGCCGTAGAAGTTGTTGATATTCAAAATGTAACGCCACTTGTAAAGCAATTTACATTAATGAATAAAAATAACTCTGAATTACCATCTTTTTCTGGAGGAAGTCATATTGTCGTTTCAATGAACTTAGAAAATAGATTGATTAAAAATCCTTATTCATTGATGAGTTCTCCATTTGATACAAAAATATATAAGATAGCCATTCTTAAACAAGGAAAATCAAGAGGCGGATCTCTTTTTATGCATGAAAGAATTTTTATTGGATCGGAATTAAAAATTTCCTATCCTGTAAATTTTTTTCCTCTTTTTAAAAAGGCTAAGAAACATATTTTAATTGCAGGTGGTATTGGAATAACTCCCTTTATTTCTCAATTGTATGAATTAAATAAAAGTAAATTAAATTTTGAAATTCATTATTCATTTAGGTCAAATAATCTTGGTGCGTTTGTAAATGAAATAAAGAAAACATATAAAAATCATGTAAATTTATATTGTGATGAAAACAATGAGTTTATGGATTTTGAAAAAATATTAAAGAATCAACCACTAGGGACACATGTATATGTTTGTGGTCCCAAATCTATGATTTGTGTTTTAAAAAATATCGCAATAAATTTAGGCTGGCCTTCAAATCATATTCATAGCGAACAATTTATATCGCCACCTGTGGGGGAAGCTTTTAATGTTTACTTAGCAAAATCAAAGAAGGAAATTATTGTTGATTCAGAGATAAGTTTACTTGAAGCTATTGAAAATGCGGGAGTGAAAGCTGACTACTTATGCCGAGGTGGTTCTTGTGGAAAATGTGAGTTAGAGATTATTGAAAATGATGGAATAGTTTATCACAATGATAATTATTTAACTGAGATTGAAAAAAATTTAGGAAAAAAAATATTACCTTGTGTTTCTAGGGCGAATTCAAGTAGTTTAATTTTAAATATTTGATTTTTTTAAAATTTAGTTTAATTAAAGTAGGTAAATTATTATGAGTTTAATTTTTAAAAATGAAACTTTTAGAGATGATTATTCTTTTAGAAACTCAAAGGAGTCAATAAAAAGATTTCCTTTTCCATTTGCAGAAGATAATTATAATTATTCTGTAAATATAGAGCCGCATATTAAAGGAAAAAAAGACTCGGTATATGAATTTAAATTTGATATAGATGAGCATTATATATCAGAATGTAAGGATAAAGAAATTACATTAAAAGATGATCCTGGAAGATATGAATCTTTGCCTCATATGTCTGAAGCTCAATGGGATTTTGTTGAATTAACTATGAACTCATTAGCGCAAGATTATCCAAATTATTTTTCTCTCAAAAAAAATGAAGACAAATGGACTTGGGAAAATAAAATTTTAGGAATTAAAGATACATTTATTTTCGGTGATAAATATTCTTTACCAATGGAACCTTTTGAATATATGGGGCGACAAATTCAAGGTGATTTTGTTTTGCTAGATCAAAGAAATGAAACACTTTATGCTGATGCTGGATTTGTAACTTCTCAAGCTGATTGGTCATTGGCTTTTGATATTGGTATGTCTTGGCAAGAATGGCATGGTCCTGTACCCCGTGTAAGTGAATTGGGAATTATGGATAGAGCTTTAAAATATCTTTTGAATTTGCAGCAATCCTCTCCAGTAAGAAGATTAAATTGGACAATGACTATTCATCCAAGATTAGACACTTCCCCAGAAAATTATCCTTTTTGGGGGACGGATCGTAATAATATAAATTTTTCTAATGTAGGAGAACTTGTTTATTTAAGAGTTGAGTTACAAAGTTTATATAGATTACCAAAAAGCAATTGTATTTTATTTGCAATTCGCTGTTACTTAATTAGTTTAAATGATATCAAATCATTTCCTCGTTGGGGTAAAAGATTACATAGGGTATTAAAAAATTTACATCCTGATTTAATTGAGTATAAAGGCTTAACTAAATTTAATCCGACAGTTGTCTCTTGGTTATCTCAATTTGATGATGGTGAAAATTTAGGTAATGGTACAGAATTAGAATAAATTTTATTTTAAATATTCTGCATGATATATAATATGATCTCGAATAAATGAAGAAATAAAATGGTAACTATGATCATAACCATCTTGAAAACGTAGATTTAAAGATTGATTTTCTTTTTTACATGCTGCAATAAAATTTTCAGGTAATAATTGTTTCTGATGATAAAATTCATCAGACGTTCCTTGATCAATTAAAATATTTTTTACTTTTTTACCATTGAGAATTAAACATGTTGCATCATAATCATTCCAAACTAATTCGTTTTTTCCAAGATAAGCGCTAAAACAATTTTTTCCCCATTGAGAATTTATTGGGTTACAAATTGGAGCAAACGCAGAGACAGAAGTAAACAGGTCAGGATTTTTTAATGCACAAATAAGGGCTCCATGCCCACCCATGGAATGTCCGGATATAGATTTTTTTGAATTTAATTGAGGAAAATTATCCTCAATTATTATTGGTAATTCTTGAGTAATATAATCGTACATTTTATAATATTCATTCCAGGGCGTTTGGGTGGCATTGATGTAAAATCCAGCGCCTTTACCTAGGTCGTATCTTTCTTTTGAATCAGGGACATCGTCTCCACGAGGACTTGTGTCGGGAAAAATAATAGCTAGTCCATATTCCGCTGCATAACGTTGAGCCCCCGCTTTTGAGCGCGCATTTTCATCTGTACAGGTTAATCCAGAGAGCCAATATAATGATGGTAATTTTTCAAATTGAGCTTGGGGTGGTAAGTAAACAGAAAATGTCATATTCGAATTGCAGACCTTGGAATAATGAGTATATCTATTTAAATATCCTCCAAATTCTTTAATACTTTCTATTTTTTCCATAAATATTTTATTCTTTCTAATTTAAATTTATTTATTTTTTTAATTATCAAAATAAAATTACTGTGCGAATGCTATTTCCTTGGTGCATTAATTCAAATGCTTTATTTATTTCTTCTAGTGGCATTTTATGTGTTATCATTTTATCTAGTTCTATTTCACCTGATAAATAGCGATCCACATAACCAGGCAATTGAGATCTTCCTTTTACTCCTCCAAATGCCGTCCCTTTCCAAGTTCTTCCTACAACCAAATTAAAGGGGCGAGTCGATATTTCTTTTCCAGCTCCTGCAACACCAATTACAGTAGAAACACCCCAACCTAAATGAGTGCATTCAAGAGCATCTCTCATAACGTGAATATTTCCTATACATTCAAAAGAATAATCAACGCCTCCATTTGTAATTTCTTTAATATACTCACTTATTGATCCATTTATTTCTAGAGGATTAATAAAATCTGTAGCACCTAAAAATTTAGCCATTTGTTGTTTGTTTTGATTAACATCTATCGCAATAATACGAGAGGCTTTCGCCATAACAGCCCCTTGAATAACGGAAAGTCCAATTCCACCTAATCCAAAAACAGCAACTGTAGAACCCGGTTCAACTTTTGCAGTATTAAGAACGGCTCCAATACCTGTTGTAACTCCACAGCCAAGTAAACAAACTTTTTCAAGTGGGGCCTCTTTATTTATTTTTGCAAGTGCAATTTCTGGGACGACTGTATATTCAGAAAAAGTGGAGCAACCCATATAATGGTAAATTGATTTTCCATTTTTTGAAAAACGTCTTGTGCCATCTGGCATATAACCTGCCCAAACAGTAGCTGCAATAGATTGACATAAATTTGTTTTAGATGATTCGCAATATTTACAATTTCCGCATTCAGGAATGTATAGTGGAATAACGTGATCTCCTGGTTTTAAATCTTTAACATTAGGTCCACATTCTAAAACGATACACCCACCTTCGTGTCCTAATACACAAGGAAACACGCCTTGAGGATCTTCTCCAGAAAGTGTAAATGCATCCGTATGACAAACTCCTGATGCTACAACTTTTAATAATACTTCACCATCTTTTGGTTTTTCTATTTCTATTTCTTCAATTTCAAGAGGTTTTTTTGCTTCCCAAGCAACAGCAGCGCGTGTTTTCATAAATGTTATTCTCCAAATAGTAATTAAAAAATATTAAAATTATTTAGTTGTTTGCAAAATATCAATAAATTATTTATAAACGTATCAATTGGTAACAGGTCTGTTCGGTTTTGATTGAACTATGAAATGAGCTATTTTGTCAATGTAACTTTAGTTATAAAATGAAATTAATATAAATATTTTAAAATTCTTTAAATATATTTGAAGGAGAAATATTTTTATCTAATAAATTATTCCAGACAGCATTAACCATTCCAGGTGAACCACAAATATAAAAATGAGAGCTAATTGACATTTCATTTAATATATTTTCTATTCCTAATAAAATATTTCCTTTTTGTTTATTAGAAAAATTTCCTTCTTCCGCAATAAAATGGACTTTTAAAAGTGAAGCATGTTTTTTAGAAAGTTGAATAAGTTCATTTTCAAAAGAAAAAGCCTCCGCTTTTTTGCAAGCATAAATAAGATGAATATTATTTTTTAATTCAAGATCACTTTCAAAGATATCTAAAAGTATAGATCGAACAGGAGAAATTCCAGAACCACCAGCAAAAAGAAAAATAGGTACATTTAAATTTGTTATTTTAAAATTACCTTTAGCTTTATCAAAGTAAATATTATCATCAAGAGTTAAATTTTTCCAGAACTTAACTCCTCTTCCTTCACCCGTAATTTGAACACATAATTCTAAATAATTTTTATTTTTTGCAGAGCTTGCAATTGAGTAACAAAATTGAAATTCTCCCTGACTATCTTTCATAAAAATGGGTATATGTTGACCAGATTCAAAAAAAAATTTGTCTGGTCTTGTCATTTTTATAATTAAATAATTAGATTCAATATTATCAATTTCTATGATATTTGATGAATAATCAGGAGTTCTTGAAAATTTATCAAAAAAAATTTTTGTCATTAAAATCTAACCTTTTTCAAAATTAAGATATTTCTTTTAGTATTTTTTCTGCAAATTCTTTTTTTGTTTTATTATCCATTTTTTTAATTTCATTATATATAACTCTTTCATTAATATTTTGATTCCAATAATCTAAAGATTCTATTCCAAATAAAGCATATTTACCAACTAATTGACGTAGAACTTCGTTAGTGGGTCCCATGACCCATCCTGCTTTTGCATCTCTTAGATATCTTTCTATTCCAAGCTCTGGTTTGTACCCAGTGCCACCACAAGTATGAAGCATTTTATCCGATACCTTAGCAACATTTTTTGCGCAAGAAAATTTTAATTGCCATAGCCAATGTAACATTTGAGTACGAGGGAGAATTTGAATGTCATTGTGAATGGACCAATCACAGTTTTCTGTTTTTTGATCTAATGCTTTTGCTTGGTGAAAATTAAAGGAACGAGATGCATTTGTTTCTATAATGCATTCTCCTATATAATCCTGAATGGTAGGATAATCTGCAACTCTCATTCCAACATCATTATGTTTCTTTTTTGTGGTATGATTTTTTGCAATATCAATCATTCCCATAGCAATCCCGTTCCAGCAGGCCGAAGAACATAATAAAAAGAAAGGATCAACAGCTTCATCATTTGATCGAGCTCCATCACCTTTAGGACCTATCATCCGATCTTTAGAAATTTCAACTCCATTTATTTCTAATGGACCAGATTGATTTCCTCTTAAACCCAAACCATCCCATGTGGCTGGGTTTGTTTTAACTTCATTTTTCCATATTAAAAAACAAGACAAGTCAGAGTAGTCACCTTTGAAATCAGGACTCGTTGTTTGAGTAACGTACCAGTCGGCAAAACCTCCTGAGGTTGTCCAAGAAGATTTTTTATATATTTGCCAACCATTATCTGTTTTTTCGCATTTTGAAGATAAGTGATACCAAAAATGAGAACCTGTTTCGGGATCTGAATAGGAAACAGTTCCAATTAATACTTCATTATTTATTTTTGATAATAAATTTTTAATGCAGGCATTATTATGATGTCTTAATAAAATTGCGCTCAATGCCGCAATATGCATAACGTAACACATTGCAGTACTAGCACATCCATATCTTGCAATAGTTTCAACAACCATTGTTGCGCAAGTATGGTTTTCTCCCATACCGCCAAATTCTTTTGGAATAATAAGTCCAAGCAAACCAATAGATGCAAGAGCTTCAAAGTTTTTTCTAGGATAGATTAAATTCCGGTCGCTTTCAATCGCATTTTTTCTAAGAGTTGATTCACATAATTGAATTAATTTTGTTTGAATTATTTTTTGTTCTAAAGTGAGATCCCATTGAGGATCGAAATCATATGACAAACCCCAAAAATTCTCATTACCCCATTTTTTATTTTCATTATTTTGAAAACTCATAAAAAAAAACTCCTATTATTATAAATTGAAAATTTTTATTATTAAAATTTTAGAAGAGTCTAAGTAACAATTTTTTCGAATTCATTCATTAAAATGTCATAAAAAATAAATAATTGCAAATGTTTAATTCAATTTATTTGTATTTTCTTAATACTATTCATAAATGGAGGGCTATTTTAGTTCAAATTTTGAAATTTAAGTTATTCATCATTATAATAAATAGTTACTTTAATATTATTTTTCTTCAGATTTTTTTATTAATGATTCACCAAGTTCTCTTAATTTCACTTTATCCATTTTTTTAATCTCGTTGTTTAAAACGCGTTCATTTACTTTGTTATTCCAAGCATCAAGAGAATCAGGGCCAAGAAGTGCTAATTTTCCAATTAATTGTTTTAATACTTCATTTGTCGGAGCCATAACCCATCCTGCTTTTGCATCTCTTAAGTATCTTTCAATTCCTAAAGCGGGTTTGTATCCTGTTCCTCCACAAGTATGTAACATTTTATCTGAAAGATATGTTACGTTTTTTGAACAAGAAAGTTTTAATTGCCATAACCAAGACATTTTTTCTGATTTTGGATAATGATTTTCTTGTTTATAAATTTCCCAGTCGCAATTATTTGTTAATTTGTCTAGAGCTTCGGCAATCTGAAAATTAAAGGCACGACAAGTATTTGTATCTGCAATTGACTCGCCAACATAATCTTGAATAGTAGGATAATCCGCAATTCTTAAGCCGACATCATCATGCCTTTTTTTAGTTGTATGATTAACTGCAATGTCGATCATTCCCATTGCAACTCCATTCCAACATGCAGAAGAACACATAAGAAAAAAGATATCTGGGGATTCATTATTTGTTTTATTTGCTTCACCTGTTTTGCCAATTAATCGATCTTTTGGAATTTCTACTCCATCAATTTCTAGAGGACCTGATTGATTTCCTCTCATTCCCATTCCATCCCAGGTTGATGCCCCCGTTTTTATTTCATCTTTAAATAATAAGTAACAAGATAGATTTGAGTAATCGCCATTAAAATTAGGGCTTGTTGTTTGGACAAGATACCAATCTGCGAATCCTCCAGATGTTACCCATGAAGCTTTTTTAAAGACTTTCCATCCTTTTTCTGTTTCTTCTGATTTTGAAGAAAGAGGGAACCAGGCATGACTGCCTGTTTGTGGATCAGAATAAGCAATAGTCCCAATTAATACTTCATTATTTATTTTGGGTAACAAGCTTTTAAAGAATGGATTTTCATGATGCCTTAATAAAATAGCGCTTAAAGCAGAGATATGCATAACGTAACACATAGCCGTGCTGGCGCATCCGTATCGTGCTATGGTCTCAACAACCATAGCAGCGCAAACATGACTTTCACCAAGGCCACCAAATTCTTTAGGAATAATTAATCCTAGCAATCCTAAACTAGCTAAAGCTTCAAAATTTTTTCTAGGAAAAATTAAGTTTTTATCGCTTTCTATTGCGTTTGTTCGCAAGGTAGTTTGGCATAATTCTATCAATTTTTTTTGTATGTTTTTTTGTTCATCAGTTAAATGCCATTGGGGGTCAAACTCAAATCCTAGTCCCCAAAAGGGATTATTGTCCCAAATTTTTGAATTTGTTTTATGAAGATTCATTCCTTAATTCTCCTTCAAATGTTCTATGCTAAAATTTAATAAATATTTTTATAAAAAAATATAAAATATGAATTATTAAAATTCAGTTTACTTAGTTGTCATAAAATGCAAATAAACGCAAATGAATCATGTTAAATTAGTGGGATATATATAATATTCTGGTTATGCGCTCTATGATTTAACAAAATCCATTTTTAAAATAAATAATAGATTTTATATTGCTTGAAAAAACGACTACAATAGGCAAAATTACTTCTTACTTATTTTCTTACCCTAACGTAATTTGGATTTACCTATGGCAACATCTGTACTGCAGTTTTTAGAACCTTCTAAAATTAAAATATCTAATAAAAAAGAAACAATTGGTTTAGGTATTTCTAATATTTCTTCACTTCTTAAAAATACAAAAATTAAAAGTAATTTATTAAAAAATAAATATATTTTTATCGGTGTTCCTGATGACAGGGGGGTTATTGCGAATGGTGGAAATCCAGGAGCAAAAGAAGGCCCCGATTCTTTTCGTAATTGTTTTTATAAACTATATGATACATGTATTCGAAAGTTTAATCCAAGTACTCATAAACCATTTCCTCCGCACTTAGATAATAGAGATAAATCTACTTTTTTTTCTGAATCTTTTTTTGATGCTGGAAATATTATTTTAGCAGATACTATTAAAGAAACACATGAAAGATTAGCATCCGTTGTTGAGTATTTTCTTGATCATGATGCAAAAATGATTTTTGTAATTGGTGGTGGTCATGATTTTACTTATGGCAGTTACAAGGGGCATGTTTCATCTCGGAAAAATGAAATTATTCCAATTGTAAATTTTGATGCGCATTTTGATTTAAGGCCTGATGATAACGGAATTATAAATAGTGGAACAGCATTTTATCGTATTATGAAAGATTTAAATACAAATATAATTGGTGGAAAAGGATTGCTTGAAATAGGAATTCAAAGAGATAGAAATCCTCAATCATTGACTTTATTTGCAAATCAAAATCAAATTCAAACAGTAGAATATTTAGCATTATTAAATGTATGGAGAGATATTGCTCATGGACATGCACAAACCCCACTTGAACATATTCGAGATCATTTAGATGAATGTGCTGCTTTAGGATTTGATAGAATAAAAGGCAGTGTTCATATTTCATTATGTTTAGATGTATTTGATCAATCTATAGCTCCCGGTACAAGTGCATCAACTCCTTTTGGTGTTCAAATAAAAGATCTTGCTCAATCAATTACATTTATTGCCAAATCCCAAACATGTCGTGTTATGGACATTGCAGAACTTTGCCCAGCAAGGGATACTCTTGAGATGACATCACGATTATGCGCTTCCCTTGTTTACCGCATTGCACTTTTACGGGAAGAATATTCTTCCAGATTAACTTAATCGTACTCTTGTCGCATTCATGAATATGAGTTAGTGGAACTCGTTGAGGAGGAACTTGTATATGGAGCAATCCGTTTATTATGTTGGCATGAATCCATATTTGCCAATATTGCTCATATTAATTTTTGGGCTTGCACTTGGTCTTGGTGTCAGTGGCGTATCACTCTTTCTTGGTCCTAAAAAACCAAATTCAAGTAAACTAGAAGTTTATGAATGTGGTTTGCCGGTTACAAGTTCTGCTGAAAACCGCTTTTCTATTAAATTTTATTTAACAGCAATATTATTTATTCTTTTTGATATTGAAACAATATTTATGTACCTTTGGTCAACTGCGTTTGATTATTTAGGATGGTTTGGAATTGTTGAAGTTGGTATTTTTATTGCAACTTTATCAATTGGCTATATTTACGTGCTTAAACGCGGCGCTCTTCGCTGGGATTAAGGAGATTGGGAATGATAGAAATTAGTTTTACTCAAATTATCAGTACTATTCTTCTTATGCTTCTTGGCATAGCAGTTGGTGCTCAAGTTGCTCCCATAATGAGTTGGGTTGAACGCCGTCAATGCGCCATTATTCAAAGGCGATTGGGTCCTAATCGTGTGGGATTTTTTCAATTCCGTTTATTAGGTTTAGGACAACCTATTGCAGATGCAATAAAACTTTTATTTAAAGAAGATTTTGTACCACCTTATGTACACAAAGTATTTTATGTTCTTGCTCCGGTTGTTCCTGTAGCAACAGGATTAGCTGTTACGGTAGCTATTCCATGGGGAAGTCACGTTGTTGTAAATAACCAAATTATAAATTTACAAGCAGTGAATTTAAATTCAGGATTTCTTCTAATTTTCGCTCTTTCTTCATTAGCTGTTTATGGTGTTACTTTAGCTGGATGGTCTTCAAATAATAAGTATTCATTATTAGGCGGACTTCGTGCTTCTGCACAAATGGTAAGTTATGAAGTTGCTATGGGATTAAGTATTATCCCACTTGTGTTTATTTGGGGTACGCTAGATTTACAAACAATGATCACAAAACAATCAGAAATACTTTGGGGATTTTTGCCAAATTGGGGATTCATTCATGCCCCTATTTCATTTTTTGTTTTTATTGTTACTATATTCGCTGAAACAAATCGTCTCCCATTTGACTTAGCTGAAAGTGAAGGAGAGCTTGTTGCTGGTTTCTTAACTGAATATGGAGCAATGCGCTGGTCTTTATTTTTTCTTGGCGAATATTCCATGATGTTTGTAATGTGTGTATTAACTGTTTCCTTATTTTTTGGTGGGTATGAGTTACCATGGCTTTCTCAACATTATCTCCTTGAAATATTAACTCCTCAAGTTGGTGAAGTTTTAGCTAGATGGGTTTTATTGCCACTTGGTATTATCGTATTATTAACAAAAGTAATTTTGTTAATGTGGATATTTGTTCAAGTTAGATTTACCATTCCTCGTTTTCGCTATGATCAACTCATGAAATTAGGTTGGATTTACCTTCTTCCAATTGCACTTATTAACCTTATTATTACAGCAATTGTTACAGCGATTGTTAAATTTCATTAATAGAGCAAAGGGAAATTTTTATGATTACTCAAATATCATTTTTAATTATGGGTGTCATGGCAGTATTTTTATCTGCTTTAATGATTACTAGAAAATGGCCCGTTACCTCTGCAATGTTATTAATCGTTGTTATGATGTTAATTGCTGGAATGTACGGATTGCTTGGCGCTCATTTTTCAGCAGTGGCACAAATTATAGTTTATGCTGGTGCGATAATGGTTGTGTTTGTTTTTGTTATTATGCTTCTGAATTTACCTCCTGAAGAACTTAGATACGGCAGAATAACAATAGGTGAATTAATATTAACTGCTTTAGGTTTTATTGTTGCTTTATTTCTTGGTACAAAGGTGGGGCAAGGCTATCTTATATCTAATATAAATTCAAATTCTTTAATGAATGCACGTCCTCCATATTATCCTGAATCCATGAATGAAAATGTGAAAAATGTTTCCGCATTAATGTTTACAGATTATCTATGGGCGTTTGAATTAATTAGTTTTTTAATTTTAGTAGCTATTGTTGGCGCAATTGTCATAGCAAAGAAAGCGAAGGTGAGTGATGCCAAGTCTGCCTGAACTCGGTATTTATTTTTCATTATTATTATTTATTATTGGCTTATTTGGAGTCATGTTCAGAAAAAATTTGATATTTATGATGCTAAGTGTTGAAGTTATGTTAAATGCAGCAAATTTAGCATTTATTAGTGCAAGTAGCATGACTAATACAATAGATGGCCAAGTAATTATGTTTTTTGTAATGGCTGTAGCTGCTTGTGAAGCGGGAATAGGACTTGCACTTATTATTTCTTTATACCGTGCGAAGTCAAGTGTTGAAATTGACGACCTCAGAATACTGAGAGGATAAAGATGCAAGAACAAACATTACTTACTTTAATCGTTTTATTACCTTTAGTTGGTGCACTCATAAATGCTTTTGCTTTAAGAGCAGCTAATGTTGGAATCGTTTGTATGGTCGCTACATTTGTTGTAGCGCTTCCCTTTATATTTTCAGTAATGCTATTTATGGGACCAGTTATCCAAGGAAATACTTTAACAGTTGATTTATTTAATTGGGTATCTGTTCCTTTAGTGAATGGAAAAGAATTTAATATTTCATTTGGTTTAACAGTGGATAGACTTTCTGGAATATTTCTTCTTGTTATAACTGGAGTTGGTTCTTTAATACATATGTATTCTGGCGAGTACATGCACCATGAAAAACGTCCATACCGCTTTTTTGTTTACTTAAATTTATTTATATTTTCTATGTTATTGTTGGTATTAGGCTCAAATATGCTTGTTACCTTTTTAGGTTGGGAAGGTGTTGGAGTCTGCTCATATTTGCTAATTGGTTATTGGTACGAAGATAAAGCCAACTCAATGGCAGCAATAAAAGCATTTATAGCAAATCGTGTTGGTGATGCAGGCTTTTTAATTGCTATGTTTCTTTGCTACATGTTATTTAAAACGATCAATTACGCAGAGTTAGCCGCTATTATTGCAGCATCTCCTCAAACTTTTTTAGCAGAAAATTCTGTTGAAATAACATTAATTGGGCTTTGTCTTTTATTGGGAGTGGCAGGAAAGTCTGCGCAAATTCCTCTTTATACATGGCTACCTGATGCGATGGCCGGCCCTACCCCAGTTTCTGCATTAATCCATGCTGCAACAATGGTAACATCTGGCATCTATTTAATGAATAGATTAAGTTACGTTCTTGTTTTAAGTCCTACCGTAATGACAACAATTGCAATTGTTGGTGCAGCTACCGCAATTTTTTCAGCAACAATTGGATTTGCACAAACTGATATTAAAAAAGTTCTTGCTTATTCAACTTGTAGCCAGCTTGGTTACATGGTGATGGCTTGTGGTGTTGGTGCTTTTCAATACGGTGTTTCTCATGTTGTTACTCATGCCTTCTTTAAAGCGTGTTTATTTTTGGGCGCTGGTAGTGTTATTCATGCTCTCCACCATGAACAAGATATTCGAAAAATGGGCGGCCTCTTTAAAAAAATGCCAATTACTTCTGTTACTTTTTTAATTGCTACCTTAGCAATAATTGGTTTTCCTGGCTTTTCTGGATTTTTCTCAAAAGATGCAATATTAGCTGCTGCATGGGCTGGCCCTTTTGGAAGTCCAATACTATGGTTAGTTGGTTGGGTAACAGCAGGTTTTACAGCTTTTTATATGTTACGTTTAACTTGGCTTGTGTTTTTTGGAGCTTGTCGTGCAGAACATCCCGATCAAATTCACGAAACAAATTTTGTAATTACAATTCCATTAATAATTCTAGCAGTACTATCTATTTTTGGTGGACTTATTGCGATTCCAGAAGTTTTTACTGGAAAAGCTGATTTTATTACAAGCTTTCTTTCTCCAGTATTAGGACAAGCTCAATCTATTATTAATTCAAGCGGTATCCATGCAACTCATTTAAGTCATTCCATGGAATATGGTTTAATGGGAGCATCTATTTTAATTGTTTTTGTTGGTGCTACATTTGCGATTGCTGTTTATAAAAACGGTCCAGATGGTGGCGAAAAATTTGCGCATGCATTTGGACCTGTTTATCGTTTGGTTCGTGATAAATGGAGAATTGATGAATTGTATGAACTAATTCTTATACGTCCTCTCGCAAAAGTAGGAAAATTCCTATACAGCTTTATAGATAAAATAATAATTGAGGGCGTTGTAAATGGTATTCCTGAAACCTTATATACAGGAACGAGCGTTGCAAGCGATGCTCAATCAGGAATGGCAAGGAATTATCTCAAGTTTATTTTTATTAGTGTGTTTATTTTTGGGTTAATTCTATTTCTTTGAGCAGTTGAGAGGACACAATGATCGATGGCGTTTCGCAGTGGATTTTATCACTGCTCATAATTTTTCCATTATTCGTAGCTGGTATTATTTTAATAATACCTTCATCAGCTGACTGTCGCCTTCATAAAAAGATTGCTTTAGTAGGAACAGTTGTTGAATTCGTGTTTTCATTGCATTTGATAAAATATTTTGTTCCTAATTCGGCGCAGTTTCAATTTTCTCAAGTTTTAAATTGGTTGCCGCAATCAACAGGAATTAAATATGTTGTTGGTGTTGATGGATTAAATTTAATACTCGTTCTTTTATCTACCGTATTTTCAATTATTGTAATGATGACAGTTTACACTTCTATTAAAACAAAAGTAAAAGGTTTTTTAACCTTATTTCTTTTGCTTCAGTCTGGAATAATTGGTGTCTTTGTTTCCTTAGATGTTGTTTTATTTTATGTCTTTTGGGAATTAACACTCATACCTGTTTATTTTATGATTGGAATTTGGGGCGGAAAAAATCGTGTTTATGCAACTCTTAAACTTTTTATCTACGGTGTTGTAGGAAGTTTATTGATGTTGGTTGCATTAATATATCTATATTATACACACTCATTAGAAAATAGTGGTGTTTATTCTTCAAACATTCTTGACCTCTATAAAACAGCAGCAGCGTTGCCTTTGACAACACAATCCTGGTTGTTTTTAGCTGTTACTTTAGCGTTTGGTATTAAAGTACCAATATTTCCTTTTTATACTTGGCTACCTGACACTTATGAACAAGCGCCTGCGACTTACACATTAATGTCTGGTGTTATTTTAAAACTTGCTACTTATGGATTAATTCGATTTAGTGTATGCTTATTCCCTGCAGCCGCAGTTTATTTTGCAACTCCTATTATGATATTAGCTGTGATTGGTATTATTTATGGTGCACTAATTGCTTGGCAACAAAAGAATGTTAGAAGAATTATGGCATTTTCATCATTAAGCCATTTAGGCTTTATTGTGATAGGTATATTTTCTCTAAATACAATAGGCCTTCAAGGTGCACTTTATCAAATGTTAAATCATGCTATTACTGCAGGAGCTCTCTTTATTTTATTTAACTTCTTATATGAAAAAAGAGGAACATTTAATTTAGATGAATTTGGTGGAATTGCGAAAGTGTTACCTTGGTTTGCTTTTTTCTTTGTTGTCGCAGCAATGGGATCTGTTGCTTTGCCAAGTACAGGAAGTTTTATTGGTGAATGGCTTATTTTAATAGGTTCATTTCAAGCAAATCCAATAATAGGTACGATTGCAACTTTAGGAGTTGTTTTTGGAGCTATTTATATTTTATGGGCTACTTATAAAATATTATTTGGTCCATTAGATGATCCAGAAAATCAAAAATTATCAGGTTTAAATAAGTTTGAAGTGATTCAGTTAACTGTATTATCTATAATGATATTTGTGCTAGGTTTTGCTTCTTCTTCTATTCTTCAACATACAAAACCAACTCTTGTAAATATTGAAAGAAGTGTAATTAGCAACTCTGCTTATTTCTCTGAACTTGCCAATACACAAGATGGTGTTCTTTTGCCTCTAAATAAATTTCAAACAGTTCAAAATGAAGGAGTGAAATGATGTCAGCAGATTTTATGATGACTCAACTCCAAGAGACCATTAAAGCAGCAATTCAAACTCGTTTATGGAGTGATATTTTACCTCCAGCTTCGTTTTATTTTTTATCTCTTCCTATTTTATTATTGTTAGTAGGTGGTTTGGTAACAATGCTATTAGGAGTTTTTAAAACAGACCCTGATAAACCATGTTACCCTTCGTGGTACGTTGCTGTTTTTGTATCTTTTGCAGCAGCTGTTTTTGCTATTTTTTCAAAAATTTCGACACCAAAAGCTTTTTTAGGAAGCGGTGTTTTAATTGATGATATTTCAAGAACGTCATTTATTGTAATTGCTATTGGAACACTGTTTACTTTAATGGCTTCATCAATGACTAAAATTGGTAAAGAATTATTACGTTCCGAACTGCTAACTCTTATTTTATTTTCATCTGCAGGACTCATGGTAATGTGTGCTGCAGGAGAATTTTTAAGTTTTTTTGTTGGATTAGAATTAACGAGCATATCTCTTTATGTACTTGTTGGTTACCAACGTAGAACACTTCAAGGTATGGAAGCTTCTATTAAATATTTTATTTTAGGAGCAGCAGCAGCAGCCATGTTATTAATGGGCGCTGCTTTAATTTACGCAAGTATTGGTTCGTTACGTTTTGCAGACTTTAGGTTGTTAAATATTTCTTTATCAAATCCTTTTGGATTAGCAGGCGTTCTACTCATTTTTTCAGGGCTCGCTTTCAAACTTGCCATTGCTCCTTTTCATTCCTGGGCTCCCGATGTTTACCAAGGAGCAAACTCTCACTTAACGGGTTATATGGCTTCTTTAGTTAAGTTTAGTGTTGCTATTGTTATTCTCAGAATTTTAAGTGTAAGTTTTGGCGATGGTGAAAAAACTGGCCTTATTATTGTTTTCTGGATATTTGGTGCTGTTTCTATTGCTGTAGGCTCTTTATTTGGTCTAGTTCATAATAGTATTAAGCGGATTTTAGCTTATTCTTCCGTAGCAAATGCAGGTTATTTTTGTTTAGCATTTGCATCTTTGGCAGCAGATCCTACAAGCTTAGAGTCAAAACAATCTTTAATGTCATATGCTGTTATTTATGCTGTATTAAGTATGGGAGCATTTACCGTAATTTCATGGTTAGAAGATTCAAATCGTGAAGATCTTTTAAAAGAAGAATTAGCGGGAATTGGTTCAAAAAAACCTTTTGCTGCTGTTACATTAAGTGTGTTTCTTTTTGGATTTGCTGGTATTCCACCAATTGCAGGATTCTTCGGTAAATTTTTCCTTTTACTTTCTGCAGTAAATCAAGGATTTATTGGACTATCTATTATTTTAGTTCTATTTAGCTGTCTTTCATTATACTATTATTTGTCAATTATGGCTGAAATGTGGTTTAAACCTGCAACTCGGTACTCTGCGCAAAGCAATCAATCTGAAGAAACAAATTCAGGAATGAAAGCGGTTTCATTTATAGCTGCTTTTGCTGCAATAGTAATTGGTATTATGGGGCCTCGTTGGGCAATTAATTTAAATTATACTCAGGCCTCTGAAAAGAATATGCGTATTGTTAACACTGCAAATAGCGTTCATAATAATACAAATTCAAAAAATGAAGTTGTGATTTCAAATCCTAAATAGAGAGCAATTTCATTAAATTTATTATTGCCTCGAGATATCGAGGTTTTTTTTTGGGGTAAATAATATATGAATTGCTTTGATTTATTAAAAAATACTTTATTGAATGAGAATATAAATTTAAATTTAGAATCAAATGTTCCAAATCAAATATATTCAAAAAATTATTTTGAATTTGAAAATAAAATGGATGAGTTATTAAATTATTTTTTTTCAAATAATCCTTCAGATAATTCTGTTTTTATTTTATGTGATGGCAAATTTAAAAGTTCCGAAATAAATTCAAACATCAATATATCTGACATCATTATTCAAATGATAAGTAAAAAATATAATGTAATATATAAAAATTTATCTTTAGAAAGCAAAACGGCTGTTGAAGATATACACGCTTCCGAATATTTTTTAAACCATGTAAATCATTTCATTCAAAATGAAAAAAAATGTAAAGTTTATATTGCATTAGGAAGCGGAACAATTACAGATCTTTTAAAACACTCTTTATATTTAAATGATCCGAATTCTATTTTTATTAGCATACCGACCGCAATGACGGTAACTGCTTTTACTTCTTCTTTTTCTGTTTTAGATATAGAAGGCGCAAAAAGAACAAGAATTTCTAAAAAAATTCATACTACAATTTGGATTGAACCTTTATTGCAAGCGGCACCAATTGCCTTATCTCGAGCGGGTTACGGAGATCTTCTTGCTCGTTTTGTAGCATATGGTGACTGGTATTTAGCTTATAAATTGAAAATTACTGAGAGTTATAATGAATTAGCTTATCGCTTAATGGAAGTATTTTCTGATTCTTTAAAAAATTTGTCGGTGAGTATTGGGCAAGACATTTTAACAAGTGATGCGACACAAATTCATGCCTCTGCTCTTGCAATGGCTGGGATTGCAATGTCATTAAGTGGAGAAACAACTCCACTAAGTGGCTATGAGCATGTAATTAGTCATGCACTTGATTTTTTAAAAATAACTTCAAATAGAACATTAGTTTTGCATGGAGAGCAAGTTGCATTAGCTTCTTTGACAAGTGCGATGAGTATGGATTGGTTTTTAGAAAATACAGAATTTGATATTAAAAAATTTAGATCAATGAATGAAAAAGAAACAGAAAAATTAATAAATCAATTTATAAATTCGGCACCTTATTATGGAAATCAAGATAATATAAATTCAATAGATCAAAATAAATTACTAGAAGTAAAAAAATTATTTATTCAGGATTACATGATAAAAAGTGAAAAATGGGACCTTGCAAAAGAAAAATTTGATACCTTTTTAAATGAATTACCAGAAATAAAAAAACATCTTTCAAAGATAACAATTCGTTCTTATGAAATGCAAAAATTATTGGAGAATGCAAAATTACCAACGTATCCTGAAGTAACAAACCCACCAACTTCGGCTCTTGAATATCGCTGGGCTTTAAGGTTTTCTCCATTTGTAAGATCTCGCTTTTGTATTGCGGATTTTATTTTTTGGGTGGGTGAAGATACCTGTGTTGTGGCTGCTATTTAGAAAAGTTATAATTTATATTCAATCTTTTCCTGCTGTCTTAGCTTTAATTTTTTTATTGGTTTGTAATTTTAAAATAAAATTATTGTGTTAATGCTTTAGGTTTCTCATAGATCATTTTTTTATCTTTGTTAAAATTGCTAGAGTAGGAATAACTGTTTACCGTATCATTGTCGTTAAAGTGTATCCTAAGTTCTTTTAATTTGACATCATCTAAGAATAGATTGATTTTTGCGTATCTATAATAATAAGTTTTCATACCAAAAAGAAAGTCTGCTCGAAGTGGATAACCATAAATCGTTTCTATTTCTTCTCTGGTAGTAGAGTTTAATGAAATATTTTTGAAATCAGCTGTAAACTGATTACCAATAGTTGTACATGAGCAAAGAAAGATTAAACTACAAAATAGGATTGCTAACTGTATCGGGTTCATTTTCATAAAAAAATCCAATTTTATTAAATTAGTGAAGCATAATTATTTATTAGTCTCAAAAATAATTTTTTTATCATTTTCAAATGAGCTATAATAAGCATAGTCTTTAACAGTGTCGTTCTCATTAAAGCGGATTACAAACTCTTTGCTTTGTAACTCTCCAAATGGTTTTACTTTTAAATATACATAAATATAAGATTTAAATCCATTATCAATTCCTGCCCTATATGGAAATCCATAATTCGCTTCAACTTCGCTTCTGGTCGTCGAATTTATTTTAATATTGCTAAAATCTCCCGAAAATGATTTACCAAAAGTGGTACAGGAAGTAACTAATATTAAACTAAAAAATATTATGATGTATTGTGTGATGTTTTTTTTCATGTGAAAATCCTTTTTTTATTAAAATTTTGTTGATTCTTTAAACAAAAAAAATTAAATCTCCTGATCCATTTCTTGAAAAAGGAATTTCTTTTTTTTGAATGATAATTTAATTGGTTTTCATACAGATTACCTGTGAGATAAATAACTAAAAGTAACATTTATAGTCATGATAATTTTTTGTCAATACGGGATAGATTACCAAAAATTTAATATTTTAAATGTTGGGTTAAGAGGTTTATTTAGTTTAATAAAATAATTATTTTGGTTATGGAGTTTTATATTAAAATAAAATTCATATTATAAAAATATTAGTCACTCTTTTTTTTCTTTGCCGTTGCAGAACTTGTTTTTCCGAGGCTTTTTTGAATAAACTTAATTACCCTTTTTTTTAAATCTTTATCTTCGTCTAACACAAGTTTTATAAGTTCTAGTTCATTATTTGTTCTTAATTTCTTTTTATTTGCAGGAATAGCCATAAATAAAATACCTCCTTTTAAATTATCGGAAGTATTTTAATGTTTCATTTAGTTTTGAATGCCTATGTCAAAAATTAGCTGCAGATTTTATATCTTCTAAAAGATCTTGAGCATCTTCTATGCCAACTGAAAATCTTAATAAATCAGAGGTTATTCCTAGTTTTTTTCTATGCTCTAAAGGAACGCTGGCGTGAGTCATTGTTTCGGGATGGTTTATTAAAGATTCGACACCACCAAGGCTTTCGGCAAGTGAAAAATATTTTAATCTAGAAACAAATGTTTTTAATTTATCATAGTCACCATTTATTCTAGCAGAAATCATGCCTGAAAAACCTCTCATTTGTTTTTTAGCTAGTTGATATTGCGGGTGATCCTCAAGTCCAGGAAAAATAACTTCGGAAAATATTTTTAGTTTTTGAATTTCTTTTGCAATAAATAAAGCATTTTCATTGTGCTTTTTCATTCTTAAAGAAAGTGTTTTTATACTTCTTAACAGTAAAAAGGCTTCAATAGGAGCATTTACACTTCCTCCTGCAAATTGAATGAATTTAAGTTGTTCAGCAAGGGAGTCTTCATTTAGCATTAAGCAACCGCCAACTAAGTCGCTATGGCCTCCAATGTATTTTGTTGTACTATGTAATACAATATCAGCGCCTAGTTCAATTGGATTTTGAAAAATAGGTGAAGAAAAAGTATTATCTACAACAGTAATTGCTTTAAATTTTTTTGATATTTTTGAAATATATTCAATATCAATTAATTTTAAAAGAGGATTCGTAGGTGTTTCAATCCAAACAAGTTTTGTATTTTTTTTAAAATGACTTTCAATATTATTTGTAATTGTCATATCAATAAATTCAAAATCAATATTATATTTTGCAAATATTTTTCTAAATAATCTGCCAGTACCACCATAAACATCGTCGCAAACAAGAACATGATCACCTGGATTTAGTAATTGAGCAATGGCGCTAACAGCTGCTAGTCCAGATGAAAAAGAAACGGCATGTTTTGCTTTTTCTAATGCGGCTAGTGAATTTTCTAGAGCAGTTCTTGTTGGATTTCCTGCTCTAGAGTAATCATATATTTTTGGATTTCCAGGGCTATCTTGAACATATGTTGACGTTTGGAAAATAGGAGTCATAATTGCGCCTGTTACGGATTCTGGCTCAACTCCTGCATGAACACAAATAGTATCAAAGTTATTACTTAATTTACTCATTTTTTTTCTCCTAGGGAAATATCAGGAAATTCATTAAAATTAATTTTATGAAGTTTTAAAAATGTATTTTTAATATATTCTCTTTGTTGAATAGGATCGAATGGAATTGATGAATTTTTAAGTAAGTTTTTAACAATTTCAGAATTCATCATATCTGAATAAAGTTCGCAAACAATTGGATTATCTGATAGCGAAGGTAATTTTATATTTGAACCCATTATTCCTGCATTATGAAGCATATGTCTAGGAAAAAGAGTTTGTTGATGAACCCAATCGGTATAGCCATTTTCATAAAATTGAATAAAAACTTGTTCATCTTCATGGTACATTTTATCACCAACAATCCATTGCCCTATTGCTGCTAAATGAATTCTTATTTGATTTGTTCTTCCTGTTTGAGGCAAACAAGCAAACATGGTATAATCTTCATAAGTCGCTAGTTTTGAAAACCAAGTTTCAGCTTGTTGAGGTAAATTGCCATTAACCCAAAGTTTAAGTCGAATTAAAGAATTTTCAGGTTCTCCAATTGGTAATGTAACTCTAAAGTTTTCCGGTAATCGGCTTTTTCCTTTAGTCACTGCAATATATAATTTTTCAATGTTACCTTGTCTAAAAGCTTCTGATATAATATTTCTGGTTTCCGATTTTCTAGCACAAGCTAAAATTCCGCTAGTTTCCCGATCGATTCTATGAACTGCAGAGCAATCAGCATAACCCATTTTTGCAGATATATTTACGAAAGTATTTTTTCCATAAATACCAGCTGCATGAATTACCATATTTGGTGGTTTAGAGAATATACAAAGATCTCCATCGTCAAAAATAATATCCATTTTTTCTATTACATCGGGTTCATATTCTGGTGGATGAAAAAGCCATATTTGATCATAATTTTTTAATTTATATGTAGGCTTTACTTTATTTAAATGAATTTTTTCGCGTTCTTTTTTATTGGCGCCATGCTCAATTAAAACTTCACCATTTGAAATTCTTTCACGCCACGTTTCTCTGTTATGAAATTGAAACTTACTTGCCATGTAAGCATCAATTCTTTCTTCATTTTCTAAGTTTTCTAGATGGTTTCCAATTTTTCTAAAATCTTCTTTTTTCGGCTCTTTATTTCTTTCAATGGACTTTGGCGCTCTGGCTTTCAGCATTGTTTTCATAACTTCGCCAATTTCATCTTCGTTAATAACGGGAGATGATTTTGGTTGATTTTGAATTGATTTTTCTTCAATCAAATTTTTCATTCTTTTTATATTATTATTTATTATTGTTTTTTCTTCTTTTGTTGCATTAAGATGCTTTTTTAGCAATTGATCTTTATATTGTATGATCATATCTGTTTCAATGCTTGGGAGTATTTCTATTCCTAAATCATGATTTGGATCTATCATATTAATTATATTTAATATAGCTTCTGCATTTCCGCCGCTAAAGTAACATTTGCAAGGGGAATGCATTTTTATAGATGCAATAACCCTTGATGCTGTTGATAAAAATACACCTCTTTGAACATAAATTTCTTGATTCCAATTTTTATCTTTTGGAGTAAACATTTCTGAATTAGCTTGGAATAAAGGAACTAAGGCCGTGTAATGATGAATTGCATTAAATGCCATTTGTACGCCAGGAAAAATAAAATTCTCTAAAATGGATAAAGAGGATGAAACTCCTTCGCAAGTAACTGCTGTGCCAAATGAAAAAGTAATAATATTTTCTTTTAATTTTTTAGCTTGTTGAAATGCAAATAAAAATTTAAGAGCCCTATCAGCTCCTAATCGACTTACTTCAAAGTCTCCCGTGATATCCATGCAATTAAAAATATCATTTTCAGTAATTTTTAATTCATGAAACGAAATTTCTGGGAAAAGGCTTGTTAAGTAATCTTTAATTATACTTAATGAATTTTTTGTTTTTTCAGGTGTGTTTACGGAGGTGTATACTAAATCAATTTTTAGTTTTCGATCTAAAATAAATCCATCTAATATTGTTTTAAAAAATTCTCTAATTTTAATTTGCTCATTTTTAAGCAAGATATCATATGGAATATTAATATGATATTTCTTTAAATGAGAAGATTGATATCCAATATGAATTGTTGTGTTACCAAAATCAATAGCAAGAATGGGCGTTCCTTTTTGTATTGATTCTGTGTTTGTTATCGTTTTTTTATTTGCTGTAGGTTCTTTTAATGAAATATCTCCAGACACGACGGGCTTTGAATTACCACTTAATAATAATCCAGCATTATTATCAATTCCTAAAAATTCACCTTGCCTGGTTCCTTTATCTACAGATAAAATAGTCCCCTTTGGTAACGATCTTTCTAAAACTAAAGATTTTAATTGTTCTGTATTACGTGGAGAACAAATATAATCAATAATTTCATTTTTTAATGTTTCGCAAAATTTATTTAAAATAGCAGATCTAAATTCATTTGATTTATGATACTTATTTATTTCTCTTTTGATTGTTTTATTGTCATTTATGAATAAACTTTCCCAAAAAGAAATTGATTTATCATATTGAGGATGGCTAAAAAAATTTAAACCAATGCCAATAAAAAAGTCTCCAATTTTATTTCCAATAGCATTTGTTTCACACAATATACCGCATATTTTTTTATATTCTAAAACTTCTTTAGCATTAGATTTTTTAGGAAAATAAATAATATCATTAGGCCATTTAATACAAATCATTTTATCTTGATTAAACGGAATGCTGTGAAGCATGGACTTAATAAAACTTTCTGTAGCAGCTAGTGAGTCATAAATAGCGCAACCTATTAATGAAGTGACCCATTCATAGGGAACTTTAATTCTTTCGCTTGGAATAACTAAGGTAACGGGCAAAAATTCATTTTGTTTTAAAACAGCATCGCTTAAATTGTTAAAATAAAATAATTCAGATGTTTCATTTATAGAGTTATTTTCTTTAATTTCCGCTTGTTTCCAGAGAGAACCCCCTCGACCTCTGCCAAGAGTTTGATTGCTGGTCATAATCGCTAAAATATTACCTTTATGAGGGTTATTTTGGACAAAATGTTTAGCAAGATCCATAGTTGATGGTGTTTGTTCTGTGTAAATTGTATAAAAATCATTTTTCGTCATTGTAGTTCCATTAATTAATGTGGTAAATAGAGTTGTAAACTCATATCAACCCAAATAGCTTTATGAATTAAAGCTCCCATGCTGAGAAAATCGACACCTAGTTTTGATATTTCTTCAATATTTTTTTCATCTAAATTACCACTAAGTTCAATTTTAATATTTTGATTTATTTTATTTCGTTCTTGAACTGCAAGTAAGACATCTTTTTCAGAAAAATTATCAAGCATGATAACATCAGCCCCTTTTTTCAAAGCAGCTTTAAACTCAGTTAAATTTGTAACTTCAATTTCAATTTTGGTTAATATTGGTATGTTTTTTGATAAATTATCGAGAGATTCTTCAATTGAACCTATTGCTCTTAAATGATTTTCTTTCAGCATAGCTCCTGTATCAAGTCCATGTCTGTGATTACGAGCGCCAGCAATTCGAGTGGCGTATTTTTCGTATATTCTTAAACCAGGAGTCGTTTTTCTTGTCTCTAATAAAGATATGTTGCTTGAATATTTACGAATTTCTTGCAGAATTGTTTTTGTTTTAGATGTAATACCACTTGTTTTTGAGCATAAATTTAATGCAACTCGTTCTGCAAGTAAAATGGAACTTGCACTGCCTATGCCTCCAAGAACAACGGATCCTTTTTTAATGAAATCACCATCATTGCTATCTGAAAAGAGTTTAATTGTTCCCCCTGATGCTTGATAAAATGTTTCTTGCATCATGTGTAAACCAGAAAGATTAAAATCTTGTTTTGCTACAATATAAAACTCAGCAGTTTGGTTTTTGTCCATAGCGCCAAATAAAGTAGGGTCGCCAGAACCATGATCTTCTTCAAGCCATTGTAGAATATCTTTTAGGATGCGGTTTGGTGTAACTCCAAGCTTTGATGTGCAAAAATGAATAAAATCGGTTTGAGTTAGCTCGTTTTTTGGCATCAAAAAAGGACAGCGAGGCTTTACTTTCGTGTGATCCATAGTGCACCCTATTAAAGATAATTTTAATGCCCTGGACATCCAAGGCAGGGGTACTCATATCATGATTTTAGCAATACAAAAATGCTTACAAACGCATATTCCAAAAATATTTTTGGAATCTCTTGAAGAACTTGAATCCGAAGCACAAAAAGGAATATTTACATCTTGGTCATTATCAAATAATGAAGCGGCACTATCTGCATTTTGGGCGGATGAATGTCAATTTAATACAAAAAAAATTTCCGAAAATATTGATTTTTCTTATCATCCGACTTTTGATTTATCAAGTCTTACAAAACCCATATTTTTGAATTTATATTTAAGAGAATTATTTAAACAAGATTTTATTAAAATAATAAATACACCAATAAATGATTTATTTTTAAATAAAAACTCTTTAGAAGAAAATGAAGAATTATTTCAATTTATTTTAAATAGTAAAAATAATTTTTGTTTAAATTCATTTCTATCACACTACTCTGGGACTAAAAATTGGTTTTGGATGGGAAGCGCTAAATGGTTTCAATTTTCTACTTCGCATCATAAAGATCCAAATGTTTATCATACAAATTTAGATATTAATGATAAAAATTACATATATAATATTAAAAGTAATTTAAATTCAAGCTGTATGAAATCATTTAATTTTGATGATTATGGGAAATTTGTTTATTCTGATGTAAATTACTTTATATTATCAAGATTAATAGAGTCCTTTTTTATGAAAGAAAAAAGCTGGTTTCAAATTGTAGAATTAATAAATGATAAATTAGAAACAAATTTTTTTCACTCAAGTCTATCTCCTCAAAAATCAAAAAATAGTATTCCGTTTTATCCTTATATTTCTTATTATAATAACGATATTAATTTGGATAAATTAAAGGACATGAACTTTGGATTTGTAAATGATACAAATTCAAATATACTTTCCTCATTGAGTGAAAATAATAATTTGGTATCAGGCCATTCAGGATTTTTTGGTAATATTATTGATGTTACAAAAGCTACTAAAGAAATTATTTTTTCACAAAGTAAATATTTATATGAAGTTAATTATACTAGTGATGTAAACGTAAGATTTGTTTATGGATTAGACACTCCTAGCTCAAAAGATTCAACTGCTGGATTAAATCATTGGCCAGAAAATAGATCTAAAGTTTACGGTCATTTGGGATACACGGGAACTTCTTTTTGGTTCCAAATAAATGAAAAAAAACAAAATTCAAAATATCATGTATTATTAACAAATCGAGTATCACAAAGAAGAAAATATGGAGTAGAAAAATGTCCGAGAATATTTGTTTATTCCGATTTTATTAATAAAAGTAATAAATATTTTAGAGTTACAAATGATGATATAAAAGAAATAAATAAAATAGAATTAGATGATATTTTAAATGAATATTTTGGAATTTCAAATAAAATATGGGATTCAAGTGTAGTACGAATAGCTCCAAATATAAATAATATTAGAAAATCAATAGCAACAAAGATGTGGAACTTATAATATGCTAAAAAAATTATTTTTATTATTTTTCTTTATATTTGTTGGATTTATTGGATATATTTTTTATTGGTTTAAAAGTCCGAACCCTTTAAACCAAGATTCTGTAGATTATCATTTACAAGAAGGCTCTACATTTATGAGAGTTGCATATGATCTAGAGAAATTAAATGTTTTAAGGTACCCTAAGCTTTTTATTGATTACGCAAAAATTATGCATTTAACTGGGAATTTAAAAATTGGAACATATCGATTTCATAAAGATATCTCACCAGAAGAAATACTTACGAAGCTTGTAAAAGGGGATATCGTAACTATAAAAGTAACTATTCCAGAAGGATTAAATATATACCAAATTTCTGAAAAACTAGCTCAAGATTTTCCAAAAACAACAAAAGAAAATTGGTTAGAAATTGTCAATTCTAAAGATTTAATTCCTTTTTTGGGACTTAAAACAAATGCAGTTAATTTGGAAGGCTTTATATTTCCTGAAACATACGTATTTGATCCCAATTTATCACCAAAATCTGTAATAAAATCGATTCTTTCTGAATTCAAAAAGAATGTGACTCCAGAAATGTTTCAAAAAGCAAAAGGGCTCGGTTTATCACCTTTAGAGTATATTACTTTATCCTCTATTGTTGAAAAGGAAACTGCTGTTTCTTCTGAAAGAGAAAGAGTGGCAGGAGTTTACTGGAATAGACTTAAAATTAAAATGAGGCTTCAGGCAGATCCAACCGTAATTTATGGAATATGGAACAAATATAAAGGATCTATTACAAAAAGAGATTTGCTAACACCTACACCTTATAATACATATACAAATTATGGGTTACCGCCAGGGCCTATTGCGAGCCCTGGAATTGCAAGCTTGAAAGCCACTTTAAACCCAGTTTCAAAAGATCTTTATTTTGTTGCCAAAGGTGATGGGACTCATATTTTTAGTCAAAACTTAAAAGATCATAATATTGCTGTAAGGAAATATGTCATTTTTTTAAAAGCAAATAGACAAAAGGAATAAGTATAGAATGAGGAATTTTTACGAAGTTGAAGGTAAATATTTTTTAAATTTATCTAAATATATGGATGAATGGGAAAATTATTTGGGCATATACACAAAAGATGGTCAAGAAAAAAAAGGAGCTGCCCAAAGCCTTGCTTCGCATGTTCAAAGACTTTGGAGTCATTTTAATCAGGAAAGAGATAAATTAGATAAACATTATATGGAGTCCGCAATAGGGCTTCAATCCTATGTTTCTTCATTTTTATTACCAAATATTGAAAGAGTTTTTTCTACTTTAGTAAAAGATGAGAATATATTTGCGATTGAAAGTTTATTTTCTATTGAAAAAGAAGAAATAATCATAGCAGATTTTGGTTGTGGGCCATTGAGCGGATCTGTCGGAATTATTTCATTATTAGAATATATATTTTCTAAAAATCCAAATTTAGTAGCTCCAAAAAAATTATTTATTTATGCAATTGATCGTTCAGAAAAAATTGTAGAATTTGGTTCTAAATTTATTAAAAACTCTACTTTTCCTGATACACAAATAACGATAGAAAGATTGACTTCTGCTGATAAAATGACAAAACAAGCTCATATTGTTCTCTGCATTAATATTTTTAATGAAATTCCTGAAAAACATCGTCTTAAAACATTAAAATCTCTTTATTCCAAAACAGAAGATGGTGGTGTTGTATTTATTATGGAACCAGGCCAAGAACTTCATGCTAAGGCTCTAGGTGGTCTAAGAGATGAATTTATTGAAACCGCAGAAAACTGCGAAATCATTTCTCCTTGTGCTCATAAAAAATCATGTCCCCTATCTTTTAAATCGACAAGAAAAGATTGGTGTTGGTTTAGACATGCTTGGAATCCTCCTAAAACTCTTTCTTTAATTGATAAGTTTTCAAAAGTAGATCACTATGAATTAAATTTTTCTTATTTATTTTTACAAAAAAATAAAGTGCGTTCTGCAGAAAAATATTATGCAAGATGTGTTAGTGATGAATTTAGTATTGATGTGAAAGGAAATAAAGCTCAGTTAAATTATTTTGCAAATAATTTAGTTTCTGGTGAAAATGCTGAGTTTTTAGAAATGTCTGAACATGAAAATGGTTTAAATAAAATTTTATTATGTACAAGTAATGGCGATTTAGAATCTGCATTTGTTATTGCAGATCCTAATCAGAAAGAGTATCGTCGTGGCAGAAGAATTAAAGAAAGTTCTGAATTATATATGAGAGCTAAAGAACGGAATTAATGCCAAATAATATACTTAAAATTTTTAAAAAAATTGAACATATTAACGGCTTGTATGAAGATGTTCCCGATTTAGAAAGAAGATCAGCAATTTTAATACCCGTGTTATGTCCGAAAATTGATTTTGAAAATAAAATTTTAAATATATTAAATTGGAAACTTATTTTTACCATTCGCTCAGGACATTTAAAAGAGCATGCGGGAGAAGTCTCTTTTCCAGGAGGTCGAATTGATCATGGAGAAAGTCCGCAACAGACTGCATTAAGAGAAGCAAATGAAGAAATTGCACTTGAGCCTACTAAAATTTTATCGACCATAAAATTAAATGATTCCTTTGCGAGATCTGGTTATCATATTGTTCCGTTTTGTTCCTTATTTATAGATGATCAAAACTTAAGATGTAATGAAGATGAAGTTAGTTTTATCGTTCCAATATCAATTCAAAACTTATTAAATATTAATAGTTGGAGTGAAGAGCGAACTATCATGCAATTAAAAAGACGTGTTTGGCATTTTCCTATGAATATTAATAATATTGGTGATATTGATATTTGGGGAGCAACCGGAAATATATTAAAAGATTTTTTAATTCGAATTGAAAGTTTATTATAGATACTATTTATTTTAGCTCTTTTTCATAGTCATAAACTAATTTAGCCGCCTTTTTAAAATTATTTACAACTTCGTTGGATGTGTTTTTATTAAAAGCGAGATACCTTTTTCCATCAAGTTCTTTTAATTCAAAAACTTTTTCTACAATATCATATGGTATATTGATTTTTTTTAGCTGCTCTTGAAGACTTAACTCACTTCCAACTATTAGGTCTTCCCTTTTTCCAATAAATTTTAAAATATTTAGATCAGTTGAAGCTGCAATTTCAAAATTAATAAAACCTTTTTCTGCTAAAAATTTATATTTAATATCTTCTTTTACAACTCCAATTCTATATTTTTTTGCATCTTCGATTGAATTTATTATAATGTCAGTTCTTGATTTTAATTTATAAAAATATGATCTTACATTAATAATAACCCCACAATATTTAAACAACTTATCTCTTTCCTTGTTTTTTGCTAGGGGAAATATCAATGTATTTTTATTATTCAAGGCATTATTATAAGCAGATTCCCAAGGAAGAATTTGAATTTCTTTTTTTAGTTTTAAAATATCTAAAATTTTATTTACTCTTTCAGCTAATAATCCATAAGGTTTTCCTGAAGAATTTAAATAAATATAAGGAGGAGTGTTTTCTGTAACTATTTTTATTTCATCAATAGATAAACAAAATGCTATTTTTGATAATAATATGCTTAAAATAAATAAGCATAATTTCATTTAAAAAATCCTTTTTTGATATAATATAATAAAAAATAATAATTTAATTATATCTTCTTAAGAAAATTTTAAATATATGAATGTCAATATTTAATCAGTCCTAGTTCTCTGCAAAAATCGTAAAATCCAGGTTTTTTCCATTTTGAATATGTTTCTAAAAATCTCTCTATTTCAAAAAGATCCACTTTTTGAAACTCGCCAACTGATTTTTCTAAATGAATTGAATTGAAATTTTTTAATTCAATTAAAAACCATAATTGTTCTTGCCCTATATTTCCTTTAAATCTTTCTTTTTTTAATATTTCTTTAGGAAAAAAATAACGTCGCCAGTATTTTGATTGATAAATTATTTTAAAAGCATTTTCTTCAAGCCCTAGTTCTTCTTTTGTTTCTCTAATTATTGCTTTTAAAGGAGATTTATCTGAGTCTTCTATTCCACCTTGAACATTTTGCCAAGTGCTATGATCGGATCGAAAACACGCAACATATTTATCTTTAAATTTTATAAGAGCAGCTACATTTTGTCTAAACATTTTAAGTTTGCCTTTTAATCAGAAGTTATTTTTTTTATTATATCAATTTCATCGTTATCTAAACCTCTAAATGAAACTTCAATTGAGCATAATATTATATTTTTATTTTTTATCATATTTAAAAATACAGGTTGTTGACACCATCTAAAAAAATCTTTTAATGTAAAAATAATGGAGTCTGAAGTGTTTATTAAATCAATTGCTTTTTTTGTTAATTTTCCATGATCATCTAAAAAAATTGAGTCTAATTTATTTAGTTTAAAAGTATTTTTTAAATCAAGGAATAACTTATTTGGATTTGCGATTCCTGCAATAAATCCTATTGATTTTTGTGATTTAAAAAATAGATTTAAATCTTGTATAGTTACCTCTTTGCCGATTTTAATTGAACTGTCTTGAATATCTAGCATAAAATAAGAATTTAAATATGTCACAATAATATCTTTATTGCTTAATTCAAGACTAAATTTATTTAAACAATCTTTCATTTGTTGTTTGTAGTTTTCAATATTTATAAAACTTGTTCTTGACCAAAATCTATAATTAAAACTTAATAATAAATTTTGGAATGATTTTTTTCCAAAACCTTCTCGAAAAGGGCCAATCGGCATACAAAAGTGGGGACTATTTTGAACAATATCCGTTGACCATAAGCATATATTTATATCTCTAGGGCATTCAAAATGTTGAAGACCATCATCTAGAATTACGACGCATTTTAAATTATGAAGTGTGTTTTTAGTTTTTATTTCATTTATTAGAAATTCGAGAGAAAATAATCTTCTTTTGTTTTGTAGTACATAAAAAATACTTTCTTTTTTAGAGAGCTTCTTTAATATTTCGAAATGTTCTCTGTTTTCATCTGAAAGGTTATTAATATCATTTGTATTTGATAGATTGTTTACGTAAATATTTTTAATATTTTGTCCGATACCACGCGAGGCAATGGCAACGATGTATCCCTGTGCTAAAAAAATTTGTGCCATTTTTTGAACTACGGGTGATTTTCCAGTTCCACCTATTATTATATTACCTACACAAATAATATTGAAATAATCAATATTTAAATTTTCTTTAATATTGAGAATACTTTTATTTGGATAAGAAATTTCTCTTCTTTTTTTTGAAATAAAATGAATTAAAATAGAAATTATTATCAATAATGGTGAAAAAATCCAAAAAATAATGTTTTTTTTATAAAATGGTAAGTCTAATTGATTTCGAATTTTTTGCCCTATTGATTCAGGCATGCGATAAAATCTCCTTTGGATTACCTTGCTTAACTATTTTTCCATTTTCAAAAATAAAACAAAGATCAAAATCTTTTACTTCATGTAAGGCATGCGAAACGGCTACTACGGTATGCTCAGAGTTTTTTGATTTCCAGTTTTCAATCGCTTTCCAAAATAACTCAGCAGATTGTGCATCTAAATTAGCAGTAGGTTCATCTAATAAAATTAATTTTGGTGCAGCATATAGAGTTCTTGCAAGGGCGATTCGCGCCTTTTCCCCTCCAGAAAGACCGTCACCAAGAAAACCTAAATTTTTATCTAAAATAAGTTTTGATCCAGACTCTGAATAAGCAAGCATTAAAGCAATAATGAGATCTTTAGCTTTATCTTCTGCAATATGTTCAGGTAGAGACTGTTCTGCATAAATAATATTTTCTTTAACAGTTCCTCTAAAAATATAAGGGGTCTGTGAAGTTAATAAAAAATCTGGATTAATAGATATATTACCTTGAGTTGGAATGATTAATCCAGCAAGTGCTCTTAAAAAAGTTGTCTTTCCCGCCCCGCTTTCACCAACAAAAGCAATTTTTAATCCTTTTGGAATGCTGATAGAGCAATTTGTTAATATTTCTTTTCCATTTTCAGTAACGTAACTTACTTGATTTGCAATAATAGCTTCTTTTGCGTAACTAGGAAGAGGAGATGGTTTTATAAGTTTTGAATTAGAGAAATCACCTAAAAAAGATTGAACTCTTTGCAAAACTACGCGTATTTCGCTGAAAAAAGTAATAGAGCCTGTAATATTTTTGATATATTTAAATGAAAAGGCAAGCAAAATTAACATAGAAGAATATGTGCTTGCTTCAAATTCACCTATATAGTTAATACGCCAAGCAAACACGAATCCGAGCATGCATGTTGCGAAAAATTCCATTCCTGGAGTGAAAAAAGTTCGAACAAATAAACTTTTTTTCATCATAAAATAATTTTTAAGATTCGTTTCTTCGAAATCTATTTTTTCTCTTTCATGACTTCTTAAGGCGTTTATTGTTAATAAACCATTATGACTAGAAAGCAAACGAGTCGATATTCCAATTTGATGTTTTTGGCTTTCGCGTGTGTAATAATTTAATTTTTGAGCTACTTTTTTTAGAGTAATACCCAATGGAATAAAAATACAGCATCCAATTAAAAATGTTTGCCACGATATTAATAGCATTGTTATAATAATACCAATCAAAACCAGCGTATCTCGAATAGCACTTATGGTTCCTTTGCTAATAGCTGCTTGCAAAAGAGTTGTATCTTGCATGAGTTGATTTGCAATAAAATCAGGATTTTTTTGATCTAGTTTGTTACCAGGAGAAGATAAAAATCCTTTTAACATTTCTTCTCTTAAAGAATGAGCAACTTTATGACCAGCTCTTTCCGTAAGATAGCTGCTCATAAAACCGCTTATCAATTTAACAAATGATGCAGCAATAATAATTAATGGAATTATAAATATAATGTCTTTTCTGTCTAATGTTTGATTAAATTGAATATAGTTTTTTAAATTACCTGGTATTAAATCTGATACAGGAATACGTGGTGTTGTAAAAAAAAGTAATTTCATTAAACTTGTAGCAGATAAAGCTAAAGTAATTTCAGATAAAGAATATAATGGAAGCCAAGGCACACCTAAGAGAATATCTTTTTTGCCAGAATTCCAAACTATTTTTATAAATGATCCCTTATGGTCCTTTTTCATTTTTCTGTCCGATTTTCTCTGTGATACTTAAATTTATTTAAGTTCGGGACATTGTATTTATCAATACATTTTATTATTTCAGTTGCTGCATTTTTAGCGGCATTTTTTGGAAAAACATTTTGGACTTTTTGAAAATTAATTAACATTTTGTTTTCATAATCTTTGTCATGAAAAACTTTTAAGGCATGATTTACAAGATTTATAGGTTTGGCCATTTCTTGTAAATACTCTGGAATAATTTCTGAATTTTCAGTTAAATTAACTAAAGAAACATATTTAATAAAAATTAATTTTTTGGCAATATAGGCAGTTATTGGAGATACTTTGTAAATAACACACATTGGTGTGTTAAAAAAAGCTGTTTCAAGAGTAGCTGTTCCTGAACAGACCCAAGCATAACTTGAAGTTGACATAACTTCATAAGCATTTCCAATACCAAAAGAAATTTTTTGATCAATCCATTCTTTTGTGTAACCAAGATTTAATGCGCTTTTGTAAGCAATATTTTTAACAAAATGTGGATCTAATGTCTGAGCTATTGGAATCGCTCCTGTTATTTTCGTTTCTTTTTCAGCAAGCATAATAAAAGATTCAATTAAAATAGGCAATAGTTTTTGAATTTCACTTTTTCTACTACCCGGTAAAATTCCAATTTTAAATGGCACTTTAATTGTTTTATTTTTACATAAATATTCATCGACATTATCTTTTAAGGGATTGCCAGCAAAAAAAGTATTTACTCCATTATCTTTAAAAAATTGTGTTTCAAATGGCAAAATGCTTGTAACAAGGTGACAATAATTTTTTAATAATTCTGTTCTTCTTTTGCCATGTGACCAAGCTTTGGGAGGGATATGATAAATAACTGTGTTACCTAAAGAATAAACATCTTGTAATAATTTTAAATTAAAACCAGGATAATCTATTAGGATAACAGCTTCTGGTTTTCTTACTTTAATTTCATTTAATATTTTTTTATAGGAAGCTGAAATAACAGGATAGTGTGAAATAATTTCTACTAAACCAAAGACAGCTAAGTCTTCTACTCTAATGATGTCTTCAACGCCTTCTTTGCGCATAAGTGGGCCAGAAGAACCCCAAAATGTCTTTTCATTCACATTTTTATTTTGATATTCTTCTTTTAGAGCTTTAACAAGAAGAGCTCCTTGAGCATCACCACTTGCTTCGCCAGCAATGATGCAAATTCCACCGTTTAAATTAGATTGCATTTGTTACTCTTCTGATGGAGTTGCTTTCCCTGTAACGTTTGGATGAGCAATACCTCGTTTTGAATTTTTTATAAAATTCGCAAATTTTTCAACTTCAGGAAAATTCATTAAATGGGAAATTGAATTTAATGCTTCTTCAATTGTTGGATGCCCTTTTAGAAAAAAAGTTTTATATGCTGTTTTAACCGCATTTCTTGCTTCTACTGAAACATTTCTGCGACGCATTCCTTCCATATTAAGGCCTCTTAATATGGCGCGACCTCCTTCAGACATACAGTACGGAGGAATGTCTTTTACAGTTAGGGATCCTCCAGCTAGCATTGCCATATCGCCTATATGTACAAACTGATGAACAGCGCAAAGGCCGCCTATAACAGTCATGTTATGTATTGTGACATGGCCAGCGAGTTGTACTCCGTTTGCAAAAACATTTTGGTTTCCGACAGAACAATCATGGGCGACATGTGAATAGGCCATAAATAAATTTTCATTTCCAATTGTGGTTTTTCCACCGCCTTGAACTGTCCCAGGCTGTAAAGTAACATACTCACGAACGATATTTTTATTTCCAATTATAAGAAGAGTTGGTTCATTTTTATACTTTAGATCTTGAGGTTTATTTCCTATAGATGCAAAGCTAAAAATTTCGTTTTCTTCTCCAAGATAAGTATGACCTGTTATTAAAGCATGGGAATGAATTTTTGTATTTTTACCAATATTAACATTTTTGCCGATTATTGCATATGGCCCAATGGTAACGCCTGTGTCAATTTCTGCGCCCTGCTCAATAATTGCGGTTGGGTGAATATTAACAGAAGAATTTGTCATTTATTTAATCCTTTTTTAGGCGCTATAGCAATTGAAAGCTTGCACTCAGCAGCAATTTCATCATTTATATATGCTTTTCCTTTCATCCAAACAAAAGGTCCGCGCATTTTTTCTATAGCTACTTCATAGCGGATTTTATCATTAGGTGATCCAGGGCGGCGAAAGCGAGCTTCATCGACAGAAGATAAAAATCCTAATTTTTCTTCTGTAATTCCCTTCTCAGTTCTTGTTAAAAAAGCTAAAATAGCGCCTGTTTGAGCAATTCCTTCTATATAATAAACACCAGGATAAACTGGATTTTCAGGAAAATGTCCTCTAAATACAGGGTCATCTTTAGTTAATAATTTGCTTGTAATTATACTTTCACCAAGTTTTAAGTCGTGAACGGAATCAATAAGGAGTAAAGGATCTCTATGAGGTAAACATTTTTTTATTTCTTCTGTGTTCATTATTATTTTATCAAAAATACTACCCATTATGAATCTATCTCCTCTTAAAATTAATTATTCTTTTTATTCGCTTGTTTTACAATTTTATTTATTGTTGCAATTGTTGTTGCGTGTTCTTTATATGTTCTAGCCGGAGAGCCTCCCCATGTTTCTCCTGCAGGCACATTTTTTGATATTCCACTTTGTGCTGTTAAAATAGATTTATCTCCAATTTTTAAATGACCAGCAACTCCAACTTGACCAGCCATTATGACGCGGTTTCCTACGATGGAAGAGCCCGCTATTCCTGTTTGTGCAGCAATAAAACAAAAATCACCAACAACAACATTATGAGCAATCATTACTAAATTATCAATTTTTGTTTGATAACCTATTTTAGTGTCTGCCATTGCTCCTCTATCAATTGTAGCGTTTGCTCCGATTTCAACATCATTTGCTATTTGAACACCGCCAATTTGTGGAATTTTAATATTTTCTTTTTCAGTTGGAGCAAAACCAAATCCATCACCGCCAATGACAGCGCCAGGATTAAAAATACAACGATCTCCTACATTACAACCTTCGCGGATGACTACATTTGGATATAAAAGACAGTCTGTACCAATTATGCTTGCGGCACCTATAAAACAACCTGAGTAAATAGTTGAGTTTGCGCCAATTTTAGCACCTGGGCCAATAAATACAAAAGGAAATATGGTTGCACTTGGATGAATTTCTGCAGTTACATCAATTATGGCATGCTCAGAAATACCAGAAAAGGGATGTTTAGGCTTGAAGAAAAATTGAGATACTTTTGCAAGAGTAGCATGAGGATTATCACTTACCAGTAAAACACTTTTGGTTTTTCCTAATAAGGTTTCAGCAGATTTTTTAGAGCAAATAATTGCTCCTGCGTTTGATGTCAATGTCTCATCATAATACTTATCATTAATTAAAAATGAAATATGATCTTTTGTTGCGTAGTTTAAGGGTAAAACACCTATAAATTTTAACTCTTCATTATGTGGAATAGCTTCGCATGTTACTTGAGAAATGATTTCACGAATAGAAATAGAAGTCATAAGATTAACCTTTTTTCTTGTTTTCTTTTTTACTATCAGTGGTATTGTCTGTTGTTTTATAAACAGAGTTATATTTTTCAACAATTTTGCTTGTGATATCTTTGACATCATCTGCGTCTAATAAAACACCTGCGCCACTATCAAATGCCATGGAGCATTCTTCTTTTTTTCTTGTTTCTTTAACAATAGATGTTATTTTTTGGTATATTTCTTGAGTGGCAGCAAGTTCTTTACTACGTGTTTTTTGCTCAAAACTCATTTGTGATTTTTGATAGTCTTGTAACTTTATTTGAAACTCTTTTTGTTTAGCCATTTTATCAGAATCGGATAAAATGGATTGCTGAGATTGGAAATCCTCTTCCATTTTTTTAAGTTGATTTTGTTTTGCAAGAATATCTTGACGATCTTTTTCAGCTTCTTTTTCAATTTTAGATTTTGCTGCTTTTCCTTCATTTGTTTGTAAAATTGCTGTTTGTACATTAACAACACAAATTTTTAACTTAGATGAATTGAGAGTTTGTGCTCTCGCATCGGAAGCAGAAACTATTTCTGAAGAAAAACTAGATAAAAATAATGAAGCTGAAGCAAGGAATGTTATTTTTTTTATTTTTGATGACATAATGAGAAATCCTCCAATATGATTTATTCTAAACTCTTAAATATTACATATTATTGCTGAAACTGTCAGATCCAATTGAGAAAATAAAATGCGCTTGACCCATTTGGCCATTTTTATCAATTGGAAATGCCCATTCAAATCTAAATGGGGCAATTGGTGTTGTCCATCTAAATCCAAATCCAATGTCATATTTGATTTTATCAGCACTGAAGGAATCATAGTCATCAAGCACAGTTCCGGCTTCTGCAAAAGTCACAAAACGAAGACCTGCTTGAGGTATAACTGGAAGAAAATATTCAATAGTGGAATAATAGCTTCTATTACCACCAAAATTTAAATTTACAGTTTGGCCCGTAACAGGAGACACCGTAACAGGAATTGTTGTGGTAATACTTTCGCCCGCATTTGAATAACCTTTCATAAAATACGAGTTACCTAAAGATAATCTTTCCCAAATAGGTACAGGCTGATCATCTTTAATTTGATATACAAATCTTGGTTGGAAAGCGAGTCTAAAATTTGTTTTAAAATTTTCACTATAATTTACTGGAATATATCCTGATAAGAGTGCAGAACTCGTACCAAAAGTGTATTGTCCCCAGTAGCCCTTAAATGCAATAGAATTTGTTGCTGATAAATATAAACCTGATGTCGGATTAATATAGTTATCTGTGGCATCATAGGTTAAGTTTTGAATAAATTTTTCAGTAGTACCAGAAGCACTAAATTTAGCGGTTAAAGGAACACTCGGATCTGTACTTGTATCTGAAATAGAATAGCCTAAATTAAATCTTAGGTTTTCAATAATTTCACGCCCAACATTGACACTTGCTGATTTAACAACTTGAGTTATATATACTTTATTAATTGCCGAACTAGAGGTTAATGAAGATACATTATGTGAATAATTCGCTCCAAGTCCATAACTCCAAGGGCTGTCAAAAATACTTGGATTTCCAAAGTTAACACCAATAGAGTAGTTAAATTTTGAAGTGTCTTGTTGATTAGGGCTTATTTGTCCAGTTAAGCCTATATTATATGCTTTGCCCAGCAAGTTAGGTTCTTGATATTGTCCTTGTCCAAAAAAGGTAACACCTGATCCAGAAACATCGGGAGAAGCGCCAAGTGAGGCCGAAATTTTACCAGTTGGCTTTTCTTTTATGATAACTTTAAGATCCATCGCATTATTTGCTTGATCGGGCTCTTGAATAATTTGCACTGTTTCAAAGAAGCCAAGTCTTTCCGTGTTTACTTTACTTTTATCTAATTTTGTAGAGTTAAATAGTTGTCCTTCAGAAACACGAAGAGCACGTCTTATTACGTTATCTCTTGTTTTTACATTTCCTTCAACCGTAATTTTTCTAAAATATGCTTTTTCACCTTTGGTGACATTGTAATTTATGTCATAAAGTTTTTTAACTCTGTCAATGTTAAATGTAGGATAAATATATGCAAAAGCATACCCTTTATCACCATAAATAACTTTAAGTGCTTTCATGTCATAATTAAATTTAGAAATGCGATAAATTTCATTTTCTTTTAATAATAACTGTTCCTTTAATTCATTTTCTGAATCAATAAGATCACCACTAATAGTTATTTTTCCAATATTAAATCTTTCGCCTTCTTCTATGAAAAAAGAGACCCCAATATCTCTTTTATTTTTTTCGAGTCTTGAAAGAGGGGAAGCAACAGTCGCTTCTGCATAACCATTGTCTCTATAATAATAAGTAATGTTTTGTTGATCTGCAGCAATAAATTCGTCTTTATATAAACCCGATGAAGATAATATTGACATCCATGAAAACGGTTTTGTCGCCATAAAGGATTGTAATTCAGAGTCACTAAAATATTCATTACCTAATAGGTCTACTTTTCTAATTTGAATAGGTCTATTTTCTTTAACTTGAAAAACAATATTTACAGAGCCTTGTTCTGTTTGTTCAAGAGTATAAGTTGGTTTTGAAAGATAATAACCTTTTTCGGTATATGCTTGTTCTATAGATCTTAAATCTTGGGAAAGTTTTTTTTCGTCAACTATAGTGTATTTTTTTGTTAAAATTTTATCTTTTATTGAAGAAGCAGAAACTATTTCAAATCCTTCATAAAATATGTCGTTTACTGTAGGTTTTTCAACAACAGAAATGATCAATTCATTATCCGAGGTTTTATCTATTTTTACATCTTGAAAATAACTACTACCAAAAATACTTTTAATATCATTTGAAACTAAGGATTGAGTTAGTTTTGTTCCAACTTTAATCGCCATTAAATTTAAAATAGCTTCATTTGTTACTGTTTTATTTCCAACTATCGTTATTTTAGAAACAGAAGTCTGCTCCCATTGAGAAGGATATTGCAATGGTGCTTGAGAATAAGCATTTCCAGAAATCAACAAGGCAATTGTTGTTAAACTGTATAAAGTTTTATGATTAAGAAAATTGTATTTTTTTAAACCAGGCATTTCAAAGTTACTCGCATGAACAAGGCCAGAAAAGTGATCAACAAAGCTGCACTATTCACTATCTAAGGTGATTTTGCAAATTTTGTGTCTCCTCTGGAAATAAATTGATAGAAAGTTACAGTTTTATGAGTTGTTCAGATCATCTGAAATTATCATTCCATCTCTTAAACGGATTCTTCTTGGGAGAGCATCTGCAAACTCAGTATTATGTGTCACTATTAAAACAGTTGAGCCAAACTTATTGTTTATTTCTTTGAATACTTCATGGATTATCATTGCATTTTTAGAATCTAAATTGCCAGAGGGTTCATCAGCTAATATAAGGACGGGATCGTTAATAAGAGCTCTAGCTATGGCTACTCTTTGCTGTTCACCACCACTCAACTGGCTTGGAAAGTGGTTTTTCCTTTTAGTTAATCCAACACTTTCAAGTAAAACTTCTGCTTTTGTCCTTACTTTTTTTTCAGAAAATCCAGCAATAAGACCAGGCATAATAATATTTTCAAGAGCATTAAATTCTGGGAGTAAATTATTATGTTGAAATATAAATCCAATATGCAGATTTCGAAAAGAACTTACATTTTTATCATTTTTGTCAAATGGATTTTTTCCATCAATTAAAATATTTCCAGAAGTTGGTGAATCTAAAGTACCAAGTATATGCAATAATGTGCTTTTACCAGAGCCGCTTTCTCCAACAATAGCAACTATTTCTCCTTTTTTAACTTGAAATGAAACATCATTTAATGCATTTAAATTTTGTTCACCAAAGTTATATATTTTTTTTAGATTTTCTACTTTGACAGCAAGCACAATTTCTCCAGTTTATTTTAATTTCTTACAGATAATATTTCAATTATATCTAAGTTTTTTACTTCAATAGCTGGCCAAACAGCAGCAAGCATTGCCAGAAATACACTTCCAAATGAAATAAAAATAAGATCGAATTTATTAATTAAAATTGGCAATGGTTTTGATGAATAAGAACTAGTTATAAAAGGAATTTGATAATTATGAATAAAGTAAAGACAAATTCCCCCTAAAATAAATCCAATAATGACTCCTGTTAATCCAATTAAAAATCCTTGCCAAAGAAATAGTTTACTAAGATCTAATTGCTCAAAGCCCATGCTTCTTAAAATTGCCATTTCACTAGATTTTCTTCTAATTGAAAGAAGAAGTGAAATAGAAATACTAAAGCACCCAACAAGAATAATCATCATCATAACAAAACTCATTCCCCATCTTTCTAGGGTAAGAGTTTTTAAAAGAGCGCTATTTGACTCGGTCCAAGGTTTTGCTCTAAATCCAAGAGGGTTTATTAATTTATCGAGTTTTTTAGAAAAAACTTCTACTTCTAAAGGTTTCTTCAGCTTTAATTGTAATCCTGACCAATTATTTTCTGTTTGAAAAAATTGATTCGCAATTTTTAAAGAACTTAAGACGACTTTTTGATTATAAGCAAAACTTCCTGAGTTAATCGTTCCTGCAATAACAACTGGGAATTGAGTTGGGGCAATGCCACCAGGTCCGTCATCAGGAATAGTGGAAACTAGTGTTAAACTATCTCCAATATTTAATCCTAAGTTTAACATTAAGTCTTGACCAATAATTACTGTAGGAAAAAGATCAGAGTTGATAATATTATCTGCAGGTATTTTCTTTTTTAAAACGCTTAAACTAATATCATTAGATAGAAATTTTTGAATATTAAGCGTGTTTTCAGCTAATTCTGGTTCTATGCCTTCTAGTCGCGCTAAAACTCCCTTATTACCTGCTTGTAAAATAATATCTCCGCTTTGATACGGTGAAATAGAAAGTATTTCATCTGAAAATGATTTTATTTTTTCCATTAATTCGGATGACTCTGGTATTTGTTTGCCTTTATCTTTTGATATAATTTCAATGTGTGCTTGTAAATTGAGTAAATGAGTTTTAATATCTGTTGTAAATCCGCCCATTACACTGAGAACTACGGTAAATGCAAAGACGCCAATAGCAACTCCTAAAACAGGTAATAAAACTCCAATTGATGAGGCATTTCTTTTAGATTTACTCGCCCAAGGAGTTACAAGATATCGATAAAGAAGAAATCGAATTGCTTTTGATTTTTTTGACATGAATTAGATTCCAATAAAAAGTGCTTAAATGACTCTCAATGAGCTTCAATAAGTGTTTACAAGGTTCAGCAATCGTGTACAAGATGGAAGTGTTAAAAAGGAGAAGCCCCTTAATTTGAGTTTTTCGTTTAGCTTGATAAATTAAGTAATTATTGGGTTTAATTAAAAGATCTTTGAGAAAGAAAATAAGTATGCCTTTCATTGCACCTAATGAACTTCATTTTAGAACAGCTACTAATAAAAAAAGTATTACAAAAGTAGGCGCCCAATTGTTTGGAGTTTCTGAAGAAACTTTTGTTAATTGGCGTTGGCAAATGAAATTTCAAGTTCAATCTGCAAATGATCTCGCTTCTATTTTAAAAATTTCTGAAAATGAAGAACAAGCTTTTGAAGAATTAAAAAAACAATTTCATGCTGGCATTAGTCCTTATTCTATTTCGTTAATTGATTTTAATGATTCACTTGATCCTGTTAGGATTCAATTAATGCCAAGAATGGAAGAGTTAAAAGATAAATATGGTGTTGCTGATCCTTTAAAGGAAGTGAATAACTCTCCTGTTAAAGAAGTTGTTCATGTTTATAAAGATCGTATTGCTTGGTGTGTTGCTCAGTTGTGTCCTGTTTATTGTAGATATTGTTTTAGAAAAAGAAGAGACGGTGAAGAAGGATTGCATTTTAATCCTCGTATTATTGAAAAAGGTTTAGAATATATCGCCTCAAATAAAAATATTAGAGATGTTTTAATTACGGGAGGTGATCCTTTTATAGCTCACGACTCTAGTATTGAAAATTTATTAAAAAAATTAAGAGAAATACCGCATGTCGAAATTATTCGATTTGGGACTCGAACCCCTGTTTCATTGCCTTATAGAATTACCGAAGAATTTGCTGATATGCTAGCTAAATATCATCCTATCTGGATTAATACGCATTTTAATTCAGTCCAAGAATTAACTCCTGAAGCGGCTTCTGCTATAGATGCATTATTAAAAAGAGGAATTCCTGTAGGAAATCAATCTGTATTTTTAAAAAATGTAAATGATGATGTCGATAAAATGAGAGATCTTGTTAGAGGTCTTGTAAAAATACGTGTGCGTCCTTATTATATTTATCATCCTCAAATTGTAGATGGCACAGAACATCTTCGTATTCCTTTAGAAAAAGGATTAGATATTATGAGAGGATTGAGAGGATCCACAACAGGTTTTGCCAATCCACAATACGTACTTGATACCCCGACTGGAAAAATTCCTTTATCTCCAAATCATGTGATTGCAAGAGATGGTGATAGTGTTATTTTAGAGCAATTAACATCTGAGCCTTGGGCAGAACCTTCTCCTTTAGATGGTTATGTCCCACAAAGACCATTAGAAGAAAAAAGCTTTCCTTCAGCCCACCGTATTCATTTAGAAAATAAATTTTAATTAGAATTATGAGATTAATTTTTTATATTTTTTGTCTTTAAAAAAAGAATAATATAATTTTAAATTCCTTTGTATTTGATGAGATTTAAAATTAGGTAATTTTATGACTAATTTATTTGAAATGTTAAAGTTAAAAGACAATATGAATTTAAGACAGAATTATTTTAAAGAATTAGTTCATCAAGGTAACGATGATCATAATATTAAAATTAATCACGATTTTTTAGAAAATTATCTTTTTAATCAAAATAGAAATTTAACTAAATTACAAAGACAAGTAGAACAAGAATATATTTTATCTTCGATTGAAATATTTGCTCTTCATGAGGTATTTGAACTTGCAAAAAAATACATGACTTCCATTGCCATTCGTCCAACAGCAGCAGTTGCATTTATGGCAAACGAGTCTGGTAACCCAACAAAACCTCAGGAAATTAAAAATAAAACTAGTAAATTGGAAGATACTTTTTTACATGAAAATATTGAAATAAAAGATATTGGTTCCGTTGTTCACTATAATCCATCTGGTCATAAATTATCATTGAGTGATTTTAAAACTTTTAAAAATGAACTTTGGAAAATAAAAAGAGAAAAATTAAATAAAAATTTTAAAACTAGAAGTATGACAGAAAAAATTGTTAATTATTTTTATTGCAATATGAATAAAATTGAAAATATGTTTTATTCACGTACAAATGAGTTTGTTGAAGAAAATTCTTTATATCAGCCTGGTGGCAAATACTCTAAGCATGTCTATGTTGAAGAACCTTTCCTATTTTTAAGATCAAAACCAGGGCAGAAAATATATGGAGATCATGACCTATTTTGTTTTGCTGGATTTAATGGAGTTTCTCCCGCTAGTATTGAAAATAAAGCATTGCTGAAAGATTTAATGCTATGCCCACGATTTCAAGCTCAACACGGTGGCATATATTATTGGAATCCTTATGAAGAATTTAACAAAAATATTAAAATTACAATTATGAATTCTCATACAATTGGTTCAAAAGATCCTTTAATTGTAGTTACTCCAGGCTTTGTAAAGGCTTGTTATTTTGATTATAGAAAAAATGAATTAGTTAGTGTTTGGGATTTTCCTAATGAAAAAAAATGGCTTGAACAAACTGTTTCAGGTCAGCAGCATTCCAAAACATAATTTAAGTAACTATTTAATTTTTATAAAGCAAATGCAATTTTATATATTATAGAATTGTATTTCAATAAATTTAAACTTTCTTGTAGAATTCTCTCTCTTGTAATATGAATATTTTTGTGAATCTTAATTTCTTAATGTGACCTTCAGGAGGCGTTCTTATGTTTAAGTTATCTTTAAAAATTCCTAATAATGAAATGATTATCAATCCAAAAGATTCAGATCAAGAATGGCAAAAATATTCTGAAGCCGTAAAAAAAGTTCCAAGAAATTTAGATATTCCAATGATAATTAATGGAAAGAAAGTTTTTTCTCAAAATAAAGTAAAAAATTTAAATCCTTCCAATGGAGAAGCGATAGGAAGTTATCAACAGGCCGATGCCACACACTCCCAGCAGGCAATTGATGCTGCATTAAGCGCAAAAGAAAAATGGGCTTCCCTATCTCCAGCAACACGAATTCAAAAATTTCGCGATTTAGAAAATATTTTATTAAAATGGAAATATGAACTATGCGCTGTTTCTAGTGTGGAGTGTGGATACAATTCTTATGAGACTTATGTTGAATGGGCAGAGCTTATGGATTTTGTGAGATTCAACAATTATTTTTATGCAGATATTTTGTCTGAACAATTAGGAGATGGATGGGGTGAGACAAATCAAATTCAAATGCGCCCATTAAAAGGTTTTACATGTGCAGTCACACCTTTTAATTTTCCGCAGGCAATTGGCTATAATTTGCCATTGGTTATGGCTTTAACAGGAAACACAGTTGTATGGAAACCTTCAGATGATGCTGTTATGAGTGGCTATATGCTTATGCTTGCTTTAGATGAAGCGGGTTTTCCTCCTGGCGTAATAAATATGATCACTGGTGATGGTAAACCATGTCTCCCAACTGTATTAACGCATCCTGAATTAACAGCTGTTAACTTTACAGGAAGCTTTCCTACCGCAAGAGCATTTGGTAATTATTTATATAATACCGAATATCCTCGTGCGAATTTTCCTCGTTACGTTGCTGAAACAGGTGGAAAAGATTTTCTTGTTGCTGATTTCGATATTGATGTGATTGATACCGCACGTTGTATTATTCAAGGCGCATTTGGTAGAAGCGGGCAAAAATGTTCAGCAAACAGTGTTGCTTTAATTCATGAAACAATTTGGCCTGAATTGCGAAGTGCCTTACTAAAGGAAACAGCTTCACTTATCGTTTGTAATGCCATCGAAAGAAAATGTGATGTCGGTCCTGTTATTAATGAACGTCAATTTAATAAAATAACTTCATATATTGATCGTGCAAAAAATGATAAAAATTGCAAAATTATTGCCGGCGGCACTTATGAAAAAAACAATGGTTTTTATGTTTCACCTACTATAATTGAAGTTTATGTTGATAAACATGAATTATTAAGTGAAGAAATTTTTGGACCTGTTATTGCTGTTCGAACATATAAAAAATTTGAAGACACTGTTGCTATTATTCAGCAGCATAATTATCGTTTGACAGGAAGTGTCATTAGTAAAAATGAAAATTTTCTTGAACAAGCTGTTCCTGTTTTAAGTCAGCTTGCTGGGAATTTTTATGTAAATAGAAAAACAACGGGAGCGATCGTAAATATGCAACCTTTTGGTGGTGATGGAGCAAGTGGCACCAATGGAAAAGCTGGTGGGAAATGGTATTTATTAAACTTTATATCCCAAGGAACAATTACAAGACGTAATTTAAAATCAACTACGGCTTCTGCTTTAGATAAAATAAGTCAATATTAACAAATAGATTGAGATAGTTTTTAATTATCTCAATTTTTATATTCTATTATAGATCTTTATTAAATAAAAAGAATTAAAAAAATAGAGCACCATTAATTACTTCAGGATTAAAAATTTCTTATATAATTTCTTAAATATAAATGCAATCTAAAAAATAGTTAAATTTATTTGTATGCAAATTTAAATAATAACTCTTATTTATTTTGATTTTGGTTATCTTTTTAAATTTATATTTTTTGAAATAATTAATTTTGTAGAATTTTAAATATAATTAATAATAACTATTTTGTTTGTAAAATAACCAAAAATTTATTACAAACTATCAAATTTATATGATAAGTCTATCTTAAAGTTAAATACTTTGACCTTTATAAAGGAGAGCATATGAATTATATTTCATTAAGAAAAATTATATTTTACTCTATAATTATTAATTGTTTATTATCAAAAGAAACAAATGCAACATCCGTTAATTTTTATATTAATAATGATAGTCCTAGAGCTAGAAATTATAATAATCCATTTAAACTTGTTTTTAACTGGAATATAGTAACTGGTTCTACAATATTCTCTTCAATCACAGTTGGAAAGGATGGTACCTTATATGTTGGATCATATGATAATAAGTTATATGCTATAAGTAAAGAAGGTAAAATAATTTGGAGTTACTTAACAGACGGAAAAATTTATTCATCACCATTAATAGATAAAAATGGAATCATTTATTTTGGATCCAATGATAAAAAATTATACGCTTTAAATCCTAATGGTACAAAAAGATGGCACTTTGAAGCTGGAGGTGAAATTTATTCTAGTCCTGCAATAGATAAAAATGGAATTATTTATTTTGGTTCTAATGACCAAAAAATTTATGCAATAAATCCTGATGGTACAAAAAAATGGGATTATAAAACAGGTGCAGAAATATATTCAGCAAGCCCTTCTATAGATAATTATGGAAATATTTATATAGGATCCAATGACAACAAATTATATTCCTTTCAAGCAAGTGGAGTAAAAAATTGGGAATATGAAACAGAAGGATATGTCTATTCCTCTGCAACTTTTGCAAAAGATGGAACAATTTATTTTGGCTCCTATGACAATTATGTCTATGCTTTAAATTTAAATGGAACTTTAAAGTGGAGATTTAAGACAGACAAAATGATTTATTCAAGTCCCACTGTTGGTCCAAATGGTACATTATACATTGGATCTTATGATCATAAATTATATGCAATCCATCCTAATGGATCTTTAAAATGGGCTTTTGTTGCTGGAGGAACGATTTATTCAAAACCCAAAATAAGTCGATTGGGAAATATTTTTGTAGGTTCGTTTGATGGTCGTATCTATGAAATTTCAACTGAAGGAAAAATGCTCTGGAATTTAAAAGTAGGCGGCCCTATTTATTCTAATATTGCATTTGGGGAAAATGATTCACTATATGCCAGTAGTTTTGATCATAAAATATATGCTTTTCGGAAAAAATTAGAGCTAACTCCATCACCCTGGGATTAAATTTTTAATTTTGCTAAGAACTCCCTGAATAATATCGACTTCTTTTGTAGTTAGTTTTTTGTCTGAAATTAATTTTGAAAAAACACCCCATTTTTTATCTTCATTTCCGTTTTTGATATAGTCGATTTTTTTTAAAATTAAAAATATATTTTCCTTTAATTTTTCTATATGATTTGAATTTGCAATAGGTTCTTCGATTATTTTTAATACTTTATTTTTGTAATTAAATTTTGAAAACTCATATAAAATAATCATGACTGCTTGTGATAAATTTAATGAATTATTTTCACCAAATGTTGGGATAGAAATAATATGATTACATAAATTAATTTCCTGATTACTTAAACCAGAAGTTTCTCTACCAAAGACAAAAGCTATTTTATTTGGAGCATTTAAATTTAACAAAAAAGAATCAAGCTCCCAAATTGAATTCAATTGTTTGTGATGGCCTCGAATTCTGTTGGTTGTACCTATTATAATTTCTTTATCTAAAATAGACTCTTTCAATGAAGTAAAAACTTTTGCATTTTCTAATATAGAATGAGAGTGAACCGCTAATGTTTTAGAGCCATCAGCCCCATTATTTAAAAATTCACAGGGATTGACAAGACGTAAGTCTGATATGCCCATGTTATTCATAGCACGGGCAACGGCTCCAACATTATTTGGATGTTCTGGTGAAACTAAAACAATACTGACATTATTGGATACGTTTGTTTTATTTACTATCAAAATTGAAATCTCATTTTTGTTTAAGAATATTTGAATTTAAAGAATTAAAATATTCTTTAAAAAATTGGTTTTTAAATTGAATAACACTTTGTACTTTTGGTATAACACCTTTTTTTAAATTTATATATTGAAGGTATTTGATAATTGAAGAAATATACTTTTTATCTAAATGTTCTTTTTCTACATATTTAATTACTTCAGATGTGTTAATTTTTATAATATTTTCTTTTGAGTTAGATTCAATCATTTTATATAAAGTTTCTTTAAGCATTGAGTCTTTAATAAAAATAGATAAATTTATTAATACTCCATAAGATAAATTATTTGTAATTAAATTTATTTGAGATAAGTATTCGAAAAAAATAAAGTCAAGAACTTCGATATCTGTATTTTCTGATAAATTAGATTTTAGAATAATACTTTTTAAAAAAAGTAGGCTTATTTTTTTATCTTCATTGCACAAAGGCCAGTTTTCTATTTCATTCATAATAATTTGATAATTATTATTGAGATCAATATTATAATTAAATAGAAAAACTTTTAAGAAATTAAAAAATGGATAAGGAGTTTCTATCTTTATTTTTCCAATTGTCAATGGGTTTTTATAAAATAAGTTTTTATCTTTATTATCTTCAATCTTAATTTTAGTGAATATAATTTTATTAATTTCTAAAATATTGTTTAAAGATTCGAAAAAATAGTAAAATCTTCCTAATTTTACTTTTTGAAATTCAAGTAAAATTCTTTCTTTGCTTAATAATGAAATACCATCAGACTGTTTTTTTGCGGCCTCTAAACTTTCATTTGAGATTGTAAAATGAAGGTTAGCCGAAAAACGAGCCATTCTTAAAATTCTTAGAGAATCTTCATATAGTCTATCATTAGCGTTGCCTACACAATGAATTATTTTATTTTTAATATCGTTTAAACCATGATGCGGATCCAATATTTTGTTTTTAATTGGATCGAAATAAAGACAATTCATTGTGAAATCTCTTCTATTTGCATCGTCTAAAAAACTTCCAATAGATATAGACTCTGGTCTTCTCCTGTCTTTATATTTTCCTTCTTTTCTAAATGTTGTAAGCTCAAACTGCATATCATTTATTTTAACTAAACTAACTCCAAATGCTTCTCCAACAAACTGGGTATTTTGAAACAAACGAAAAATATCGTCAGGTGTAGCGGATGTTGTTAAGTCAATATCTTTAGGAATTGCATTAGGTTTAATTAAAAGATCTCTTATTGCACCCCCAACAAAATAGGATTCATGGCCATTTTTTTGAAGAATAGAGCATATTTGTTTTGCTGATAGGTAAAGCTTAGATTTTCTAACATTTGAAAAGGGAGAAAATTCCTTATTCTTAAAAAGCGCTTTATGTTTCACAAATTTTCCGTTATGCAAGTGGATTGGCTATGATGCCTCTTCTTTTTGCCCTTTTATTTGCCTAAATGATAATTAAAGGATCATGGCATCTAGAATAGCTTCTAGCATATTTTACAAGACAGAAACAGGATCACTCTAAAATGACTTTAAGAACTTATACTCGACTTGTAGCCCTTGTCGGACGTCCAAATGTAGGAAAAAGCTCGTTATTTAACCGCATTATCCGCGAGCGTAAGAGCCTTGTACATAATGAACCTGGTGTTACTCGCGATCGTATTTTTGGGCGCGCAGAACATAACGGGGAAGCATTTTATATCTGTGATACAGGCGGTTTTGAGCCAACTTCTCGTGATAATATTAAAATTCAACTTGTTGAACAAGCTGAAATGGCAATTGAAGAAGCTGAGACTGTTATATTTGTGGTCGATGGAAGAGAAGGAATTCACCCCGTTGACTCCGATTTGATTCGCCGTTTAAGAAAATCTGAAAAAAACTTTATTGTTTGTGTAAACAAATGTGATCTACCCAAAGATGATATTTTTATAGAAGAATTTAGAAAATTAGGTGTGCAAAGAATTTTTCCGGTAAGTGCTGAACATAATAGAGGGATGTCCGATCTTCTCGATGCCGCAACAGAGATTTTTGCAAATTCTCCCAAAGAAAAAAGAGATGATCCAGAAAATCCGCCAATAAAACTTTCGATTATTGGCCGTCCGAACGTTGGTAAGTCTTCGATTCTAAATAGATTGGTTGGAGAAGTTCGTTCTATTGTTGATGAACGCCCAGGCACAACACGTGATACGGTTGATGCAGGACTAAAATACCATGGCCGCGATTTAAGAGTGATTGATACAGCAGGAATTCGTAGAAAAAGTCGTATGGCAGATAAGCTAGAGCGTTTTTCCGCTTTTCGAAGTGTTGCTTGTCTTGAAGATGCCGATGTTTCCATACTTGTTATTAATGCCGAAGATGGAGCTACTGATGGAGATGCTCGAGTAGCAGGTTATGCATTTGAATTAAGAAAACCAATATTAATTGTTGTTAATAAATGGGACTTAATTAAAGACAAAACATCTAATACTGTAAATGAATTTACTGAAAAACTTCATCTTGATCTTAGATATTTAAGATATGCTCCTGTTATTTTTGTGAGTGCACTTGAAAATTTAAGAGTAAGTAAACTAATACCTATGTGTATAGACTTATATGATCAAAGTAGCCGAAGAAATTCGACTTCACAAGTAAACAATATATTGAAAGAAGTTCTTTTAAAACACACGCCTCCAATGGTTAAAAATAAGTCTAAAAGAATTAAATTTTTCTATGCAACTCAGGTTGGAACCTTGCCTCCTCGGTTTATTATATTTTGTTCACATCCTCAAGATCTACATTTTAGCTATAAAAGATTTGTTGAAAATGCTTTCCGTGAGGCATTTGGCTATAAAGATATTCCAATTTCTATTATTTTCCGTGAAAGAACGCGTTCACCAATTGATGATAAAGGTGAAAGAGTTAAAACGACAAAAGCAGCTCGTTTTCAAAAAGATAGAAACTATGATGATGATATCCGTTCTATGGAATTTGAAGATATGAAGGCTTTAGATGGAGCTGAAATCGAATTTTTCGATGATGAATCTGAGGAATAAAATTCATGTCTGAAAAGCAAAATATCAATACAAAAAATTACGAAGGCCGTTGGTTGCACTTAAATAAATTATGGCGTGCAGCTATTTCTCAAGAAACTCTCCCCCAAATGGATAGATGGCTTGCCCAAGAGTTTGCCAAAAATTCTAAATATGGAAGTCGCGATAGACGCTGGTATAGTGAATGTTTATTTGCTGGAATTCGTTATGGTTATTTTGCTTTATTTTGTGAGGATTTTTTTAATTTAAAATATAAGATAAATTCTGAAAATAAAAAAGAAATTCATTTTCAAAATTTTGTTCAATATTTTAAAAATAAATACCTTTCTGTAGAAGATATCTTACAGGCATTTCGCAAAATAAATGAAGAAAGATTTTTTATATGGATCCGTCTTCGCTATTTGGCTTCGAATGCAAAATTACAAGAAAATATTTCTATTGAAACTAATGAAAATGAATTTTTAAATGAAAAAAAAGTTTTTCATGAAATTGAAAAACAATTAAATCAAAATAATATTTTAATATCTCAAATGATTATGCAGAGTGTTCCTTTATGGTTTTTAGATCAGTTTGAAAAAAGAATTGCCCTATCTAACTGGAATAAAGAGCAACAAGATTCTTTTTTTAGTCTTCTTGAGAGTCGTCCTCCCATGTGGCTTCGTTTAAATGACGAAAAATTTAAAACAAACGTTTTAAATGAGCTACTAAAAGAAGGCTATCAAGTAGAAGTTCACAATTCATGCACTCTAAAAGTTATTGAAGGTAAGGGCGGAATTTTTGCTTTAAATTCGTTTCGAGCTGGGCTTTTTGAAATACAAGACCTTGCAAGTCAGCAAATTGGTGAACATGTAGAAGCTAAATTTGGGCAATTTATTTGGGATACCTGTGCAGGTGGTGGTGGAAAAACACAACAAATTGCAAGTTTTATAAAAAATAAAGGCGTTATTTATGCTTCAGATATTCGTGAATACAAACTAGAAGAAGTTAAAAAGCGAGCTCGAAAAAGTGGTTTTTTTAATATTCGTTGTCTTCCTTGGAATGGAGAAGGTCTGCCACAATTTCAAAAAGAAGTTGAAAATAAAAATGGATTTGACTGGGTATTAGTTGATGCTCCTTGTTCTTCTTCAGGGACATGGCGTAGAAATCCTGATTCTAAATATCGTATTACAAAAGAAAATATTTTAAGCTTAATAGATTTACAATTGAATATTTTACAGACAGCAAGTGAAGCAGTGCGTAGCGGTGGTCATTTGGTCTACTCTACTTGCAGTTGGCTTTATGAAGAAAATGAAAATATAATTGAATGTTTTATTAGAAATAATCCAGATTTTACAATAATAAATCACAAGATGTTGGGATCGCCAATTGAAAACGCAGACACCATGTTTGTAGCTGTTATACAGAAAAAATAGTATATAGTTTTTTAAAAGTTCTTTAACAATATAAATTTATAATTGAGCTATGAAATTTTTTCTGTTAATAGAATTTTTTGGTCATATTTTGATTTAATAATTACTTTTTTAGTTATTTCATCAAAATTAAAAATAATTTTATTATATTTTGATTTATATTTGCTAGGATCTTCATACTTTCTTATTATTTCCCAGTAATTTTTAGCACTATCTATAAATTTTTTAGCTTCATTATTATAACTATTTAAATCAAAATTACTAATTCCATTAGACAAGAAGATCTCATAGCTAAGATCATCGGCAATTTCTTCAGGAAGTCCTTGCTTCATTAACTCTCCAGTCATATCATCTAGCTGATACTTTTGTTCTCTTGGATTAGCATATTTTAAATAATTAATTAATAAATCTTCATTTTGGATTTCTCTTTTTTTTGATCGATAAGTAACTGCAGTAGTTGAAGCTGTCATTGATAATTGATAAAACTTATAATTATTTATTAGTTCACTGTAAAATTTAAAAGCAAAAGATGATTTTAAATTAGGAAATAATGAGTTTTCTAATGTAAAATCATGTTTAATTAGATAATCTTGAGATCTTCCTGCATAACACATTACCAAAGCAAGCCTAAATTTTTTAATTTGAATTTCCTTAAATAATTCGAAGAAAATATTTGCTAAACTTTTATAATTAAATTGTTTTATAATTTTTCCATCCAATTCTTGCTGAAAGGCAAAATCTGATTGACCATAATTTCCATGAATTCCTAAATATATTTTAAATTCTGAATTTAAATTATACGCCGTCCTAAATGTTTTTGTACGAAATAGAGTACCATTTTTTTTATAAAACTTTAGCTTAATAAAGAAGCATTTGATTTTTAATAATAAAAAAAGAATGCTGCGTTTGAATAAATCCACTTTTTACAAAGAAGG
>RRZU012683953.1_pt1 | contig 64317 bp, 54 predicted proteins | sample 2165561 | NCBI WGS metagenome assembly RRZU01 (sample SAMN10456909, study PRJNA506462) | wastewater metagenome | isolation source: wastewater sludge | place: USA: Moscow, Idaho
GAAGCTGGACGTTCGCTGGGGCTTTCATATGGAGTGACAATGTTTTATATTGTCATTCCGCAGGCGATTAAAAATATCCTTCCTGCCCTTGGCAACGAATTGATCGCCCTAATCAAGGAGACCTCCGTTGTCGGCTTTATCGCCGTTTTTGATATGACCCGCGCGGCCCGTTCCATAATATCGACAACTTATGACGCCTTTGTTCCCTACCTTGTTTTGGCATTGGCATATCTCACCATTGTTATCATTGCCACTAAGGGAGTAAGTATGCTTGAAGGGAGGCTGAGACGCAGTGATTACCGTTAAAAATTTAGTTAAAAAATTCGGAGACAACACCGTCCTTAACGACATCAGCTTCACCATCAACAAGGGGGAGAAGGTTGTCATCGTCGGCCCTTCCGGCTCCGGCAAAAGCACCTTTCTGCGCTGCCTGAACCTTCTGGAAGAACCTACCTCCGGTGAGGTTTGGTTTAAAGAGACACGTATAAACTCACCAGAGTGCGATATCGATAAGCATCGCCAGAAAATGGGCATGGTCTTCCAGCACTTTAACCTTTTTTCCCATATGACAATTTTGCAAAATCTCACCTATGCCCCGACAAAGCTAAAAATACAGTCTGAAAAAGAGGCTAAAGAATCAGCGATGGAGCTGCTTCGCCGCGTTGGCTTACAAGAGAAAGCCGATTCATACCCCAGCAGACTTTCGGGAGGGCAGAAACAGAGAATCGCCATTGTACGCGCTTTGATGATGCAGCCCGAAGTTATGCTTTTCGACGAACCGACCAGCGCTCTCGACCCGGAAATGGTGGGAGAAGTTCTCGATGTTATGAAAGAGCTCGCTGAGCAAGGTATGACAATGATTGTCGTCACCCACGAAATGGGATTTGCCAAATCAGTGGCGACAAAAGTGCTCTTTATGAATGAGGGGATTATTTTGGAAGAAAATAATCCGGAGGAATTTTTCTCACATCCCCGCCAAGAAAGGACCAAAGAATTCCTCTCAAAAGTGCTTAATTAAAATTCAAAGAGGAAAACCATCAAAAATCAGGACGCAACCGTTTATTCGCGCCCTGATTTTTATGATGTTAATCTCTCGGCGCACAAAGGGCGGACGGAGCAGCTTATGTGACATTCACCTTCAGCTAATCAAAATATTATCTTGTATGATGATTTTTAGCTTAGGTCAAGAACTATAGGTTTTTGGGCGTTTCCCTGCCGCACCGAAAAATCAGGGAACTTTTTGGCTTTGCCGCAGAACTTGCGGTCAACAAAGAGCAATATATTCTGCTTAGCATACAGTCCTTATTAGCATTAATATAATAATCTTCGCAGCTTTTGTCAAAAACACTGACAACTAGAGTCGCTTTAACTGACATGCCACAATCCTATCTTATAATGGTAACATTATTCTTTAAGGATTCTGCCCTTTTTCATAATTTGAACTGTAGAGGAGACTTCCTTGAACGCATGACCCACGCAAAAGAAAAATTTTTTATATTTTCGCTTCGTGAGGAAGGGAGTGAAGCGCATGTTATTAAAAAAATACGTCTACATGCAGCAGCGGCTAGCTCGGGTTCGGAAGACTCAGTCAAAGGTTTCCTCAGTCTATCGTTTATGTTGCTGTACCGTGGCGGCAGAGAAACCTAAACAACATTGATGACGCATGAATATTAACCCGCTCAAGGCTCCGTCTCAAATCTCGGACAGTTAGAGCGCATATCCGAAGATAGACAGACCTGTAGTATCTTTGCGGCTTTAAAAATACAGAGATATTAGTTATTAAAAAACAATGTACTAAAAGATAAGGGGACAAAGTATTATGATCTATTTTTTTCAGGGGTTGGCCATTGGGTTCGCTTATGTGGCTCCCATTGGACTTCAGAATCTTTTTGTTATCAATACAGCTTTGACTCAGCCTATGCGACGGGTATATGCTACAGCATTGATTGTGATTTTTTTTGATGTGACCTTGGCGTTGGCCTGTTTTTGGGGAGTAGGCGCCATTATGTCCGCTGCCAAATGGCTTGAGATGACCATTTTGTGTCTGGGAAGCCTGATAGTTATAGGAATAGGAGTCAGCCTTGTAAGGGCAAAAGACTCTATGAGCGATGCCGCTGATGTTAATATCCCCCTATTTAAGGTTGTTAGTTCCGCCTGTGTGCTTACATGGTTCAACCCACAAGCACTGATTGACGGCAGTATGATGCTCGGCGCATCAAGAGCAGCCCTGCCCGAGGGTGAAAGCCTATCCTTCATTCTAGGAATCACCTCTGCCTCAATACTTTGGTTTTTGGGAGTATCCACAGGAATTTCGATTTTTAAGAGCAAAATAACCAACAAGATGCTGCGGGTGATAAATATAACCTGCGGACTTGTTATCATTTTCTATGGTCTGAAATTGGGAATAAGCTTTGTTTCTATGCTGAAATAATCTCACCGATTAAAAGTACCATACCGTGACCAAATTTTGGACAAATTATGGTGGTGATACCCATTAGCAATAGCGATAAACCTTTAAAGGAAGCGGATCTGGCGATTTCTCCGATCTATCAGGGCAGAGAAAGAAGTGGTTGTGATGCCTCTCATTTTTGCGGTGAAATCAAAAACCACCCTGCGCTAGGCAAAAAAGAAAATCTTCTGATTGCGGGGGAATCTTCTTTGGTCAAAATCAGCACCTGCAATATGCTTATTGAGAGACTGCAGATAGCTCAGGGGTCAGACTGGGAGAATTGCCTCGTTTTTGAGCGAGAGGAACGTGAAGAGAGCTCTTTCTCCGAGAGAGATTTTTTGACAGCGGATAACCTCGCCATCGAGGCTTTTTTTGACCTTCCCGAGGAAAATATTACCGCCGCTTTTGTCGGTATCAGGCTGACAAACAACATCACAACCCGCTCATTTATGCAAAATGTCATTAAAAATTTTAATGCTGGGCACGGGTATACCTTGGGCAGATTTATTTTTGAGACAGAGAACCTCCTCTTTGCTAAGCTTTTTGATGAGGAGCCCGATTTTTTAGAGCTTGGCATCGTCAATTTTTGGAATTCTTTCGGCTCTGTGCGTTTTTGGCGCAAGGGTGATGGCTTGCCGGAAAAATCCCTTGCTGATGCGCTTGCCGAACACCCGGAATTTTACGGCGAACTCCCAGGAATACCGGCAGTAGAATCAGCTTTTTTAACACCTGTTCCCCACTGGTTCGGGCTTCCTACATTATTGCAAGCCGCAAAGACAGGCAAATAGTACCGCCATCAGCCCGCGGATTTTCTGCATAATTAATTTTTATATTATTAAATTACCATAGAGCTAGTTGACTACTCACTACCATCATAAACTTTTTTCATGATTTGACAAAAAATTTACACACTAAATTTTCTTTTTTCTTAGCAAACAGGCAGAATGGTTTCTTTGTACAAAAAAATAATTTACATTATTCTGAAAAGAGCTAAAATTAGTGAGTTGAATTAATAGTGTCTGGAGGGGAACCGAATATGCAGTTACTAATCGAACAAATTCTTAACGGATTGGCGGCCGGAGCAATGTATTCTCTCATCACCCTGGGGCTTGCGCTGATCTATGGCGTAATGAAGATTCTTCATGTAGCCCACGCTTCCGTCTATACCGCCGGCGCCTACATGGGACTCTATCTTTACACTGCTACGGGCAGCATGTTCATCGCTATCTTAGGGAGCATGGCATTTTGCGCCTGTCTCGGCGTGTTAATCGAAAGATACATTTATTTTCCGCTTCTCAAGTACCCGCCCTATGTCCCCCTCATTAGCAGCATTGCGCTTCTGATTGCCATTGAGGAACTCTGCCGCCTGGTAGCAGGGCCTGAAGTCCGTACCTTCCCGGCAAATCTGCCCTTCCCTACACTGGTAATCTCCGGCATCACCATCTCTTCAACATTGATTGCCGTCTATTGCATCTCCGCTGCCGTATTGCTTCTGTTGTGGCTGCTGATGACAAAGACCGAACTGGGACTAGCAATGAGAGCCGTCTCACAGGATATGGAGACAGCCTCGGCACTTGGAGTCAATACACAGCGGACAGTAGCCCTCACTTTTGTCATCGGCTCGGCTATCGCCGCCATCGCCGGAATTTTAGTCGGCATTTATTACAATCAGGTATATCCGATGATGGGAGAGGTTCCCGCTTATAAAACACTGGCCTTTATTGTTGTCGGCGGAATGGGCTCCGCACCCGGAGCCGTTCTGGCTTCGATGCTTCTAGGACTGGCGGAGACCTTCCTTATCGGCTATGCCAATATCCCCATGCCGCGAGACGCCCTGGCCTTTATTGCCATGATAATCATTCTCATGTGGCGTCCTACGGGACTTATGGGAAAGCGTTAGGGGGAGACTGTCATGAACAGCTATCTTGTAAATGTGGCAACACAGATAATTATCCAGGCTATCGCCGCATGCGGACTTAACATCATTGTCGGCAACGCCGGACAGATTTCCTTAGGACACGCCGCCTTCGTCGGTATCGGTGCTTATTCAAACGCCATGCTGACCACGGTCGGAGGTCTTTCCTTTTGGCAGGCTCTGCCGATATCGTTGCTTATCGTAGCGATTGTCGGTCTGCTTTGCGGATTGCCCAGTCTGCGGGTTAAGAATGACTTTCTCGCAATTACCACCATTGGCATTAACTTTATCGTCGTGGCGATATTCCAGTATACGCCAGCTCTCGGCGGTGCACTTGGCATCGGAGGAATACCGCGTGCGCGGCTTTTTGGACACGCCCTTAAGGGTGATGGGTTTATGTTTCTCTGTCTAGCCGCTCTAGTTGTCGTGCTGGTTATCTGTAAATTTTTCACCAGCTCTTGGGCGGGACTTTCCTGTTTCGCTGTCCGGGAAGAAGAGACGGCGGCTTCCAGCATGGGAGTCTCCCCTGTTAACGCAAAACTGACGGCTTTCGTGTTAGGAACAGTGATGGCGGGCTTAGCAGGAGCCCTGTACGCGCACTACATGAGGTTTATCAGCGCGGATTCATTTACATTTCCCTTCTCCGTGACCTTGCTCTCAATCGTCGTCGCCGGAGGGCTGGGAACTTTTTGGGGGCCGGTGCTGGGAGCCTTTGTGCTGGGGATTCTACCGGAGATCTTTAGACCTCTTGTGGACTACAGAATGTTCCTTTACGCCTTCCTTCTGCTGATGATGATCCGTTTTATGCCGGGAGGAATTCTCGGAGGCTCAACGATGCTGTCATTTAAAAATTTGTTAAAGAAGAAAGAGCAGAAAGGGGGCGGCAAAGATGAGTAGTGTCCTCGTCTCAATAAAGAACCTTTCCATACATTTCGGCGGACTTAAGGCCGTTGACAATGTGAGCTTTGATATACAGGATAAGGAGATTCTCGGACTTCTGGGTCCTAACGGCGCGGGAAAGACCACCTGCTTTAATATGATTTCCGGCGTTTATAAGCCGACAGCGGGAGAAATTTATCTGGACGGCAAAAGGACCGACGGATTGCCGCCGCACAAAATGGCAGCTCTTGGAGTGGGCAGAACCTTCCAAGTAGTTAAACCCTTCGCCGGTCTTTCGGTGGAAGACAATGTGATTGTCGCTTTGGGAATGCCCCATTACAGCCGTTTTATCGACTCGTGGAAATTTTGGAAGACAAATGCCAGCCGTGAAAAGGCACGTCACATTCTTGAAACCGTAGGGCTGCTGCACGAAGCGGAGACAAAATCGGGGCTGCTGCCGCTAGGCAACCTGAGGAAGCTTGAAATTGCCCGAGCAATGGCACTTAATCCCAGACTGCTGCTGCTTGATGAATGCTTCTCCGGGCTGCGCCACGAGGAAATCAAGGTTATTGAAGAACTTATATTGGGAATCAGAGACAAAGGTGTCTCTATTTTGTTGATTGAACATAATATGAGAGTGGCGATGGGGCTCTCAGACCGCATCGTTGTCTTGGATCACGGACACAAACTGGCAGAGGGCTCACCGGCCGAAGTTTCCGCCAATCCTGATGTTATCGAAGCATATCTTGGCAAGGGAGATGAAAGCGATGTTGCTTGAGGTTCGTGATCTTCATGTCTCCTATGGAGATATCGAAGCTGTTCATGGCATCAGCTTTTTTATCGACAATGGAGAACTAGTCTCTATCATCGGTGCGAACGGAGCCGGAAAAACAACCACATTGCGCGCTTTGATGGGGCTTCAGCCAATCAAGTCCGGTTCTGTACTCTTTGATGGCGTGGACATTACCTCTTTGCCTGCACATAAAAGAGCCCACCTAGGTATCCGCATGGTGCCGGAACGCGCCAGATGCTTCCCGCAGCTCTCAGTGTATGAGAATCTGCTAATGGGAGTTTACGGAAAACCAGCCTCACTCAAACAGGAACTTGCCTACATTTATGAACTTTTCCCCATTCTTAACGAGAGAAGCAAGCAGTCCGCCAGTACTCTTTCGGGAGGGGAACAGCAGCAGTTGGCCATTGCCAGAGCCTTGGTTTCAGGGCCGAGACTGGTCTTTGTTGACGAAGTTTCCATGGGACTGATGCCAAAGCTGACATCTCAGGTTTTTGATGTACTGCGCAGTCTTAACAAAGAAAAAGGGCTGACTATTCTCCTTGTCGAGCAAAACGCCCTTGCCTCTTTGAAAATATCTGATAGAGGATACGTACTGGAAACAGGACGAATCGGCATCGAAGGAACAGCATCCGAACTTATGCAGGACCCTGGAGTAAAAGAAGCCTATCTGGGAGCAGGTCATTAGTGTTTTACGGCAGTCAGAAAGACTGTCAAAAAAATACAGGAGGCGCTTTATTGTGAAAAAAAGTTTTAAGGTTTCGGCAATGGTAATGTGTCTGGCTTTGGTTTGTTTCTGCCAGACAGCGCTGGCGGCAGACACGATCAAGATCGGTATGCTGACACCGCTGACGGGATTTGCGGCGGCGGACGGATTCAGCGCTCACGAATCAGTGAAGCTAGCAGTGGAAAAGGTTAATGCATCCGGCGGACTTCTAGGCAAAAAGGTGGAGCTTGTATGCTATGATGATGCGGCAGACCCCAAACAGTCTGTTCCCCTCGCCAATAAGCTTATAGGTCAGGACAAAGTCGTCGCTTTCGTTGCCGGTTCTTACAGCTTGCCGACACGCGCTGTCTCAGCGATCTTCAACGATGAAGAGATTCCCCTTGTCTCGGCCTATGCTCTCCATCCCGACATCACCAAGGGTGATTTTACCTTCCGTAACGGCTTCCTCGGCACAGTAGAGGGCAAAGGCGCCGCCTATACGGCTGTCAAACTTCTCAAAGCAAAGAAAATAGCTCTAATCGTCAGCGACAATGACTTCGGGACTACCTTGGCGCAGGGCTTTGACGAGTACCTTAAAGGACATCCAGAAGTAAAGATAGTTTCCCAGCAGAAATATCCCATGAGCGAAAAGGATTTCAAGCCCTACCTTTCAAAGATGAAGGCCACCAACCCCGATGTTGTCTTCTTCAGCGGCTATTACTTCCAGGTTGGCCCGGCAATGAAGCAGGCAAAAGAAATGGGCATCAAAGTTCAGTTTATTGGCGAAGAGGGGGCCGACTCCCCCAAGACCACAGAGATAGCCGGTGATGCAGCTGAGGGCTTCATTATGGTTACCAACCTTAACAGAGATGACAAACGTAAGTTTGTACAGGAGTTCCTCTCCACCTACCGCAAGCGCCACAAAATTGAACCCGACATGGTAGGGGCTTCTGCGTACGATGCTTTCATGCTTTTAGCAAACGCCATCAAGACAGCCAAGACCACCGATGGCGCGGCTGTGGCTAAAGCTCTAGCCAACACAAAGAACTATGACGGCCTTACGGGGCTGATTAAAGGCTTCACCGCCGAAGGCGAAGTCGTTAAGCCGGTACAGATTCAGAGGGTAAAAGACGGCAAATTCCACTACTACGGCGTTGTTAAGGACATCAAGCTCATCACACCCAGCAGATAACCGCAAGTAGCCCAAGAGCTGTCAAAACGCTCTCATATCCGGACAAACAGATAAGAGAAAGCTGTTTTGCCGGTATTATTAAAATAGCTTATGGCGCTTTCCCCCAATAGAGGAGGGCGCCATATTTTTATGAGGAAAGGCTATCGTGCCATAGTCATACCACGGTTGACAGATGATTTGTTGATTTAAGAACACGCAGTAAAAAAAGCCCTCCTTTCCCCGCTTACAGAGGAAGGTAGGGCTTGAGCTTTTGTCTCGGAACACTTTGGTGAATGGCTGAGATTATTTTGGTGCAAAGATACTATGAAGCTAGCCATTGCCAAAGGTTTTAAGGAGTGTAAAAAACGAGCTTAGGACGCATTTCACCGCACAGACATACCGGTTTTATTTGCTGCTTAGACAGCTTGGGGCTTTTTCAATCCGAGATTTTTTACCAGCTCTTTCGCAGTCGGCGTTATCGCCAGTCCCCCCAAAGAAGTCTCTCTGAGAGAGGGAGGAATTGCTTTGCCGACACGCGACATGGCATCGATAACTTCATCTGCTGGGATCACGGATTTAATACCTGCGAGTGCCATATCCGCACTCACAGCCCCGAGTGCCGTCAGTGTGCCGTTGCGCTTGATACAGGGGGCCTCCACCAGACCTCCGACAGGGTCGCACACCAAACCCAATATGGATTTCAGCGCCAGAGCCACGGCGTTCGCGACCATCTCATCGCTGCCGCCCTGAATGTAAGCCAGGGCACCGGAACCCATTGCCGCTGCGGCTCCGCACTCTGCCTGGCAGCCGCCTTCAGCTCCCGCCAAGGTAGCTCTAGCGGCGATAACTTCGCCAATTGCACCGGCGACAATGAGAGCGTCTGTAAGCTTTTCATCGGCGTCATCTCCGCCGTGGAATTCCTTCCAAGAAAATAGCAGCCCCGGCAAAATACCGCAGCTGCCGGCAGTGGGAGCTGCGACAATTCTGCCCATCGTGGCATTGTATGTTGCCACTTCCAGTGCTATGGTGCCGGCCCTGAGGACAAACTGACCGCACAGCGTGTTGCCCAAAGCCGAGTGTTGGCGCAGCAATCTTCCCGTCTGAGGCACCAGACGTCCCTCTTCTTTATTAAGGCTGGCCTCCCTAACAGAGCGTTCCATATCAGCCAGCCGCTCTTTTATCATCGTCCTGATTTCATCTACACTGATGCCGGAAGCTTCCGCATCAATAGAGAGAATGGCGTTCGGCAGAGAGAGGTTTCTTTCCGCAGCAAAAGCCATGATTTCTTTAAGTGAACGCATTATTATTGCACCTCCGGAATGGCCATTGCTCTGACAATAGCGGGATGTACAGCCTTGATCTCTTCCAGAGTCACAGGCTCGCCAACACTGTCCAGTTCCAAAACCATGGTAGCGTAGCCGCCTCTGGCGTCACGATGCAGTTTCATCGTGGCGATGTTTATTTTATGAGACGAAAGAAACGAGGTTACAGAGCTGACCACGCCCTGCACGTCACGGTTAAGAATAATGATGGCGGGGAGTGTCCCCGATATTCCCACCTGAAAACCATCAAGCTCCTGCAGCTCAACCGCTCCGCCGCCAACGGAGGCTCCGATGGCTTCCATTGTCCTCTCGCCACCGGTAATGACGACTCGCGCCGAGTTCGGGTGCGCTCCTTCGACATCTTCTGCGTAGAAGGTAAAATCCAGCCCCCGCTTGTGCGCAATTTTAATTCCATCACGCACGGCCGGGTCGTCAGGAGTAAAACCAAGCAAACCGGCAAGCAGAGCCTTGTCAGTCCCATGCCCTTCTCCTGTGCCGGCAAAGCTGCCTCTCATATAAATATCGGCTTTCTTTATCTCTTCTCCCCAGCAAAGGCGTATCATCCGTCCCAAACGGACGGCCCCAGCGGTGTGGCTTGACGATGGGCCAATCATAACAGGGCCGATTATGTCCCAAATTGGCATCAGAGCACCTCCTAATTTTCATCAAGGATAAAAACTCTATACTACTGTAGATTATAGGGCAAAGCAGCAATGTCTTGTAGATAAAGATAAGAATAAAGTATCGCTGCTGGTGCAAGCCCGACGCACTCGCTGTTACTTCATCATTTCCCACCTTTTGGCGGTGAAGAGCCAAAAGACAAATATCAGCAGCGCCAAGACAGCGAAAACAATACTCCTTGCGCTCCTGAAAAAACAATAGGGGGCGGAGTCAAAAGGAATCCCCTCTTTTGCCGCCAGCTCCTTGATATTGAGCAGATGTATTACTGGGTAACCCTGAGAGAGAGCTCTACCGATGACCCCGCTGCCGCCATTGACGTTTTTGTCCGCCGTTAGCCCCGGTTTGAGCTTCAATATCGCCTCGTCATCACCCATGTTCGCATTGGAACCGCCGATGCTGATTACCGCCTTGGGCCGTTTTTCTTCTATTAAAGACATCTTCCAGATAATTACATCTTCCAATGATTTCTTGACGATAAAAGGCGTGCCGTCACGCCCCGCCATGGCACGCATTTCGCCTATCGCCTCGGGGCTTAGCCCGACACCTGTTTCGTTGTCACCGCCGGGAGTGTAGAAATCCGCTTTTGTGTGAATAAATCCTTTGGTGCGTAAAAATCCGGAAACAAGAGGCCAGCTGTTGCTGCTGTCATTAGCACCCCAAGTGGAAGAGCCTAAAGAAAGCACCATCGTCACATCAGCACCTCTGGCCTCAAGAGCTGTGAGCGTATTGAGGATAAGACCGGGGAAAGATGACGACGACAACAGCACTACGGAGTCACCTCTTTCGATATTCAGGCTGTTGAGCCAGCGTGAAATGACAATAGACCAACGCGGGTCACAGGCGGTTCTCTTCGCCGGCAACGCGCCCAAGGTGGTGCTCAAGGGACTCCACTCCACGCCGATAAGCCCGGTTTTGTGCGGATCGGCATCAAGGTTCAAAACTCCCGTTCGCTCTGTCCGCCAACTCCATACAGCATCTTCCGCTGAGCGCACGGAGTGCCAGAGGGCACGTTCTTCCTTCGCCATGCCGCTGCCGCTGAAGAGCCACAAGCAAACCATCAGCAGAGCCGTCACCGTCAGAGCGATTCTGTTTCTCCTCTTCACCGCAGTCATTTTTTTACTGTAGAGCTCTAAGGACTCCATGTTCATTGCCATAACACCGCCAGTGGAGAGAGACTGTATATTAGTTCCATCGAAAAAGCCGCAGCAGCGGCGACAATCAACAGAGATGAGACAGTTTCCGCCGCCCCCTGTCTTTGAATATCGGCGGCGATTAACCCCGGTACAACCCAGCCGAACCACAGCGGGTCAGGAGAGAAATGTCCCGTAAGCGCCCTCAAGGCCAAGGCTATAAGCATCGCCCAGCCAATCCGCTGACGTCCATAAAGGGTAAAGTAACGGGAGGACACCTCCACCACGCCCCATACGGCAAAAGAGAGAGCCACCCCCAAAAGCAGCCTGTAGGGGTCATAGAGAGTCAAAGCGGCAACACCGGGCGCAATCAGCCCACCCGACGCCCAGCCTGTACGCCTTTCCCACAGCATCGAAAAAGCAATGCCGATTGCGAGGGTTAGAGTAATATTATCTGTCATAGCTTTATTTTCCCGCTTTCAATAGCCAATTTTAATCTCAAAGGCAGCCCATAAACGGCGTTTCCGCAGCCAAAGGCAAGCCCACTTTTCTCAATCAGCGAGGCTAAAGCCCCAATATCTTCCGTCTTGGTGTAATAGCGTGACAGACCACAGGCAAAAGGTTTGTCACCGATAATGTATTTATTGCGCCATTCGAGCGAAAACCAGGGTGCAAAAGAGGTCAGTCTGTCCATTCTGTCGCCGCGGTGGTTATAAATAAGCGTTGTCTCCTCACGCTTCCAGCCTAGGGAGAGAAAATATTCTTCCGTACTCTCAGTATCATTGACGGAAAAGGCAAATGCCAACATTCCGCCGCCGACAGCGATCACTTGGGAGTCCGCAATATCGGGGGGCAGAGACTTCATCGCCGCAAGAGCCATCTCGCGGTCAAGGCCGTGGCGGGTGCAGGCTTCCAGGGCCAAAGGAATGTTAATTGACCACGGGTAAGGCAAGGAGCCGTCTTCTTTTACAGGTATCAGAGAGAGCGCCCTCTTCTCCGCCTCGTAGAGCAGCGGCGCTTTATCGGTTATAGCCTCCGGGAGAATGACATTGCCTCCATGAGGCAGCCCGCCGGATATAGCTCTGATGACGGATTCCTCCGTTGTCCCCCACATAGAGCTGTGATCTAAACGTACATTGGTAAGGATAGTGTAGGTAGGCTTAAGCAGCTGCGGACAGAGAGTCTGTAAATCGGGCGATACGGCGCTGTTTTCCATCACCACCGCATCGGTGTCATCGGCAAGCTGAGCCAGCCACCACTTCATTTCCGCCACATGAGCGCCTGCGTGACGCAAAATCGGCGTCTCTCCCTCAGGTCCGAGGTCGCGAGGTACCACACCTGTGACTCTGGCACGGCAGTTTAAGCCACAGGCGCATAAAGCCCGATGAAGCAGACGCACCACTCCGCTCTTTCCCCTGCTTCCGGTTACGCACAGCCTGATATTAGCTCTTTTCATTACCAGCACTCACCCCATATCGCACCTATAATACAACAAAAGCACAGCGGAATAAAACACGCTGCGCTTTTTGTATTTTAAATAATAGAAATTGCCTAAAATATGCTCTTAGAATCCCACAGGAACTCCAAGGCGGCGGCTGTCCGCTCCGCCGTTCATTCTGCCTTTTGTACGGTCAAAGAGTATACCCTGCGCCGTTCCAAGTACGCCGGGGCCGACAAGTTCGATTTTGTATCCTTCTTTGCCAAGAACCGCAAGCACCGTCTCATCAACACGTTCTTGGTCTGCACGAAGATTGAGCCCGGACTGGTTATGGAAACGCCCCGCCTCAATGGCGGCGTCCATACCCATGCCATGGTCAACAACATTCATGATTATCTGAGCGACACAGGTGATAATACGAGTCGCTCCGGCAGCACCGATGCTCATAAATGGATTGCCCTTGGCATCAAGCACAATTGTCGGGCTCATCGAGGAGAGAGGACGTTTGCCCGGTTCAGGCGCGTTAACGCTTGCCGGATTCTGTGAAAAGTCATCCATCTCATCATTGAGGAAAAAGCCAAACTCCGGCACAAATACTGCTGAACCGCAGAAATAGTTGATGGTGTTTGTAGAAGTAACGATATTGCCGTTCTGGTCAACAACGGAGAAACTGCTGGTAGACTGACGCTCTGAGCCAAGCCCCGCGATATATGCGCTATTTGATCCCTTATCATATTTCCAGGGGTCTCCTGCCTCTACTTTGTCGCCCCCTCTGTCAGGGTCGATCCTAGCCGCAAGCTCTTTAGCGTATTCTTTTGACTGTAGTCCGTCAAGCGGGACCTTTACAAAGGCTGTGTCAGCCATATATTTACTGCGGTCAGCAAATGCCAGTTTCGTGGCTTCCGCCCAAATATGAGCAAACTTCGGACTGTTGTGCTTCATCGCTTTTACGTCAAAGTTTTCCATAATGTTTAGCAGCTGTATGATATGTGTGCCGCCGCTTGACGATGGAGGCATTGAGTAAATCTGATAGCCGCGGTAGGTGCCGTAGGTCGGCTTAAGCGTCTGCATCTTGTAGTTTTTAAGGTCCGACATCGTCATTTCGCCGCCGGTGCGCTTTACAGCTTTAACTACAGCTTCGCCAACTACGCCGTTGTAGAAAACGTCGGGGCCCTTTTCGCCGATAAGACGGAAAAGTTTGCCAAGAGCAGGCTGTTTTAGAACTTTACCTGCCTCCAAGGGGAGCTCGTTTTCCAGGAAGGGCAGTGTCGCGGGGTCATTATTATTAATCATCGCATCATAGTTATCGGTGATGATGCCGTTCTGCATCGGAGCAAGGACAAAGCCCTCCTCCGCAAGACGAATGGCTGGTGCTGCGACCTGAGCAAAAGTCATTGTGCCGTACTTTTTCAGTGCGTAGTCCATCCCTTTAAGCCAGCCAGGTATACCTACAGACTTACCGCCATGAATTGACCACTGCTCCTTTTTGGACTGTTCCGAAGCGTACATGTCTTTTGTAGCCGAAGCGGGCGCTGTTTCACGGTAGTCCAGACAGATGGTCTCTCCCGTTTTGGCAAAACGCACCGTCATAAATCCGCCGCCGCCTATTCCCGAGGCGTTAAACTCAACGACGTTGAGCGCGAGCGCTGTGGCGACTGCGGCGTCAATGGCGTTGCCGCCCTTCTTCATGATTTCCACTCCAGCTTTTGAAGCCAGTTCATTGGCAGCGGAGACCATGCCGCGCTTTGCATAAACTTCGTTTACTTTTGCTTCGGCAAACGAAGCGGCTGTTGTTACAGAGATAAAAATTACACACATAATACCGACCAACAGTTTTTTCATTTCGTTCCCTCCCGATTTGCATTATTTTTACATGAATTATTAACTTATAGACATACATAAAAATTAAACGGTTAACCCGTGGGAATAAGATTCTCACGGGTTAGATATTTTACTGTTTTTTAGAAACCGGCAGGCAGTCCTGTTCCTGTGCGCTGGTCAGCCGCGGCATCCATCTGACCCTTTTCGTGGTCAAATATTATGCCCTGGCAAACGCCATGGTATGTTTCTCCAACATTCAGTTTATAGCCTTTTTTTGCCAAGGCCTCTATCGCAGGCTTGCCTACAGTTGCTTCAAGAATAGTCTCTCCGTCCATGTCGTTCCAGATTCTTGGAGCTTCGATTGCCTCAGACATCGTCATTTTGTGGTCTATTACATTAACAATAACCTGAGCTACTGTGCTAAGTATAGTTCTGCTTCCGGCCGCACCCACAGTCATAAATGCTCTGCCTTTGGGGTCAAGCATAATTGTAGGGCTCATTGATGAAAGCGGACGTTTGCCAGGTTCAGGCGCATTAACGCTTGCTGGGTCTGTTGAGAAATCGTCCATCTGGTTATTTATCAACAGCTGATATTCAGGAACCATAACCTTACTTCCAAACCAGTAGTTGATTGTATTTGTCGCCGCAACAATATTTCCGTCTTTATCCACCGTAGAGAAGTGTGTCGTTGAGAAATGTTCGCGTCCGACTTTACCAATGTGAGCTGATTTTTTATTTGTCTTGTCAAATTTCCACGGATCACCAGCAGTACCTATCTCCGGCAGTTTAGAATTTTTATCAAAGCGTTTTACCATTTCTTTGGCATATGCTTTTGAGGTGATTCCTTCAAGAGGAACACTGATAAAGTCCGTATCCGCCATATATTTATCTCTGTCGGCAAACATCATCCTCTCCGCCTTTCCCCACATATCCAAAAGCTCGGGAGAATTAACCTGCATCTTTGCGATATCAAAGTTCTCCATAAAGTTCAAAAGCTGGATAACGTGAGCACCGCCGCTCGAAGGTGGAGCGGATGAGTATATTTTATATCCGCGATATGTTCCCTCTACCGGTTTCCTCACAACAACTTTATAATTGGCAAGATCTTTCATTGTCATGTTTCCGCCGGAGGCATTCACGGATTTAACCAAAGCCTCTCCTATCGGACCGTTATAAAAGGCATTCTTACCGTCTTTAGCAAGAAGCTTAAATGCTTTTGCCAAACCGGGGTGCTTAATCACTGTTCCCGGTTCACGGGGAAGCCCATCCTGAAGATAGGGAACGTTCTGCCCCTCATTGTTCATTGTGTAAAGCTCTTCAAAATTTTTACCTTCCATGAGGGTTTCGTTCTGAGCCACAGTCCAGACATATCCGTCTTCAGCAAGTCTTAATGCCGGTTTTACAACTTCCGAGAAAGGCATTGTGCCGTACTTTTCAAGAAGAAAAAACCATCCGGCAAGATACCCCGGCACACCTGCTGCCCTGCCGCCCAGTGCAGACCAATTTTCTTTCTTAGCCTGCTCAGACGCATACATATCTTTACGGGCAGAAGCTGGAGCCGTCTCGCGGAAATCAACAAAAACAACCTCTCCTGTTTTTGCAAACCGAAGCGTGGCAAAACCGCCTCCGCCCATTCCTATGTTGTACGGTTCTACGACATTGAGGGCGAGAGCTGTAGCAGCCGCAGCATCAATGGCGTTACCGCCTTTTTTCATTATTTCTGCACCTGCTTTAGAGGCTAGTTCGTGGGCTGCGGAAACCATGCCGTTTTTCGCATATACATCATGAGGCTTATTGGGAACAGTCGGAACTGTGGCTGCAAATGCCGAAAAAGCAAATACCGCAACAGCAAACAGAGCAATAAACAACTTGGCAGAAATTCTTTTCGTTGTCTGTTTCATCCTGCACACTCCTTTATATAATTTTGTTATTTTTATTAGTTACTAGTTTGCTTTGTTCAGCCAAGGGCCGATGCCTTTGTCTTTAATATCTTCGTATGTGGGGATGTTTTCCACCGCTACGTCCTTTCCCTCAACAAGGGTTCCAAGCGTGTCCATGGCTATCTTGACCGCAGTGACGTGGCGGGCGGTGCGCAGTGCTATCGGCTGGTCCCCCTCATAGGGAATAAAGAGAAGCCCCATTTTTGATGCTTTGAGATATGCCTTGTCTTTACCTGTCAGCACAAGAGCCTCATCGGTCTTGCCGCGCAGGCGTCCCTGTGAAGGGTTGCCTGATTCCATCAGCAGCGCCATCAGCCCCGGTACAGCATCTCCCCACTCCCTGTGGCTAAGCCCGCGAAGGTTTACGGGAGAGGGTTCTAGACGCATAGGAATTCCTCTGCCTTCGAGCTCCATGCAGACCATCGCCGCCAATTCAGAGGCATTTTCATGAGCTACCATCGCATTGACGACGGGATACTCCGGAGAGGCTTCGTGAAGGTCAAAAGCCAGATTCACCTTTTCTTTTTTCAAAAGCTGCATCACAGCATAACCCGCTCTCTGAGTGATTCCATCATTGAGGCTGCCGGGGAAGGATCTGTTCATGTTGCTTCTTGAAGAGCCGTCAAGCTTCTGTTTTGAAGGCTGGTGAATATAGATATCGGGGTCCGGCCATTGATCTACCGGATTTGTCGCGCGCGATCCAAATTTAAACACACGGAACTTGCCGCCTGGCTGGTCAATTTTAAATGTTTGCGGTGCCGCGTCTTGGGGCGAGTTGTGTGTTCTAGCCGACATACTGACAAACGGCACGACAATGAGCCGTCCCTGTTTTACATGGGCACGTTCAAGAATCATGATCGCCGCCATAAACCCCGCCGGTTCGTTGGCATGTATACCACCCTGAATGTAAACTGTGCCTCCGGGTTTTTCCCCCTCTTGGATGTAGACGGGGGTATCAGCGTTAGTGCCTTTTAGTCCGGGTTCCCACTCCGAAAGCATGTGCAGATTAAAACCGGGAGCCGGTATCAGCATGTCTGGCTTTCTCATTTCGAGAAATGAGCGCGATGTCCAAAAACAGACTGCCGCGATGAAAACACACAAAAGTGCGGCCGTAATTTTATTTCCTTTTACACGATATTCCACGGCGCACCTCCTCTACTTCAGCATCAGCAGGCGCAGTACCATGGGAATAAGAACCATCGCAGCTGTAACCTGTTTCCAGAATGAACGCTCGCGGAACATGCAGCGCACAACGAAAACCATCACAAGAAGCAAAATTGCACGGTAGATAAGTGTCATTCGCATGTTCCTCCTTTAAAAGATAAATTTTGCTATCGTGCCGCTCATCACAATTACCGCGATACCCCAAACGGCCAGGATAATACCCGGGATGAGACAAATTTTGAGCACTTTGAAATAATTGTCCTCTCCAACTACCTGCGCGGCAAAAATACCGGCCAGAGCAGTAGGCGGCATAAGGTCACCCAAAGAGGCAATCAGACTGAGAGCGGAAGCTACTATTACCGAGTTGAATTTCAGCAGTGCCAATAGAAAGGGCACGCCAAGAACAGAGGCGGAGCCGAAAGAGGACACCGCGCCGAAAAGCGGCATAGAGACGGCAATTCCCGCATATAGTATCCACGAAGGCAAGCTTAGAGCGGAAACAACCACAAATCCCTGAACTCCGATAAGGGTCATCACCTGAATGAACATGCCTACGCCCATCAATATTCCTAAGACGGGCAGAGCATCATTAACCGCCTCAGTAGCTGTGTCAACAACATTCCACTTGGTGCCAGAAAAGAGCCCCGAAACCGCAGATAGCAGAAATATCAAAGGCATTCCCATGCCAGGCCAATATCCTGCGAGAAACTGGTCTGCGGCAAAGAGCGCCACAAGAACAACCACCGGCAGTATCAGCCTGAAATTAAGAGGATGCTTGGACATTTTTACAAGCTGTTCTTCCAGAGCCTTTTCATCGGAAAATCGGCGGATATAAGGATATATCATCGTCAGGGCAAAGAGAACAGCCAGAGGAATAGTGCATATAAGCAGAGGTATCGCAAATCCTACATAAGGGATATCAACACCGGCGCAGATTATCATCGCCGGAATACTTACCGGAGGAGCGATCATCCCCAAAAGCGATCCCATTGAGACCGCGGCAGCCGTTCTGACCTTAGACATTCCCAAGGTTATCAGAACAGGCGATACGAGTGCTCCGGTTGTGAGCACCGCCGCAGTGGAAGAACCGGTGATCATACCTGGAACCATAATGATAAACATTATGCCTAAACTGAGCAGTGCGGGAAACTTTCTGAATTTGCGAATCATCCACGCAGACATTGAATCAAGCATACCTGTTTTGAGAACGACTTTCATAAACATCATTGCCGTGGCTATTACCAATATGGTATTGATGTAGCCGAACTCCCCTTCTACAAGGTGGCGAAGAGGAATGCCCTCTCCCGCAGCAAGAGCGCCGACAATCGTCGCCAGTGCCATGGCTACAGCGATTGGCAAATTCCAAGCGAATGCGCCGAAGGCGAATACACCGATCATCAGCAGGGTATAAACACCCTCCGGATAAAACCAGCTCATATCAGCCTACTTTGCCAGGACACCCCAGCCGGCGAGAACGGTCTTAAGGGGTTCTTTGGTTCCGTTGACATTGGCAGCGGAGTATACCTTGGCCTTTTTGGCTTTTACAAGACCGTCAAAAAGTTTGTCTTTATTCGCGCCGTCAACTAAGATAAGCGCGTCTCCTTTGGGAATGGCGCTGGTAATAAAGAAGTCGGAAAGTGTGCCCCTACGTCCTTCTCCGCCGATGTGCATCATCAAAATCTTCATGCCCTTCTTTTCGGCGGCCTTGCACAGCTCAAGCGAACGCTTCACCTCATCCTCTTTGTTAATTCCCGCAGCTCCAAGTCCCTTTGAGCTGCCGCCAACAACGGCGATGAGCACCTTCTGAGCCTTAAGTGCTTCAGGTTTCATCACCGCGTCAAAGTCAGCCGGTATTTTCAGAGATTTGAGGATGACTCTCACCATCATGCCGTCTGAGCTCTGACCAATAGATGTCACAGCAACCTCAGCAGCTCCGGCGCATGCTGCGCCCGCGAAGAGAACAAACATCGCCAGTACAAGTGCTTTCAATTTCATAAAAAAGACCTCCCTACGATTTTCTGAATAAGCTGAATATTTCGCCAGCTTATATCCTTGTTCTAGTTTATTCAGCAGGGAGTTGTTCGTCCATATTTTCTCTCTTTATTCTCTCTCTATCGTCCGTGAGTTTTTGCAGTAGATATTTCTCGGGCGTCCGCTTTTGCCATCTTCAACTTCGGATTTTCTTTGCAGCTGTCCCTTTTTGACGAGGTATTCCAAATACCGGTGAACTGTAGGATAGGCCAGCCCCAATAACTCTGAGGCTTCTGCCACTGTCAGCCCCCTCATGTTGTTCTCAAAGGAATTGAGCACTCGTCTCGCCGTCTCTTCCGAAAGCCCCTTGCTGCGCTCATTCCAATTGGCATCGCAACGGTATTTAGCCAGTTCGGCATGCAGAGAAATCCTCGCGGTGAAATCAGCAAACCGCAGCGGTTTGGACACAAAGTCATCGGCTCCGGCCAAAAGCAGCTCTCTTGCGACATCAGGCGATTCTTCAACAGTGAGCGCCAGTATTGTCACACTGGGCGAAAGCTGACGACACTTCCTCACCACCTCCACTCCGCTCATCAGCGGCATGTGGTAGTCCACCAGCAATATGTCGATAATATTTTCTTTCACCCATGAGAACACATCGTCAGGTTTGTCGGTGGTTCGTATAGACCAACCAAGCGATTCCGCCATCGCCTTAACCGTATAGAGAATATTTTTATCATCATCAATAATTCCCAGGGAAACAGACATTGCTACACTTCCTCTCTTACCGCAGGCATCCAGATTGTACAGCATGTTCCTCCGCCGGGGCGGACTGCGTGTTCCATGGTACCATTGCTTTCCTTTATCGCCTTTCCGGCAAAAATCAACCCCAGCCCCGTCGAGCCCCAAGCAGATGGAGCGCCGTCACAAGGGTCGGAAAAACCAATACCGTTATCTTCAATATAAATGAAGATCCCATCCGCAACGCCGCGGCTTCTTAGGGTTATTTGAGGAAACGGGATATTTTCTGTAGCGTGATAGGCATTATCCAATAAATTTACCAGCACACGCGAAAATCGTATTAAATTGATATTCAGCCAAATAGGCTTGCCTTCCAAAGGGCAGTCAACATCGACACTCGCACCCCAAGGCATTACGCGCACCTGCGACATAGTGTAGTTTATGAGTTCGTCGAAGGAGACGGAGCGCATCGCTTGGGGATTTTTTATCTCCGATATCATTTGGTCCATTTTTTCCGCCGCCGCGGCGATCTCCTTAGCATGGCTTTCTGTCGAACGGTCTTTCGACAACGACAATAGGTCGGCGAGTCCCAGCACGGTGGTGAGAGGTCTTTTCAAGTCATGGACAAGGTATTGCATCTCCCTGTAAAGACGCGACTTCGACTGCTCTTGGCGCAGTCTGTTAAGCTCACGCTCACGAGTACGCAGGAGTGTCAGCTGTCTTATTTGTTTTTCATAGCTGACGAATAGTTTGGTTAACAACAGCGCCACTGAGGCATTGGCAGCAAACCCCAGCCCGCAGAACATGTTTAAGAGGGAATCTTTTCCCATCAGCAGAGCCTCGTTTTTGGTAGCTGAGCTAAGCTCCCCCCAGCCAAACCCATAGTGCGTAAGCAGCGGAATGAGGTCAAGCCACTGAATGGAAAAAACCAGCAACGCCTGTACAAGCAATTTATATCCTCCCTTGGTGACATCGCTGGTTATGTAATGCAGCACCCATACGCCGGCAAGAGTGAGTATCGCCGGCACACCGAAATGGGGTACGGAGGGCAAGTTGAAAAAGATGGTGCTCAAATAGCTTATGGGTATAGCGATAAGCGGCATTATCCAAGCGAGGCGCTTGTAACCGAGAAATTCGGAAACGCCATCGGAAAAGATAAACCAGCCGCTGTAAAGAAAGACGGCGCGGCAGGCGTTATTTAGGATCAGCCACATAGCCGCCATCATCAGATAACCCCCTTCTTCAAAAACAGCGGCGTTGTAAAGGTTCTCATAGACAGGATGCAGAGTAAACTGCACAGACTGGCTCACCGTCCACACAAACAGCGTCACAAATCCCACAAGACATTTTTTGTTCATGAAAAGGCGCAATAGCTCCCCCGCTATGGGAACAGATAATACAAAGTTAAGTTTTTCCATACTGACACCCCTGAGACCTTCGATTGTGTAACTTTGCCCGTTAAAAACAAAATATGTAATGTTTTATAATGCATGATTATATCTCACTTTACAAAAACGCCTTTGAAAATTAACCTCAATACGTAAAAACACGTCTGTTTACCATCCCCAGATAGAGGCTTTTACTGTTGCGTGGTAGAATAAATTTGTTTATATTCAAAATCGTGGAGTCATTAGTCTTTGATTCGCAAAACGTCGTCGGGCAGGGTGGAATGTTTTTGAAAAAAATAATGAAGAAGGCGACAATCGCCAGTGCTGTTTTAATAGCTGTTTTTTGTATAGCTCTTGCTGTTCTCACTCAGGTGGACTTTTTGGGTGAAATGGTCTTGAGCCAGCTTAACACGGCCGTTCAAAAGGAGCTTAATGTTACTTTGAAGACTGATTCTCTTTCCGGAAACCCCTTTGTCGGTTTTCGCACCGGAACAGTTCACTTAGTACGCAGCGGCAAAACTCTGCTAACGGCAGAAGAAATAGGCATCAGATTGTCAATGATAAGCCTGCTCAAAAACTCACCTCGACTTTCTCTCATGGAAATAAACGGATTAAAGTCTGACTATGATTCACTTAACAGTCTTCTGCCCAAGAAGACGAAATCTTCTAAAACCACAGATATCCCCATCGATAAAATCGAGCTCTCAAAATGGGATGTGAGCTCCAAATGGGGACGCGCCAAGATTACCAAAGGCTCCGTTAGGCTTAACGGCTCCGAATGGTTTAAGGTAAATATCAGCGGTACGGCAAAGGAAAAGGCTTTCTCCGCTGCCGGAATCATAAAGAAAGAAAACAACAGCTGGGTTTTTGATAATTTTTCCGTCTCCCTTGAAAAGGGCATGGCTGATATCTCCGGAGCTGTATATCCATCTTTAGATCTTAAATTTTCCACAAAAAATCTCGACCTCTATCAAACAGCGGAATTAATCCCCAGTGTCAGCACTTACGGAGTGCGGGGACACCTCAGCGCCTCCGGCACATTAAAAGGGCGGGGGAAAGATATGAGCGCCATCGGGAAAGGCACTCTTTCTGAAGCCGTCATTCAGGGTATTCCGCTTTCGGGTATAGAGGCTAAATGGACTTATAATAAGGGACTTGTCGATGTTGAGCTGGGAGAGGGAAAAGTCTTCCGCTCTTTACTGAAGGGCAAATTTGTTCTGGACACACGCAAAGAGGTGCAGACGCTAACGCTGAATCTGAGCGCTAAGGATCTGCGCTTTTCCGACTGGACAGACAAGTTCGGTGAAGATGTCCGCAAACACTCTCTCTTCCTTAGCGGCGGCATAACTTCACTCGAAGCGGACATCAAAGGCCCGTTGAACGCTCTTGTCGGCACAGTGGAAATAGCTCCATCCGACATCAGCTATAACAATATGAAATTTGTCGGTCTTGCGGGGAAAGCCAGTTTTGACGGCTCTCCTTCGGGAACTGTCGATTTCTCCGCCATGCACAACGGACAGAAAATAGCTCTGACCGGCAAGTGCAGCTTTGCCAAGAACACCATGACGGACCTCAATTTGATCGCCAATGAGATGTCCTTGCACGAACTCGGAACTTCTATAACGGCACTTAAAAAATATAAACTTAATGGTATATTTAAGTCTTCCGCCTCTTTGCGCGGCATTACCGGTGCCTGGAAAATTCAAGCGGAACTTTCGTCCCCACAAGTATTCATCGAAAAGATAGGCAATGTGAAAGATATTAAAGCCAAGGCGGAGTACAGCATTAAAGAAGGCTCACTTGTGGTGCCTTCGGCCGCCGCCACTTGGAACGGAGCAAGTCTCACCGCCTCTGGACGCGCGATACTGAACGGCAGTGATACACTCCTCGACTTCTTTGGCAAGGCTGCGAATCTCAAAACCACACATCTTTACAACTTAGTGCCATTCTTTAAAACAATGACTGTTGAGGCAAACATCTTTGGCTCTTGGACTTTAAAGGGCACCGCCGCAGACCCAATGCTTGAAGCTAATGTGAGGACTGCGGGCGGGCGTTTTATGGATATGAGAATTGATAGATTTGCTTCCGACGTCACCTATAAAACAGGCAAGCTGGCACTTGCGCCAATGAATGTCTCCGCTTATGACGGCAGCGCTTCCCTTAAATGTTATGTCAATCTGCCGCCTGCCTCCGCTGCTACTTGGGCTTTGTCAGGCAAGCTGCGCGGCGTGGACATTGCGGCACTTAATGGCCTGCTGCGCAAAAGAGAGGACATGGAGGGTAAGTGCACAGTAGATGTAACAGCGGAGGACAAGGGCAGCGGTCTAGCCTGGAAAGCCATACTCGCCGACTCTGACTTGCGCTGGACGACATTTACAGCAAAAGACATCAGCGGCACAGTCAGCGGCACCGCTAAAGAAATTCGCCTTGATGGGCTTAAGGTAAATTTCCTCCGCGGCGAAAATATTGTAAACGGCACAATCTCTTTGGCAGAGAAAGGCAAACCGGCGAACGAAGCCGCGTTGAATCTATCTGTCAGCTCTAAAAACATCAATATTTACGAGGCTCTGCGCAAATATTTACCCTCGGTCCGCGGCATACAGGGACTGGTAAAGGGCGAAATTTCTGTTGGCGGAACACCCGCCAGCCCCTCCTTCACAGGTAAGGGAACTTTGACGCCGCTGCGTTACAGAGGCTTTATGCTTCCTGTTGTTGATGTTGACTTCAGCGGAAACATGTCAGAGATCCGTATTGCCAAAGCGGAAGCCAAACTCAGCGGCGGGAGAATATTCGGCAGTGCCAAAATGTTCAAAAAAGACGGGCAGTGGAACTCCACACTGGACGCCAAAGGCATAGCCGTTGACATAAAACAATTTGGAGCCTATCTGCCGGATAAATTCAGAGCCGGTCTCGGCGGGCGGGTAAAGTTCAATCTGCAGGCACGCGGCAAGACGGGCACATTTGAAGGAAAGGGGACATTCTCATCGACGCAGATGAAGTTTATGGGAATAACCCTCAAAAACGTTAACGCGCCCTTCTTTATTTCCGATGGTTACGCCTTTATGGAAGACGTAAAAGCGGAGATGAACAGCGGCACATTAAAGGGCGGCGTCGCCATCGACATGAACAAGAGCTTTTGGGGTGGCAATATCACCGCACTCAGCGTAGATATAAGTTCCACAATAAAGCAGGCGTTTCCCGCACTCAAAGGAGATGTCACCGGCAAAGGAGATTTAAAGATCCGCGGTGAGGGAGAAACAGGACGCCTCAGTACTATTAAGGGCAGCGGCGTCATCTTCATGAATAATGGCGAAATATCTCAATTTGAAGCTGTTGAAGCAGCCAAGAAATATACCTCAGGCAAACCGCTGCGGTTTAAAGCTATAAAAGCAACTTTTACCTATGACGGCGGCTACTTGACGATCCTTCCCGGCAGCCAAGCTACAGCCCCCGACGGAGACCCGGTCTATCGTTATGTCATGCTTGACGGTATGATTACTCCCAAGAGAGGGCTGAGCATGTTCGCAATGGGCAAGGTTAATATTCGTGCCTTGAACGCACTTCTGGGAGCAATGCAGGGAGTACTGAGCACAGGAGCGGATATCGTCGAAGGGACTGTGGATAAAGCAGCGATCCTGCGCGGTGTGCTCGGAGGAGTGCTCTCTGGCTTCACAAAGAGCGACTTCAGCTTCATTACAATGAATATTGGAGGTACTATTGATTCTCCTACGTTCTCCAACATCAAAGTGGACAAGGCAGTGCGCAGGAGCACCGGCAGCGATGTGATACCAAAATCCGCTGGAGATCCCAAGGATAATGAGCTCGACGGCAACACAACTTTTAAGCTAAAATTTGAAATCCCGGTAGGGCCGGGGAGCTCCAAAACTCCGGATAATGTCAAAGGACAGGTTTTGGAACAGACCCTTGAAAATATCCTGAAAAATATCGATTTCGGCATATAGAGGAGAGAGAGAATGTCTGAAATTACCCTTATTCTCGGCGGTGCAAGAAGCGGCAAGAGCACTTTCGCTGAGAAAATAGCACTCGAAAGCGACAAACCGGTAACTTATATCGCCACAGCCGAATGCAAAGACGCAGAAATGGAAAAACGCATCGCTATTCACAAAAGCAGACGTCCAGAGGAATGGGGCACATGGGAAGGAGAACCGGAAAAACTTCCGGAGGAGGTATCTTCTCTTAGCGGTCTGCTGCTCATGGACTGTCTGACAATGTGGTTAACGAGACTTTTTTTAGCTGATAACTGTGCCGAAAGGGGCAATGAAGAGGAATGGTTCGCAAGAGAGCGCGAGATAAAAGGTCTTACAGAGAGACTTTGCGCCGCACCTATGGGCGAGACTCATCTTGTAATTGTCAGCAACGAGGTCGGCTTCGGACTGGTTCCAGAATATCTGATGAGCCGCAGATTTCGTGATCTTCAGGGCAGAATGAACCAACTTTGCGCCTCCAAGGCACACCGCGTGGCTCTTGTGGTAGCAGGCTGCCCGCTGTGGGTCAAGGGCTCAGCAGAGGGGCTCTAGAGAAGCGCTGATTAAGCAGTAATCCTTCAATTATAACCGGCGTGCTGTCCGCTGATTATTGGCAGAAAGCCGATATCGATGATTTCGTGCGAAAAGTGATTTACATAAATTGTATATTTGCGTAAATCAAGCTTAGCTTCTTCCTCTGCCGCTTAGTTTGTTTATCAAAGAGACACGGACGGCTATGACGTAAACAGTGCATATAATCAGCAGCTATCTGGTCTTTCACAGATATACAGCAGATAAATAACGCCGGCGAACATTTTTACGCGATAAAAATGTTCGCCGGCATTTTTATTTAAAAGCGGCTGTTTTCTGTTATATTAATAAGCAATACGCATTACATTTATGAAAGGTCGTTTTTTATGAAAGAACTCTTTAAAGAGTATTTGAACAAGATGGAACATGAAATTAAGAATCCGGCGTTTCGCTTTGATTTTATCGCCCGTTTCGTCGTCATTTGGACACTGGTAACCAGGATACCTCTGCCGAAAAGGATGTGGCCGAAGACGCTGCCGGAAGGCAAAAGAGTTCTCACTGTTATTCCTCTGGCCGGCGGCATCTTAGGTTTGTTTACAGGAGTATTGATTACTGCCGTAAACATTCTCGGCATTGGACAGATAGGTTCAGTGTGGATAGGCGCGGCTTTTTATGCCATGGCCGGCTGGTCGCTTCATTTAGACGGCTGGGGAGACCTCTGGGACGGGATAGGCTCCGGCAAGAGCGGAGAAAAAATGCGCGAAATAATGAAGGACAGCCGTGTGGGCTCTTACGGCGTCACTGCTTTGATTATCGCCTTTGGGCTTTGGACGGGGCTGCTTCTATCTCTAGGGCAGCACCAAGAAGCTGCCGCCTTGATGGTGGCTGGTGGCGTGGGACGGTTTGGCACTTGTGTCGCAGCCTTTTACGGCAACTATCCTTGGCCTGAAGGTATGGCAAAAGGTTGGGTTGACGGCTTTGACGGTTATGAACTGTTCACCGCCTTGGTCTGCACGCTTGTTCTTCTGCCATTTGCCCCCTTTGAGTGGCTTCTGTCATTAATATTGGTTTCTCTATTCGCCCTATGCACAGCCCAAAGAATGAATAATAAACTCGGCGGGGTTAACGGAGATGTTTTGGGCGCCGTGGCTGTCGCCGGTGAATTGATCTCCCTTGCGGTATTCGCCCTATGAGCTATAAACCCAAACTTATCGCCCTTGATTTGGACGGCACTCTTTTTGACAGCCGAGGATCTGTGAGCACCAGAACAAAGACCTCACTGCAAAAGGCCATGGCGGAAGGGACAAAGGTTATCATCGCCACGGGACGAATGTACCCGTCGGCAATGCCGATAATCAAGGAGATAGGCATTACAGATCCCTGCGTCTTTTATAACGGCGCCATTGTACGAAACCCCGTTAATAATGAGACTATTTATGAAAGAGGGCTCGGCGAAGATTTAACTGCTGAGGTGCTGGCATTTTACCATTCCATGGACTGGTACATACAGGTGTATTCGGATGATCGGCTATATGTGCAGGACGGCAGCGACCCCAAGGCTAAATTCTATGAAAGTATCGCCAAAATTGAACCGCTGTCTTTAGGGGAACACTTTTGGCAATACCGCACAGACGCCACAAAGCTCCTGGGTATTTCGCAGGACAAGGAAACTTTTTATGAAATGGCAAGATGCACCAAAGAACATTTTTCCAACAGACTCTACTGCGCCACCTCATGGGGAGCCTTTGTGGAAATGGTGCATCCGCAAGTTAACAAAGCACGCGGTTTAGAAATCGCCGCGCGTCACGCAGGCGTGGAGAGGTGCGATGTCTTGGCTATAGGTGACTCCGGCAACGACAAAGAGATGCTTGAATGGGCAGGGTGGGGAGTAGCGATGGGCAATGCCTCTTACGAGGTTAAAACCGCTGCTGATGAGGTAGCCCCGACAAATAATGAAGACGGGGTCGCCTTTATCGTTGAGAGATATCTAAAAATATAATATATCAGTTATACTTTATTTAATTTTTTTATCAAAGGAGATCTGCCATGATAGATTTTTCCCCAACCAAACGCCCCACTCTGACTTTTGAAATATTTCCCCCAAAGGGACAGCACGGTCTTGACTCAATATTCTCAACAGTAGACGCCTTGGCGAGCCTGGCTCCCGATCTCATCAGCGTCACATACGGCGCAGGCGGTACAAGCAGGGATAATACCGTGGAAATCGCCTCAGAGATACAAAATAGTTATAACATCCCAGCCGTCGCCCACTTAACTTGCGTTGGCAGCACAAAGGAACAGATGGACGGCATTCTTAGCGAACTTAAAAAACGCGGCGTTAAAAACATCTTAGCACTGCGCGGTGACCTTGCAGATGGCGATTCTACCGGCGATTTTAAATATGCCTCTGAGCTGATTTCATTTATTAAAGCAAGATATGATTTTAAAATTTTTGCCGCCTGTTATCCCGAAAAGCATCTAGAAGCCTATTCCCTGGAGGAAGACCTTCAAAGGCTGCGGGAGAAAACAGAGTGCGGTGCTGATTTTTTAATATCTCAGCTCTTTTTTGACAACAACCTCTTTTATGATTTTCGCGAGATGGCGCGCGAGTGCGGCATTAACATCCCGATAATAGCCGGTATCATGCCCATTACTTCGCCCTCACAAATTACCAGAATGGTCTCGATGTGCGGTGCCTCGGTTCCGGAAAAAGTACAGAGAATCATCCGCGCTTACGGGCACAACAGCATGGCAATGAAAGAGGCCGGGATCGCCTATGCCACGGCACAGATTGTCGATCTGCTGGCAAACGGAGTGGACGGCATCCATCTCTATACTATGAACCAGCCGGATATCGCCAAGCGCATTTCCGAGAATATCCGCGGCATCCTTTATTCTTTGAGAGTGAAACGTGGCTGAGAGAGTCCCCGCCTGCATAGAAGCTGAGACCTTGCGCCTGCTTGGCATGGAGAGAATTTCTCAGGATGCCGAGTTATCGGCGAAAATGGACTCTCTTTATCATAAGCTGAAAGCCGCAGCCGCAACAAAGAGCATCAGCCGAAGGTTCGCCATCAAGTTATGCGGCGACATCGTTGATTTCGGCTCTTTTGCCGTCAGCAGCGCAAGTCTCGCTAAGGTTTTGGAGAACTGCCAAAATGCCTTCCTTTTAGCTGTTACACTGGGGCACGGCGCAGACAGGCTGATTTCCCGCTTGGAAAAAGAGGATATGTCAGAGGCCGTTATTGCCGATGCTCTGGCTTCGGCAATGGCAGACGGGCTTTGCGATCTGGAAGAGATGAATATTTTTGCCTCCATTGGAGCGCAGGAGCACTTGACCATGCGCTTTAGCCCCGGATATGAAGATATGCCTTTGGAATTTTCCGTGCAAATCATTGAGGCTTTGGACGCGGGGCGTAAAGCCGGCATCGGCGTCACTAAGTCATTTATGCTGGCGCCGATAAAATCAGTCACCGCCATTATCGGCGTGTCAAGCAGAGAGGAAGAGCGAGGCAGGAGCTGCGATGTCTGCGCCGCTTCTGACTCATGCCTTTATAGAAAGAGAGGCCTTTATTGTGGAATTCACCAATAATCAAAGAAGTGTGCTGATTTTTGACGGAGCAATGGGGACGATGCTGCAAAACAGAGGGTTGAAAATCGGTGGTATCCCCGAAATGCTCAACCTGACAAATCCTGAAATTATCGAGTCCATTCACCGCGAATACCTGGAGGCCGGCGCTGACGTCATCTTGGCCAACACCTTCGGAGCCAATAGATATAAGGCGCAAAAAGCCGGACACAGCGTGGAAGAGCTGGTCACCGCCGCTGTGAAAACAGCCCGAAAGGCTGTGGAAGCTTATGAGGGCAAGTTTGTCGCCCTTGATATCGGTCCATGCGGCAGAGTGATGGAACCTACGGGAGACCTCTCCTTTGAAGAGGCTGTCGAGGTTTTTGCGGAGATTGTACGGGCAGGGGACGCCGCAGGAGCGGATATGATCTCACTGGAAACCTTTACCGACCTCTATGAAATCAAGGCCGCAATGATCGCAGCGAAAGAAAACTCCCGGCTGCCTCTATTGGCCACCATGAGCTTTGAAGAAAATGGGACTACCTTCTTCGGCACAACGGTGGAGTCAATGGTTATGACCCTTGAAGCTTTGGGAGCTGACGCTCTGGGAGTGAACTGTTCTCTTGGGCCGAAACAGCTTGAGCCGATTGTGGAACGAGTTCTGACAGCGGCTTCGATTCCGGTAATCGTACAGCCCAACGCCGGTTTGCCGGTAATTGTGGAGCAGGAGACAAAGTATGACATTACCGCCGAAGAGTTCGCACAATATATGAAAAAATTTGCCGAGGCCGGAGTTTCTATCCTCGGCGGCTGTTGCGGAACAACACCGCAGTACATAAGAAATCTCAAGGCAGCAACCGCAGAAGTCACGAAAAGTGAGCCGCACAGCACACCGGTAACAGCCGTCTGCTCTCCCTCAAAACCGGTCTATTTTGGCAAAGACACGGTTATTATCGGAGAGAGACTGAACCCTACAGGCAAAAAAAGCCTGCAAACGGCCATCAGAAACAAAGATATGGACTTTATCCTCCGCGAAGCGATTCGTCAGCAGGATCAGGGCGCGTCGGTGCTTGACGTCAACATGGGGCTGCCCGATATTGACGAAGCGGAAGTTCTCGCCTCAGCCGTCAAGGAGATACAGGCGATAAGCGACCTGCCTCTGCAGCTTGATTCATCAAATCCGCAGGCCCTTGAACGCGCCGCAAGGATATATAACGGTAAGCCGCTGATAAATTCAGTAAACGGCAAGGAAGAATCTTTGTCTGCTATACTTCCCATCGCTAAAAAATACGGTGCGGCGGTACTGGGACTGACTCTAGATGACAACGGCATTCCCGAAACGGCAGAGGCGCGCCTGGCGATAGCGGAAAAGATTATGAAAGCCGCAATCGCCGCCGGCATTCGCAAAGAAGACCTTTTAATCGACTGTCTGGTGATGACGGCTTCGGCGCAGCAAAGCCAAGCAGGAGAGACTTTAAAGGCAGTGCGGCTGATAAAAGAGAAGCTAGGGCTGAAAACAGTGCTCGGAGTAAGCAACGTCTCCTTCGGACTGCCATCCCGCCCGATTATCAACAGAACAATGCTGGCCATGGCTCTCGCAGAAGGGCTGGACGCACCAATTATGAACCCGCAGGACAGCGGCATGGCGGAGACCGTTGCCGCATACAGGGTCCTTAGCGGCAAAGACAGAGACTCATCAGACTACATCGAGAAATACTCCGGCTGCGCTGAACAACCCGTTACTAAAGAGTGCGAGACAGCAAGCCTTCCTTACGCCATAGTCAAAGGTCTGAAAAAAGAAGCCCGGACAGCGACGGAATTGCTTCTCACTAAGAAGAGTCCTCTTGAGATAATTGAGACGATAATCGTCCCTGCTCTTGACTCCGTTGGTCAAAATTACGAAAATCAAAAAATATTTTTGCCGCAGCTAATAAAATCCGCAGAAGCGGCGAAGAGCTCCTTTGAACGTCTGCGCGAAGATCTGGCTAAAAGTGACGTGCCGTCTGCCGGGACACGCACAAAAATAGTATTGGCAACGGTTCACGGCGACATCCATGATATCGGCAAAAACATTGTCAAAGTGATTATGGAAAACTACAACTTCGAGGTCATCGACCTAGGGAGAGACGTCCCGCCGGAAAGAGTTGTCGCCGCACTCAAAGAAAGCGGCGCCGCTCTTGCAGGACTCAGTGCGCTGATGACCACAACAGTAACCAGCATGAAGACGACCATTGAAGAAATTCGCAAAGAGTGTCCCCATGTCACCGTCATCGTCGGCGGAGCCGTCCTCACGCCGGCCTTAGCCATCCATGTGGGCGCCGACTTCTACGCAAAAGACGCGATGGAGAGCGTGAGAATAGCCGGAAAACATCAAGGTACTGCTTAAAAAGAGCCGTCTGCGCAGCACTGCCCCGTGGCGGCATGTATGCGTGGCGGATAACAGCAGGCTGCGAGTTTAAACTCGCACAGCCTGCAACAGCGGCGCAAAATATCAAAAGCGGGCGGGGTATAATCCACGTCCGCTTTATCAACAGCCGCACAATTTAACTTTACGGCGTTCAAATCTTTTCGTCTAAGGCAACGCCTAAAGCTGGATCTCAGCCGTCTTTTTCTTCCCTTCATGCATAAAGGTAACTTTTAGCAGTGCCTTCGCCTGAGCACGCGCTGAGACATATGCAGATATTCTTGCCGCATCAACACTCTTAGTCTCGTAGGCGTCAATTTTTATGACAGCATCTCCGGGAGCGATGCCGGCAAAGGCCGAGGCCGTACCCTTCACCACATTCTGCGCCACCAGATAACCGGAGGCACTGCGAAGAGCATCTGCCAAGTCCATACCCAAAATCAGACTTAGCTCCGATCTAGGCAGAGGTTCTTTATAATAAGCCTTCTTCTCTTCGGCGATTTTATACTCCGATGAGGAGGCCTTGACTGTCACCTCTTTATATTCCTTCATAAACGTATATTCTACTTTTACATTATCTTCAAAGCCTGTGATAGTAAGAATGGCGATATTATTGCGGTCCTCCAGGAAAGTCCTCATTGTCTTGGCGTTCCAATAGTTCTGTAAGAATTCCAGAGTGTTCTTCAGCCCAGTTCCCTCGATAAGTTCCGCCACGTGTCCCGTCTCCGTTGCCGCCGCTTCCCTGCAGCGGTCTCTGACAGAAGTTATCTTCCTCTCTCTTTCCTGCTGTCTTGCCTGTTCCGCCGCGTTGTTATTGGCGGCGATTGTACCAAGCAGCATACCGATGCCATAGGTGAAAGTAACGCTGTTATAGTGATCGTAATAATATTCATCGTCATAATAATAGTGGTAGCGGTGATTGTGTACAGGCCTTGGATATACTTGGCGGGGCGGCGGACAATAATAAGCCCCGGCAGGACCCGCGAAGGCCGTCACTACTGAGATAACCAGCGATAGCGCCACTGCTCTTTTTTTCATTATTTTCTAACCTCCGTCTTCCATAATGCGCCTGCCGCGCTGTCAGAATATGTGGAACTGAGTTTATGGAACATCTCCAAATTATCGATGGTATTTTCTTTGGCAACGGCGGACATAATTATCGCATCCTTGCCATCAAAGAGCAGAGTCACAAAGAGAAGGCTCTTTTGCGGTTCATTGGTATAGGCGGCCAGTTCCACTCCCGCCAAGCGGTCAATTTGAACAGCTGTCTCAGAGATGATATCAAGACTCTTATCCTTTTCAATATTAGCCAGCTCAGTTTTAGCGTATGACAGCCGCTGCTCCGGAGTAATCAGGCTTTTATTGGGGTGACGGTAGACAACAAAGAAGGTTCCGTCTGCATGTTTAGTCGGCAGAAAACCGTCCCTTGTGTAGACAAAAGCTCCGTGTCTGATGCCGGCAAGCTTCATATCAAGACCGTCGGTGTTGATGCTTCCCAGAGGCGCTGACTCTGCCATCGCCTCCGCCGGAGCTTCATCCCAATAGGCGGACTTTAACATATTCAGCACCATTTCAGATCGTTTCTGATCTTTTGAATCATAGAGCCCGTTGACCAGCCAGCTCTTCTCTCCCCTGTCTATCAGCAGAACCCATTTACCGACAACCGTTTTTTCCTCTTTTTGGAAGATCTTAAGCAGTGTGGTTCTTGTGCCGTTCCATATATAATCAGAACGAAGCTTCACACTCATACCGGCTTTTTTAAGGTTCTCACCGTTAAACTCCTGAAGTAGTTTTTCATAGCTCACTCTTATTTCAGAGGCTTCTATAACCACCTTCTTCGCCTTATCCAGACAGCCGCTGCGGCTTTTCGCCAAATTAAGACCCTTTGCCGGTGTCATCAAAATGGGGATATCAAACAACTCTTTATGAGCTTGGGTTTTCGTATTGGTGACAACCCCCGGTTCTGCGGCAAAAACAGCGGAACATTGACACAACACGGCAAGAATAAAAGCGGAAACCACCGCCGCCGCACGACTGATAATCATATCAGTTGTCTCCTTTTTCAGGCGTATCGCTCAATCCGGGAATATCACCAAGGGCGGGGGCCAATTTCTTAAGGAAGTCTTTAAATATTCCCTTTACCATGCCTGTCTGCATAGAACCCGTCAGCTCATCGGCATAATCCTCAGCCTGAGGATTTTTCATCCCTCGCAATATGCGTATCTGCTGTTCCGCCGCTTTGTAATCCTTATCAGCTATACATATCCGTCCAAGCTCGTAGCGGTATTCCATGTTATGGGGATCTAAGGAAATGAGCTTCTCATAGCAGGATTTAGCTTCCGCACTCTCACCTGTCGCTGCATAACACTCCGCCAAAGCGTCGAGGATCTCTTCCTTCGGGCGCAAGCTGTACTTATTAGCCTTAATAAAATACTCCCTTGCCGCAACAAAGTCCTCGGCCTCAAGTGACTTTACTCCGCAATCGTAATTTCTGTTCTTAATTGTCTCCAGTACAAGATAACCCGAAACAGCCACAGAAGCTATCACAAACAGAGCAACCAAAACCGCAGACGTACTTCCTCTGCTTTTTCTCATTTTAAAAGCCTCCTCATATACTTCAGATAACATCGGCGCTCCAGTTATACTTAGAGAGACAAAGCAGCTTCTCACTCTCTTCGCTGTTCGCTTTTTTTATTTCTATCCTCTTTAATACATGTATGCCGCAATAGTCCATCGAGTGAAAGAAAAGATTATTCAGCTCAAAATCAAAATAACGGCACATCAGCGTCCATATCACGCCGCCGTGAGCCACAATCAAAATATTACCGCCGTCCGACTGTTCCAGTATCTTTTCAAAAGCCGGCACAGTACGCTTCTGGAGCTCTTTAAAACTCTCCCCGCCGGGGGGGGACACTGAATCAAAAGAGGCACCTCTAGCCTCATAAATCTCTTTCCATGAGGAACGAACCTCGTCAAAAGTTTTGCCCTCCCATTCGCCTAAGTGAATTTCGCGAAGCCCGGGAACAATAGTGACCTTATCAGCATACTTAGGCAGAGCCAATTCAGCAGTGCGGCGCGCCCGTTCCAAGTCGCTTGAATAGACGGCCTCAAGTTCCAATCCCGCCAAAGCGCCGCGCAAAGAAGCGGCGCAAGCGCAGCCGGACTCCGAAAGAGGATAGTCAGTACTGCCGTAGTAGATCTTTCCCCCAAAAGGGAGCTCCGGTTTTGCATGTCTCATTAATAGAATATATTGCGCTTTCTTATCCGCAGCCATTAGATTGCCCCCTTGTAATACACGGCCGGTTTATCAGCCGCGAAGATGTTTTATTTGCTACGCAGTCCACATCGATGCAAAAAACAAAGCACTCTTGCTTCCGTCTAAAACCATCGCTTCTCTATAGTCCGCACTCAAAACAGATAATATCTTTAGATATTCTGCCGTTGCTTATTATAAAATATATTTTAAAAGATTTTATCAGCCTATGCGGCATAAATTACCACTAAACAGCTCTTTTAGCTCCGAAGAACAGCCCTCTTCTTCGCCGCCTCTCCTAACCGCGGCAGCGATTGAAACCGCCTGTTAGGTGCGTCATTTAAAAAGCGTTACTTTACACGGCTTCAACCTCGCATAAACACAGAATTTATTATATATTCCAACATTTTTCCAAAAACATCTATGGAAAGAAATAACCGTTGACTTTTATGTTTTATATGCTATAAGAAAGGAGCGGACAGCGTCTCTTCGGGATCTTTCCCGAAGGTGGTGTTTTTTATGGAAGGTGGTTTTCCATTATGAAGCCTAATAATGCTTGCACCGTTTTTCTATGCACCGCACTGTTCTGTGCCGTCCCTGCGGAGGCGGCCGACGGTTCCGTTTTCTCTAACGCGGGAGTAGTCGCCATGGTTCTTGGCGTAGCAGTTCTTGCTTTCGCAATGAAAAAATTTATGGAGTAGCGGATATCTTTAAGCGTTGATGTTTTACCCGAGAGGATTTGGTTTCATGTCGAGAGCAAAGATTTTCACAGCCAATAGTCTCATGCGCGCAGCTATTGTCATCGCGGTAATTATGATGACAGTCACTTCTGCTTGTGCTTCCGGCTTCTTTGGTCCCGACTTGCTTGCATCCCACGTCTTCGGCAGTGTCTGCGAAAACGGCTGCAATGAAGACACCATGAATCCTGTCATTGGACACGGCGCTGAAAATTCCCCCTATGCTGATGGTATGAGCTCTCCATACGCGCTTGAAGTCATTTCACCAAATGGCGTTCAGGCCGGTATCGTCACGCAAAGAGACAGGTACAACAAATCCTCGCGTTCTCTCACCAGCGACAGCGCGTCGGTGCTTGTCTTCTCCGAGCCCTCCATGGACTCTGCATCCATGGGCTCTTCCGATAACGGGGCACACACTTATTCATCGGGCATCTGCATAAAAACAACACACAGACGCGAATAACTTCCATTCACCTACAGTACCGCCCACACACTTTATTCCGACCATAATATTTGGTTCTTGATCTGCTGTCCGCAGTCAATAATCACAAATGAAAACAATTCCCTATGCCCGTTTTACCTCCGGTGCGGGGATAAGTTTTAATTCTTTTCTACATAAAGAAAGGACGGCGTTGTGCCTATGGAATTGTCTATGAGTTCTTCTTTTTCAGGTCCTCTTGGCGCTCTCGTAATGTCAATGATCGCAATGAGCATCGTTTTTCTGGTAATAATCGGTCTGATGCTGGTAATGCAGGCAACGCACATGTTCGCTGAAGCAGCGGACAGAACAAAGAAAACAGCTGGGGAGGCAAGGTAAATGGATCTTTATATCGCGGCACTTAAAGGAGTAATTGAACAGTCCGGTTTTATCGCCCTCTCTTCGGGCAACTTAACCATGCTTCTGGTATCGTTTATCCTTCTCTATCTTGCTATTGCGAAGGACTTTGAACCGCTTCTTCTCCTACCGATCGCTTTCGGCTGCCTTTTGGTAAACCTTCCTCTTTCCGGTATTGTAGACGAGGGCGGATTTTTATATTTTGTAAAATTCGGCATTGACCATGAACTCTATCCTATTATTATCTTTATGGGCATTGGCGCACTGACCGACTTTGGTCCCCTGCTCGCCAACCCCATTACATTCCTCTTGGGCGCCGCAGCTCAGCTCGGTGTATTTGTAGCTGTTATCGGTGCAATGATGATGGGATTTACCATTCAGCAGGCGGCAGGTATAGGCATTATCGGCGGAGCTGACGGCCCCACTGCAATCTATCTCTGTGCAAAACTAGCAAAAGACATTCTCCCCGCAGTCGCTGTAGCTGCATATAGTTACATGTCTTTGGTGCCTCTCATTCAGCCCCCTGTTATAAAACTCTTTACCACAAAAGCAGACCGCTCAATAAGAATGGAACAGCTGCGCCCCGTTTCACGCACAGAGAGAGTTCTCTTCCCGATCATTTCCACTATCGCCTGCGGACTGATCCTCCCCCCCGCAGTACCCCTTATCGGTATGCTGATGTTCGGAAACTTGCTCCGTGAATGCGGCTGCACCGAGCGCCTAAGCCAGGCGGCACAGAACGAAGTACTCAACGCCACCACTATTTTCTTGGGAATATCCGTTGGCGCAACGATGATGGCTGACACCTTCCTCCGCGTTGAGACAATTAAAATTATTGTTCTGGGCTTAGTAGCCTTCATCTTCAGCACTGCCGGAGGCGTTATTTTCGGACAGGTGATGAAAGTTTTCACAAAAGGCCGTATTAACCCAATAATCGGCGCAGCTGGAGTTTCCGCTGTTCCGATGGCAGCCCGTGTCTGCCAGAAAGTAGTACAGAAAGAATTCCCCGGCTCTTATATCCTCATGCACGCCATGGGACCGAACGTCGCCGGAGTCATCGGCACCGCCGTCGCTGCAGGAGCGATGCTGACACTGCTTACAAAGTAGCACCTATTATTTTCATAAAAAACAGGTATCTTTTCTGTGGTTTATTGAAATTTTCTTGTGTGTAACCACAGCTGCGACCGCAAGCTTATGTGCCATTTGGCCGCTCAACCGCCAAATGAAACTGCATCCGGGGAGCAGAAACTTGAAGATCAGCATGACATTGGCAACATGACAATATTTTTGATTAAAGCAGCGGTCGGCAGAATTTCCTTAACTGCCGACCGCTGCTTTGTATGCAAATATAGTGAAAAACAATCGCAATAAAATTAATCAAGACTAAAATTTATCACAACAGGGTACGTAATTATGAGATATAATTCTCATTGTGCGCGCACGTAGTATTTTACCAATTGCATATTTATTAACACGATGATGATAATTTTGCAAAGCAAAAAAATAAATCCTTTTTATGCGGACAAAATTTAAAAAATTGATTTATACCGTTAAAAGACCGCGCTTTCTTGAGTGATATGTTTCAAATCTCTTGATCAAAGATGGTGAAAAGGGAAAAGATGGATAGCAAATTATTAAAAAAAGCTATATTCAGCATACACAGCCTAACAGGTACGCTCTTGTTGATAGCGCTAGTATCCGCATTTGCCCTGGCGTTTTCTCTCCGCTACATTACCTCCACTCATGAAAAAGAACGGCTGCTGCGGGAAAACCAGAGACAGTGCGCTGTCCAAATACAGCGCCTGACCGACACCTCCGATTACCTGACCTCCCAGCTCTGGTACTACGTTGTTACACAAAAAAGTCAGTACCTTTTAAACTACTGGAAGGAAATAGAAGATGGACGCAACAGAGAAAGGGCAATCAATGTATTAACAGACAACAACATCACTGATAATGAGTGTTTTTTTGCCAATAAAGCCAAAAAAGAATCTGACAGCCTTGTCAATTTAGAAATCCACGCAATGAGACTCGTGGCAGAAAGCACCTCTATGCCGGAGTCCAAGATGCCGCACAGAGTCGCGGCATACTCGCTTCCTAAAGATGAAAAAAAGCTCTCTTCCCACGATAAGGTTAAACGTGCGGCAGAGTACATTTTCGGCTATGAATATTCAGTCTCCAAGCAAAGAATCAACAATAACATCGAGCTGCTGCGGCGCAGTGTCAATTTGAGGAAAAACATCGAAGCGTCCGCCGCAGCGTTGGATACAAGACGTGCGGTTTTGAAGACCATGATGCTTTGCATACTAATCCTTCTCCAGCTGTTATTAATGGTAGTTGGGTACTATCTAATGGTTAACAGACCATTCCGCCATTACACACAGGTACTCAGCTTGATGCCTTCAAACGACTCGCTGCGGCTGATTCCCCAAGGCTCCTCCGAAATGCGGCACTTCGCAGAAACTTTTAACGAACTCTATGGCCGCCTGCAGGCGACGAATAAAGAGCTCCGCGAGATGAGCTCTGTTGATTACCTCACCAAGCTGCCAAACAGAGCCTCTTTCGAACAGTTTGTCCACCGCGCCGCAGCCGGCAGCACTGCCCAAATATGTATTCTTATTATCGACATTTACAGATTTAAACTTATCAACAACACCTTCGGCAGAATGACCGGCGATATGGTGCTCCAACGCTTCGCAGCCCTCATAGGCAGCATTGTCCCGCAAGACTCAGCAATGACAGCAAGGCTAGGAGGACAGGAGTTTGTCGTGGCACTTTTAAATTTTGAAGAAAAAGATTGCTTTGACCTCGCTAAAAAGATCTCTCTGGCAATAAAAATTTTTAATATCAAAGGATTGGGAACTTGCACCACAGATACCTATATAGGCTCTAACATAGGCGGCGTTTGCCTAGACACCGCAAGAGACGGAGCTTTCCCGGATTTAAATAAGATGCTTACGGAAGCGGACTTGGCTCTTTCCTGCGCCAAAGATAGGGGCAAAAACAGTTGCTGTTGCTATTCAAAATCAGATCCATACTTTAGAAACCTCTCTATGCAAAGGGAGAACGAAGTTATCTTCGAGAAAGATATGTGGAATGCGTTAGCAAATAACGAGTTTGTCCCATATTTTCAGCCAAAATATGACTTAAACAGCAAAGATATTGTCGGCGCCGAAGCCCTTGTACGCTGGAATCACCCGACAGCCGGCCTATTGATGCCGGACACATTCATTCCCTTTTTTGAGAAAAACGGCTTCGTCTGCAACATTGATTTCTACATGTTTGAGCAGTCATGCAAAACAATCAGAGATTGGCTGGCTTCAGGTATCACGCCTCTCTCCATTGCTGTGAACTTCTCTTGGCGCCACCTTTTAAACCAGAACTTTGCTGAAGTACTTACATCTATTATAAAGAAGTACAATGTTTCTGCAGCCTACATTGAAATAGAAATGACTGAAACTTCGCTGACAAGAAATTGGCAGGATAGTATCACCGTTATAGAAAAACTGCGCTGTGCCGGTTTCTCTGTGGCGATAGATGACTTCGGCTGCGGTTACTCATCATTAAGTATGCTACGTGACTTCCCTGTTGATTTCCTGAAAATAGACAAAAGCTTTATTAGAGATAACATTACCCACGAGAAGGAACTACCCGTCGTACAAAGTATACTTAATCTCTGCTGCGCATTAGGAATAAAGGCTATCTGTGAAGGAATAGAGACACAAACGCAAAACGATATCATGCGTAACAACGGCTGTCCGTATGGACAAGGGTTCTTTTTTTCCAAGCCTCTGCCGCTAGATGAGCTCAACGACTTTATAAAATTCCACCATGTGGAATAAAGCACCTTTACGCCCTTATTGAAGTTGAGCCCGATTCCTTGCCTTTTATGCTTAAAATACATAGCATCATTGATTTAAAAGAATTAGAATACTGGTATAAGAGACAAATCAAAATATATAGGTGCGAAAGGTTGGATTATTTTGGGTGACTATTCAGCAATTCGGATAAATGCGACACGGCTTGAAGAATCCATCAGAACAATGGGGCAGGTTGGACTGGACAAAGGCAGCGGCAAAAGGTCGCGGCTAGCACTTACAGATGAAGATAAAGCCGGGCGCGACTTGCTCTGTAAGTGGATGCGCGAGGCAGGTCTTGAAGTAAAAATAGACGCTATCGGCAACATTTTTGGTGTCAGGGCAGGTTCAGACACCGACGCTCTGCCGATAATGATGGGCTCTCACATCGATTCTGTACGCAATGCGGGAATGTTTGACGGAGTTTACGGTGTCTTGGGAGCACTGGAAGTAATCCGCACCCTTAACGATAACAACATCACCACCAAACGCCCTCTGGTAGTTACAGCTTTTACCAATGAAGAGGGCGCACGTTTCCAGCTTGACATGATGGGCAGCATCTATTACGCAGGGGTGATGCCGCTTGACAAGCTCTACGCCGTCACCGACGACAAGGGCTTAACGGCGGAGGCGGAATTAAAACGCATAGGTTACTGCGGCTGCGAGAGCGTTCCCGTGGGCAACTATTTTGAATTACACATTGAGCAGGGGCCAAAGCTCGATGCTGAAGGGCTGGACATCGGAATTGTTGAAGGGATACAGGGACTTACCTGGTGGCAGGTTGAGTACTGCGGCGAAGCGAACCACGCCGGCTCCACACCGATGGAGCTTCGCAAAGACACGCTGATGGCTGCCGCGGAAACAGCCGTAGCGGCGGAAGCTCTGATAAACAAACTTGGGCATGCCAGCGTAGTAACCGTCGGCCGTATAAGGACAGAACCGGACGTCATCAACATCGTACCGGGCAAGTGCATCTTCACTGTTGACTTCCGCCAGCCCGACAGCGACATTCTCGAACGTGGACGCTGCGCATTGGAAATCCTTTTTGAACAGACAGCCGAGAAAAGAGGGCTGACCTGCACATACAAGCGTCTAGCCTCTGTCGCCCCAGTGAAATTTGACCACACAATGGTCTCATTGGTGGAGTCAAAAGCGCAGGAGTTGGCCCTTTCCACAAAACGCATGTACAGCGGCGCCAGTCATGACGCGCAGTTTATCTGCCCCATGTGCCCCAGCGCAATGATTTTTGTCCCCTCTGCAAAGGGACTCAGCCACTGCCCCGAAGAGTGGACTGATTTCCTTGACATCGCTAACGGCTGTGATGTGCTCTTCCAATCCGTGGCAGCTCTTTCAGAATAGACTGCGCGCCGAGGCTCATTCAATAAATCTAACAACCTCGGCGTCATTAATTTATCAGGATAGATATTAATTTCATACAGTATAGTTATCGTTTGGTTTTGCCCCTCTTTGTCTGTCAAGAATATTAAATATTCGATGGATACAGGTCGTTTTGGGAGGACACCTCTATGTGGAAAATCTTAATCGGTAACATCACAAGATCGCGCAGAAAAATAGCGTTATTTAAGTTATTATCGTTTTTACTGACAATAGCGCTGTTTTTGCTCCCCTCGTACGCCGCTTGCGCAGACAGTCCTGTCCGTAAACTGCGCATCGGCTATATGGTCCAGAGCGGATTCCACGAGACAGATGAGCATGGACACCACAGCGGCTACAATTATGAATACCTATGCGAAATATCACAGTACCTAAACATTAAATATGAATTCATACCGGGTAACTGGGAAGATTGTAAAAGGCGACTGCTAAATGGTGAAATTGACCTTCTGAACCGCATGGAAAAGGCGGAAAACATTGAAGAAAAATTTATCCTCTCCACACTCCCGTCGGGAGAGACGCCGCTTTCGATGTTCATTTTGTCAGGTAACGACAAATACGGTTATGCTGATTTCAAAAACTTTAACGGCATGAAAATAGGCATTGTAAAAAACTTAACTCAACCGAGCGTCATCAGCCAATATGCAAAATCATGTGGATTTTCTTACCGACTCCGCGAGTATAAAAACAAAAAAATGCTGATAACAGCCATCACAAGCGGTGCTGTCGATGCGGCCGTCTTTTCCAGCTTCCACACTCCGCCCAACATGAAGATAATCGCCAAGCTGGCAAACGTCCCGTTCTACTTTGCCGTCCGCCGCGACAACCGGCAATTGATTCATGAGATAAACAAGGCAATGATGTACATAAACGATGCTGACAACAGCTACAACCTCAAACTACAGCGCAAATACTACAAGCCGCAGATAATGCCCTCCCCACAGCTGACAAAGGCGGAAAAGGATTACATAGCCGCAAAAAAAATCCTGAAAACCGCATATGACAAGGATTACGCCCCGTTTGAATACTACGACAGTGCAGCAAAGACATACAAAGGCGCTTCTGTTGAACTGCTAGAGCTTCTTTGCACCAGATTGGGTTTAGAACTCAAACCAGTGGCAAGCAGCAGCTTTCTTGACTCGCTGAAAAAACTCAATTCAGGAGAAATCGATGTGCTTTCCTGCGTAAACAGAACCTTTGAACGCGGCGACATTAAGGTAAAACACTGGCTTTCCATTCCTTATACATCATTCTATGACGTGATAATATCGCGCGCCGACGATGCCAGCGATGCGAAAACCATTGCCTTGCCCGAAGGCTACCACTACAGCAAAGATTTGCATAAAAATTACAGCGGAGCGAAATTCCTCTACTTCCCCACAATAACCGAGTGTTTGAACTTGGTCTTGGACGGCAGAGCAGACGCGACCTTCGCCGATGTGCACCAAGCTACGGAGCTTCTTAGCAGGCCCAAGTATAAATCACTGCGATCATTTCCTCTATACAGCACGGAACAGTCATACGCAATCGGCGTCTCCAAAACCGACAGCCAGATGCTGCTATCAATCATTAACAAAGCCCTTAACACCGTGCCGTGTGAAGAGATAGACTCCGCTGTCTTTAAACATTCCAAAGCCAATACTAAATACAGCATCTTAGATATAATCTACCTAAAACCAATAACGGCAATAATTATCGCCATGATCGCTATCTCTGTTATCATCTCTGTCTTTGCCCTGCTTTACATTAATAAGCTAATTTATCGTAAAAACGGCGAGTTGAAGAAAGCTGACGAAGCCAAGAGCCGCTTTCTCTCCAGTATGTCGCACGAGATAAGAACTCCGCTAGGAGCGATTATCGGGCTAAACGCCATCATCTCGGAAAACAGCGGTGAGCGGGAACTGGTGCGCCAATGTTCAGAAAAAATAGATACATCCTCAAAACATCTGCTCAGCCTGGTCAACGATGTTCTGGACATGTCACAGATTGCGGAGAATAAACTGAACCTATCACTGAAACCTTTTGACCTTCAAAAGATGGTGAGCGAGCTAAAGACCGTTTATACCTTATATTCCCAACATAAGAACCTCACATTCTCCGTCAGTTTTGACAAAAGAATAGCAGTCAATGTCTGCGGCGATGAGCTGAGGCTTAAACAGATAATCATCAACTTGCTCTCCAACGCCATAAAATATAATGTTGAAGGAGGAAACGTCTCCCTTTTAGCAGAACTGCTCTCTGCCGAAGACACCACTCAAACTGTGAGATTTAAAGTAACAGATACCGGCATAGGCATCAACAAAAATTTTATCGGTAACATATTTAAACCATTTGAACGAGAAAACGGCGTTGAACAGATACTAGGCACAGGTCTGGGACTTTCAATTTCCAGCAGCCTGACTAAGCTGATGGGCAGCAGCCTTAACGTGGAAAGCACTTTAGGAAAGGGCAGCTCATTCTGGTTTGAGATATCACTGCCTCTTGTACAGCAAGACTCACCTGTGATGAAATCAGAGATGCAGACAGGTAAAAGGACACTGCTCTGCGGCCAAAAATACATAATCGCCGAAGACAACGACATCAACATGATGATAACAGCAAGAATATTGGAATCGGAGGGAGCGCAAGTTTACCGCGCCTTCAACGGTAAAGAAGCATACGAACTATTTGAAAAATATCCCGAAGGGTACTTTGACGGCATTCTCATGGACATCCGTATGCCGGTCATGAACGGACACGAGGCAGCCAAAAAGATTCGCGCCATCAAAAACAGAAATGACGCCGCAAAAATAAAAATAATCGCTCTCTCGGCTAATGCCTTCCGCGAAGACATCGCCGAGTCAATTAAATCGGGGATTAACGCCCACTGCTCCAAACCAATAGATAAAGAGAAATTGATCAAAGAGCTATTGGCATAAAAAAGCGGCATGGAAAAACCTCCATGCCGCCGATAAAACAGAGGGCATCAGCGAATAAAATTTGTTCTCTGCACCTGTTCTTTATCCGGTAAGGAGATACCAGCTTTACGGATAGTTTTGAGCAGCCACGCCATATTTTCGCCTAGAGTTCTCATCGTCTGCAAACCCTCTAAATCAAGCAGCACATCTTCCGCAGTCATGCCATGCACTGAGTTCCAATATTGAGAGGAGACTACCGGCATTCTGCTGATTGTAAAATATTTGTTCAGGCGGTCGAACGCCGCACTGGCTCCGCCTCTGCGGCAACTTACAACCGCTGCTCCCGGCTTGCCGTACAAAACGCCGCCGCCGGCAAAAAAAGCGCGGTCAAGAAGAGCGCACAAAGTGCCGTTGGGCCCGGCATAATAGACCGGCGAGCCAAGAATAATCCCATCAGCCTCCTTCATAAAACCTATAAGCTCATTGCAAACATCATCTTCAAACACACAACGCCCCAAAGGACGGCACCTTCCGCAAGCGATACAGCCCCTCACAGGATTTACCCCTATATGAAAAATCCGGCTTTCAATCCCATGCTTCTCCAATGCCGTAGCAACCTCTGACAGAGCAGTAAAAACACAGCCAGATTTATGCGGGCTTCCGTTAACCAGCAAAACTTTCATCATCTTCCCCCCCACAGATATAACTGGTAAATCTCCATATACTATACTACTTCAAACTACAAAGCACTCGCTGACGGCCCGAATTTGCTAATTTTCAATTTCACACATAAAAAAGCTAATTCACTTATGACTTTTTACATATAACTTGACTAGTTGTAATTTTTCACAAAATTATCCCCATAACTACCGCAGATGTTTATTTTTACAACATATACGTATGATAATTCAGAAAATAGAATAAACACATCCTACAGTTGCACCACAATAAAACATCATATCAAGGAGGCCTTTCAATGTTTACAATCGGAATGGAAATGCGCGATGAGTACATGTCATACGAAATAGCCAAAGGAGCCCTTACTCTTGCAAAAGATGTTCTTCTTGTAAAAGAGGGGGAAACCGTCGTTGTTACCGGAGACAGCTGTACAGACAGACGTGTAGTGGAAGCCATCGCCGAAGCTGTTTTCGCCATCGGCGGCTGCCCCACGGTAATTTATTCACCGACTGCCCCCAACTCCTGCATGGAACCATACGCACCAATCGCCGCAGCTGTTGCATCGTGTGACGTATGGGTGGAAGTCACATATTCCTACGTCATGCACGCCCCTTGCTTTAAGAAAGCTCTGGCGAACGGCGTTCGTTATATGAATATCTGCGGCATGGACGCCATGATGATGGCCCGCACCGTCAGCCATATCAACTACGACCTCGTAATTAAGCTTGGAGAGGTGCTACAGAGCAAGGTACAGGCCGCTGATGAAGTCATCGTCCGCAGCCCGGCAGGAACAGACCTTAAAGGATACAATAGAGGGCGCAAAGTCCGCCTCTCCGGTAAGAAAGCCACCGAGAAGGGCTATCCGATAATGCTCGCCGGACAGATCAGCTGGTGCCCGATTGAAGAGACAATCGAAGGCAAGCTGGTATTTGACGGCGCGCTCTTCCCGCCGCTTGAGTTGGGAAAACTCAACAGCCCTGTCTATCTGACACTTAAAGACGGCAGAGTCACAGATATCGAAGGCGGCAGAGATGCACAGGTATTCAAACGCTGGATGGACGACCTTAACGACCCCGAAAACATGCCCCGTCTTGCCCACTACTCACTGGGTTTCAACCCCGGAATTACTTCCATCACAGGACGCATCGTTGAAGACGAGCGCGTTTTCGGTTCCATAGAATTCGGTATCGGCAGCCAGGGTAAGTCAATCATGGGAAAGGGCTGGGATTCAGCCGGACATACAGACGGAATTGTCCTCAACCCCACAATTATTCTTGACGGTGTGGAGCTTGAAAGAGACGGCATATACCTTGACCCTGAGGTAAGGGCTATCTGCAAAGAGCTGGGAATTAAAGGATACTAGGTTACTTCGCGGAGAGGGAAAAACTCCCTCTCCGCTTTAAGAAACAAAGAAGATCAAGACGGCAGAACTAAAAGGCAGGGGGGAACAATATGGAGCAACAGAAACACACACAGCCTCACGTAAAAGCGCTTGAACCATCTACACTGATACTGAGCATCGCCATGTCTGTTATCTCAGCAATGATCTGTATGCAAATCATTGCTAAGCTTGGTTTCAGTGCCAATACGTCAATCATCGGAGCACTTTTGGCGATGTCACTAGCCCGCATTCCAATCTCGGCAATGTCAAAATTCAAGTCACTGGACAGACAGAACCTTGTACAGACAATGAGTTCGGGAGCAGGGTTTGCAGCCTCCAACTGCGGTATTTTTGCCGTCTCCATTTTTGCCGCGATGGACAAGCCGGAATATATCAATATGATGCTCTTGGGCGGATGCGCCGCCACACTTATAAGTATTTATTTTGTCTATTCCATCTACGACTCATCTCTATTTCCGGCAAGTGCTCCTTGGCCTCCCGGAGTAGCCACAGCACAGGCGTTATTCGCCGGCGACGAAGGCGGAGCCAAAGCGCGCCGCATGTTCGAAGGTATTATTTTAGGAATAGCCGGCAGCGCCGTGAAAATACCGGCGGCTTTTATCGGTCTGCCGGGAACAGCTACATTCGGGCTGCCGATGGCAGGGATAGCCATAGCCTTTATCGCCAATATCTGGTCTATGGCGGCGTTGGCCGCAGGGCTGCTAATCCGTGGTTATCTGCCGATAATCACCGGTTTTGATATCGGCAAAACGTATATCCCCCACGGCTTAATGGTTGGAGCCGGAATGGCTTCTCTGATACAGATAGCTTACGTTCTTTACAAAACCAACAAAGACAATTCCGATTCCGTCTCCGAAGACGAGGGTGTCTTCAAGGTGACAGTGACACCCAAAGAAACAAAAAGAGCCCTCAGCATCGGATTCGCGGTTTACATGGCATCAGCGATTGGCATTGCCGTTCTCACAGGAATAGCAAACCAGCTGCCGGCATCAAAGCTGTTGTTGTGGGTGGCTTGGGCAGGATTTTCAAGCTTTGTTGCCCCGATATTAATCGGGCTTTGCGCCATGAGATCCGGTTGGTTCCCAGGCACTGCCGTTACCATTATCTTCCTCACGATCGGGCTGTTTTTGGGTTTCAACCCCGTATCGCTGGCGCTGCTGAGCGGTTTTGTCGGCTGCACCGGACCATGCTTTGCCGATATGGGCTTTGACTTGAAAACAGGTTGGATTATCCGCGGCAAAAGTAAATATCTTGCATATGAAAAAGACGGTAGAAAACAGCAGTTTATCTCAGAAGTAATCGGAGCTGTCATAGGCTTTGTCGTCGTCGCCGCTTTTATGCACGTCTATTTCAGGCTGGACCTTCTCCCGCCGACAAGCCGCGTCATGGCTGTCACAGCACAGGCAGCCGGCAATCAGCAAATTCTCATGGAACTTCTTAAGTGGGGCGTTGTCGGCATGGTAATTCAGTTTATCTCAGGACAGAAAAAGGCTATCGGCATTCTACTGGCAACAGGATTGCTGCTTAACGCTCCCATGTATGGTATCGGCGTGCTGCTCGCAGTCGTAGTCAGACTTGTTGCCGGAAAGGCCTTCATGGAGATAAGAGAGGCGGGAATGATTGCCGGAGACGGCATCTACGGGTTCATCATCGCAGTCATGAAAGCATTCTAGTCTCTGTTCTGCGCCCGCACTTAAATCTTGCTCAAAGCATGCAGCCTTTGATGAGCAGTAAAAAAACCGGGAAAGGTTTCCATCCCGGTTTTTTATTTGCCTTTGATTGTTCTTAATCCCTATCCCTCTGCGAAAAGCCTTAGCGCCTCCGTGTAGATATAGGTTATTTTACGAAGGTTTTCCAGCGGAATATTTTCATTTGGCTGATGTGCAAGTTCAATCTCACCTGGAAAGAGAGGGCCGAAGGAGACGGCGTTATCCAGATAACGGCAGTATGTACCGCCGCCAATGGATTCAGGAACGCCGTTTTCTCCGGTGATGTTGTTGTAAGCGGTCAGCAATTTTTTCACCAAGGGAGCATCTGGAGTGACAAAGAGCGGCTTTTTGTCTTTATCGACGGTAAAACAAGCTCCGCCCTCTTTCAAAGTTTCGTTGAGGGTACTAATGACATCTTCGCCCTTTTTCGTTACCGGATATCTGATATCAAGAGAGATTTTACATTTATCCTCAGAACAGTCAATTATACCCAAGTTGCAGGTAAGGACTCCCGACATTTCGTCCTCTGTTGCGATATTAAGAGCTTCCCCGTAGTAGTCGGCGAATTTTTCTGCGGCAAATTCTATCCAGCCCCGCAAAACCGTCCCTCCCCAATTGAGAGAAGCAATTGTTTTAAGCAGCAGGCTGACAGCATTTTTGCCGCGCTGGGGCTCCATTGCGTGGGCGGAGAGCCCCTCCGCTCGGATTGAAGTGCCGTTATCCGTTAAGGTAACTGTTATATTGGGAATCTCACGCAGCCAAGAGACTTCGTCTGCGGAAATTTGACCGTAAAACAGAGCTTCGGCTTCGTCGGGGACAACATTATAACGGCTTCCGCCTTTGATGCTTTTCAGGCGCAGACCAGGCGTTTCCGCAGCAGGTAAAAAGGTTTTTTCGATATAGCCGCGCAATATCCCTTTTTCAGCGTTGATAAGAGGAAAGTTAGCATCAGGAGAAAAACTGCAGGCAGGATGTTCTTCTGTTTTGAGATATCTGGCTATGCACCTGCCCCCCGACTCTTCATCAAGTCCGACAATCAGGCGAAAGCGGCATTTAAGTTCCATACCTGAGTCGCGCAAAGCCTTCATTGCGTAGAGAGCGGCAAAAGCAGGCCCTTTGTCATCGGCACTGCCACGGCCGTATAATTTGCCGTCAATTATTGTTGCGGAATAGGGAGGGACGTCCCACAGTTCGTGTTTTCCTTCGGGCACTACGTCAAGGTGCGCTAGTATGCCAACGAGTTCCCCCTTGTCTCCCAGATCCACATATCCTGCGTAGTTATCGACATTGCCGGTTTTAAATCCCATTTTCTCGGCATTTTCCAAAAAGGAGGTCAGTGCTGCCGTAACATTGGAGCCAAAAGGATCTTTTTCCGTAATATTTTCTTCCTTTAAAACGCTTTCAATCCTAATTGATTTCTGTATATCGGCAACCATACTATCAAATGATTCGTCTACCAGTTTTTGCAAAACCAAATCCATGTGATCGCCCCCATTATTTTTTATTAAAGCACATGCACCATAAAACCAATCATATACTTTAGAAATACAAATGGCATTGTCCTTTGGGGACACTTCTTTGGCTTATTTTTTCAATTTATTCTTTTTTCTTATTAATCATATAAAGCTCTACCGCCAAGGAGAGCGAAAGTTGGCGCTGCCCGTCAATGCTGCCGCCGTAAAGCTCACAAATTTGGTTAAAACGATATTTAATGGTGTTGTAGTGGACATTTAGGGCTTCGGCAGCGTTTTTCAGCTGCCAACCGTTTTGAGAGATAGCTGAGAGAGTTTCAAAAAGGCGGCTGCTGCCGTTTTCTCTGTCCAATGCCAGAAGCGGTGCGAGCTGTTCATTAATAAACGCACCGGCGTCGGGATTGTTGTTAATTAGGGAGAGCAATTTATAAATTCCCAGATCATCCCAAAAGACCAGCCTTTGAGTAACCTCAGGAGAAAGTGCCACTTCAAGGGCCTTGCGGGCCTCCTGTTCACTTTCGTCAGAAAAGAGAATATCCTCTTTGGGAGAACCAATACCAACGCACAGCTCCAAAGAAAAGGTCGTGGCTATATCCGCCTGTATTTCCTGCAGATACTTTTGCAGCCGCACCTTTTCGCTGCCCCAAGCCGTTTTAATCGGCAAAAGACAGATCAGCTGACCTCGCATCTCTGTATTGGGAATAGAGCGGTAGCGGCAGGCCAGCAGATTGACACACTGGTAAAAGACTTTTTGCCCAATGGGGTTCCCGCCGGGTTTATCCACCACCTCAAAAGCCAGTGCCACCTGCGGCACATCAAGGTTCCACTTAAAATTCTTGCCTCTGTCTAAAATCTCTCTGGTGTTGCGAAATCTCCTTAAGAAAATATCCTGAACAAACTCGTTGACATATCTCTTTTCCACTTCGCGTTTAGCGGCTTCTTTTTGGAGCTGTATCAAAAGGGTGGTTTTTGCGTGAATCATCGGAACATTATGGTCCAGAACCCGCTCTCCGGTGTGAGCTGACTTTGAAACTATGTAACCGTAACGCTTATTGCCGCTGTGCACCAACTCACAGTCATAAAGCTCAAGCAGCTTAGCCAGAGGCAGATTGCCAAATACTTCTTCAAAAGAAAAAGAGCCGGAAGAGTACCTTTCACCGGAAGAGAGGTCAACAAAACCGACATCACAGCCCAAAAAGTCGCTGAGCTTGTCTAAAATGGCACCAACGCTGCTCTCTTCCAGTACAGTATCAAAGAACACCCCCCGCACCCTCTCAGAGAAATCAAGCAATGCGGCCTGTTTGTTAATTATCTTTGTCAATGTGGGGTTGATTATCTCCGTGTGGTTATAGTGTATGGGAATATCTATCAGCGGAAATTCCAGCTTGTTAGCCAAGTTGAGCACTTCCCGCGGCAATCTTCCGGTAAAACGCCCCGTCTTTATACCAAGAGCGGCGGCACCGTTTTTAGCAGCGGTTTCCACGATCGCCAGCAGCTTCGCCGGGTCTTCTTTAAAGATGTAACCGGAGGAAATAAAGAACTCGTTTCCTAAAACCCACCCCGACAAATCAGGTGTATCAATCACACACAGGGTATTAATGTGCCTCTTGTCTAAACCGTCCTCGCCGGCTAGGACAACAAATCCGGAAAAGCTTTTGTCGCTGAGCAGTTCTCTGACTGTTATCATAAAACACCACTCCACTTATTGATAATCAGGGATGCTTCTATTATAGAGCATTCAGCCGTAAAAACCCAAAAACCACGACCGGCAGTTAATGTCAACTAGATAATTTTTAATGGTTTACATGTCCCTTTACAGGTGCTAAACTCCATTTCGCAGCATAATTTTTATCGTTCGGGGGATTCTGATGACTATTGCACGAAAGACAGAAGCAATCGACATTGTTTATTGCGGGCTTTTTGTAGCATTGATTACCGCAGGGGCTTTTATGAGGGTGCCTGTGCCGGTAGTTCCTTTCACATTACAGTTTTTATTTACCAATCTAGCCGGGCTGTTGTTGGGCCGGCGGCTTGGGTTTCTCTCATGCGCCGTCTATGTGGGGGCAGGATTGGCGGGAATTCCTGTCTTTGTTGAGGGAGGAGGCATCGCCTACGTTTTGCAGCCTACCTTCGGTTACCTTTTGGGATTCGTCGGGGGCGCCTGGCTGTCCGGACTGATAGCACGCGGTCAGACAAAGCAGCCCACTTTTAACAGGCTGCTGGCGGCAGGGTTCGCAAATCTAGCGGTTGTCTACGCAGCGGGAATGGTTTGGTATTATTTCATCGCCAATTATTACATGGCATCGCCTATTGGTGTTTGGTCGCTTTTCCTTTACTGTTTTCTTCTTGCCGTTCCGGGAGATATTATCCTCTGTTTTGTCGGTGCGACTGTTGCCAAAAGGCTGATAACTGTCTTTCCCTTAGGAGGACGCTCATGATCAGCAACATTTTAAAAGAAATTTTGGGCGGTAATTTGATCGGCAAGGAATGCGCGCTCTCTCTTATCAAAACCGACCTTGATGAATTAACCTCCGCGGCAAACGAACTGCGCGAGAAATTTTGCGGCAGCGGTTTTGACCTCTGCACCATCATCAACGGCAAGAGCGGACGCTGCTTTGAAGACTGCAAGTATTGTGCTCAATCGGTCCATTATCACGGAGATGCCGATGAGTATCCTCTGCTAAATACCGCAAAGCTGCTGGAAGGCGCACTCTATAACCACGAACGGGGAATTCTTCGTTATTCTGTCGTCACCTCGGGACGGCGTATCACAAGCTATGAATTAGAGCGTCTTTGCGAAAGCTATCGTTCTATTAAAAAGAGGTGCGCCATTTCTCTTTGCGCATCTCACGGCTTGCTGGACTATGAGGACTTTGTCAAGCTCAGAGAAGCGGGAGTCAGCCGCTGCCACAATAATCTGGAGACTTCCCGTAGGTTCTTTCCCAAGGTTTGCACCACACACACCTATGATGAGAAGATAGCCGCCATTCAGGCAGCGCAGCGCGCAGGGCTTAGTGTTTGCAGCGGCGGCATTATGGGTCTTGGAGAGACCATGGAAGATAGAATCGACATGGCTCTTGAGCTGCGGCGACTGGAGATAAAATCTGTGCCGATTAATTTTCTAAGCCCGATTCCCGGTACTCCCTTTGAGAACAGACCACTTATCAGCGCCAATGAGGCGCGCCGCATTGTCGCCGTTTTCCGCTTTATTTTACCCGATGCCGCCATACGCCTCGCAGGCGGACGCGGTGTGATGACGGATTTAGGACGCTCCCTGCTGATGTCGGGTGCAAATGCGGCGATATCGGGAGATATGCTGACCACTCCCGGTATATCAATAGAGGAGGACATGAAGATGGTCCTAAAGTTAGGGTACAAGGTGGTGGCATTATGAGCCGCGGCGTTTTTATAACCGGAACGGGAACTGATGTAGGCAAAACATTTGTCTCCGCCTTGATGGTGAAGAAGCTGAGAGAATGCGGCATCAACGCCGGGTACTATAAGGCGGCTTTAAGCGGTGCGGACTTGGTGGAGAACAAGCTTGTGCCGGGCGATGCCGCCTATGTTTGCCGCACCGCTGCTATTCCCGCGGAGCCGGAATCTTTGGTTTCTTATGTTTACCAAGCTGCCGTATCTCCGCACTTGGCGGCAAAACTTGAGGGCAATCCGCTTTGCATGGAAACTGTAGTGAGGGATTTTCAAGGCCTCTGCCGCCGTTTCGATTATTTGACTGTGGAGGGCAGCGGCGGCATTGTCTGTCCGCTGCGCCGAGACGCAAAGAGCATCATGCTGACAGATGTGATCAAAGCTCTCAGCCTTGGGGTGGTTATTGTCAGCAGCTCAGCCCTTGGCAGTATTAACAACGCCGTGCTGACGGCAGAGTATCTTTCTGCCCGCGGTATTAAAGCAAATGGCTTTATTCTCAATAATTATGACAAAGACAATTTTCTTCATGCAGACAATGGCCGTGAGATTACCGCATTGACTGGGCTGCCGATTATTTGCACAGTCAGAGCAGGTGACAGTGCTTTGGATATAGACAGTGAATTATTGAAGAGCTGTTATGGGGAGGTAATGTGATGAACGAAGCAGAAAGAGATTTAAAGTATATTTGGCATCCATGTTCTCAGATGAAGGATTATGAGACTTTGCCTCCGATTGTTATCGACCATGCCAAGGGTCTTTATCTTTATGACATTTGCGGCAAAAGTTACGCCGATGTGGTCAGTTCGTGGTGGTGCAATCTTCTTGGGCACAGCAACGACAGGATTAATAATGCGATTAAGAGGCAGGTGGAAAAGCTCGAACAGGTAATTTTCGCGAACTTTACCCACGAACCGGCAATTGAGCTTTGCGAACGGCTCTCGGAGATAGTTCCCGAGGGGCTGACAAAATTTTTCTTTACCGACAATGGTTCTTCCGCCATCGAAGCCTCGATGAAGATGAGCTTCCAGTATCACGCTCAGACCGGCAACCCGCAAAAGAAGCGTTTTATGTCACTATCAAACGGTTATCACGGAGAGACGCTCGGTGCTCTGGCCTTGGGTGCGGTTGACCTCTATTCGGAAATTTATAAACCGCTGATGCTCGATGTTATTCATGTGACAGCGCCCGATTGTTACCGCTGCCCCTATGGCAAGAGCAGGGAGAATTGCGGCGCCGAGTGCTTTGAACATGCGGAAAAAGCCTTCGCGGCTCACGGCGAAGAGACAGCAGCGTTCTTTATGGAGCCACTATTGCAGGGAGCGGGCGGCATGAGAATTTATCCGCCACTCTATCTTAATAAGCTTCGGGCAATATGCAGCCGTTACAACGTTCATATGATCGCCGACGAGATCGCCACCGGGTTCGGCCGCACCGGCAAAATGTTCGCCTGCGGCCACGCCGATGTCAGTCCCGATATTATGTGCATTTCCAAGGGAGTCACTGGCGGCTACATGCCAATGGCGATGGCAGTGGTGCGCGAGGAAATATACCGCGCCTTCTATGCCGATTATAATGAGGGACGGGCCTTTATGCACAGCCACACATACTGCGCCAACCCAATGGCCTGCGCCGCCGGGATAGAGGTACTGAAAATATTCGCAGAGGAAGATATCCTGACCATAGCTGCTGCAAACGCCAAATATTTCCACACTATGCTCAAGGAAAAGACCAAGGACTTGCCAAATGTGGGAGAGGTGCGCTCTATCGGGCTGATTAACGCCATTGAGCTGGTGCGTGACCGAGATAATAAAGAACCTTTTGACAGCAAGAAACGCCTTGGATATCAGATATATAAAGAAGCTTTGAAAATGGGAGTACTATTGCGCCCATTGGGCGATGTGCTTTACTTTAATCCGCCTTTGACAATTAAGCAGCAGGAAATGGATTTTGTCACCGATGTCTGCTTTGCGGCAATGGCAAAGGTAAAAATGTAAAAGATACATGTTGCACTGCTGTTACATTATCTGCACACAGCCGTAACCTTTTTTGCATATACTCTTCTTATCAACTAAAAAACAGGAGGAAGATAAAAATGAGAAAGTTTATCGCAGCAGCAGCGGCAACATTGGTAATGGCTTGCGCATCGGCAGGATTCGCAGCTCCAATAGTAATGGACGGCTCAACAACAGTGCTTCCCTTCGCCCAAGCGGCAGCAGAACAGTACATGAAAGCAAACAAGACAGTTAAGTTTTCCGTATCAGGCACAGGCACAGGCAACGGCTTTAAATCATTGGCCGACGGCAGCGCACAGATAGCAAATGCGTCCCGCTTTATAAAAGATAAAGAAATTGACACCTGCATGAGCAAGAAGGTCTACCCCGTACCATTCGCAGTAGCTCTTGACTGCATCATCCCAGTTGTTCACCCTTCAAATCAGGTAAAGTCACTCACCAAGGCACAGCTTAAAGATATTTTCACCGGCAAAGTAACTGACTGGAAAGAGGTCGGGGGCACATCAGGCGCAATCGTAGTTATCGGCAGAGATACCAGCTCCGGCACATACGGCACTTGGCAGGAAATGATAATGGATAAAGGCGAAAAGGGCCGCGTCACCCCGAAAGCACAGGTCACAGCCTCCAGCGGAGCGATGATGACAGCAGTCGCCAATAATAAAAACGCTATTGGCTACGAAGGAATGGGCTACGTCACCAAAGCGGTAAAGGGAGTCCAGGTTGAGGGTATCTCAGGAACAGCCTCCACAGCACGCAGCGGCAAATACCCCCTCTCACGTTACCTCTACATGTTCACAAACGGCTGGCCCGAAGGTGATGTACTCGACTTCATCAACTACATGCAGAGCACAGCCGGACAGAAAATCGTCAACAAAACAGGTTTTGTCTCTCTCCAGGAAATCGGTAAATAGACAGCCAAGCCAACAGGAAAATATAGAGTATGAAAAGAGGCGGAAGAGCATAAGCTCCGCCTCTTTTCATTGTTTGCCTCTTATTAATGGCAGTGAAAGGGCAAAACAAGAACAAAAAAGGCGCGCCTGAGAGCGCGCCTTTTTTGTTCTTGTAAAGTTATGCCTGAGGGACGATATCTCCCACGCCGTTTAACACCAGACGCGGTCTGTAGGGATATTGTTTTATCGCCTCTCTGTCGGTGACGCCGCTCAGTACCAAAATCGGGTCAAGCCCGCTCTCGATACCTGCCAAAATATCTGTGTCCATTCTATCGCCGACCATCACTGCTTCTGCGGAATGGACGCCTAGCATCTTCATCCCCGTCCTCATCATCAGCGGGTTTGGCTTGCCTACATAATAAGCCGTCTTTCCCGTAGCTGCTTCTATGGGGGCCACCAAAGCACGGCAGGCAGGGATAATGCCTTTTTCCGAAGGGCCGGTGAGGTCGGTATTTGTACCAATGAGTTTGGCTCCACCCAACACCAGACGTACAGCCTTACAAATACCCTCATAGTTATAGTTGCTGGTCTCTCCGATGATCACGTATTCCGGATTGATATCGTTTATCATAATGCCGGCATCATGCAGCGCGTTATAAAGCCCCGGGTCGCCGATAACAAAAGCACTGCAGCCGGGATTTTGGCTGCTGACAAACTTCGCCGTCGCCAAAGCACTGGTGTAAAAGTGAGTTTCGTCAACGTCAAGCCCCATTCTCTCTAGTTTAAGCCTAAGATCCTGGGGTGTTTTGCCGCTGGCGTTAGTCAGAAAGAGAAAGCTCTTGTTCTCACTGTACAGCCAAGAAACAAATTCTTTCACGCCTGGGAGCAGCCTGTCGCCATGGTAAATTACACCGTCCATATCGCAGAGAAAACCTTTTTTCTCTCTTAATTGTTCCATGCATATTCTCCTCTATTCTTTTAATCCCTCTCAGTATATCAAACAGCGATGAGAAAAAAAGTTAAACAGGCGGATATTTTAAGTAACAATTCCGTTACAAATTACCAAAACACAGAACTCTCAGAGAGAGAATTTTACATTTGCTATACCGATATTTGAGCTTCCGGTGTTCTGAGCCAGTTTATCAGGTGGCGCAGGAAGAAGAAGGAGAGAATCCCTCCCAAAATATCTCCCACAGGGAAAGACATCCATACACCCCAGATGCCGAAATATTTTGGCAGTACAAAAAGTGGCGCATACATAAAAAGCACCTGCCTTGCCATTGACAGGAGCAGGGAGGCTCTAGCTTTTCCCAACCCCTGCAGGGCTGAGTTGGTGACAATCGGCATTCCGAAAAAGATTAGGCCGATGTAGCCTATTCTCATCGCCGGAACTCCAATCGCTAAAAGTTCGGCAGAGGTGCTGAAGATGGAAATCAACGATTCTGTGAATACTTCAGCAACAGTGAAGCTGAAAATGTAAAACACCGTCACCATTGCCAATGCCCATTTTATCGTCGAAATAACCCTTTCGGGCTTGCGGGCTCCGTAGTTGTACCCGATTATCGGCTGCGCTGCTTCGCCTATTGCCATAGCCGGAAGGAAAAGCAGAGAATCCAGGCTGAAAAATACGCCAAGTGCAGAGAGAGCTAAGTCTCCGCCATATTTATGTATTAATTGATTCATCACTGTCATGTAAATTACAAAAGAAAATTCCACTAAAAAGGGGGCACTGCCAACGGCGCAAATTTTCTTTACCACCTTAAACTTAGGACGCAGCAGAAAATGCATTCTTATCTTCAGAGGAGAATCTCCCCAAATAAAAAAGGCCAGTCCCGCAGCGGAGGAAATACCCTGAGCGATTACCGTTCCCCAAGCCGCGCCTGCCACCCCCATATTCATATAATAGATAAAGAGAGCATCCAGGATCACGTTGGCAACAGCGCCTATCATCTGCGTCGCCATCGCCCAGCGAGGACTTCCGCAGGCTCTGATGAGAGAGTTTATCCCAAATCCGATAAGAGCCAAGGGCGCACCAATAAGGATAATGCGAAGATATGTCCTGGCCATAGGCAAAACCTGTTCGCTTGCTCCGGAAAGCCTCAGTGCCGCATCTAACCCGAAAAAGCTGAGAACGATAAATGCTGCCCCCATGACAGCCAGCATCATAATCGAGTGAGTTAAAGCCTGTTCGGCGGGGCGTTGTTTCCTAGCGCCGCGGAGAATGGCAACGCGCGAAGCCCCCCCCACTCCAACCAGCAGAGAACAGGCGATCATCATAAGCATCGTGGGAAACGAAGTACTGATAGCGGCAAGTCCGTTAGGACCGACAAACTGTCCTACAAATACACGGTCGACAATGTTGTACACTGCTCCCGCCAACATTCCCAGCACCGCCGGCATTACAAAACCCAACAGCAGTTTGGGAATGCTGCCCTCATCAAGCGGAACTCCGCCGCTGATATTTTTTATCTTATATTTGTCTGTTATAATGACGCAGCATCCTTTCTTACACAAGGCCGGGCTGAAGCAAATACATAATGGTTATCTTACCCTGAGATAAAATTCCTCTTCTGTACCGTCCACAGCCTCACCATACTTATCATAGCCGATGGTGCTTACCGTGACAACACGCCCGTTCATCTCCTCGGGAAAGACAAAACTATGACGGAATTCATATATTGAATTAGATAATATCTCTTTGTCCGCACCGTAAAATCGGTCAAGAGATATCGGCATGTCTGAGCTGTAAAGCGTTCCTGCCATCATATCCGTAAATTCGTAGTGTAAAACCGCAATACGGTTGCCGATGGCAAAAGTACCGTCATCGTTTGGAGTAACATCGGACATATTGGGCTGTATCGGTGTCACCACACCGCAAAAGGTCACGGACGTGCCTCTGTCCGCTGCCACCGCATTGTAGACATTCCAGTCAACGGCGCAAATGTCATTGTCTGGTGAATACTTTTGAGGGGCACCAAACTCTGCTCTCGTAAACTGCAGCCTATCATCCGTGCCGAAGCGGACAATTTTTCCCTCTTTTATCTCGCTGCCATACCATGTGCGGTAACGCAAAGAAGGTTCGCCTATGTCGTAATAGTAATAGTAAATCTCATCTGTGCGGTCAAGCCAGCCTTCAAAAGCTATGCAACCCAGTTCCACCGTTTGTGAGGCGCTTCTGTTTTCGGGAATATTGTAAATTACCGCGTGCACTCTGGCGGAAAGATACTCATGAGCATCATTGGCGCGCCAGCGCAGCGGAATCTCGTAGGTTTGTGAAAGTCCGTAGTTCCAGTAGCCGGGAAAGAGGTCTTTATAGACGCGGATGTTATTTTCCGCTGCGAAAGAGAGAGCTTTTCGATAATGAGCCTCGGGAGAGAACCTCGCCAAAAGCTTATCGGGCACAGAGCCCATCACAACGTCAAACTCCTTCCTGGCAAGCACCTCATCACCCCAAACGGCACGGACAACGACACGGTATGACTTCCACGCCAAATCTTCCTTATACATTTTTTTGTAGTCGCTGTCATAATCTTTGGTGCACCCTCCCTGAATCAGAACAGCAAAGGAATTCTCCGTCACCACCGCTTTCAGTGAAGGGTCGTAAAAGCTGGCGGGATCTCCGTTTCTGTAGACCAAATCGGGAGGAGGCGACTTCATCAGCTCTTCTTGAGAAATGTTAACCCACGACGCCTTACCTTCGTAACGACGGAAAATATCGCGCTGCGGTGTGACGCCGCTTTTTTTATCCACGTGACTTTGCACGACACGAATGGGCGTGTGTTCCCCCGCTCTGGCGGCACCGCTTTCCAAAACCTCGACCTTAATGTCTGCGGGAAGCTCACTCGGGCTTAGCCCCTCTCTGTCTATTGTGCCGATAACATAAAAGTCACGTTCCGATTCCATAATCTGCTCCGCAAAAGAGGGCGCAATTATGGAAATTTGCAGCGCATCCGCGGAACTTGCGGCAAAAATCATCGCCGCGGACAACGATATCAAGAACAAATCCCGTAGGACAAAATTTCGTTTTCCCATTTCCGACCTCGATTTATTGTGATTTATCAATCTATTGCTGCAATATGTTCTATGCAAATAATTTAATGCTATAATTAAATGAAGATATCTGCTTAAAGTTCGGAGATTCGTGGCTCTGCTTTATGCACAATCCAAAACCCATCATAAGTCTGGTGTTATGTATGAAAAAAGTACTATTCCTTTTTACGTTACTGACAATTATATGCCTACAGCCAAATTTTGCATACGCTGACAGAGAATTTCTCTCTCTTTACACTCAGACACTGTTTAATGCGGAAAGCGGTATGGACGCCAACGATGCCAGCTCTGTCATCCAAACAAAAGACGGCTATCTTTGGATTGCCAGCTACAGCGGGCTGATTCGTTATGACGGTAATGAATTCGTCAGGTTCAACTCCGACACGGAATCCGGTTTTACCGCCTCTAGTGCCACCACCTTCTATGAAGACCTCCATGGCAGATTGTGGATTGGCACCAATGAAAGCGGCCTCTTCTATCGGGAAGGCGGAAACTTTGTCCGCATCAGCAGCAAAAAACCGGGCGAGTTCGCTTCCATCCGCTCCATAACCTCAGACAGTAAAGGAAACATTTATGTCGGCAGCGGCAGCGGCATCGGACGCCTCGAGGGAACAGAGATTATACGCATATCTTTCCCCGAAATCGACAGTGAATTTATTTTAGGTCTGATCTGTGACAAAACCGACAAGCTCTGGGGCGTCACCAGAAACGGCGCGCTATTTACCGTTAGCGGCAATAAAATCAACTTTTACAAAAGCGGCACCGTCGCCGGCAGCAGCCCCATCAGTCTGCTGCTTTGCAAAGACGGGAGAATACTCGCGGGACTTATTGAAGGGGGCGTGGCACGGCTCACGGAGTCACAGGGAAAACTTGAGGCCGAACCTTATAAAACAGAGGCACTCGATGCCATCAACGGGCTCTATGAAGATAACGAAGGACGCATCTGGGCCTGCGGCGACAATGGCTTGGGTTTTTTTGACAAAAATCATCGGTTCCGCACCGCGGAAGGTGCCCTGCTCAACAGTTCCATCGAAAAAATATACCAAGATTATGAATCAAACTTCTGGGTAGCCTCCTCACGGCAGGGACTTTTGCAAATTACCAGAAACAAATTTATGGACATCAACTTCGCGGCGATGCTGCCTGCCAATGTAGTTAACTCTACAATGAAATGGCAGGGGCATCTCTACATCGGCACAGACAACGGGCTTACCATTCTTGACTCGGCATGGAGACAAATTGAGACAGGTCTCACAAAAAAATTAAAGGGCGTGAGAGTGCGCTCTCTCTTCACGGACAGCAAAAACAGACTTTGGATCAGCACTTATAAAGATCTTGGGCTCATTTTACTTGATGACAAAGGCGGAACTAAATACTTTACGAAAAAAAACGGACTGCCGGAAGACAAGGTGCGTCTCGTCTTTGAACTTGCCAACGGAGACATCGCCGTCGGAACAAATGGGGGTGCGGCGATTATCAGAAATGACCGTGTAATTAAATCTATCACCGAAAAAGACGGGCTTTCCAATAAAACCATTTTAAGCATCTCCCAGGGAAAGAACGGAACCGTGTTCTTTGGCAGCGATGGCGGCGGCATCTTCGCGCTGAAGGATAACCTCCTAATGAACTTCACAAAGAGCGATGGACTTTCATCGGGAGTAATTTTAAGAATGCTCTATGATCCATCAATAGAAGGTATTTGGATCAGCACAGGAACCAAACTTAATTTTCTCAGCAAAACAGGGCGCATCAGAAAAGTAATCTTAGATACTCCGATAAAAAACGGCATCTTTGATATCAAAATAAGCCCTAAAGGTAAGCTTATGCTGCTGGCAGATACCGGCATTTACATTATCGATCAGAAACAACTCCTAACTCCGGAACAACAGCAAATAACTTCTTTTATGAGAAAAGATGGTTTCGCCTCTTCAATAACGGCCAATTCATGGAGCTATATGGATAAGGAAGGTACTCTTTTTGTTTGCGGTTCCAACGGAGTTTACTCCATAAACGTCAACCGTACATATGTTAACAATGTTACGCCGAAAATCGTTATCAACAAAGCCGTAGCAGACGGGAGGGTAATCCTTAACCCAACTTCGCTGACGCTGCCGCAAGATACTAAGCGCCTTACTCTTAGTATGGCAGTGCTAAGCTTCACTAACCCGGCATACAACAAAATAGCTTACAAGCTCAAAGGGTTTGAAAACAAGGATACAGAGGGCTTCTTAACCAAGACTAACAACGTCAGCTATACAAACCTCAGCGGAGGTGACTACACTTTTACGTTCCGTGCGGCAAACAGCGACGGAGTCCCAAGCAGCAAGCCGCTGACACTTAATATCAGTAAAGCCAAAAGCTGGAAAGAACAGCCGCAAGCCCTAGCAGCCGCCGCTATTCTTACGGCGCTGGCGATATTTTTGATAACAAGACTTTTTTATGCCGGTAAAAACAAAGCTCTTCTCAAAAGGCAGGAAGAGCTGCGCGCTGTAACGGAACAGGCAATGACGGAAATAGCCAACACGATCGACGCCAAAGACACCTACACAAAGGGACACTCTACAAGAGTGGCAAAGTATGCGGTTAAAATAGCGCAAAAAATAGGCATGGACAAAAATTCCGCAGACAATCTCTACTATACGGCTCTGCTTCACGATATTGGTAAGATCGGCGTTCCCGATAACATACTCAACAAACCGGACAAGCTGACAGATGAAGAATACAGCATCATGAAACAGCATCCAACATCAGGCGGCAACATTCTCAAGGTCATCAGCAACATCAGCGACATCAAAGACGGAGCGGCCTACCACCATGAAAGATATGACGGCAACGGCTACAACACCGGTTTGAAAGGCGAGGAAATACCCTTGGCAGCGCGCATCATCTGCGTGGCTGATTCCGTGGACGCCATGGGATCCACAAGGCCATACAGAACCTGCCGCAGCAAAGAGTACGTTATCTCAGAGCTGAAAAAAAACGCCGGCACGCAGTTTGACCCGCATATAGCCGAAATTTTTATAAAAATGCTGGAAAGCGGTGAAATAGAAATAGAAAAACAAGATTGACAGCAAAAACCTCAACGATAATTTATAATAATCGTGAGGTGATATATATGGAAATTACCAATATAAAGGGCGGCACTTATGCGATACTCTCTCCCGCCAATGTCGGCTTGTATGTAAAAAACGGAGCAGCGATGCTGATAGACAGCGGCAGTGACCCCTCCGCAGGGCGTAAGATACTGCGCTTGGCCGAGGCTGAGGGCTGGGACATTAAATTGATCGTCAACACGCATTTTCATGCAGACCACATCGGCGGCAACGCTTTTATTCAGAAGCGCACCGGCTGCGCTATCGCTGCCTCGGAAAGGGAGACCCCGTACATAAACTTTCCGGAGATGGAACCCTGTGAACTGTGGTCGGGCACAGCTCCCCAGCCTTTGCAGACGAAATTCCTCCGCGCGGAGCCGTCAAAAGTCGGCATAACTTTAGCTGATGGAGATATCATTGAGGAGTTCGGAGCAAAAATCGTCGCTCTCCCGGGCCATGCTCATGGTCAAATTGGCGTGCTGACAGAGGACGGAGTACTGTTCACCGCCGACGCCGTCATCGCAGAGCGCATCCTCGAAAAATACGGCATTCCCTTCACCGCTGACTATGACAAGGCGATGTCTACTTTTGCCCTGCTGGAAGAATTCAAGGCAGATATC
>RRZU010789389.1_pt1 | contig 63998 bp, 60 predicted proteins | sample 2165561 | NCBI WGS metagenome assembly RRZU01 (sample SAMN10456909, study PRJNA506462) | wastewater metagenome | isolation source: wastewater sludge | place: USA: Moscow, Idaho
GTGGTCTTGTGGTCTTGTGGTCTTGTGGTCTTGTGGTCTTGTGGTCTTGTGGTCTTGTGGTCTTGTGGTCTTGTGGTCTTGTGGTCTTGTGGTCTTGTGGTCTTGTGGTCTTGTGGTCTTCATAAATCCAGCTTTACCTAAATAAAATATATAATAGAATTATATTTTAAATACGACTGTTTGTCAAAAGATTTTTTGATTTTATATTTATTGCAAAAAATAAATAACCCCGGGGTTTTAAAACCCCGGGGTTAAGATATCTAATAAATTACAACTTTTTCATTTACAAAAGCTTTAACTCATTTTTCTCATAATTCTTTACCAAATCAACTTTCTTTTATTCATCAGTAAGGCAAATTTGCATAACTTGTAACTACTGAATTTATTGCAATATTTCAAGTTTCAACATTTTCAATTGCATAATTAAGTTCTTCATCAAGAGATGAAAATATTGAAGCTCATAATCAATATTTTGAATTATTAGTTAAGTTAATAGCATCACTAAAATCTTTTGCTTTAATTATAGAAGCTACAGGACCAAAAGTTTCTTCTTCAAAAGTAGTCATTCAAGGTTTTACATCAACTAAAATTGTTGGTTTATAAAAACATCCTGCACCATCTAATTTTTCTCATCAAGTAAGTAATTTAGCTCACTCTGAAATAGTTTGAGTTACTTGTTTATGAATTCCATCAACAGCACTTGATTTTGCTAAAGGTCAAATTTGAGTATCTTTATTCATTGGGTCTCAAATTTTTAAAGTTTCTACAGATGTTTTAAATTTTTCTACAAACTCTTCATATACATCTTCTATAACTATAAATCTTTTTGAACAATTACATTTTTGTCAGTTATTTGAAAATCTACCTTTTACAGCTTTTGCAACAGTTACATCCATATCAGCTACATGTCAAACAACAAATGCATCATTTCATCATAATTCAATAATTGTTGGTTTAATATATTTTCAAGACAATCTTCAAACTTCCCTACCAACAATATCAGAACCTGTAACATTTGTTCATTTTATTCTAAAATCAGCAATGATTTTTTCAGTAAAATCATGAGGAATAAATAAATTTGTATAAACTCCTTCTGGAAATCAAGCTTCTCTAAACAAATCTTCTAGTTTTTGAGCTACTTGCGGAACATTTGAAGCATGTTTCATTAAAACTACATTTCATGCTATAATATTTGGCACAACACTTCTTAAAACTTGATTAAATGGGTAATTCCAAGGCATTATAGAAAATATAATTCCAAGAGGTTCATAAACTATTTTTGCTTTTACTCAATGTTCAGCTACCTCTTTTGGAGCAAGATATTTTGAAGCATTATCACAGAAAAATAAAATATTTGAACTTGATTTTGTAATATCTCAAATAGCATCAGTATAAAGCATTCACATTTCAAGTGTGTTTAATTTTGCCAATTCTTCTTTTTGAGACATCATTAATTCATATAATTTTTTGAATTTTTCTACTTTTTCAGTATATGGAGTATTTTTCCATACTTTAAAAGCAAGTTCTGCTTTTCAAATTTTTGACTCTAATTCAGTTTCATTTATAAATGGGAATTCTTTTAACAACTCTAGAGTTGTTGGATTTATAGATTTTGCTGTCATATTTTTATTGTTAGGAAATATATTTATTTTTTAATATTTGAATTAAATCAAATATTTTTTTATGATGTTTTTTAATAAATTCAAAATTATCTTCAGAATAATATTCACTATAAATATGACTCATTTGATTTCTAATATCTATAAATTCTTCCCATAATTCTAAATTATCAATAAATCATAATTTAAAACTTTCTCTAATTACTTCTCTTGGAGAAGGAGTAATATCAAGTTTTAAATAATCAAGAATAATTTTTAAAGTTTTCCAAGATAATTCAATATTATATTCAAATCTTTGAATTATTCAGTCTTTTTCAAGATCATTAAAAGTATTTTGTGTTAAAAAAACTTTTTCTAAAGTATTATTTGCTTTTTCTAAAAGTAATATTTGTTTTTGTACTCTAATTAATTCCATGGTATAATTTTTTTAAGTGCTAAACTTTTAAATTCTTCATCTACAATATTAAAATCTACTAAATCTACTAAATAAGGTAATTCATTTAATTTTCTTTTTAATTTTAAATAGGTTTGATATTCTAATCTAGTATTTCCCATAATTCAAATATCATAATCAGAATTATTTTTTTGTGTATTTAAAGCTCTACTTCAAAACAAAAAAACTTTGTATTTTCTAGAATCTATTTCTGAAAAAATTACTTTTTTCATTTTTTCTTCAGGAGAAATGATTTCCTTTTCCATAAAAATTATTTTATTAAATTAAATTAACTTTCAACTACACTTTCAACTATTTTTAAAAAGTTTTCAGGATCCAAACTAGCAGATCAAACTAAAAATCAGTTTACATTAGGTATTTTAATTAATTCTTTTGAATTGTCAGATTTTACACTTCAACCATAAATAATTCTTGATTCTATATCTCAAATAATTCATCTAATAAATGTGTGAATTTCTTCAATATATTCTTTTGTGGCAGTTTTACCTGTTCAAATAGCCCAAACTGGTTCATAAGCTATATCCACTTTTGAATAATCAACTACATTTTGTAATCATTTTAATATTTGAATTTTTAATACTTCTTTTGAAATTCCAAGTTCTTTTTCTTCAAGAGTTTCTCAAATACAAAGTATTGGTCTAATATTATTTTCAATTGCAGATATTACTTTTTTGTTTACTATTTCATTTGTTTCTCAAAACATTTGTCTTCTTTCTGAATGTCAAACAAGCACATATTTACATCATAAATCTACAAGCATATCAGGACTTACTTCTCAAGTATAAGCTCAAAAATGATCAAAATGCATATTTTGTGCTCAGAGATTTAAACAACTTTTTCAAATAATTTCCGAAACTCAAGAAAGTGAAGAAGTTACAGGAGCTAAAACTAGATCAACATTTAGAAAACAACTATATTTTTCAATAAAAACATCTAAATAATCTTTTAATTCTTTTGATGTTTTATTCATTTTAAAATTAGCTCAAATTAAATATTTCATATTTTTTAGTTAAAAACTAAATTATTTTTATATTTTATAACTAGGTTATAAAATATATTTCATTATAATCTTTTTTATTTTTTTGTAAATTAATTTTTTTAAAATCTATTTATTATCTTAAAATAAACAAAAAAGATAATTTCTATTAATTAGAAATTATCTTTTTATAAAATATAATATTAATTTAAATTAAATAATTCAACCAAACTTGCTCAACTATCATTATTTATTAATTCATAAAAATAATTTAAAGATGTAGTTAAACAAGGTGTTGGAATACAAAAATTTACAGACAAGTTATTTAATGTTTTAAAATCTTGTAAAGATCCAATTAATTCTTCCTTAATTTTTGGTGAAGCCAATAATCAATTTAATTCACTTTCATTATAAGAATTTTTTATATTTTTTAATACATTTGATCATAAGTCACAATTATCAGCACTCCAAAATTCTAATACTTCTGAAATTTTGATTTTTGGAAAATTTTCTAAATAATCAATATATTGAATATAAGAAATATAAAATGCAAAATTTAAACTTGATTCAAGTAATGTTATAAAATGTTTTAAATTTATATTATTATATGGAGCATTAAAGAAATACTTATCATGCAATACTACCCTTTTTTCTTTTTTTAGTGAGAAATTTTTAGCTTGAAAAGCCTCAAACATCATAGTATTTAAAGTATTTTTTTCAAGAGATTTCTTAATTAAATCTATTTCAAATTCTCATGGAATAGTAATATCTTTAGTTTCATCAATTAAATATTTTTTATTTTCAGAAATAGTTAAAACTAAACTACAAGCATTTTGAATAAGTTTAGAATTTAATTTATTATGATTTATTTTATCATAAACCTTAGCAATTTCTTGAGGTTCTAATTTATAAATTTTTTTTAAAATTTCATATCATTCTGAAATAATTTGTATTTGAGTTTGTTTTAAATTTTCTCAAACAATATTAATAAAATCCTTTTTTAAAGATATATCTGGCATAAAAATATAATAAAATATAAAATAATATTAAACAAATCTATTTTCTAATTCTTCCCAATTTATAATATCAAATATTTTTGATACATGAGTAGATCTATCATTTCTGTAATCAATGTAATATGCATGTTCCCAAACATCAATTACAAAGATAGGTTTTACATCTAAGTTAAGAGCACATCAAGCATTTGATGTATTTACTATTTCTAAAGTATTATTTTTATTTACAACTAACCAAGTCCATCATGAACCAAAATTTCAAACAGCTTTTGCTGTCATTTGTTTTTTAAATTCATCAATATTTCAAAAATCTTTTTCAATTTGTTTTACAATTTGCAAGTCATAAGAAAAATTTAATTTACTTCAAAATTGGTTAAAATAAAAAATATGATTCCAAGTTTGTGCTGCATTATTATAAATAGGTCAAGAAGATTTTAAAATAATTTCTTCTAAAGACATATTTTCAAATTCAGTTCAGATAATTAAATTATTCAAATTATTAATATATCAATTTAGATGTTTTCAGTGATGAAATTCTAGAGTTTCACTACTAATGACTTGATTTAATTCTGTTAAATCAAACTTTAATTCTGGTAATAAATGTTTCATAAATTTATATAATTAAAAAAATAAATTTAAAAAATTGCAATCAGTATACTTATTTTTTATATTTTTCAATATTTTATTTAAAAATGTTGCTTTTTATAATATTTTTATTATAAATTATATAATATTTTTTATATTTACTTATATGATTTTATATATAATTATACTTATAATATTCATAATAATATGAATATCTTACAATCTTTTTTTGTATACATATTCTAAAAAGCTAGACCTTTTAGAACAAATTATTATACAAAGATTTGAAAAAAGAGCAAATTTAATTCCATCATTATATCAAATAACTAAAAATTATTTAAATAAACATGATTTAGTTTTTGAAGAAATTATGAAATTAAGAAAAATTCAATTAAACACTTTTTGAGAAGAATTTTTACTTCATTTAAATAATGAAGTAAAGATTCACAGTGAATTAAATTTTATATTTAAACTATCAAACGATAACCAAAAATTACAAAAAAATTATAAATTTTTATTATTAAAAGATTTATTTTTAGAACAAAGTTTAAAAATATGAGAAAAAGTAAAACTTTATAGATTGATAATTAAAAAATTTAACAAATTACTTAAATATAAAAAATTCACTATTATTTGATTTTTCTTTGATATAAAAGAAAAACATGACATATAAAAAGCACTTTTTTAAAAAAAGTGCTTTTTATATTGTAATTACCTCATCCGGTCTTTGCCCCCTCCCTTAAACCTAATTGAAGGAAAAAATATTTTATATAAAATGTAAAATATATAAAAAAAAGACTAAATTTAATTTAGTCTTTTAATATAATTAAGCTTTTCTTTTAATAAACATAACTCCAGAAGCAGCTAAAATTGCCATTAAAATTAAAACAGTTTCTTTAGCACCAGTATCTGGTAATTTTTCAGCTTCAGGAACAGTAGTTTCACCAAATGCAACTTTACATTCTTCAGAATCTGGATTAGCAGCACATTCTTCAGCAGTTGGAGCAGCTTTTACTTCAGTAGTTGGAGCAGCCTCAGCAGTTGGAGCTGCAGCATCCATAGCAACTTCTTCAAAAGTTTCAGGAACACTAAATTCAGCAGTACCTCCTACACCATCTTCAATAGTAGCACTTGATACATCAGCAGCAAATAATACTACAAGAGAATATTTAGCTCAAAGAGTTAATGGAGTTTCCATAGTTAATTTTAAATTTTTAGAATCAACTAATTCTTTTTTAGCAATTTTTACTTCAGTATTAGCTTCATCAGCAACAGTAAATTCAAATACTTCAGTATCAGTAACTAAATCATTATTAAAAGTTAAAATTAAAGAGTCTTGAGTTTCAACTTTTACTTCAGATAAAACTAAAGATGATTCAGCAGTAGCTGATGTAGCAGCAGCTTTAGTTTCTACAGTAGCACCAGATGCAGTAGCAGTTTTAGTTTCAGTTGAACCAGATGCAGTTTCAGTAGTATTAGCAAAAGCTAAAGTAGTAGACATAGCAGTTAAAGCTATAATTGCTTGTATTTTTTGTGAAATTTTCATACAAAAATAATTAAATAATAAAAATAAACTTGTAAAATAATACATCTGTATTACAATACATTTGTACATTACTTCCTGAGTATAGCACAGATTTTATTTTTTTGCAAATTTTTTTATGAAAAAAGTCAAAAATTGATTTACACTTATCGAACTTTTAGTTGCAATAACAGTTTTAACATTGATTATTTTAGCTACAAGTAAAGTAAACTTCAACCAACATATAAATTCTCAAAAAGCTATAGAATTTACAAATTCTATCTACACAAAAATGGAAAATATTAGAAATGAATCTTTAATGTGAAAATCTGTTTGAACAAATGTAATATTTCCAGATAATAGAAAAATAACAATTAATACAGGTAGTTTTACAAGTACTTACTCAACTTGAAGTGATATTCCATTAGAAAGTTTTAACTTTCAAGCAAAGCAATCAGTAGTATCTGCAAGCTGTACACCAGTAAATTGAGTAAATAGTTGAGCTTTAACACTTCCGATTACTTTTACTTATATAGAAGATAAAATAGAAACTATAGATACTTCTTGAACTCCTAAAAAATGTATTTGAAATATAAAATTTCAAACAAAATATAAATCTATTGTAAATGAAATAAGCATAAATACTATTACTTGAGTAATGGAACAACAAAAAAAATAAAACTGCAAAGCAGTTTTATTTTTTTACCCTTTTTTAAAATGAGTTTTTATTAATTTATAGTTTATTAAAAACAAATATCAAATAAATATTAAACTTAAAATTCAAATATAAATTATTAAACCAAAAGCTCAATTAATAGAAATAATTTCAAGTAATTTTTGTGTTACAAAAAATAAAATTCAAGCTCAAATTCATATTTTCAACATATATAACACATCAATTTTTACATTAATTATTGTTCTTGAAAAAATAAATCACAATAAACAAAGAATAATTTGGCTAATTAATGTAATAACTCAAGCTCACATATAACTATATTTTGGGATTAAAATAATATTTCAAATAATATTAAATAATGTTATGAAAATATTTATATATAAAAGAAGTTTTTCTTTTTTTGATGAAATAAAAATATAATTAAATATTAATGAAATGTAATAAAATAATAACACCCAAATAACTATTACAAAAACATTTGATGAAGCTAAATACTCTTTTGTTGAAACTATTGTTATGATATTATCTCTAAATAATGAAAAAATTAATACAATATAAACTCAAAATGAAAATAAAAATTTAAAAGCATTATCAAATAAAGTTTTTATTTTAGTATAATTTTTCTCTTCAAATAATACTGCTAAACTTGGAAGTAATGAATTTAGAAAAAATCATCCAAAAACCATTAAAACCTCAACTATTTTCATCGGTAAACTATAAAGTCATACACTTATATCTCATTTTGCTCATTCTATTACAGAAAGCAAAACTACATCTATTTTAAAATATAAAACACTTAAAAATAAAGCAATTCAGTAAGGCAAAGATTTTAAAAATAAATGTTTAATATATTTCATATCAAATAAAAATTTAATATTTGCAATTTTTCTAGCATATTTTAAATTCATAAAAAAATTTACCAAAAGTCAGATAAGTCCAGATAACATTATTCAAATAAATGCATAACTTCTATTTATTCATTCTGGATTTGGATAAATTAAAAATACAATAGCTCAAATTACAGCCAAATTAACTATTTTTCATAAAGTAAGAGACAATACAGAAAATTCAATTTTCATATAAGATTGCATCAAAGCTAAAATTGATGAATTAAACAAGCTTACAATAGAGAAAAGTGAAACAATGAATATTGATACCAAAGATAGTTTAGAATTGTATCAAGGAAGAAATATTGCTATTGTAATAGCTAAAAATAAAAGTATTATTGAAACTATTATTCTTAAAGTCATTATATTTCAAATAATATAATCTACTTTTTGTTTATTTTGAGATATTTCTCTAATAGTTAAAGTATAAAGTCATAAATCAAATAAAAATGTAAAAATTGATAAATAATTATATATTTTATTATAATTTCAATATTCACCTGGAGTCAAATATCTAGTTAAAATTCAAATCAAAAATATTGCTATAATTGAAGTTGAAACTTTGGAAAGTATTTGTGAGATAGTATTACTTGCAATTTTTCTTAACATAAATATTATTAAAATAATAAAATACAGCCTGTAGATTATAAATTTATTGATATAAAAAGCAAAAAAATAATTAAACTAACCCAAATTATATGATAAAACACAAAAAAATAATATTTCTAATAACATTTTTATTCTTATTTTCTTGTAATAAAAATGTAGAAAATAAATCTGAAGAAAATTTAAAAAACAATGTAATTTCTGATAATCTAAATTCTCTAGAAGAAGAAAAAACTCAAAGTTGAACAACAACTCCAGAAACTCATATCACTCTTCCTTCTGAGGAAAAAATGAAAATAATAAGACAAAGATTTCTTCTTAGAACAATTATTCAAGCTTGAGATAATTATATGGAAACAAATCAATATATTTTAGCATTAAATAAATATAAAAAAGTATTAGAGCAAAATCCAGAAGATTTACAAATAATAAAAAAAATTATCCAAGTTTATACTGAATTAAAACAATTTAATAAAAATGTTGAATTAATTGAACCATTGCTTGTAAAATTTGATGATAAAGAACTTATAAATTCATATATTATAAATTTATTTTATTCTTGAGATTTTACAAAAAAAACTGATGTAGAAAATGCTGCAAATAAAATTAAAGCTTTAAAAATCTCTCTTGATGAAAAAATGTATTATGTAAATGCTATAAATTGTTGAATTGATTCAAGTGTTTGTAAACAAATTTATAAAGATTATTTTTCAAAACACGAAATTACTTTTGATAAATTAAAAAATATAAATAATGCATTCACTAATTATGCTAATTTTAAATTAAATGATGAATATTATGAAAATACTCTACTAATGTGAACATTTTTTCAAGATAAACTATTCCCTATTTCAAATTTAATGTGAGAAAAAACTCTAAAACACAGAAAAAATTATGTACCTGTTTTAGAAATGCTTTGAAGATGAAATTATCAACTTTGAAAATATACAAAAGCAAAAGAATATCTAATAAAACTCTATAATTTAGATACAAACAACTGAAATATTGCATATTTACTTTGAGATTTATTCTTTAAAGTAAGAGACTATGTTAGCTCAAATATGTATTTCAATGTAGCATTAAAAAATTCAAATACAAAAATAAATATAGTAAGAAAATTAGCATATAATTATTTTTTATTATGAGATAAAACTATGCTTTTAGTTACTTTTTGAGAGCTTGTAAATACTCCAGAATCATCAATAATTGATTATTCTTTAGCTATTTATCATTCAATTATGAACAAAGATTTAGATAAAGCCGAAGCTTGGGCAAAATCTTGAATTGAGAAATTTAAATGACAAAAATGATCTGAAATGTTTTACTGATATTTATGACGGATTTATAGAGAAAATAATTTAGTAGATTTAGCTTGAGAAAATTTAAAAAATTGATTACATATAAATTCATCAAATCCTTTAATACTTCTTAATTTATGATATTTAGAAGAATCAAAACAAAATTATTCAATAGCACTTATTTATTTAAAAAAATGTGAGAAATTAAATTGAGAATGAGAATTTTGATTACTTGCAACAAAAGAAATTAAAAAGATTGAAAAACATTTAGAAGATGAGAAAAAAGAAAAAGAATCTAAAATCCAAACACAACAAAAACAAAAAAAGTAAATACATATTGACTTGTAATTTTATTAAATTTTGATATATAATACTATCTTATATTTTAATATAAAACTTATGGCTGAAACAAATAATGATTGATTAAAAAATAATCAAGATGAAGCAATAAAAACAAAAGAAGAATTAAACAAATTAGATAATAATGCAAAATCTCAACTAAAAAATCTTGAAAATGAATTAATTTTAGAAATTTGAGCTAAAATAAAAGATATTAAATTAAAAAATCAATTAGAAAAATTTAGAGAATTTGACAGTTCTAGACAATTAAGAGATGAATTAAGAGATGAAATTTTTTCTATTGAAAAAGATTGAAATCTTGAAGATATTAAAGAACTTGAAAAAATATATCCAGCAATGGAGGAATATTATAATCTTAAAGAAACAACAGCCCAATCTATTAGTATTTTAAATGAAGAAATTTTAAAAGAAAAACTTGATGAAAAAATATCAAAAGATGATTTAATTACTTGAAAATTTTATGCTAATTTCAAAGATTTTGATAAAGTTATCAATGATTCTCCAATATCTTTAAAAGCTTGATTTATTTGAGCTTTTGAAGCTTTAGCAACTATTGCAGTATTTTGAAAAGATATATTAAAATGATTATATAATTCAGTAAAAGATATGATAAATATTGCAAATTGAAAAGCTGAATATAAATGAATTAAAAATATTTAAAAAATAAAAAAATAGATACAAAATTGTATCTATTTTTTTATTTTTTATTTAAATATCTATACAAAATAAGCAATAATTCTTCTCTTGTTAGAGGTTTATTTGGGTTAAAATTTCAATTATTTAAAAATATTAATCCATTATCTACTCAATACTTAACATAAGGAGCACTCCAGTCAGTGTCTATTACATCATTTATTTTAGTATTTGAAGCTTGTGTTAAATCTACTTTTGCTAAATTTAAAATAATTTTTAATGCTTCAGCTCTAGAAACATTTCTTCAAGGATAAAATTGAGTAGTTTCTTTATTAATTACTTGTAAATCAAGAGCTGTATTTATGTATGTATTTTCCCAAGATTGAATATTTACATCAGTAAAAATAGTTCAAGTATTATTTGATAATCATAGATTTAAAGCTCAAAATATTATTTTTAATGATTCTGCTCTTGTAACATTATTTGTTGGTCTAAAAGTTCAGTCTTTGTATCCATTAATGTTTTTTTTTTCAACAAAATATTTTATTTGTTCTATATTTTTATAATTATTTGGAATATCTTTAAATAATCATCAAGTTGAGTTTTGAAATCAAGAATTTGTGTTAGATAAATTTTCTGATCATGAATTTCAATTTAAAATAGTTGTTTGATTAAGGTTTCATTTTAATTGTTCAAACAATGCTTGATCTTGGTTTGCAAATACTACTAAATCTTGTTTAATTACTTCTTCTCTTTTAATTGTTCAATCTAAATTAATATTTGAAGAAACATTATTATTTTGTTCAGGTTGTTCAGGTTGTTCAATTGGCACAACTGGAACTTCATTATTTGGAATAACTGGTGGTGGAACTTGATGATTTGAATTATTTATTTCTTCAACTTTAGGTACTTCTTTAACAAAATTTAGGTTATTGTTAATAAAAACAAGTGGATTTAAAGTAACAGCAATAGCCTTTTCTTTTCAAAGTCATGCATTAATTCAACCAAAAAATCATAATTCCTTTGCTTTTGCTTCACTTCAAGAAAATGGCCAATATGGAGTAATTTGTCATTTATCTAATTCTATTTGAAAATGTAGGTGTGAAGTAGTTGCAGTTCAAGTATTTCATACAGTTCAAATTTGATCTCATTTTAATATTTTAGTTCATTCTTTTACTAAAGAACTATTCATATGTGCATAAACTGAAAATATTTTTCATTTTTTACCATCTCATAAAGGAGCTCAATCATGTCTTACTACTACATAATTTCAATATCATCCTGATTGAAATCCCACAGCAACAACAACTCAATTAGCAATGTTTTTTACAGGAGTTCAAAGTGGTGAAATAATATCAACTCATGGATGAGATCAAGCATATTCTTTATAATCATACTCATAATTTCACATATAAACAATTGTATAAATTAATCTTTTTGTAACAATATCTTTATATTCTTGAGAATTTTTATTTAAAGATGATGGATCTTTTGATAAAATATTTGGATCATAAATTGGAGTTTTAATAAAAAATTTAGAATCAATATCTTCATATTTTTTTTGTCTTTCTTCATAAGTTAATGAAAAAGGATTTGGAACATATTCTAAAGGATAAATTGTTCAATCAAAAGGTTCAGCTAATATTGAATTATAATTTAGTATTGAGGCATTAAAAAAAGAAGTAGGTATTGTTAATAAATAGAATATAAAAACTACCAAACTGCTTAAAATTGAATGAATATAATATCTTTCAGGAATGGTTATATTGTTCATGTTTTACTATTAATTTTTAAACTTTAACTAATCTTATCATACTTTTTTAATAAAAACAAATATTTTGCTACTTTTTTATTCATTTTTAAAAGTTTTTTATAACTTTTTTATTATAGATAAAATATTTTAATTGTCAAAGTTTAATAAAACAAAAAAAAAGAAGATATAACTCTTCTTATTTTTTGTTTTATTAATCGTGTAAATTTAAATGTATATTTGAATTTGAAAAATGATTTTTTCTTGAATATTTTTTTGATGGTTCAATATATCTTGAAATATTTAAAAGTAATCAAATTCACATAGTTAAAGCTAAAATACTTGATCATCAATAACTTAAAAATGGTAGAGTAATTCAAGTTAAAGGTAAAATTGATAAAGACACTCACATATTTATAAAAGCTTGTATCAATATCCAAGTTGAAACTCAAAAACTAGCTAATTTTGAAAATAAATCAGGTGAATAATATGATATATAAAATCATCTGTAACCAATATAAAGATAAATTCAAAGTAATAACAAACCTCATACAAATCATAATTCTTCTATAATAATTGCATAAATAAAATCTCATTGAGCTTCTGGAAGATATCAAAATTTTTGTATAGAGTTTCAAAATCATAATCAAGCAAATCATCAACTTCAGATTGCAATAAATCATTGTTCTAATTGATAATTAATTTTTCTTGAAGCAATCAAATCTTTTTTATTAGCTAAAAATATATCAACTCTTTCTGTAATATATGATAAACTATTTCTTGTTGTAATATCTTTTTCATCATATTTTCACATAGAATAAATCATAACTGCTCATAACATGGCTATAGCAAGTGTAGAAAAAATATGTTTAAGTCTGGCTCAAGAAATTAAATACATTGAAAATGCTACTGTTCAAACAATTAAAATAGCTCAAAATTTTGGTTGTAAGGCTAAAAGTAAACAAACAATTCAAATTAATCACAAAAAAGGTAGATATCACTCTTTAAAATCAGATAATTTTGATAAGTATTTTTTAAAATAAGAGGCAAAAAATATTACAACTGAAAATACTAAGAATTCTGATGGTTGAATTGAAAATGGAATTCAAGGTAAAATTAACCATCTTCTTGATCAACCGAAAGTAGATCAAAATAATAATACAAAAACTAAAAGTAATACATTAAATGAAAATATTTTTTTTGCATTTTTTTCAAAAAAAGTATAAGGAATTTTTACAAAAAATAAAAGTAAAACCAAAGACAATAACACATAAGTAATATGTCTAACAACATAAAAATAATTATATGCTTCTTTTATTGTTCAAGATGCAACTAGAGTAGATGTAACCCTGAATGATGAATATACCGATACAGAACTAATCATTACCATTCAAAAAATCATTAATCAAAAAACAACAAAAAACAACTTATAATCAACTTGTTTATTTCATCACATAATTTATTTATAAAGAGCTAAGAAATTTTAATAATTCTGGAGATAAATACAATAATACTCATTGTAAAAATCATATTAAAAATAATATAATCATTGGAGCAAATTCAAAAGGTCAAAAATTGGTTCTAATTATTTTTTTTACTCATAAATAAAAATTTTCAACTAAATCCTTAAACCACACTGGTCTAAAATCTCAAACGAAAATAATTATCCAAGATAATATAATATCTAAAACTATTAACAAAGATAATATTTGTAAAAAAATATATATTCCCAAAAAAAATGTTGTCATAAATATTTATTAAAAATTATTTTTTATAAGGGCACTCCCCTTTTTCACACAAAGAATATGCATCTTTTGCAGCTTGTTCTTGAGCTTTTTTCTTACTTGATCAATTTCAAGTTCAAACTAATACATTTTTAAAATAAACTCAACAAGTAAAATTTTTATCATGATCAGCTCATATTTCTGACAAAATATTATAACTTGGAGTAATTCAATAAACTCATTGAGAAAATTCTTGCAATAAAGACTTAAAATCTTTTAAATTAGCATTTTTTAATATTTCCTCTAAATCAGAATAAATATGTTTCAAAATAAATTCTGTAGCATATTCTAGTCACATATCCAAATAAATTGCTCAAATAAATGCCTCAACACAATTAGCAAGTAAATAATCATTTTTTCTTCAACCTGAAGCTTCTTCTCATTTTCATAAAATCAAATGTTTTGAAAAATTTAATTTTTGAGCAACAAAAGCAAGATGTTTTCATTTTACAATAGAACTTCTCATATCAGTAAGTTCTCATTCAGTTTTTTTAGGAAAATCTAAATATAATCTATTAGTAACTACAAGCTCTAAAACTGCATCTCATAAAAATTCAAGTCTTTCATTATGATCAGCAGATAAATCAGGTCTTTCATTAATTAATGAACGGTGAACAAAAGATAATAAATAATTGTTAATTACATTATATTTTAATCACAATTCACTAAGTAATTTAGTAGTTTTATTAATATACAACTCATTTTCATAAAGTGTTTTTGTTAAAACCATAATAAGTATAAAAAAAATAAAATAAGTAAGATATTTATATCTATTTTTAAAAAAAAATAAAGTATTTTTAATACTTTATTTTACAAAAATAGATTTATAAGGTTTTGTAAAATCAAATTCCTTATATTCTTGCTCTAGAGAAGCTAAATTTTTATTAACTGAATCTAAAAGTCAATTTACCATTTTTCTTGAACTATCAGTTCAGTAAGATTTAGATATTTCAACAGATTCATTAATAATAACCTTTAATGGCAATTCTTCAAAGTAAGAAAAAATTTCAGATAAAGCTATAATTGATGGTAACAAAAATGCTAAATCCATATCAATTACATTAAATTTTGGGAAAAATTTTTCTATAACATAAATATAAAACCTTTCTTTTTCTGAAATATTTTTTTGCATTTCAGATAAATAAGTTTCATCTATTTCAGATGAAAACACTCAATTGAAAAAAGAATCTCTAAAAGAATTATTTTCAACAGTATTAAAAGCTTTTGCATATAAATATTGATACAAAAATTTTCTTGTTCTTGAACGAGAAAAATTAGTCATTAGTTTATAATTAGAAGAATAAAGTAAATTGAAAAATAAAAATCAAAAAATTAACCCATCTGTCTTAACAGACATCTTCCCTTAAGTCTAAGGGAAGAAAAGATATAAAATTAATATTTAATATTATTCTTAATAAAAAAAATCATCTCTAAAAATATATTTTATAAAAAAGATAAAATCTAAATTATAAACTTATTTAGAAGATGATTTTTCATCTTAAAATTTAAAACTATATTCTAGTAACTTTTTTAGAACCAGATTTTACTTTGTAAACAACTCTTCCATTGTAAGTTCCATCTTCTTTAGCAAAGTGAGATAGTCCTACAGCTACTCCATTTTCATATTGTAGAGAAACTCTGTTTAATAGTTTTTTAGCAGTAAGGTTAACCCAGTTTTTTGTTCTTTGTCCAGATCTAGATTTAGACGTTTTTTTAGTTGGTGCAAATGTCATATCACATAAATTATTAAATAAATCACTAGCAAATTATATAGATTTTTAAAATAAATCAAGTTTTTTTTATAAGAAAATTTTTAATTGTCAAAAAATGTAAAAAAATTTGTATTTAATCCCATTTTCTAAAACTTGGACAAGCTTGATTTATATTTAAAAAAGCAAATCATTCAAAAGAAATTGCATCTTTAATATGTTCTACAAGTTGTTTTAAATCTCAAGCATCAGCATCTTTTGCAAATGATGCACCTGAAATTTTAGCCAAATCTACTGGATTTATTGGAGATAAAGTATTTCAATTTGGTGTTGTTTTGGTTTTTGCTCAAATTGGAGTTGAAGGACTAGCTTGACCTGTAGTTAATCAATAATTTTGATTATTTAAAACTAAATAAGTAATGTTTATATTTCTTCTAGCAGCATGCACAAAATGTCACATTCAAATTCAAAAACCATCTCAATCTCATCAAATAACTATTACATGCATATCAGGTTTTGCAATTTTTACTCAAGTAGCAAAAGGCAAAGCTCTTCCATGAAGTGTTTCTCATGCATATCAATCGATATATTGACTAATTTTTCAACTACATCAAATACCTGATACAATAACTCTTTGAGAAGATTTTATTCATAAATCAGTAAATGCTTTTTTAATTGCAGCTAAAACCATAAAATCTCAACATCCTGGACACCATTGTATATTATTTAAATTTGTTCTCATAAATATTATTTTAATGATAAAAAGTCATCTATATAAAATGGATGAAGGTTGTATTTCCTTAGATTTTTGATTTTTAAATTTGGTAAATGATTTAATCAAAATTCTTTAGTTACATAATTTTGAAGTTGCCCAGAATAATTTGATTCAACAAAAATAATTTCTTCCCTATCTTTTAATATTTCAAAAATATCAGTATTTAAAGGTTTAAATGCTTTTATAATTAACAGTCAAAATTCAGGATTATTTTCTACAAATAATTTTGCATTATAAGAAGTAAATCAATAAGTTATAATTATTTTTTTGGCTTTTTCATTTATTAATTCAAAAGATGAGAAATTTTGTTCTTTAAAGAAATTTTCTAATTTTTTAAACCTTTTTTCAGTCATCAAAATTTTATTTTCTACATTTTCAGAGGTTGCTCAGTATTCATCATGTTCATAACTTGTAGCTATAAATTCTCATCATTCACTTCAAAATTCAACTCTTGGAGAGATTCCAGAATCATTTATTTCATATCTTTTATATCAAGTTGAGTCTTTTACAAAAGCTCATCTATTAATTTCAGGAACTTCTAAAATATCAACAGTTGCTATCATATCTGAAATTTGTTTATCAATTAGCAATATAACTATTTGTTGATATATATCAGCTAAATTTAATGCAAGTCAAGAAAAATAATAAACTTCTTCCATAGAACTTGGATATAAAACAATATGTTCAAAATCTCAAAATGTTGGATTTAAAGCATAATTAATATCTCATTGTTCAAAATAAGTTGGAGTTCAAGTGCTAGGCCCGGCTCTTTGTGAAAATATTGCTGTAATTGGAAATTCTGCTTGCACAGCAAAACTTAAAGCTTCTGAAGTTAAAGCAAAACCTCAACCTGATGTTCAATAAGCTGATCTTGCTCAAGTAAAACTTGCTCAAAGTGCAGAATTTACAACTGCTATTTCATCTTCTGCTTGATATATTTTAGCATCAGTATTATTGTGTTTTAAAACATAATCAAAAATACTTGAAGCTGGAGTCATTGGATAAGCTGAATAAAATTCTAATCATCAAGCAAGTAATCCTTTTGCTACAAGTTCATTTCAATTAAAAATTTGTTTTTCTTCTCAATTTTTTTCGATTTGTGTAAACACTTCTTGTTTTTTTGAAGAATAAATAATATTTAAAAAATCATTTATTCAAGAAATATCAATTTTTAATTTTTTTTGTAACTCTTGAGATAATAAATCTTTTTCTATTCAAAAATAAAAACAAAAATATGACAATAATTCAATATTTTCATATTTTTTTTCTATTAAAAAACTGTAATTTTTTATATCTTGTAAATCTAATTGTTGAATAGTTTTTTCACTCAAAAAAATTATTCAAGTATTTTTTAAACTTGATAAATTTCTTTCAACTGATTCTTTATTAAATCATACAAGCACATCATTTTTATCATTTATTTGTTTAATATTTTTTGAAATATTTATATCAAAATTATTTACTCATCATTTTATTCTAGATTCATATTCTACATTTGTAAAAACTTCATATCATAATTTTGCTAAAATATTACATAAAATTTCTCAAGCTGTATTTACTCATCATCATGCAGGTCATGAAAATCTTATTTGCATTATTTTTTTATTAAAAAATTATTTATTTGTTGTTCAAGTTGAAATTTCTTCAACTGAAAAATCTGCTATATTTCAAGAAGAAGTTGATCAAGTTAATGTTTGTGTAGAAATTTCTGTAGAATCTTGATTTTCATTATTTCAAAAACCATCAAGTAAAACAATTACTCAAGTAGCTAAAGAAGAAAAAATAAATCAAGTTAGTGTAATTATAGCAAAAATTCTTACTTTTTTTGAATGTTCCATAGTTTTAAAATTAATAAATAAGCTCAAAGTATTATATCTAAATAAATAAAAATTCAAGATATTTAATCTTGAATTTTTATATTTTTAATAATTTTTTGTCAATCAAGTGAATATTGAAAATCAAAACTTCTGTTTTTCTTATAAATAATATCCATAGTTTCTAATCATGTATCGTATAATATTTCATCATAAAATCATTTTATAACTTCAAAATCAATAAACATTTGTTTTAAAGTTTTTTCTAAATCTAAAATATAAACATCATATCATAATTTGAATGTAGAATTTCAATAAAGTGGCAATTGTTGTCACTTATCAGCTTCTGGATCAAAAATAGTCATTGAAATTCAAGAAAAATTATGTAAAGTATTTGATAATAAATATTTTGATGATAATATTCAAACTATTTGTAAATCATCACCTAATTTATCAGATTGTAATAAAAATTTAAAATCTGCTTTATCAATAGAAATATTATAATTTGTTCAAGTAATTTCAACAATTACATTATTTATTGTTAATTTTAAAAATTCTTTTACTGGTTCAAATTCTCATCTTTTTGAAAATAACTTTTCTCTTTTAAATGCAGCAATAATTGGGGTATCTTTTTTTACTTCATCTTTTGATTCTACAACAAAGTTATCATCTTGTTTTTCTTCAAAAATATTTACAAAAAAGTCTCAAAAATTATATTTATTTCTATCTTCATCTGAAGCAGTTTCTAAAGCTTCTTGATATTTTTTTTCAACATCACTTAAATAATAAGATTGAGATAATTCATTATTATTATATTTAATATCTGATATTTGATATTTTCTATCAACATTTAAATTAAAATTTAGTGTTTTTCAAAATAATACAATATTTGAAATATCAAAAGATCATTTATCTTTTTTTTCAATAGAAATATGAGATAAATCTAGTTCATTAAATTTTTTGATATAATTTAAAACATCATCCTTTGAAAAATCTTGTGTTAAATTTTGTTCTCAAATAGTTTCAATTCAAAATAATTCTTTATTAATTTTAGAATATGTTAATTTATATTTAGATTCATTTGTTAAAGCTAAAATATATTCATCGTAAACTTTTTTTAAGCTGTTAATTTTTATTTCATAATACTTATTTTTTGGAGATAAATTTATTTTATTTTTCTCTAAAAATGCAAAAATTTGAGTAAAAATTTGATTCCATTTATCTAAAGATTCTGCTTTTAATAATGCTTTATTTTCAGTAAATTGCAGTAATCATCCGTCATCTCTTTCTTCCTGAAAATATGTTTTTATAGCATTTTTCATCAGTTTATCTGTTAAATCATAGATTATTAACACAAGTGATTCTGAATTTGTTTTATAATTTTCATTTTGTGTTTTTTCCATAAATTGATTTATTGCAAAATTTGTTTGAATATAAGTATCCAACACTTGCAGCATTGAAGATAATCAATTATATTCGAAAAAATCAATATTTTTGTTTTTTAAAATACTTTGTAAGAAAAACATTTTAAATTGAATCTCCTTAAAATGTTGATTATCTATTTTTAAAGTTTTTCATACTTTATTAGATAAAAATAAATTATTAGAAACAACAATATTATTTTGATTTTTATAATATTCTATAAAATTTTTAAGTGATTCTTTAAATTTTGTAGATTCAATTTTATCAGAATTCATCAAAGATAAAACCTTACTTAAATAAAAATAAGATTGTGTAATATTATTTCAAGATTGGTATGAATAATTTTTTTGTAAAAATTTTAAAAAATCAATAGATTTATCCAAATATGATAAATCAGGAGTTTTTAGTAAAATATCATAAAAACTCACTAAAACATTAAACATTTCATTAAAACTTTTCTCATCAATTTTCTTTAATTCAACAAGAGATGTTTCCATTTCAGAAATAATTTTAATTTGTTCATCTTTATCTGAAGAAAAATTATAATCAGTCAATAAATTAATAACATTTTTTTTGTAGTAAACTGCTTTTTTTTGTTCATTTAAAAATGCAAAAAAATATTTATTTATATAATTAAATCAATATATTTTCTTATTTTTTATTGTTAATATATTATTTGAACTATCTAAATTAGAAATTTTAGTTTTATCTATAATTACCTGAAATATTTTTCAAACCTTTTTATCTCAAGAATTAAGAGATAATGCTAAAATCAATTTTGAATCAATATCTGATTTTAAATCTAAATTGAAATCAGTATAATTTGGTCATGATAAAATACTTTGTAATCTATAAAAATCAGCATTTGTTAAATATTTTATTTTTGAAGAAGATAAAGATAACAACATTTTTGGATACAAAAATATTTGAGTTACTTGTTTATTATTTTCCTTAATTTTTAAATTTAAAACTGAATCAAAACTAAAAAATTTTATTTTATTTTCATCTCTAGCATCAACAAATATTTTTCAAGGAGATTTTTGATTTATAGAAAAATATTTATTTTCAATATAATAATCTTGAGATAAATCATATAAATCAAAAATAAAAACTCATTTATCAATATTAATAAATGTTTTTTCTTTATTGGTAGTTTTTTTATAAATTCATAGTTTATCAAGTGATAAATAAGTTCTATTTATTAAACTCAAATTATCAATAAAATCTTTTCAAGCAGAAACTTCATTTACTTCTAAATAATCAAATTTATTATCATCTTTAGAAATAATTTCTTTTAATCAAATATAAGTATCATTTAAAGTAATTGATTGATAATTATTTGTAGTTAAAACATAAGTAACTAATGTTAAAAAAACAAAAAAAATCAAGGAAAAAAGAAGTGTCATAAATTTTTGAAAATTCATATTTTACTTATTTAAAAAATATTTTTATAATAATATGAAATTTTTCAAATAAGTAAAACAAAAAGTCTTGATTTTAGTCAAAATTAATACTTAATTTGAAAAATCATTATTAAATATTTCTAAAAAATATGAAATAATATCTTGATTTTTAATAATTAATCATATTTCCCTATTTTTAGTCATTGATTCATCACTAAAATTTATACTTCATAAATACAGATATTTTTCATCAATTAATATAGCTTTTGCATGAATATTTGGCTTTGTAATTTCTTTAATTTTTATATTATTATTTTTAAATAATTCTATTTCATCAGAATTTGATTCAACTTTTTTTAAACTTGGAAAAATAATTTTTATATCAATATTTTCTTTTGATTTTTGTAAAATTAGATTTTTAATATCTTCACTTCAAAAATTTAGAGTATAAATTTTAATACTTTTTGAAGCACTTTCAATTAATTTTGTAAATCTATCTTTAGAATAAAATGGACTTAAAACTAAGTTTTCATCATAAATATTATATTTTTCTCATAAAAAATCATGATTAAAAATATCTTTTAGTTTTGCAACTAATTTTTGATCATCAAAATTCATAAAAAATTCTCTATTTGATTTAAAACTACTATGTGAATAATTCCCTGTTGAAAGCAAAACTTCATCATCAACAATCATCATTTTTGTGTGATTTAATGAATAATTTTTAGGATTTGACCAAACAATAGGAATTTTATTATTTTTAAAAAAATTATAAGCTTTATTATTTAAATATGGAGCTAAATAAACATTTTTCTCTAAAATAATTTTTACATCAATTCATCTATCAAAAGCATTTTTTAATGCAGTTTGAAGCTTTTTTTCAGTAAAAATATATACCTCAACATAAACATTATTTTTTGAATTATTAATTTTATTTACTATTTCATCAATTAAATCAAGATTTGGAGTTTCAATTATTTTTAAATTTGAAATTTCACTAATTTTATTAAGAGAATAATTTTTTATTTGAGTATCAATATTTTTTTGAGATATTTTTAAATCAGACTTTTCTTTATGATAAGAAACATATTCACTTGAACAAGAATTTAAGCATAATAAAAGCAAAATTAAAGACAATTTTTTTTTCATAAATATTTTTTACAATATAAAAACCATTTTCTTAAATTCAAGAAAATGGTTCCAACCTTATTTTTACCCAAATAATTTTTCAATTATTCACTTTTTGTTATGTACTTCAAGTTTTTTATCCATTGCAATAGCCTCATAATGTTTTCTTTCAGTATCATTTATTTTTTTAGGAATTTTAATATTTAAATTTATAAATAGATCTCATTTTTTATCTCTATCAATAAATTTTACTCAATCTCAAGCTATTTTTATAACTGTTCAAATTTGAGTTCCAGCATCAATTGTAATATTTCTTTTTCAAATTACAGGAATATTAATTTCTTTTGTAGTTCATAAAATTGCCTCTAAAACATCAATATCTAACTCAAAATACAGATTTGCATCTTTTCTTTTTAGATTTTTAATATCTTGTTTTACTCTAAATTTAACATATAAATCTCCTGCAGGTCATCCAACTCAATCACTTCATTCTCAAGTCATTTTTATAACCATTCATTCATCAATTCAAGCTGGAATATCGATATCTAATTTAACTTCTTTTTTAACTCTTTTTTGACCATGACATTTATTACAAAATGATTCAAAAGTTTCTCAAGTTCAATGACAGTTTGAACAAGCTGCAGTATGTTCTATAACTCAAAACATAGTTTGTTGTCTTTTTCTTTCATATCAGCTTCAATTACAAACAGGGCAAGTTTTTTTTCAAGATCATCAAACTCACCTGCAATCATCACAAGTAGCCATTTTTACAAAAGAAATAGTTTGTTTTCCTCAAATAATACTTGTTTTTAAATCAATATCTACAAAATGTTGTAAATCTTCTCATGCAAAACTTGTTTGTTTTTTAGAATGTCTTTGTCTTTGAGATCAACCTCACCCAAAAAATGATTCAAAAATATCTCATAAATCAATATCTACTCCACCAAATCATCCTGAAAATCATCATCCAAAAGGATTTCATCATCCTCAAACTGATCAGTAAGTATCATACTGATGCCTTTTATTTGCATCAGACAAAACTTCATTTGCTTCATTTATTTCTTTAAAAGCTTCAGCATCTCATCATCTATCAGGATGATGTTGCATTGCTGCTTTTCTATATGCTTTTTTGATTTCTTCTTGAGTTGCCGTTTTTGGAACTCACAATATATCGTAATAATTTTTTGACATATTTACATAATTTTAAAAATAAAAAAGCCTAAGATTTTTCATACCTAAGCCATTTGGTTGTTTATTTTACAAGACATATGTTAATTTGGGTAAAAGGAGTTAACCGTCCACCAACATATGCCTCGTGAGTATTATAACAATATTTTTTTTATTTCAAGTTTTTTTTAGAGTTTTTTGTAGTTTAGTGGTTTTTTGAGAATATTTTGAAAAATTTTTGAGTAAAAAAACAGCCTAGGCTGTTTTTAATTTTTTTCATTTGTTAATTCTATATCAATATTATCTTTATTAATATTTAATAATGACAATAAATGAAAAAATTCAATATTTAAACTTGATGTTTTATTAATAAAGTTATGATAATCAAAATAATCAAAATAATTATCCAATTTTTCTTTTGAAAATGGATACAATAAAGATTGGTTTTCAAAATAGTACTTCAAAATTTCATTATTACTTTCTTTTATATGAAAAATTATTTTTTCATTATTTTCATATAAAATATGCAATTTTTGTTTAATATTTTCTTTTGAAAGATTAAATTGTTTTATAATTTCTTCTTCAGAAGAAAATACATTAATAATTAATGAAGAAAATATATTAAATTCATCAAGAATACTATCATTTACTAAAGTTAACTCCTTTATTAATTTTTCTAACTCTAATTTTTTTTGTTTTAAATCTAATTTTTGCATTTTTAAACCTCCGTATTTTTATTTGTGTTTGTATATTTATATAGATTTTTATAAAAAAATCAAACTTAACATAAAAAAGAAATTATTCTATTTTATGACTTATATATTAATAAATCATCTGAAGAAATATTTTTAAATGAATTTGATAATAATACTGATTTTCGAGGATTCTCTGGAGGTGATTCCGGAGGAGGATGATTATCTTCAAATTAAAAACTCACTTCCCGTGAGTTTTTTTCTTATTCTTTTTCAAAAAATTTATTTTTATTATTCATCCAATATTCTTCTTGTCTGCAAAGTTTTGTAACTTCATTTTTATCATTAAGTACAGCTTTTATTGATTCTTCAAGAAAAATAGTATTTTGACTTCATTTAAAAAGTATTAAATATTTTTCATCTGAATTTAATAAATAGTCTGCCAAATTTTCTCAAAGTATTTTTGAATTATCAAAATGTCTAATTTTTTCTTCTCCAAATCATAGTTCAAGTAATTCTGGAATCACATATTTTTTTGTTGATTCTCATACAAAAAATATCAAATCTGGTTTATCTTTTATAAAATTTGCAAGTTTTTTATGTTCTTCCTGAGTATAATCCCCTAATTCTCTCATATCTCAAATACAATAAATTGATTTATAATCATTATATAATTCTCTTTTTAGTACTTCAACATTTTCAATAAAAGTTTTCATACTAAATGGTGCAGCATTATAAGTTCAGTCAACTAAAATTGAGTTATTTATTCATTTAAATGTTGTAAATCTTGAGTTTTGTAATTCAAAATTCATTTTTATTTCAGATTTATTTTCACTAAAAAAGTCTTTTTGATAAAATTTTTGATATAAATCAGCTAAAATAACAAATCAAATATTTGTATATCAAATATTTTCTTTTCAAATCAAATTTGAATACAAATCCAAATTTCAAACTCAAATGTAATTAAAATTATATTTTACATAAGGAATATTATCTACTTTTTCCAAAACATAATTTATTCAAACCAAATCAAGTCATTCTAAATCAGTTGTATAAGCTGTAGTATAAAACAATTTTTTAGAATTAATCTTTTTAGAATACTCTATACTAAAATCATCATCTTTATTTAAAAATACTGTATTTTTTGTATTAATAAGTAATTTATATTTTTCACTTGCAGTAATTTCTTTTCAACCAAATTGAGAAGAATGAACTTTATCAATTTTTGTAACCACTGCATAATCAGGTTTTACTATTTTTAGTAAAAAATCCATTTCTCAAATATGGTCAATTCCATATTCTAAAACAATAACATCATATATTTTTTTTCAAAATAAAGCTGTAATTTTTGCTTTAAATAAAGCTTTTAAAACTCATTTTAAACTAGGTGTATAATCACTTATTCACAAAATTGAAAGTGAAAGTCATAATTCTCAATTAAAATTTTTACTTGAAGTATAAACTTTTTTGTCAGGTAAATGAGTTTTTAGAATATCATAAATTATCATTCTACAACTAGTTTTTCAAATACTTCAAGTAGTTCAAATTACCACTGATTTATGCCTAAATAAAAATATTTTTGCACAAATTCAGAAATACCAAAAATAAATATTTAATAAGATTTTTTTCATAATTTTTTTATTATTTTAAACTAAAGCATACATAACTATTCCAGCAGCAACAGAAACATTTAAAGAATTCTTTTTCCCAACCATTGGGATAATTATATGTTTATCAGAAAAATCAAGAACATTTTGAGCAACTCAAGCTACTTCATTTCACATAACCAAACAAACTTTATCTAAATTTGAATTAAATAATGTTTTATAATCTATTGCTTCTGGAGTTAATTCTACTGAAAATATTTGGTATCATTTTTCTTTTAAATCTCTCAAAACATCCATAATATCAGCATAATATTCCCAATCAATATAGTTTTGAGCTCAAAGAGCTGTTTTTGATATTTCATTTCTTGGTGGAGTAGGAGTTGTTCAAGTTAATAAAATTTTATTAAATCCACTTCCATCTGCATTTCTAAAAATTGCTCCAACATTTTGCATAGATCTAAGAGAATCTAGAACTATTATTTTTTCCATTTTTTAATAAGTTACATCATAAGCTAAACGATATTCAAAAGTTCAATCATTGTTATACCATTTTAAGAACATTATAGTATCAAAATTAATATTTCAATAAAATATTGTTGCCTTTAAATTACTATCATCTACTTTATAATAATTTAATTTTCAAGTAATTTTTTTTCAAAATGTACTAATTACTCAATCAACTACATCATATACTCATATATTATTAATCAAATTTGATATATTAATTTCTGAATTATAAGTAAATCATAATTTTATAAAATTTCAAATTGATGACATTAATGGTTCATTTGGATATTTTGAATACAAATTATATAAATTTTTTGAAGATAATAATTCTCTATCAGATTTTGGCACATTTTTTAAAGAATCTAATTGAGATAATGGAATTTTATTATAATACATTAATTCTTTAGTAAGTTTAAAGTATCTGTTTGTAGTGTTTTTATAACTAGAATCAAAAGTAGTATCATAATAATAATTTCAAATTCTATTCCAAGCATGTCAATAATTTGGAAAATCACTATGATCAAAAACATATCAAGTTTCTTGTTCTACATCATCTATTCAAGCAAAACTTAACATATACAAAAATAATTTTGAATATCAATCACAAACTCATATTTTATTAAAAAAAGTTCAAATTCATGAATAAATATATTTTGTTCAATCTCAATAACTATTATAATATTTTATATTTTGTTTTACCCATGAATAAATTACAGCTATCTTTTCATCATTAGTTTTTAATCAAGAAATCAATGATTCAGTTGTAGTTTTCATATCTAATAAAACAGCATCATTATCTAAATATATTTTATTATTATCTTGTATTAATGCATTTATAAAATTTTTTTTATTTGTTATTCATTCTAAAATTGAACTTGTAACTAATTTTTGTTTAGTAAAATCTTTTACAAATATAATTTCATTATCTTTTTTTATTAGTAATGTTGAATTTAATTCAAGTCAATTTTCAAGTAAATCTGATAAATAAAACTCTGTTTTTCAAGAAAAATGAAGATAATTTTTATAATTAAATGAATATAATACTCAATTTTCTTCTTTATAAACATCATCTCAAAGAAAATGCATAGGATATTTTGATGCTAATAAATCATAATCTAATTTTTGTTCTTTAGTATATTTAGTTAAAACCAAATATTTATTTTTAAAATAAACAATAGTATCATATCATTTTCATTCATAAATTTTATAATTAGATGAATTTAAAACATAATATGAAAAATCTGAAAATCTATAAGTAATTCAATCATTTTTGAATTCATAATTATCATCTAATTCATAAAATTTATATCATTTATCAACATAATATTTAACAAAATCCGGATAAACTAAACTATTTATAGAACTAGTTTTTTCAACCGAATCAGAAGTTGAAGGAGTATTTAAAACAATTCCAGTATTAGAATTAATAATATTTCCTGATGAAATATTTGTTTTAATTACAGAATTTTCCTCAACAATTTTAACTTGAGATTTTAATATTGCTAATGATTTACTATTTAATAAACCTAAATAATCAACTAAATCAAGAATTTCTTTATTGTCAGTTTTTGTTTTTATAGAAGTTAATTTTAATCAAAAATTTGTAAAATAATTAATTTTAGCCTCATTATTATTTTGATATTTTATAGAAATATTTGTATAAATTCTATCATACATGGCTTTTGCTTTTGTTTTATTTCCTTCACTATTAGCATAAACAGATGTATTTAAAATTAAAAATAATGCTATTATTTTTATTATTTGTTTTCTCATTTAAATAAATTTAAAATATAAATCTCAATAAAAATTTAAAAAGTATAGATATATTATAATAAAAATTTCAATTTATTCAATAAAAAAAGCTAATAAAATTAGCTTTTTTTACTTATTTCTTAATAATTTTTTAAAATATAATCTAATTGATTATCATTTCATTTTTTATTTTCATTTTCATCAAATTTAACTTCAATATCAGGATTTATTCAAACTCAGTTTATTCAAGTTTTTGTAAGTCATGTAAACCACAATGCAATGGTATATTTTAAACTACTTCAATCACGATATTCTTTAATTGTTTGAACAGATCATTTTCAGTAAGTTTTTTCTCAAATCACTTTTATACTTGGAAAATAATCTTTTAAAGTTCAAATCATAATTTCTGAAGCAGAAGCAGTTCATCAATTACTTAAAATATAAACTTGATAATCTCATAAATTAATTATTTTTTCATATCCTACTGATCAGTAACTTAATTCAGAATCAATATATTTTACAACAGCAACAGGTTTATCTTTTTCAATAAATAAACTAAGCATTTTTGTAACAGCATCTAAATATCAACCTGGATTATTTCTTAAATCAATAATTATTTTTTTAACTCAAGTTTGTTTTTTAGCTTCAGTTAAAGAATCTCTAAATTCTTGAAATACTTTATCTCAAAACATTCTTATTTTAATATAAAAAAACTTATTATCTATAACTTTTGTTTCAACATCTTTTAACTCAATTTTAGCTCTAGTAACTTCAAAATTTAAGACTTTATCTCATCTTAAAATAGATAATTTTACTTTTGTTCAAGTTTCTCATTTTATTAAAGAAACAGCTTGATTCAAAGTTATTTTATCAGTAATTTTTGTATCATCTACTTGAAAAACTATATCTCAAGCAAAAATTCAAGCTTTTTCAGCTGGTGAACCTGATATTGGAGAAACAATTTTTAAAATTCAAGCAGTTTCCATATCAACATAAGCTCAAATTCATTCAAAAGTTCATTCTAAACTATTGAAAAAATCAGTATTTTCTGCTGGTGGAAAATATGTAGTAAATTGATCTTTTGATCATTTTGTAAGTCAAATAATTGCTTGATTTAACAAATCTACTTTATCAACATTATTTTTATTATAAAAGTCTTGTAAAATAGTATTATAAACATCTTGAAATATTTGAAATTTTTCTTCTACTTTTTTATCTAATTCAGTTTGTTTTTCTGATTCTTCAGTAATTATTTTTGTTTTATAATCTTTTATAAATTTGTATGATGATATTACATCGTTTTTTGTTACAAATTTATTTAAATCACCAAATTTTTTTGAAATATTAATTCAAGTAATTTTAAGTACATAATCATTAAAAGTAGATACTTTAATTTTTGAATTAAAATCTATATTAATATCTAAATTTTTAATAATTCCTAAAGAAACCATTTTTTGTAAAGATGTATAAATTTTAGAATTTTTATCTAAATTTTTTATATTTAATTCGATACTTTCATAATCTTGAGCAGAATTTCAAATTAAAATTTCTCAAAAATATATAAAAACTTTTTCTAAATTCACATCTATATTTTCAGTAGCATTAGTATTTTCATTTGCATAAATAATATCATTTTGAAATCAAAATGATATTATTGAAAAAAATCAAAAAATAAGAATTGATAATATTTTTTTCATAAAAAATTTATTTTTAATAAATTAAAATCATGGTCAGAAAATCTTTTCTAATCATCAAAATGGAGCAATTACTCATAAACACATCAAACCAATACATAATAAAATCAAAACTGTATAAGTTCAACCATTTCATAAATATTTTTCAGCCCAATAAAAACTTCATGTCCAAGATTTTAGTTGTCTTCTGTATTTTAATCAATAAAATCACATAGCAAACAATAAAATTCCATAAAGAATTCTAGCAAATAACATATTTTTAAAATTAAATAATACTTTTTAAATATTCTCTAAATTCATCTTTAGTTTCTTCATTTTTTAAAGCATAATTAACTGTTGCTTTTAAATAACCTATTTTAGAACCAGTATCATATCTATCTCAAGCAATTGAAAGTCCGTAAATATCTTTTTCTTGTCTCATTAATTCAAAAGCATCAGCAAGTCTTAACTCTCAATCTTTTCAAGCTGGGGCTTTTTCTAAATAATCAAAAATATCTGGAGTTATTACATATTTTCAAATAACTCAGTTTCTTGAACTTGTTTCAGAAGCTTTTGGTTTTTCTAAAAATTTTGAAACAGCAAATAAATCTTTATTTTCATCAAGTGTTTCAATTACTCAATAGCTTGAAACTTCAGTATCTTTAACAGGAATAGTTGCAATAACTGGAGCATTTTTTCTTTGAAATGTTTCAACTAATTGTTCAGCTCAAGATTTATCACTGTCAATTAAATCATCTCAAAATAATACTAAAAATGGTTCATCTCAAATTAGGTTTTTTGTTCTTAAAATAGCATCTCAATCACCTTTTGGATAAGGTTGTCTAACATAAACTATATTTGCCATAGTATTTACTCATTTAACTTTTTTTAAATAGTCAAATTTTCAAGCTTTATCAAGTCTTTCTTCTAATTCAGGATTTGAATCAAAATGGTCTTCAATAGCTCTTTTTGATCTTCAAGTAACAATAATTACTTCAGTACATCAAGCAGAAATAGCTTCTTCTACAAGCATTTGCATTATTGGTTTATCAATAATTGGAAACATTTCTTTAGGTAAAGCTTTAGTTGCAGGTAAAAATCTAGTTCACATTCCAGCAGCAGGAATAACACATTTTCTAACTTTTTTAACAGTCATAAAATAATTTTTATAAAATAAAATATTAATTTTTAATAAATATAAGAATAACTAAATAATTAATCATTACAATGATACTGATTTAATTCAAAAGGGCAAGGGATTTTTCTTCAATCTTTTTCAATTTTTTCACAAAGTCTTTTTGAAATTTCATAACTATCTCAAACTTTAATTAAAACATAATTAAAAGTTTCAGTAATATAACCATCACTTAAATCATTTTTTAATTTATATCTATATTTAACACAATAATACCCTTTTTCCTTATCTTTTTCTTGAATTGATAATATTTCATATCAATTATCTACTTTTTCCCATTGTTTTATAAATGAGTATCATTCAAAATTATTATTTGTTATACATCATTTTTTTGAAAGCAAAGAACAAGCATCTCTAAACATTTTATTATTTCAAAATGTAAAATAATTATTAATTAATTCACTTCCAGATAAATATCTAGTAAAATCACTTCTTAAATTAAATCAGTCATAAATTTGATACAAATATGCATTTTTTATTTGTTCTAAACTAGTTTTTTTACTTTCTTCTTGTTGTTTTTTAAGTTCTTCGTCTTGTTTTAATTTTTCAGTTTCTTCTATTTGTTTTAATTTTTCTTCTTCTAATTTTTGAGTTTCAATATCATCTTTATATTTTTCATTTAATTTTTGTTGAATATCTTCAGGAACAGATCATGGAATATATTTATTAAAATTTGAAAAATCTTTTAATATAACATCCTCCATTTCTTTTTTAGTTTCTTTTTGAGATAAAACATCATTTCAATGAAAATATCATATTTTATATAAAAATCATAAAATTGCTATAAATGATATTAAAAGCCCTAATAATATAAATAAATTTTTTGAATAATCATATTTTGATAATATTTTTTTATTATCAATTTTTGTGCTATTTAAAATTTCAGATTTTAAATAATCCAACAAAGTAATTACTTCATTTTTTCTTGTATCAGCATTTTTTAAAACACTATAACATCATTCTATAGTTAAATATACATTTTCTTTAGGTCTTCCTCAAGTATTTTTAATAGTTTGAAATAGAAAATGTTTATCAATAAAATCTTTATTTTGTTCATTTGTTACAGTTTTTTGAATTACTCAATAAAATCTCTCCCATTTATAATATCAAGCAATTTTCATTATTTCCCTAGCTGGGAAATATTTTTCTCATCAAATAACTACTTTTTTTGATAAAAATTCAAATATAATATTATCCATAATAAAAAAATTAATAATAACAAAAAAATTGTAATATTTTTTAAAATAAAATCAAATTTTTCTATAAAAATATATCTATAATTTTTGCTTTTAGTTGCCTTTTCCCCATCCAATAATCTTCCATAAGTTCAAACACAATATTTATTTTTTTAGATTTTATTAATTCATCATAATATTTTCCCATTCAAAATCATAAAATATTAATTCAATATTTATTTTTTATAGTAATATGATCGAGAGTTTTTCATAGATAATCTATTTTTTCATACTCAAAATCATTAAACATAAATACTGGTTTTGTATTTCAAGATCAAAATGGTTTAAAATAAGAAACTTTATCAAATAAATTAAATCAAAATTCTATTGGATCTAATACTTTATCAATAGTTAAATATTTTTTATAATGAGAATAATCCTCTTTATTTACTTCTTTTAATAACTCAGTTTTAAACTCTCCGAATTTTTCTAAAGAAATACTAAATCCTGCAGCTTGAGCATGACCTCAAAAATGCATAAAATATGGCTTAAATTTTAATAAACATTCATGAATATCAAAATAATATGGACTTCTACAACTTGCAACTATTTTATCTTCTTCAATTTTATAAACAATTGATGGTTTGAAATAATTTTCAGTAATTTTTCAAGAAATAATTCAAATAATTCAATGCTCAATTTCTTCATCTCAATAAAGAAGTAAATTATCAGTTTCATTTATTTCATAAATAGCTTTTTCAAAATAATTTTGAGACATAATTTTTCTTTTTGTATTCAAATCCTCTATTTCAAACAATATCTCATCTAAATTATCTCAATTATTTAATATTAAATTTACTGCTTTATAAGGAGTAGAAAGCCTACCTGCAGCATTAATTTTTGGTCAAATCAAAAATCAAAAAATATCTGCATCTAAATCATATTCTAATTTATCTTCAATAAGTTTTGCAATTCATTTACTACGAGAATTTTTAATTTGTTTCAATCATTGTTTTACAATAATTCTATTTTCATCAACTAATTCCATACAGTCAGCCACAGTTCATAATGCAACTATATCTAAAGTTTCTTTTAAATATTTATTTCTATCATTTTCATCCGGGAAAAACTCTACAACTAAAGCAGAAATCAGTTTAAATGCAACTCAAACTCAAGCAATTCAAGAAAAAGGATAATTACAATCACTTCTTTTTGGATTTAAAACAGCAATAGCATTAGGAATTTTTTCAGGAACATTATGATGATCAGTTATTATAACATCTAGTCATTTTTCATTTGCATATTCAACAATTTCATAATCTTTTATTCAACAATCTACAGTTATGAGTAATTTTGCATCAACTTTTATAACTTCATCAACAAAATATTTTTTTAATCAGTATCAATCAACTTTTCTATCAGGTAATCTATAACTAACTTGCATTCAAATTTTCTTAAAAAAATGCATCAAAATACTTGTTGAAGTCACTCCATCAACATCATAATCTCAAAAAATTATAACTCTTTCTTGATTATTAAAAGCTTTTTTAATTCTATCAACAGCTTTATCCATATCTTTTAATAAATATGGGTCATATAAATCATCTAGAGTTTTTTCAAGCTCTCCATGTTTAAATCTAGATTTTAAAATATTTTCGATATCAATATTTATTGTATTCAAATCATATTTTATTACATTTCATGATAAACTTATTTTTTCTTCCATATTTTATAGTTAATAATTTAAGTATACTAAAGTTAAGTAAAAACCTGAACATATAAAACAACTAAAGTTATTTGTTAACAATAATTTTCAACAGAATGCTTTAGCTTTCTGACTCAGATTTTATAATAATTTAAAAAAATAAAAAGAAAGGTAAATTTATAAATTTTTCCTTTCTTTTTTGTATTACACTTTCATAACATCTGCTTCTTTTTTCTTTAAAAGTTCATCTAAAGTAGTATTTGCTTTTTTAACTATTTCATCTAATTCTTTTTCTTGTTGTTTAACAACATCTTCACTTTCATCTTTTTGAGCTTTAATTTCTTTTAGAGTATCTTGTCTAGAATTTCTAATAGAAACTTTTGCATCTTCAGTAAATTTTTTAGCTACTTTTGCTAAATCTTTTCTTCTTTCTTCTGTTACAGGTGGAACCCTAATCATAACACTATCTGCCATAGTTTGAGGATTTAAACCAATTCCAGCTTCAGTTATAGCTTTTGCAATAGGATGAATTAAAGTTCTATCCCAAGGAGTTATAGTTAAAGTTTGACTGTCTAAATTTGAAACAGTTGCAGCATTTTTAATTGGTTGTAGAGAACCATATTGTTCAATTCTAATATCTTCAACCATAGCAGGATTTGCTCTTCAAGCTTGAATTTTTGAAAATTCAGCTTCTAAATGAGATATTGTTTTTTCAATTTGAGATTTTATTTTTTCTAACATATTAAAAATATTATAAATTAAAAATTATTTTGTTATTTGTATTTTATTTTCCTCATTAACTTCAAAATTTACTTTATATATTCAACTTTCAGTTAATACAAAAATTTCTCAATCTCTTGGAACATAAAATGATTTAATTTTTTCATTTTGTGGTTCTAATTGACCTAAATAATCTAAATATTTAGTATCTTTAAATGATTTAGTATTTGGTTTAAATACTAAAATTCTTCCATTTAAAGACATAAATATATAATTTGAAGTTGTTGGAGCCATAATTCTAGCATCTCTTGATTGTCCTTCAAATGAATAATTATTTGGTAAATTATTTAAAACAATTGATTCAATTCTATATGGACTTGAGAAAAATTTAATTAAACTTAAATCATTTTTTAGAATATATATTCATCAATCTATAGCAAAATCTAAGATATTAATAACTTTTGAATCTTCATTTTTTAGATAAGATTTTCAAGTATTAAAATTTCCTAAACTAGGAGAATGCATAAATATTTGATTTTTTTCTTGATTTACTAAATAAATATTTGAATTAAATGTATCTAATCTAGACATATTAATCCACTTATCTTGACCTATAACATTTACATATTTAAAAGTTCCATCTGTCGAAAAACTAACAACTCTATTATTTTTAGTTGATAAGATAATGTTTTCTCAAGAAACTCAAGCATCTATAAATTTATCAGTAGCTTCCATTCAACCAAAAATATTAGTTTTTATTTGTTGGCCTGGTAAAATAGGACCTAAAATAGAAGTAGAAGTAATAACATATTGTTTTTTATTAAATTCAATTAATTTAATAGCTTCCTTAAATTCTCATTTAAATACTAAATTATCAGTATTTACAGAAAAAGATTGAATTCCATTAAATTGTCTTTTAACTATTTTCAAGTCAGAATAAACTGATTCAACATCATTTAAAAATATTTTTTCAGATTTTACTTTTTCTAAAATAGTTTCAGCATTTTTCATATTTAAATTAAATGCTTCTTTATTATTAATATTTTGTCATGCTAATCTCATATATTCTCTAGCATTTATCAAATCTGTTCTAGCTTGAGATTTTTTAGAAGTTTCTATAGTATTTCAAATTATTGAAGAAATTATTAAAAATAATAATAATGTTGAAACTGCAATTCATGAAAAAAATATAATATTTTTTACTAATTTTGATTTTTTATCAATATGGTCTTTAAAAACAAGTCACCAAGCAATAATTTTTTTAACTAAAAAATTATCACAAGCCTTATAAAAACAATATTTTACTTTATCAAATTTATTTTTATTATCTTTAGGTGTAAAATATTCATTTTCATATTCTAAAGTGATTATTTTAAGATTATCATTAATTCACTCAATTCAAATAATATTATTTAAACTTTCATTTATAGCATTAATATCACTTAAAGCACTTATTTCTAGAGCTTCTGAATTTGTAATAATATCAAGTAATTCTTTATTTGATATTATAATTTTTTCTGAATGTCAAAGATTTCAACTTGAAATATCGTCAAATAATTTATTAAAAGTTTTGTCTGTTAATTCAATAAATTCTTGTTTTGAATTGATTAAATAACAACAAATATTTCAAATTCTTGAAAAATGTAATTTATTATTTTCAATAATTGTTACAAATATATTTAAATTTTGATTTTCTAGAGTTTTTAAAAATGCATTTACTCCTTCTAAAACCACCAAAAAACTATCATAAACATTTTTCCCATTTATATTATCCAAAACAAAATCAATAATTTTGTTTAAAACTGGTTGAATTATTTTTGAATCAAGTGAATCTATCATAATATAAACAGAAAGATTTTCATCAATTTCAATTTTTTTATGTACCAATGTATTTAATGCTTCTTGATTTACAATATCTTTTATACTTTCGTTAATCATAAATAAATACTAATAAATATAATAATTAATTTTATATTATTGATTTTTTTTATTTTTGCAATAAGACTTTTTGTTTTTAGTTGCTTTTTTATTATAAAAAAGCAGAATATAAAAATATTCTGCTAAAAACTTGTTATTTTTGATTTTATTAATTTTCAACTATTGGATTATTTCTTGCATAACTATAACTATTTAACTGTTGTGGATCTAAAAGTACTTCTAGTCATCTTTTCGTATTTCAAAGTTCCCAAAACACTCTATCTTGTCAGTAAAATCTTCATACATCAGGATTATAATATCTGGCTTCAAAGTATTGTAAATTACTTTCTTCATCTAGTTCTTTTCAAGTAAATAAGTAATTATTTTTATAATTCTCATTTCTTTCTAATACTCTTGATAAAATCTATAAGTAAAAGCAAAACATAGGTTTTGCTTTTTGTTATTTAAAAAATTCTAAATTAAATAATTTTTTATATCAATTAATAACTTATATCAATCTAAATATAAATCTTTTCACAATACTGTATCAAATTCATCTTCTCACAAATCAGTAATAATATAATTAATACATCAATAAAGACTATATATATCCGAAATATTATATTCATCAACAAATATTTTATTTGAATTTATTAAATTAATTATTTTATCAATATGATAATTAATTATATCATCAGAGATTAAAGTGATTTGTTTAGTTTGATATGTAATTTTAACTGGTCATCAAACTTGTTTTAATAATTGTAAAATATTATTTAAGTTATTTTTATTCATATTATTTTAGATTAGTAAAATATTCTTTTCAATCTTTTGGTCTAAAAATAGTTCATGCATCTTTTGCATTAGGATTATGTATTACAATTGTTCAATGTTTATTATCCCAATATGCCTTTCTTCATTTTTCTAAACTTTTCATATTTTTTGTTCCATCAGCATTTTTTAAAATTTTTTCAGCATATTTTGATAATTCATTTTTTGTTTTTATTCATAAATCCTTAAAATCTCATATATGTTTTTCAAAAGCATGTCAATTTCAAATCTTTGAAGCAATTTTTCAAAAATTTTTTTCAGTAAATCTTACAGCCTTACTAGCTCAAGCAGGAACAACAGGTATTAATGCAGCTAAAGAATCTGTTCAAACATCAACTCATACTTCTCATAAATTTTTAAAATTTTGCTTTATTCATTGTCAAGCAGTTCACTTTAAAAATTCATCATTTTTATATAATCAAACTCAATAAGCTATTCATCAACCTATTAATTCTCAAATATTTTTTACTCACCTTCAAGCATCATATATAACATTTCAAACATCCCAAAAAGTATCTATAAATTCCCCACTTGGATCAACATAAATTATTGGATTATTTCTTGCATAACTATAACTATTTAACTGTTGTGGGTTTAAAAGTACTTCTAGTCATCTTTTAGTATTTCAAAGTTCCCAAAACACTCTATCTTGTCAGTAAAATCTTCATACATCAGGATTATAATACCTTGCTTCAAAGTATTGTAAATTACTTTCTTCATCAAGATCTTTTCAGGTAAATAAGTAATTATTTTTATAATTCTCATTTCTTTCTAATACTCTTGATAAAATCTATAAGTAAAAGCAAAACCTAGGTTTTGCTTTTTTGCTATTTATTATTAATTTTTCTTGATTGAATAAATAAATAACCATTATCTAATATAATTTTTTTTTCAATTTTCAAAAAATCAATATCACTTCATTTTGATAAATATCCAAAAATTCACTCAAAAAATTGTTCTTTTTTTATTCTATATAAATCTTCCCACAAAACTTCAAATCAAGCATTTGAAACAAGTGGATTAAAAATATTTATTAAATCTATATAAAATGATCTAATATTCTCAAATAAATCTGGAATATTTAAATTTTTTACTAAAAAATCATAAGAGTAATAAATATTCTTTCAACATAAATGAACATAGAAATAGGACATAATATCATTTTTATGAGTAAATTTTATTCTAGTGATAAATTTATTTGTAATTATATTTACTAAACTATCATTATTACTTCTAAAAATTTTAGATAAACTTAAAGATTTCTCATATATATTATCATCAATAATTTGATCATTAATATTTATATCTAAATAATCTATATGAATTTCTAAAATATTAAATTTAAGAAATATATAATTTAAAAAATTTAAAATATATGTTTCATTATATTTTTTTCAATCCCAAAAATGAATTTCTAAGTTTTCATCATTATACATAATTTAATAAGTTATTTATCTATTTTAGTTTTTGTTACAGTACGAATATTTCATTTAAATTTTCAAGTATTAAATATATCTGCATTATAAATATAATCACCAATTTTTTTTGAATATCTTGTAATTTTTTCATTTCATTGTTTTTCAATAGTTTTAATAATATCATCTGGATTTTTAATTATTTCATCAACAAAATTTTCAAATTTTTGTCTATTTTGTTTATTCCAATTTCAAAAATCATCTTGTAAATGACGATATGCATGTTGAACTCTTGATTCATTTTCAAATATATTATCAATCTTACTTACTCATTTTTCAGCAATTTTAGCAGCCTTACTAGCTCAAGCTGGCACAAATGGAATCATTGCAGCCATAGCATCAGTTCAAACATCAATTGAAGAATTTTTTATTCATTCTAATCAAAATTTTTTATACTCTTCTTTTCATTGAAATAATCATTGTAAATATAATGCTGATCATCATAATAATCATCAAATATCATAAGTAGACATTCATATATCCCAAAAAGTATCTATAAACTCACCACTTGGATCAACATAAATTATTGGATTATTCCTTGCATAAGAATAACTATTTAACTGTTGTGGGTCTCAAAGTACTTCTAATCATATTTTTGTGTTTCAAAGTTCCCAAAATACTCTATCTTGTCAGTAAAATCTACCAAAATTTGGGGAATAATATCTGGCTTCAAAGTATTGTAGATTACTTTAATTTCTTTCAAAATAATCATTCATAATATTCAAAAATTTCTTCAATTAATTCTATATTTGAAAATAATTTTAAAAAATTTTTCGTTTTATTTTCTTCAAATTCTAAAAATACTTCAATAAATCAAACCATTATAACTTCATCTATATATTTATCTTTTCAATATAATTCCTCAAATCATTTTATCACTTGATCAACAAAATCATAATTATCAATAACATTATAATTTTTATCTAAACAGTATCTTTTTAAAAATCAGTTTACAGCTCAAATAGTTGTATATGGAAAGTTTACTAAATCCTCATTATCATATCATGATTTATAAAAATTATTATTAAATTTAATATTAGATAATAATTTTTTAAAAAAAATTATTAAAGATTTATTATTAATCATAAATTATTTTTTAGTATTATAAAGTGCATCATATATATCATTTCTAATGTTTCTAGCTACACTAATTTCATAATCACTAGCTTTAGGATTATATTCATTTGCATTACTTCTTAACCATTTATCGATACGATTAATTTGTTCTTTTCATTTGATACTATGAAATTTATTTTTTGTAGATAATCAAGTGATTATTTCATTTCTAATAGCATCTGCCGTACTTCAATTTCATATAGTAGCTGTTTTTCTATAATTTAAATCAACAATATCTTTTAATATTGTATTATCAATTTTACTTAAATTAGGTTTAGACACACTGCTCCATTTTATAGAATTTTTAACTACCTTTCAAACAGCTTTTTTTCAAACTACCTTAGTTGCTCAAGCTCATAATGTTCAAGCAATCATTATTCAATCTGCTACTATTTGTGAATCATTTTTATCTTTATATAGTTGTGATATTTTATCATCATCACTTCATCAAGTATATTCTATTCAAAAAATTGATCACAAAATTCAAGCTAAAGTTATTTTTTCCCCACTTGGATCAGTATAAATTATTGGATTATTTCTTGCATAACTATAACTATTTAACTGTTGTGGATCTAAAAGTACTTCTAGTCATCTTTTGGTATTTCAAAGTTCCCAAAACACTCTATCTTGTGAATAAAATCTTCCTACATTTGGGGAATAATATCTGGCTTCAAAGTATTGTAAATTCGTTTCATCATCAAGTTCTTTTCCAGTAAATAAGTAATTATTTTTATAATTCTCATTTCTTTCTAATACTCTTGATGAACCGTATGGATTATAATCAGATTTTTGTAATACTGTTCCAGAATTATTTATATCTATATTTCAACCTCAAAGGTGATCTGTTAGGTTATAAACTAATAAATCTTTATTAGATTTAGTTTCTACTGTAAATAGTTTATTATTTCATACATAGATATATTTTGAAGTTTTTTGTTGTGCTATTGTTCAACTTCAATTTTTAGTAAATTGGGTTTCTATTTCAAAATCATTATTTATGTATATTGTTATTTTCATAACATTTCCATTCACTGTTTCTTTTTGTACTCTTGATCAATTATTATCATACAAGTATTTTGTTATACTTCCGTTTACTGTTGATGTTAATAATTCTCCATCTGTATTATAATTATAACTTTTATTTATTCAAGATATTGTCTCAAAATTCACATTTCAATTTCAATCATATTTTAATATAGTTCCTGTTCAAACATTAGTTAAAGAATATGGATTTGTTCCATTTACATAACTATATGTTCCTATTTGTGAATTATTTGTAATATTTCAAATACTGTCATACCCGTAGTTTATGTTTGTACTTTGATTATTTCAATCTATTAAATTATTTGAAATTAATCTATTCAAATCATCATATGTATAGCTTGAATTTTTATTAATTCATTTATTTGATATATCTGTTATATTTGTAATATTTCATACTGTATCAAAAGTATAGTTTAGATTTTGATAATAATTTTCTCAAATATTTGATTTCTTTCAAGTAATTCTATAACCATATTCATAGTCTAGAATATCTTCTTGTGACAATCAATTTGCATAAATATATTTTTTTTGAGAATTATTAGCTTCATATTCTATATTTGATAATATTTCTGTATTATTATATTTTACTTTATTTAGATAACCATTTAAATATATATAACTTGTTTGTTTATTATCTGGATATGTAATATTTAATATATTTCAAGATAAATCATAATTATAATTTATTACAAAAAGTTCATTTCAATATATTTTTTTATCTTCTATTTTTTGTCATAAATAATTATATGTGTATTCTTCAGAGTATTCAGGATTAATAGTTTGAGACAATAATCATTTTGAATTAGATCAAACATCATAAATATAGGTTTTTGTTATCATTTCATTGGTTTCTGTAGGATTTCATAAATCATATTCTCTTATTAATCTTGATAATTCATCATATTCATAAGTTAACATATTTCATCAAATAGTTGTTTTTTGAATCACATGAGAATTATCATTATAAATATATTCTACATTTCCAAAATTAGAATTATTTTGATTATGTAAATCTTCTTGAAGTATAATTCTTAACAAACTATCATAGACAAAATTTCTAATATTTCATTTTGAATCTATTATTTTAGAAAGTTTATTTAATACATTATATTCATAATTCGTAGTATAAATTTCACCTCAATTATATTCTACAACTTTAACTAGATTTCAAAATATATCATTTATTAAATCTTTTTTAACTCATTTTTGATTTATTTGTGTAGTTTTTAATAAATCATACTCAAATTTTGTAGTTCAAGTTTTATTTGTTTGAGTTAAAAGTCTTCAAAGAGTGTCATATGTTAAAATATTTCATTTTTCTCAAGCTCATATATTTGAATAATCTAAATTATTTTCAAAAATAGGATAAGTTACGAAAATTTGATTTCAATCTTTATCATATTTTGTTTTTACAGTTGAATATTTTCAATCATATTTAGTACTTGTTTTAATTTCAATTTCTTTTCAAAATCAGTTAAAATAAATTCTTGAAACTATGAAATTATTTTGATCTAAATATTTTTTATTTTCTATATAATTTGGAATTGTATCCAAACTATAAATATTTGTTTCTAAAATATTTTCTGTATTTTTAGATGGTTCAATTACTGACTTTTGTAAAAGATTTCAAAAATTATCATATAAAAAATTATAAGCTACACCATTTATATCAACTAATTTAGTTGGTTTTTGTGTTTTATAATCATAAATATAACTCTCTATAAATCATTTAGCATTTGTTTTTGTTTTTGGAAATAATCAACTGTCATCATAAATATAAGTAGTTTTATTTCATAAAAAATCACTTTCTGTTTTTAATAATCAATTAGTATAATAACTAAAACTCTGTGAAATAAATCTATTTTCTTCTTTTAAAAATGATGACTTTTTTGTTAAATCTCATTTTTTTACTAAACAATTTCATAATCAATCATAGTTATATGTATTTTTTGAAACACTTTTTCAAGTATTATCTAATATTTCATCACTACAAATTTTATTATTTATCAAAGAATTACTATCAATTGCATAAGTATAATTTATAGTTTTTTTATCACTTTTTATATCAGTAAAATCTCAATTTAATACATTTACTGTAACTTCTGCATATTTAGTATTTTTACTTATATTTCAATAATTATCATATACAAAAGTTTCAGCAGTATCAACATGATTTCAGCTTAAATTCCATAAAATATTAGTTACTCTTTCAGGTATTACAAAATAAATATTATTTCATTTATCTTGTTTTATCCATTTAGTAATTTTTGTAGTATAAAGTTTATTATTTTCATCATAAACTTCTTCTCTATAAATTTGTCATTTTTTTGAAATATGATCTTCAAATTCTCATACTAAAGTGTCATTAGCATTGTTTTTATCAGTATCAGATTGATGAAAATAAAGCATTTTATAACTTCAATCATCATCAATTATTTTTACCTTACTAAATCAAGTATATCATCTATTATAAATATTTGTTGGATCAAAATAAAAATTTCAACCATAATAATCATAAGTATTACTATATTTTAAATCTGTAATATTATCTTCATAACTTACTTTATACAAAGTCTTTAAAATAAAAGGAACTGTAGTATTTTTATAGAGTGCTGATGATTTATATTCCAAACTTGTTATTCCTCATTTTCAATTATCAATTTGACTAAGTAAATTTATTCAAATTCAAAAATCATAATATGTAAAACTAATATTATCATTAATTTTTGTTCAAGCAATTTCCTTAATATTTATAAGTTTTGGAAATACAGTTTCTACATCTTTATAAGACAATTCATATCTTTTTATTTCATTAGAATTATAACTAACAATCACATTTTTAAGTAATTTATGATTTTCTAATTTAAAATTATATAAATAACTTGATGTTGAAAAACTTTTTTGTAAGTATTCTAATTTTATACTATAAACACTATAATTTATTTCAGACAAATAAATATTATTATCTGATTTTATATATTTATAATTTATTTCATTTCAATATACATCTACTTTTTTAGATAAAACCCATCTAAAAGTTTTTGTATTTTCAGGATTTATTTGTTTAGTCTCAATAGTATTTCAAAAATAATATTTAATTCAATTAGTATCAACTACTATCCAACTATCATTTTCAAATACATATTTATTCGTATCATTGTTTAAAACTCAAACATAATTTCAAGTTCAAGTTTTTTGTAATTCATTATTAGAAAAATTTGAATTTATAGCAAATTCATCTAAAGAATATAATTTATCATTTCATTTTTTTGTAGATCTAAATATTGATTCAACTCACATATTAAATCAATATCAACTATCATTTAAATAATCAATTTTTGCAGAGTTATAATTTACTCATAAATTAGGAGTAAATCCAGAAACTCATTTTGGAAACTCAAAATTATAATTATAACTTGCAACTCAAGAAAATAAATCATTTCAAAAAGAAGAATTATTTTTTTGAATATTTTGTTTATTCTGATTTTGTCATTGTTCTCAATTATCAGCAAAAATTAGACTATTATTAAAAAATGAAAAAATAAATATTAAAAGTAAAAATATTTTTTCATTTATATTAATTATTTTATAAATTATTTTGCACAATCTCAGTAAAATCAAGCTGATGGTCATCAATCAGAATATACACATCTATATTTAATATCATATTCTAAATTTCCTTTATTTAAAAGTAATACATAATCATATTTATTATAATTTCTAGTTCTATAATTTCCACTTGCATCTAATTGTTCATAACTTAACTCTGAAATATTTGTTATTATTAAATCTGGTAATCAATCTCAATTTACATCAGTTATTAACTTAGGATAATTATATGTTTTTGTTGTTCATTGAACTGATTTTGTAACTTGTGAACTTATTAAAATATATATAGGATCAAAATCTTTTAGTGATCATTTTTTCCAATTTTGCCAATTAGCAAATAAATCAGAACCTAAAACAGGAGTAGTTGCAGTGCTTCATTCTGCAAAAGTAATATAATCTTTTGAATTTGAAAACTCATATATAAATTTTCATCAAAAAACTAAAGTAAAGAAAAAAACAACCATAATTGGCAATAACACTAAATTCTTTCTCATAAGAAAAAAATTAACAAAATAAAAATAATATGAAAAATTTCATATTATTTTTATTATACTAATAGTACATTAAATTTTCATTAAATTTTTAAAGATTTTTTAAAAAACTTTTTTTGTTTATTTAAAGAGATAAATCTTATAAAATTAATTAATAAATTAATATTTTTTTATTATTATTTATTAATTTTTATTTTTTTATTAATTCAAAAATAAAAAAAAATTTTTCTTAATACAAATTTTAGTTATAATACATTTATTATGCAATTTTATTGCTGTTTTAATTATTAAAATTAGTTTATGAAATATTTAGTAAATCCATCTAAAAATTTGTCTTGAACAGTAAAAATTAGTTGATCTAAAAATGCTACTTTGCCTATTTTAGCTGCAACTTTGATATTAAGATGAAAAGTAAAACTTAACAATATTACAAGAATTTCTGATGTTATGACATTTTTAGAAATAGTTAATACTATGTGAGTTACTTATAATTTTGAATGAAGTTCTTTAATTATTGATACAACAAATATTGATATTTCAAAATTAAATTGAGAAATGATTAGAAAAATAAGAGCAAGTATTTTGCTTTTATCTCCACTACTTCATTATTTTGGAGGAATTTCTATTCCTTTTCCTGGTGGTTGTAGTATCGGAAAAAGACCAATTGATGCACATTTAAACTGATTAAAAGCTATTTGATATGATTATGAATTAGTTGATGATAAAATAAATATTTCGGGAGCTTCACTTTCTTGAGATATTATACTTAATGCTTGATTTTGAGTTACTTCTACTGAAAATTTAATCGTTGCAAATGTATTAAGACCTTGAATTACAACTATCAAATCTTGAGCTTTTGAACCACATGTAATCAACTTAATTGATTTTTTAAGAAAAGCTTGAGCAAATATTGCCCTAAAATATGACCATACAATTATTATTACTTGAGTAGAAAAATTAGATACAGATTATGAATTTGATATAGTTTCTGATTATATTGAATCATCTACTTTTATGGTTATTGCTGCACTTGCTTCAAAAGATTATTTAGATATTGAAAATGCTAGAATTGATGATTTATATGCATTTATTGATAAATTACATGAAGCTTGAGTAAAAACTCAAAATCTTTGAAATGACACACTAAGAGTTTACAGATGTGAAAATATTAAAAATATAAGTATTCAAACAAATATTTATCCTGGATTTCCTACTGATTCTCAATCACCTTTTGCAGTTTTAATGACACAAGCAAACGGAACTTCACAAATTCATGAAATCCTATTTGAATGAAGACTAAACTTTTTAGTAGAACTTGATAAAATGTGATGACATACTGCAGTACTAAATCCACACCAAGCTCTAATTTTTGGTAAAATGGATTTAAAATGAGCCGAAGTTACATCTTGGGATTTAAGAGCTTGAGCTGCTATGGTTATTGCTTGATTAATTGCAAAATGAACTACAATTGTTACAAATATTGAATATATCGAAAGATGATATGAAAGTTTTGTAGAAAAATTACAAGCACTTTGAGCTGATATTCAAAAAATTTAATCCCCTATATTTCCTTTACAGGACATCTTTCCCCCCAAGGGAGAAAGAAATATTAATTAAGTTTTTCCTTATTATCCCCCTCTCCTCCAAAGGAGAGGGGCTAGGGGTGAGGTCTATATTTTTTAACTAAAAAATTATGTATATTTTATGATTTGTACTTGTTTCTTGTTGAATAACTATTTTGGTTTTTCCTGAAATTATTGCTTATATTATAGGTATTTTATTGCTTTGAATTTGAGCTAATATTATTATTACAAGATTTTTTTTAGATAAAAAATCTAAATCAAAAGCAGATTATGTTTCTTTTGGTAAATACAAAATTTATAAAGACTAAAACAAAAAATTATGTGAACTTTTTTTTATTTCATATTATTATTTATAACAAGCCTAATTCCCATATTATTATGGGGATATTTGTTTAGTTATTTAGATAATGAAGAGTTAAATAAAAAAAGATTTCTAGTCTGAGTTATTTCCTGATGTGTATCAGTAATTCCAATACTGTATTTTCCAGATATTATATCCAATCTAAAAATAGAAGCAATAAATGTATTTGCATTAGTTTGAAATATTTCTTGAATTAAAAGTGTATTTTTTTTAATTTTATGATTTATTTTTGTATTATTATTAAGTTTATTTTTCCCTTTTATATGATGATTAATATGAATAAAAGAAACGTATAAATACAAGTTAAAATTTATGATTTTAGCAAAAACTATCTGAATTTTTTCGTTGTATTTAAGTGTTTTTTGATTTATATTTTATTTTATAGAGTCGGTTTCAAACTATATTTGACTAGAAAAATCAACTACTTGAATTAATTTTTGAAAAATAGTTTTTAATTCAGTAAAATTAGTAGTATTTTATTATTTACTAATTTGAATTATTGAAGAATTATCTAAATTTTTCTTTTTCAGTTTTTGAAAATATTTCACAATACAAACAGTAAAACAATGAGTTTTGTACACTATTTTCGTTGCTTTATGATTTGCTTTTATTGAAAATATTTTATACATTCATAATGTTTATACTCAATTAGATGGTTTTTCATCAGATTTAATAGGAGTTTATATAACAAGAAATATTTTTTCAATAGTTTGTCATGTATTGTGTAGTGCTATTTTATGAGATTTTTTCTCAAAAGCATATTTGATATTTAGATATAAATTAAATTTTGAATTTATTAAAACTATTTTTTATTGATTTATGCTATCAAGCATATTACATGCATTTTTTGATATTTTTTTAACTTTTAATTTTATTTGAATAATATTTATTTATATTATTTGAGCCTATTTTTATATTTCTTATATTTTTTATAAAAAATAACTTTTATTTTTTATATTTTAATATATAATTAAAAAAATTTATAATTAATAATATTTTATGAAAAAAATCCTACAAATAATTACATTAATATTATGTTTATTTAATATTTCTATAGTTAGTGCTAATTTATGAATTTTTGAAGATGAAAACTCGATGCTTTATTGTGCTGAATGAGATGATTGTAGTATTGAAGCTTGAGCTGATGCAATAAAAGAAAATCTTGACGGAAGAGTACAAACTGAATGAAGTGTTGTAGATTATGCTACTGATTTAACAAAACAAATTTTATGATATGTTAGCTTAATTGCTGTATTAATAATTGTATTTTCTTGATTTAGAATTTTGACTTCAGCTTGAAGTGATGATGAAATCAAAAAACAAAAAAAAGTTATTACCTGAGTATTTATCTGAATACTTTTGATGTGGACATCAAGAGCTATTGTGTTATTTATAATGTGAATTATTTGAAAATAAAAAGAATAAAATTTCTTTTTATTTTTTTTGCTTTTTTTTTGATTTTATGATAATATATAAAAGTATTTTAAAAATTAATAATTAACTTATGGCTACAACAAATGAAAATAATGAACTTTTAGACACAAAAAAAGAAAAATCATACATAATTTCTATTATTGTATTTTCTTTATGTGCACTTATATCTATATGACTTTTTACATATAATACAATAAAAACAAAAAGTATTTCAAAAATAAATACTGAAATTACAACTCTACAATGAAATATTGATATTTTAAAAAAAGATGAAAATATTAGTACATATTTACTTGTAAAAGCTAATATTTGATTTTTAGATAAATATAAAAAATTATCACAAATTCCTTCATATATTGAATACATTGAAAATTTAACAAAAACATATTGAGTTAATTTTAATTGATTTAATTATGCTTCAGGGTTAATAAATTTAACAGCAATAATTAATGGAGATAATTCAAGTACAGCATCAACAAAATTAAATAAATTTTTAAATCATTACAGAGATACAAAAAAAGATTATAAAGATATTTTTTCTTTAGATGAAATTTCTTCATTTAAATGACAAACTTGAATTAGTTTTGATACAAAATTCAAATTAAATTAATTATTAACCAAAAAATTTTATGAAAAAAAATGAAAAAATAATAACTTATGTTTTAATAACTCTAAGTTTTGTTTTAATATTTGCTATTAAAACTCTATATTCAAACACAATTTCTGTTAATGAAGAATATACTCAAGCAAAAACTACACTAGAAAATACAACTAAAGAACATGTTGAATTATCAGAAATTGATAAAAAAATTAAATCAAATCAAGAGAAAGATATTAATTTTAAATGATATTCAAAAACAATAAATGATGAAAGTATTTCTGAATATTTTTATAATTATGCAAAAATCAATGATTTAAATATTTCTTGAATTGAAATCTGAAAAAATGCAAAAAATGATTATGGTTTTTGAGAAACAAAAATAAGTTTATCTGCAACATTTAACACAAGAAAAGCATTATTAAAAACTTTAAATGATTTGATAAACTCTAAAGAATTTAATTTTTATATTCATGATTTAAATTATTCTCTAGAAACATTTCCAGCAAATATAACTCTACCAATAAAAGTATTATATAAATAATTCCCTTAAAATATGAATGAATCTAGTTTTAAAAAATTTTTCCATAAAGTAAGTCCATTAGATAAAAGCAATTTTTATGAATATTTATCAGTAATGCTTGATGGTTGAGTTACTTTATCTGAAGCATTAAATACAGTAAAAACAAAAATTAAAAATCCATTTTTCTTAGAAAAATTAAAAGAATTACAAACATACATAAATTCTTGAGACAGTTTAAATAAAGCTATGAAAAAAATTCCAGATGCTTTTGAATCTTCTGAACATTCAATAATTGAGGCTTGAGAACAATCTTGAACTTTAGTAAAATCTCTAACAACTCTATGAACAGATTTTAAAAAATGATATGAATTGAAACAAAAAGTAAAATGAGCAATGACTTATCCAATAATTATTATTGTATTTTTAATTGTAGCTGTAATTATTGTTATGACTTATGTTGTACCAAAATTAGTACCTTTATTTGCTGAAATGTGAGTAAATCTACCTTTAGCAACAAGAAGTTTAATTTGAACATCAAATTTTATTACAAACAATTTTACTCTACTTATTTGATTATTCTTAGTGATAATATTTTTTATTTTTGCTTATATAAAAACTGATGAGTGAAGAAAATCATATCATAAATTACTTTTAAAATCTCCTTTAATTTGAGAAGTGTACAGAAACTATATTTTATGTTCAGTTTCTTCAAATCTATGAACTTTAATGTGATGATGAGTACCAATAATTAAATCTTTATTACTTGTTTGAAAATCAACAAATAATGGAGTTTATGAAGAATTATTTGAACAAATAGCACAAGAAGTTTGAAAATGACAAAAAATAGTTGATTCAATGATAAAAACTGATGAAACTTGAGATTATTTCCCTACTGATTTTGTTCAAATGCTTTCAGTATGAGAAAAAACAGCATCAATGGAAAAGATAACTAAAAAATTAAATGACCATTTTATAAAAGAGGTTGATTATGCTTTAACAAATATGACAAAATGGATTGAACCAATTGCAATTGCTTTAGCTTGAGCATTTATTTTATGGTTTGCTTTTGCTATTTTTGGAGCAATACTTGATCTTACAGCTAGTATTGGATAATTTATAAATTAAAAAATTATGAAAAATTTAAGTAAATGATTTACTTTAATTGAACTACTTATAACAATGACTATAATAATGCTTATTTCAACAATAAGCTTTTCTAATTATATTTACAGAAGTCAACTTGATAGTATTAGATATTGAAGTAAACAAATAACTCAACTGCTAACTTTAGCTAGAAATCAATCAATTTATTGATATTATTGAACTACAGATTGAAATACAACAAATAAAAATATTGCAATATATTTTGAAAAAGATAAAAATACTGTTAGTTATTACTCAATTGATTTGAAATATAAATGAATAACACCCGAAAATATTTCAAGTAAAACATTTTTATGAGAAAATGAGAATAATTCTATAACTAAAGAACTATTAATTAATGATAATAATAAAATTCAAGAAATATTACTTTGAAATGAAGTAAAAATTACTAAAATTTTTACTTGAGAAAATAAAGAAAATCAAAATAATTTATTAATATTATTCCCTTCTATAAAATGAGATTCAAGCTTTTATATTTATGATTCTAATTTAGATAAATTTATAAAAAAAGATATTTCAAATATATTTTTAGAATTAAAATATAAAAATTCAACAAATCCAGATTTAACAAAAAATATTGAATACAACAATATAACTAATTTGATAAATTATAAATAAAAAATATGAAAAAAAATAATAAGTGATTTTCTATAATAGAAATTCTTGTTTGAATGTTTATTTTTACAATGTGATTAATCTCAGTTTTTGCTTTAATAAACCATTCTATGAAGTTAAATGATTATTCTAAAAAATCTATAATTGCAACAAGTTTAGCTAGAGAAAATATTGAATTAATAAAAAATCAAAGAGATATAAATTATTTTCAAACAAAAATGTGGAATGATTGAATTATTCCTGACTGATTTGAATATTGAAATAAAATAATTGTTTCTCAAGATAATTGAAATATAATTATAAAAAAAGCTACTCTTGAAAAACCTCAACTATATTTAAATTATTATAATAAAGATTGAAATTTAGTTGAAAATCCAGCTGAAAATGAAAAAAAATCATTAATTTTAAAATATGATTATAAAACATCTTGAAAAAAAAGTTTTTATTATAGTTATATAAAAATTTCAAAAATTAACGATAAAGACACAAAAGAAGCAATTAGACTTGAAAGTGTAGTTTGATGGAATCAACATGAAGTAAAACTTAATACGATTCTTACTGATTGGACTCAAAGATAAATACCCCCTTTGGAAAAAGAGATAGAAAAATGTAGGGAACGAATATATTCGTTCCTTACAAAAAAATTAATATCCCCATAGTTTGATGTTAATGCATAAAATACATAGAGAAAAAATGTAGGGGCAGACCTATGTGTCTGCCCAAAAATAGATAATTGATAAAAAATAAAATTATGAAAAAATATAATAAAACTTGATTTACACTTATAGAAGTAATAGTTTGAATTACTATTTTTTCTATAATTATTGTTTCAATTGTTACAACATTAGTTTTAAATACAGATATTAATAATAAAATTGATATTTCTAGAGTTATGAAAGAAAATATTTGAAATATTGTTGATCAAATAAATACAAAAACAATTAATACAAAAAATAAATTATGAGTAGTTGATGATTCAGGAAATTGTAAATATGATGAAAATCAATTATTCAACTCTTATAATGATAGTTTATGTATTTCAAATGATGATTTTAAAATATATTTAGACAAAAAAGTAGATGATGATTGGATAAAAACATCACAAAATGATGATTGTGAAAAAGATTTAACTTGTAGTATTGTTTTAAAAGATAAAACTTGAAAAATTTCACCAATTACAAACGAATGGATTACCTTCACTTCCCTAAAATTTAAAATTTCAGATAATTCTCCACAAAGAGTTTCTATATATTTTGAAGGACTTCCAGCTAGAAAAAAATGACTTAGAGAAAGCTTAAGACAATCAAATAAAGTTAATTTTCAAACAACATTAGCTCAAAGAGTTTATAATTATCAATAATATAAAAAATATGAAAAAATATAAAAATAATTCTTGATATTCTATAATTATTGCAATATTTACAATGTGAATAATGATTTCATTTACAATATGAGTTTTTACAATGATTTCAAGACAATCTAAAGATATAAAATGAATGGAATTCTATAATAAATCTTATCTTTGAGCTGAAGCTTGAGTTGAACTTGCTTTACTTGAATCAAAAAAAAGTAATTATTCAATAAATGTAGATAATTTTAATACAAAACAAGCTATTTGAGAAAGTTTAATAGAAGATTCTAATTATTCTATATCTTGAACGACAACAACTCTAGAAAATGAAAGTCTATATTGAAGTGAATTTAAAGTAATTCCCCTTTTTGCTACCAAAAATAATAATTGAACTTTAACTAAAATTAATACTTCAAATATTATTTTAAGTTCTACTTGAAGTGAACATATTGTTTGGAATGTATTATCAGATAATGGATGAATTACATGAACTTGAAATATTTTAATTAATTCAAATTGAATTACAAAAAATATTAATGAAAACTTAAAAGAATCAATTGATACAAATTCTAATTTAGAAAAATATATAGAAAATAATTCAAACAATTTTCTACTTTTACAAAATACATCTGAAAATGAAATATTTTTTACATTAAATGGAACTTGAACAAATACAGAATTTACAAAACCTTCAACTCAAATATCTTCTACTTGTGATATTAGAGGTTATAAACAAACTATAAATGTAGATGTAAATACATCTTCTATGTATGATTTATTAAAATATTCTATCTTTTCAACTACAAATTAATAAAAGTAAAGTATTTTTACAATAATTCAAAAATGGCTTAAAATAAAGACTTTTAAGCCATTTTTATTTTTTTTCCCATAAAATAAAGAAAAAATACAAAAAAAACTTGATTTTTGTTTTAAACTTGATAAAATATTCTTGTTATTTTATTAATAATTTTTTTTCTTATGAAAAAACAAGATTTTATTAAAGCAGTTGCTGCTAATGTAGGAATGAGCCAAGATGCTGTTTCTAAAGTTTTATCTTCTATGGTAGATACTATTACTTCTGAATTAAAAAAAGGTGGTGATGTTGTATTAACTGGTTTTGGTTCTTTTAAAGTTACTAATAGAGCTGCTAGAAACGGAGTTAATCCAAAAAACACTGCAGAAAAAATTAAAATTCCTGCTATGAAATCTCCTTCTTTTAAAGCTGGTAAAACACTTAAAGAAGCTATTAGATAATAGAAAAAAATCCCTTAAGGGATTTTTTTTTGTTTAAAATAACCAAACAGCTAAAGTAGTCTGTTAACAAACTACTTTAGCTGTTTATAAAACTATGAAAACAAATTATTTTTAGTACAATAAAACTCCAAAAGTTATTTAAATTTTGGAGTTTTTATTCTTATTTCTTATAAGGAATTTGATATGCTTTTCAAGCAGAATATATTTGTTTTCAATCAGGACTTACTATTGCTGGTAATACAATATCACATTTTCTAAGTGTAGCTTGGAAATTTAGATCATATTCACATGGACAAGTATTACATGTACTATTACCAAAAACTGAAGATCAATTTATTGGATAAATACAAGTTCAAATTAAATCTGCATCAACTTTTGCAGTACAAGTTTTTGATTTTAAATCACAAGAATATCATTGCTTACAATCAGTATCAATACTACATTTTGCATCTAGAATAGGACATCAATTATTTTCAATAACTCATTCAACATAAATACAACTATCTTGAGAATCAATTATTCAATCTCTATCAGTATCTTTATTACAATTTTCTCAAACACATTTATCACTTATAACATTTATAGTAACTTTTGCTACTGCTTTATCTCAATTTTCATCAGTAATAACAACATCTACTATATATGCTCAAGGATTTGGAAAAGTATGTTTAGGATTAGATTCAGTAGATGTAGTTCAATCTTTAAAATCCCATAAATATGAACAATTATTTTTACAATTTGAAACAATACTATCAAAATCAACTGTTAATGGTCAAGTTCAATAAATAGGATTTGCAATAATTTCAACTGAAGGTTTTGTATCTCAAACAATATTATTTTCTATAGTTGACATTGATGTTGTTTTTCTAGAACAATTATCAAAAACATTTAAAGTAACAGTCCGTGTTCAATTTAATTCTAGAGAAATATTATCTAAATATTGAGTATAATAATTTTTTGTAGTATTTGATACTACATGAAAAAATTGCCAATTATATGATTTAATTCAAGCTAAACATGTAGTTTCTACATCAGCATAATAATCATAAGTTCATTTTTGATCAGTTAAATCAGATTTTGTACAGTTAGTTTTTGTAGAATCACAATTTTTATCATAAACTATTATTTGTGATCAAATAGATGAATCTGAAGAAACTTTTATTGAAACTAATGATGTAGCTTTATTTCAATATTTATCTTGAACAGTAAGCATAACTTCATAAGTTCAAGCTTTTGTGAACGTATTTATAGGATTTGATAAAGTTGATGTATTTCCATCCTTAAAATCCCATAAATAAGTACATCATTCATTACAACCTGAAGTAATATTTGAAAAATTTACAGTCAATGGTCATGCTCAATAAATTGGATCAGCAACAATATCAGTTGATATATTATTTGTTTTATCTCAAACATAAATTGTAGAATAAGACTCAGTAACTCCTCCACAATTATCTTCAGCAATCATTCTAACATTCCAAAGTCCTGATTCTCATAAAGTATAATTGTCAACATATTCTCAAGTTAATTCTTTAATAATTTGTTTTGAAGCATTATAAAATATCCATTTATATTGTTTTACTCATTTTGCACAAGTTGTATTAATTTCAGCTTTAAAATCATAAGTTCCTGAAGGATCTTTTATAGCAGATGGTTCACAATTAGTTTTTGTTTTATCACAAGATTTATCATAAATATTTAAATCTCAAGCAATTGATGACTCAGAATTTGTAGAAACTGAACAAGGTCAAATTTTTGCAATAATAAAAGACATTTTTAAAAATTCTTCTTTTGTAATATATTGTTCTGGATAAGTATTTCAATTAGCATCTTTTTCAAGTAATTTATATGTAACTTGTGTTCAATTTGTTTTTGTAATAGTTAATTGAGTTTCTAATGCTTTTTGTAAATATGGTTCAAAAGAATTATATTTTATAGCATTTGCTTGTTCTAAAGTTAGAATATTTGCATTTCTAAGTAATACTGCTATAGCTTCTTGTCTTTGTATAGAATTTTCTGGACAAAAAGGAACAGATCATGCTTTAGTAGTTCAGTTTGAACAAGTATAAGAGGCTCAATATCATTGAACTGTTTTTTTCTCTTTAGCTCAAGCTATACAATAAAAATAAGGATTTGATTTTGTAATATCATAAAAAACATCTTTTGAATCTTGATATTTTAAAACATAATTAATACTTGAATTTGGGTGAATACATTTATCACAAGATATTTCTAAAACACTTCAAACAAATTCATCTCTTTGAAGTGTTGATTGAGGATTAAATTTATTATTTGTATCAGGAATAAATACTCATTTATCATATAAATATTGCAATTCATCATAATATTTATAATCATTTTTTATATCAGTAAAAACACTCTCAATATTTCATGCAAATGCAGGATTAATTGAAAATGTCATTACAACAAATCAGATTAAATATTTAAAAATTGACATATTTTTATAGTTAATAAATATGATAAAAACTTTAATTTAGAACTGTCATTCTGACGAAAGTCAGAATCATTTAATAGGTTTTCAAATTAATTAACCCATCCTAACCTTCCCTTAAGCCTAAGGGAAGGAAAAATAAGGAATATATTTTATAGATCCTGAATCTAGTTCAGGATGACAGGATTTTTATTCAGTATTAAAAGATTTTCACTAATAAAAACAAATTAAAATTGTTCGTTTAATTTTAGTTTATTTTGATAAAACATTCTTGAAGATGAAACTCAATATCTTTGAGCAGCAATTCTATCAATTCACATACCAAAGGCAAAACCTGAGTAAACTTCTGGATCAATTCCACATCATTCTAATACTTTTGGATGAACCATTCAAGCTCATAAAAGTTCTACCCAACCAGTTCAAGAACACATTTTACATCATTTTCAAGCACAAATTTGACAACTTACATCAATTTCAGCTGAAGGTTCAGTAAATGGGAAAATAGATGGTCTAAATCTTAATTGAGTTGATTCTCAAAGTAATTTTTTCATTACAGTATCAAGTGTCCATTTTAAATCTCAAAATGTAACTCATTTTCAAACTACCAATCATTCTAATTGATAAAAATTTGAAGTATGTCTTGCATCTTCTTGTTCATATCTAAACACTCTTCAAGGAACTATCATTTTTATAGGTAGTTCTTGGCTTAGCATAGTTCTAATTTGAACTGGTGAAGTATGAGTTCTAAGTAAATATTTATCTCATGAAGGTCTAGAATTATTTATTTCATCAGTAATCCAAAATGTATCCCAAACATCTCTTGCTGGATGATTATCTGGAATATTTAATTTATCAAAGTTAAATTCTTCAGTTTCAATTTGTGGTCAATCTTCAACTTTAAATCATAGAGAAATAAAAATTTCTTCAAGTAAATTTGAAGCTAGTGTAATTGGATGAATATGTCATTTGTCAGTTGATGGATAATCAAGAGTTACATCAATAATTTCATCATTATTTATTGATTCATAAGCTAATTCTTCTAATTTTGCAGTATGAGTTATAATTTCATCTTTTATGAAGTTTTTTAAATCATTTGCTAATACTCAGATTTCTTTTTTACCTTCTACATCTAAATCTTTTAATCATTTTAAAATAGCATTTAATTGTCATGCTTTTCATAAAAGTTCATTTTCTAATGCATAAATTTCAGCTGAATTTTTTGTATTTGGTAAGCTTTTTATGAAATATTCTTTCATTTGTAAAATTTGGTCTTTCATAATTTTTTATTAAATATTTAAAATCTGTAAAAGTATATCAAAAAGTTGATAAATTGCAACAAAAAAACCTGATTTTTTAAATCAGGTTTGAAAAATTATTTTTCTTCTATTGAAACAATTATTTTTTCCATTTTAGAATCAATAACTTCTTGAATTTTTATTAATAAATATTTATTTAATCATTCTTTTTCAGAAATATAATTTGTAAATTGTTTTTCTAAAGTTTCTCATGAATTTGGAAATCTTTCAAGTTCTTGAGTGATAAAATAATTTAAAGTAACAGCATAATATTCTTTTTCATCAAGTCATAAATCAGAAAATGAAATATTTAATTCATCAATTAAATCTTCAAATAAAATAGATGAATCTACTTCAAATTTATTTTCAGATAATGATATAATTAATTCTTTTTCTCTATCAAACTCATCTCTAATTTCTCAAAAAACTTGTTCAATAATATCTTCTAAAGTTACAAGTCAAGCAATTCATCCATATTCATCCATTACAACAGCTAAATGTTTTCTTGAATGTCTAAAAGTTTCAAGTAATTTATCAATTGGAAAATTTAGAGGAATTTTTATAACTTTATCTAATTTTTCAAGGTCTAAAAGCTTTTTCCCACCATTTCATTTACTTTTTTCTGAAAGTAAAAATCTTAAATTAACAACATAATCAATATTATCAATTTGTTCTTTATAAACAGGAATTCTTGAATGTGTTTGATTTAAAAGAAATTCAATAGCTTCATCAACTGTTGTTTCTATATCTAATGCATCTATTTTTACTCTAGGAGTAAAAATTTCTTCAACATTAATATCAGAAAACTCTAACATATTTTTTATTTTTTCATGTTCAGAAGCTTCCAAAAGTCCACTATCTTTTCACATATCAATAAATGATTCCATTTCTTCATCAGTAATTTGTGGTACTTTTGATTTTCAAGTAACTAATTTTACAATAATTTCAATAATAATTGATATTGGGAAAAAGAAAGTCATTATATATTTATAAGGTTTTGCTACCAAAAGTGAAATAACTTGAGCATTTTTTACTCAAAAACTTTTCGGAACTATTTCTCAAAATAATAATAATAAAAATGTAATGATTCAAGTTGTAATTCAGATAATAAATGATTCTTCTAATCAAGAGTTTTTAGCTATATCTATAGATATTTGAGTTGCAAGAGAGGCAATATAAACATTAACTAAATTATTTCAAATTAATATTGTAGTTAATAATCTATCTTGTTTTGATCTAATGAGTTTTAAATCATTTGCTCAGTATTTTCTTTGTTTGATTAATGATTCTATTTTATGAATTGGCATACTCATTAAAGCTATTTCTGATCAAGAAAAAAAAGCTGAAAGAGAAAATAAAATAATAAAAGTTAATATGAGTACGGGATCCATATAATTTTTTAAAAAATAAAAATAACAAAAACCATATTATGAGTTTTTGTTATTTTTGCAAGTTTATTTTTAAATAAAGCTTATTTAACCAAAACATAAGCATTATATCAATAATAATTATCTTTAGATTCATTTGTGTAATTTGGATTTTTTAGAGTTAAATTTGTAAAAATAATTTTGTATTCTATATTATTTTTAGAAATTACATAAGTTAAATCAATAGTTTTTAATTTAGTTTTTTTATTAATTTTATAATTTTCAAGTATTTTTTTTGTGAATTCTGATATATTAATTTTCTCATCTCATAAAGAAATTTCAGGATTATTTATATCAAGTTCTCAGTAAATACTTTCAATTTTATCATAACCTTTAATATCTAGAGGAAAAATATCTTTTTCTTCATAACTAAAATATAAATAATTATTTGTATCATCTATTTTTGAAGAAATATCGAAAGTAACAAGTTTTTCTTTTAATTCAGAAGTTAATAAATAATTTGAAAATTTATAGGTTTTATTAAAATCTTGCTCATTTGAATAATTATTTTTTGATTCTTCCCTATCTTTTTTCTCTAGTTCTTTATAAAAATCAGAATACAAATTTTTTATTTTTTTACAATCATCAAAATCACAAATATATTCAATTCAAGAATTTATATTGTTTCATAATTCATATTCAACTTCTAGTGGTTTTTCTGGAATTATTGCTTTTCAATCAACATAAAGTCAAGCTTTTTCTAAATTTGTAATAAGTCTTGAATATTGTCTTGATTGAGGAAGTGAATAAACTCACCAAGGTCAAATTGAAATAATTATTGTAATTAAAGTCAGTAATGCTGGAATAAAAATTAAATTTTTAATTTTTGAAAATATGAAATATAGTGAAATTAAAACCAAAAATATTCAAAAAACTACAACAAAATATCTATTAATTGTAATATCAAAATCTCTAATTCTTACAAACATTGAATAAAATAACATCAAAGTTTGAGGTAAAACTATATATGGAAGTATTTTTCTATATTTTTTAACAAAACAGTTATTTTGCTCAAAGACATAAGAAAAAACATAAATTGCATAACCAAAAAAACTAAATCAAATAACCATCCAAGAGACTTCAGAAATAGGCCATTTTGTAATATTTAAAAGGACTTTTACTGTATAAGAATACAAAATTATAAAAAATACTATAATAAATGGAATTGCTACATATTTTGTGATAAAAGTGAAAAAAACATTTTCATTTAAGTGTTTATTTCAAATTTTTTCTTTTTGAGGAATTTGAGTTAATCAAAAAATTGGTGAAAATAAAGCAATTGCAGTAATAGTTAAATCAAGATAAATTTTATTATAACTTATATCAAATAGAGTAAAAAAACTAAAAACAGTTAAATATAATAAAATTTGAATTAAAACTCAAAATACAAAAGATTTCAGATAAACTAAAGAAAAATTGAAAAAATAAGTATAATAAACATCTTGGTCAAGATTTTTAATATTTTTGTTTAAAAATGGTGCAATAAATAAATAACAAAAAATTCAAAATAATGTAAGTGAAAAATACATCGGATTTTGGAAATTTTTAGTTAATCAAAAATAAAAAATCAGTCAGAATAAAATTGGAATTATTTGAAATAATTGTTTTAAAAATAAATTTTTAAATTTTTCAGTATTTAAATATACTCAAACAGTAAAGAAAAAAGTAATAATTAAAGAAAATACTATCATAATAAACTTTTCATCTTCAAAAAATTCAAAATGATTTTGATAATACATTAAAGAACTTGAAGCAAAAATTATTAATAAAGATATTGGAAATCTTTTAATTAAGTTTTGAGATTTTTCCTTAAAATTAAGGTTTTTAAGTTTTTTAAATAAATTCATAATAAAAAATATTACAAAATAATGTATTTATTATAATCTTAAAATTTAATTTACAAATTTATAATAAATTTAAAGTTTATTTTTTATAAACTATTTGTATAATATTTTCAAATTTAAATTTAAGTTGAAATTTTATTTAAAAAAATTATTCAAGTAAAATTCAAGTTAAAAAATATAGTATAAAAATATAATTTATAAAGAATCTTTATGAAAATATTAGTAGTTGAAGATAATAGCATTTTAAGAGAAAATTTAATATTTTTACTTAAAAAAAATAATTTTTTCTGAGAATGAGCTGAAAATTGAAAAATAGCATTAGATAAGGTTAATTCTCAAAAATTTGATGGTATAATATTAGATATAAATATGCCTTTTTTAAATGGTAGAGATTTTTTAAAAACTATTAGAAAAAATAATAATTCAACTCCAGTAATAGCTTTAACTTCAAATAGTATGCTTGAAGATAAGCTTGAAATGTTTGATTTATGAGTTGATGATTATCTAACAAAACCGTTTGAAACTGATGAGTTAATTGCAAGACTTAAAGCAATTTTAAAAAGAAAAGAAAAAACTATTGATAATGAAAAAATTATTTGAAACATTAAAATTAATTTTTCAAATAAAAAAGTCTATTTAGAAGAAGCAGAAGTCTTTTTCCCACATAAACAATATTTAATAATTGAGTATTTATCTAAAAATTTTTGATACCCTCAACAAAAAATTAAAATAATGGAATATGTTTGGTGAGAAGCTGAAGAAAATCTTGAATTTAATTCAACAACTCTAGAATCTCATATATATGCAATTAGAAATAAACTCGGGAAAAACTTTATTAAAACAATAAAATGAATTTGATATATAATAGAATAATTTATGAAAAATGAAATAAAATTAACACTTAAAATAACTTTTAGTATTATAGTTTTTAGTTTATCTATGCAAATAATTTATTTGTTTATGAATTTTAGTTGAATTGGAATATCATCACAACTAGAAAATTTAAAATCAAATAATTTATTTTCAAAACAAGTAGTATTACAACTAAAAAATGATGAATACAAAATTCAAATATGAAAAAGAATTTTTTCTTGATGAATTCAAATACTAAAAAATACAACTACAAAGTGAGAAAATAATATTTATAAACTAGTTTTAGATGAAAATACTAAATATTATTTTGAAAAAAAACAAAATTGAGAAATGTATTTTTACTCTAATTTTAATAAAAAACACAAAATTTATCCAATTTTTGAAGATGAAAATACTTATATTTTCCCTTATTATTGAGTAAATTTTTTAAATAAATTAATTAAAAAAATATTATTTTTTATAATATTCACTACTTGATTTAGTATTATTTGTTATATTTTTTTAAAAAAACATTTTACTGAAATAGAAAATTACAACAAAAATTTAATAGATTATAATCATTTTTTAGCTCACGAAATAAAAACACCAATTTCAATAGTACATTCTGATTTAGAAATATTAAAATATGAATATGATATTGAAAAAATAAAAAGAACTCAAAATGAATTAAAAAATATTACAAAAATTGTTGATTGATTACTTCATTTTTCACAAAATTTAAAACTTTGAAATAAAAAATTAATTAATCTTGAAAAATTTATAATTGAATTCATTCAAAATTATGATAAAAATTTAACTCAAAATATAAAAATTTACAATAATGAATTTAATTTTCACATAAAAACTGATGAAGTATTATTTAAAAGAATACTAAAAAATTTAATAGAAAATTGAATAAAACACTCAAGTGATAAAAAATTAGAAATATTTATTACAAAAGAAAAAATAGCTTTTAAAAATAAAATTACAAAAAATTTTACAAGTGATGAATTAAATAATTTTTTAACAAGATTTTATACAAAAGAAAAAGCTTGAACTGGGCTTTGAATCCCTTTAATTAAAGAAATTTCTAAAGTTTTATGATACACACTTGCCTTATCTTCAAAAAATAATTATTTTATAGTAGAAATTTATTTTTAAACATAATAAAAAGCCTTTTTTTAAAAGGCTTTTTATTATAAATAAGGCTTTAACACTTCAATATTGTCATAATATTTTTCATCAAAAATATCATAATTAATTTTTAAACTATCAATTTTGAAGTCTCAGAAAGTAATTTTTCAATTATCATCAATAATATTTACAGATGATTTAATATCTAAAGATTGGTCTCAAAAGTTTACAATTAACTTTGATTTATCTATTTTATCAATATAAATCTCATTAAAATTCCAATCAGTTAAAGTATTTCAATCATTCTAATAATAATCTCTTTTGAATTTAGGGTGATGCTTTAATGGAGAAATTTTATCAAAATCTCTTACAAATACTTCTTTAATATATTCTTGTTTTAATTGAGATATTTCGTCATCACTTAAATCACAAACAAATTTATTTTCATCAAACGAAAAATAAACATCTTTATAAAGATAACAATTATCATTATATTCAGTATTATATAAAAAATTATATTTTTTTACTTGAGCATTTTCATAATAATGATTTCAATTATTTCAGCTTAAATTAAGGTTTATCCCAGCTGGAAGATAGATATTATAATCTTTTGAAATTAAAGTTGGAATAATATTTTTAACAATTTTTTTGTCATTATTTAATAAAATATTATTATTTTCATTTATAATTTTTGTATTATCAAGTAATTCATTAATTTTTTCATAAACTAAATTATTTCAGAAAAATGTATTTTTTATTTCAATTTTTAAGATATCATTATCAGTTTTAATTAAATTTATACTATTTGTTCCTCTATTATCAAGAATTGATTTATCATTTAACTCTAAATTATATGTATTTCAAGATAATACTTTTGTTTCATAATTTTTTGTAATTTTATTTTCTTGAGAATAATTTGAAAATATTGAAAAACCTGAACTAATAAGCAAAATTGTACTTATAATTAGACATAAAAATCAAGATACAAATACTCAAGAATTATATTTTTTCTTAAAAA